>Ga0196976_1000919_pt1 | contig 15634 bp, 13 predicted proteins | sample S3v_513CmetaG_FD_148644 | JGI IMG/M metagenome (GOLD analysis project Ga0196976, IMG submission 148644) | Soil microbial communities from Anza Borrego desert, Southern California, United States - S3+v_5-13C | ecosystem: Environmental > Terrestrial > Soil > Desert | place: USA: California...
CCTGGCTTGCGACATCCGGCTGATGGCCGACGATGCTCAGATTGGGCTGACTGAAGTCTCCTGGGCGATCATTCCGGGGGCGGGGGGCTGCGTGCGCTTGCCGCAACTGGTCGGCCCAGCCTTGGCGAAGGAGTTGATCTTCACGGCCCGGAAGCTGACGGCTGCCGAGGCGCGGGAGATCGGGCTGGTCAACAGCGTGCTGCCCAAGGCGGAACTGCTGCCCGCGGCTCGGGCCATGGCTGCACAGATTGCGGCCCAGGGCCCGCTCGCCGTGCGGGCGGCCAAGCGGGCGATCAACGGGAGCCAGGCCCTTGGAGCGGGGCTGGCGCTGGAGTGGGAAGCGTATCAGTCGATTCTGCCGACGCAGGACCGGCTGGAAGGGCTCAGGGCGTTTGCCGAGAAGCGGCCGCCCGCGTACCGTGGTGAGTAACCTCCTCCCCGGCATCCGTTTCCGCCGCCACGAACTCTCCCTGGGGGGCGCCTTGGGCTCTCTCCTGACGGCTGCGGGACGCGACCTGCCCCTGACGTACATACTGGGCGCCTCGGGCCACGCTTTCCGGCTGACGCTGGACCTGGTGGTCTCGCCGGTGGCGCCATACGAAATCAATTTTCATGATCAGTTCCCGCTCTGGGAGAACCTGGGCGCCTGGTTCAAGCGGACCACCGAGCGCGACGAGGCGCTGCAGCGGTTTCGCGAGGCGGTCGACCGGGGCCTTCCGGCCATCGGCTTTGACCTGGCGGAGCAGGCGGAGTATGGGCTGGTGGTTGGCTACGAAGGCGACCGGCTGGCCTGCCTGACCGCGGCGGCGCCGGAAGCGCCCGCCTGGATGGAGGCGGAGGCCTGGCCGCCGGCCACCCACGCACCGTGGACCCGGGCGGAGGCGATCACCCTGCTGGACCTGGCGCCCGCCTTTGACCGGCGCCGGGCCGAGTTGGCAAGCCTGCGCTTCGCAGTGGAGCACTTCTGGGCGCCGCCCAGTCGGGACATGTGGCTGCAGCACGGCAAGGGCGCCTACGACTTCTGGATCTCCACACTGGCCTCGCCGCTGCCGCTCCACGGCCCGGACCCGGGTCTGGGCCACAGCTACAACCTGCGGCTGCTCCTGGCAGCCCGGCGGGAGGCGGCAGCCTACCTGGCTGAGGTGGGCGCCCGGTACCCCGAGGCCCCGTCGCTGCAGACGGCAGCCCTCCGGTATGGCGAGGTGGCCTCCGCCCTGGAAGCGGGGCTGGCCAGCGCCGCCCTGGCTGCTTCCGAACAGAGAAAAGCCCTGGCCGGCTGCCTGCGCCGTGCGCTGGCCGCTGAGCAACAGGGCGTAGACGAGATTGAACGGTCCATGCGCGCCTTGCGATAAGGAGTGGGAGGGGGCACAGGGAGATGAGCCTGGAGGAGAACCTGAAAGCCAGGGAAGCGAAGATCAAAGAAGGCGGGGCGCCCAGGTATCATGAGCAGGCAGCCCGGCAGGGAAAGCTCTTTGTCCGGGAGCGCATCCGCCTGCTGACCGACGAAGGCAGCTTCGTTGAGGACGGGCTCTTTGCCAATAACCAAGTGGCCGACCTGCCCGCCGATGGCGTCGTCACCGGCCTGGCCCGCATGGGCGGCCGGCCCGTGGCGATCATGGCCAACGACTCAACCGTAAAGGCAGGCTCCTGGGGCGCCCGCACGGTCGAAAAGATCCTCCGCATCCAGGAGACGGCCGAGCGGCTGCGGGTGCCGTTGCTCTATCTGGTCGACTCGGCGGGCGCCCGCATTACCGACCAGGTCGAAATGTTCCCGGGCCGCCGCCACGCCGGGCGCATCTTCTACAACGAAGTCCGGCTCAGCGGCCTGATTCCGCAAATCTGCCTGCTCTTTGGCCCGTCGGCCGCAGGCGGCGCCTACATTCCGGCCTTCTGCGACATCGTGATCATGGTCGAGGGAAACAGTTCGATGTACCTGGGCTCGCCCCGCATGGCCGAGATGGTCATCGGCGAAAAGGTGACGCTGGAGGAGATGGGCGGCGCCCGCATGCACTGCTCCGTCTCCGGATGCGGCGATATCCTCGTCAAGACCGAGGCCGAGGCGATCGAGGCGGCCCGCCGCTACCTCAGCTACCTGCCGGGCCATGCCGGGCAGGCGGCGCCCATGGTGCCCCACGCCGAGCCGGCCGCTGGGCGTTCCATCGCCGAGATCATTCCGACCAACCAGAACTCGCCCTTCCAGATGTACGAGCTAATCGACCGGATTGCCGACGCAGGCTCGTTCTTCGAAATCAAGAAGCTCTTCGCGCCTGAGCTGATCACGGGCTTTGCCCGCATCGGGGGGCGGCCCGTAGGCATCGTCGCCAACCAGCCCCGGGTCAAGGGCGGCGTGCTGTTCGTCGATTCTGCCGACAAGGCGGCCCGGTTCGTCTGGCTCTGCGATGCCTTCAACATTCCCCTGCTCTTCCTGTCGGACGTGCCCGGCTTTATGATCGGCACGGCGGTGGAGCGGCAGGGCATCATCCGGCACGGTGCGAAGATGATCGCTGCCATCTCCGAAGCGACGGTGCCCAAGATCTGCGTGGTCGTGCGCAAGGCCTATGGAGCCGGCCTCTACGCGATGGCCGGCCCGGCCTTTGAGCCCGACTGCACGCTGGCCCTGCCCACGGCTTCCATCGCGGTGATGGGGCCGGAGGCGGCGGTCAACGCCGTCTTTGCCAACAAGATCGCGGAGAAGCCCGAGGAAGAGCGGCAGGCCTTTGTGGAGCGCCTGCGGGAGGAGTACCGGGAGGATATCGATATCTACCGGTTGGCCTCCGAACTGATCGTCGATGCCGTGATCCCGTTCGACCGCCTGCGGCAGGAACTGGAGCAGCGCTTTGACCTGTACGCCACCAAAAACCAGCCCCGGCCGCACAAGAAGCACGCCGTCACGCCCGTATAGTTGCACACGCCCCGTGCTGCCATTCCTGTCGCAGCACGGGGCTGTTCTGTTCCGCCATGTGGGATTAACGCAGGCTACTGTATGATAGGGCGTTTCGCATCCCAGGCTTGTCCGGGGCGGGGCCAGCGTCTCCACGTGGCCGGCCCACAATGCCCGCCCCGCCTGGCTTCGCTCGCCGGCACAGCTTAAGCAAACAAATAATTGTCCCTTCCCGCCCGCACGTAGGCTCCTGACCGCCGCACCTGCGGATTTTTTAATGCCCGGCGTCCAATTACCCTTAAAGAAATCGCCAAGTGGGTGCACAACACTACGCGATTAACGCCCCGGAACATCGTAGGCCGGCTCCGGCAAGCGGAAGGCGCCAGGAGTAAGAACTTCCTGACGCCCTGACTTTACGGCCTGGTGTTCACGATCTCCAGCGTCATGTTGGTCTTGATCACTTCGAAGAGCTTCTCGGCGTCCTGGTTCTTCAGGCGAATGCACCCGTCCGAGATCCACTTGCCGATGTGCTCGGGCTGGTCGGTGCCGTGAATCGCCCAGACGTTGGCCGCGTCGCCGCTGTAGACGCTGAAGCCCATGAACCGTGTGCCCAGGGGGTTCTTCGGATCGCCGCCCTGGATGCCCGTCTTGTTGTACGCCGGGTTGACCTGCAGGTTGGTGATCGCGTACTTCCCAAGCGGGGTGACATAGTTCTTATCCTGATTGGCGGCCGCGGGGGCCGGCCCGTCCAGGTACCGGCCGGTGGCGACCCGGTAGGTGGCGGCGAGTTTGCCGTCCTTGTAGAACCAGAGGGCGTTCAGCCACTTGTTGACCACGATGTCGGTTGTAGGATTATCGGGGGCGGCCAGCGCATAGAAGTCGTCAGAGATGAGGCCCCGGATCTTGTCCAGCCGCCATGCCTGGTAGAAAGGTTCGCCGCCGGCAGCCTCAGTCGCCTGACCGCCGCCAGGGATCTCTACTTTTTTCTCCTCGCCCGTCTTCGGCAGCGAGCCGTTCAGGACCAACACCTGCTTGGCCCGGGGCAGGTCCCGCACCTCCAGCCGGAAGGCTGGCACTTCGTAGGCGGTCCCGACCTGGGTGTAAGGCTTCTTGGTGCCGGTCACGAGCGCAATCTGGCGCACCGAGTTCTTGGTCGGCCCGACCGCAATGTTCGCGTCCGACTTCTGGTCTCCGTCAAAGTCGACGGGCAGAAGCACGTCCGGCTCGAAGGTTAGCTGGACGGTCGCGGTCGGCTGTGAAGCCGTGCCGTCAGGCTTGCCCAGCCACCGTGAGAGGGCCCAATCAATGCCGAAATACGCGCCGACAATCACAGCCAGAAGCAGGACCAGCAACGTGAGGCGCCGGCGCAAAAAGCGCTTGCGGCGAGTCTCGCGCTGGCGGTGCCGTGCGGCGGCGGATCCGGTGCGATGGGATGAGACGCCTGCCATCCATTTTCCCTCCCACAAAGTCGGGTATCACTCACATTATACATCACGAGATATATCCGTACGACAGTCGGATTTTCCGGAGGTTCCGGAGCGGGAGCCGAAGAATATAGGTAAGAATCGGCAAAGAAGGAGGGTTTCCCTCTGAAAGTAAAAATCGTCACCGACAGTACCGCAAGCATTCCGGCCGATCTTTGCAGGGCGCTGAACATCACCGTGGTTCCCGTGGTGATTCACTTTGGCAGCGACACCTACATCGACGGTGTGCACCCGGCCGCCCAGTACTATGAAAGGCTCAGCACCGCAGCGGAGATGCCGACCACGTCGACCCCGTCGCCCGGCGACTTTCTCCAGGCCTACCGCGAGGTGGCGGAGGAGGGGGCGACCATCATCTCCATTCACCTCTTTGAGACCAAGTCGACGCTGGTCAACGTGGCCCGCATGGCCGCCAAGATGCTGCCCGAGCTTGACATCCGGGTGGTCGATTCACAGACGACGACCCTGGGCCTCGGCCTCCTGACCATTGCGGCGGCCAGGGCCGCACAGATGGGCAAGGCTGCGGTTGAGATCATTAGCTACCTGGAGAGCCTGATTCCCCATGTGCACATTCACGCCGTGATCCGGGACCTGACACAACTGCGCCGCAGCGGGCGGGTCTCGCTGGGTCAGGCGCTGGTGGCCGGCGTCCTCGGCATCAAGCCGATTCTGTATATCGGGCAGGGCGTGGCAGACGTGGTTGATCGGGTGCGGGGCTGGTCCCGGGCGGTGGAGCAGATGGTCGCCATGGCCCAGGAGAAGGCGGGGCAGGCCCGAATCTTTCTGGCGGTGGTTCACACCAATGCCGAGGACGAAGCCCGGCAACTGCTTGAGGAAGTGCGCAGCCGCTTTGACTGTATCGAGACGCTTATCGCCGATGCAGGCACGGGCGTGGCGACGCACGCCGGGCCGGGCGCCCTGGGAATCGTCACAATGCCGGCTGACCAAGTGATATAACGAACAAACCGGGCGGAAAGTTACCGCCCGGTTTCTTTTCATCATCAATGCACACGTGGTATGATCAGGAGAGATGTTCCCGAGCAGGAGGGCCTACTACCATGGAATGGGTTAGAATCAACGAACTTAAAAACTACGAGGGCCAGGACGTAGAACTTCGGGGCTGGGTCCATAACTACCGTTCCAGCGGTAAAATCCAGTTCATCATCTTCCGTGACGGCACCGGCATCTGCCAGGCGGTCGTCTTCATCAAGGATGTGCCGGCTGAGGTCTTTGAAGCCGGCAAGAAGCTGACCCAGGAGTCTTCCCTGATCATCCGCGGCTCCGTCCGCAAGGATGACCGCGCCCCCGGCGGCTACGAGATTGGCGTCAAGGAGCTGGAGATCGTCCAGATTGCCGCCGAGTACCCGATCACGCCCAAGGAGCACGGCACCGAGTTCCTGATGGACAACCGGCACCTCTGGATTCGCTCCGCCCGCCAGGCGGCCATTTTGCGGATTCGCAACGAGATCACCATGGCCATGCATACCTATCTGCAGGAGCACGGCTTCGTCCTGACCGAGCCGCCCATTTTGATGGGCACATCCGCCGAGGGCGGCGCCAACCTGTTTGAGACCAAGTACGTTAACGACGAGCCGGCCTTCCTCAGCCAGTCCGGCCAGCTTTACGTCGAAGCGACCGCCATGGCGCTGGGCAAGGTCTACTCCTTCGGTCCGACTTTCCGGGCGGAAAAGTCCAAGACCCGCCGCCACCTGATCGAGTTCTGGATGGTCGAGCCGGAAATGGCCTACTACACCCACGAAGATAACATGAAGCTGCAGGAGGAGTTCGTCTCCTACATCGTGCAGCGCGTGCTGGAGCGCCGGGCGGAGGACCTGAAGACCATCGGCCGCGACACGGCCTGGCTGGAGAAGGTGAAGCCGCCCTTCCCGCGGATCACCTACACCGAAGCTGTGGAGATGCTCCAGAAGCTGCATAAGGAAGGCGACGAGTGGGATCCCATCCCCTGGGGCGAAGACTTTGGCGCCCCGCACGAGACGGTGATCACCCAGCAGTTTGACAAGCCGGTCTTTGTCGAGAAGTTCCCGACCAAGATCAAGGCGTTCTACATGGAGCCGGACCCCACCAACCCTGAAGTGGTGCTCGGCGCCGACCTGCTGGCCCCCGAGGGCTACGGCGAGATCATCGGCGGCTCGCAGCGCATGCACGACCCGGAGATGCTGCAGAAGAAGTACGAGGAAGAGAAGCTCGATCCGGTCAGCTACGGCTGGTACATGGATCTCCGCCGCTTCGGCACCGTGCCCCACTCCGGCTTCGGCATCGGCGTGGAGCGGACCGTGGCCTGGATCTGCGGCCTCGACCACGTCCGTGAGACGATTCCCTTCGCTCGTTTGTTGAACCGACTGCATCCGTAGGTCTTAGACCGGCAGCCCAAGTAGGACTGCCGGTCTTCTTTTATCCTCCGTTAGGCCTAGATACCCCTGACAATCGGCGCTATTCGCAAAGGTGAAGAAGGAGAAGGCCGTTCAGCGTAGAAGATGGGAACCGCTGAGAACTTTACAATATCTTTGCCGTTCTATGAGAAGAGCCAGTCACGTGACGACGGAGGAGGTGCACGGGTGAACGAAATCGGCCGCCGTCTACGTGCTACCCGGGAAGCCAGGGGACTCAGTCTGGAAGTCGTGGAAGAGGAGACCAAGATCCGGCGCAAGTATGTGGAGGCGCTCGAGGCCGGTCAGGAGGCCGTCCTGCCGGGCGACGCATACTTGAAGGGCTTCCTGCGCACGTACGGAAACTATCTGGGGCTCGATGGCACGGCCCTGGTCGACGAATACAAACGCGCCCACGAGCACCACGGCGACGGACACGCATCCGTCTCCGCGGCTGCCCAGCGGCCCCGGCCGGCGGTCTCCCCGGAGGAGCGGGAGGCCCGGCGGGAAGAGCGCCGCGAGGAGCGGCGGAAAGAAGAGACCCGGGTTGAGCCGGCTGCGGAGGCAGAGCCGGTCCGCCGGGAGCCCCGTCCCCGGCGCCCGCTGCGCAAGGAGTCAAACGGGCTGCGCACGCTGGGCACGGCCGCAGTGGTGCTGGCGCTTGTGGGCGCCGTCGGGTACCTGGGCTGGCTGATTTTCAGCCAGGCCACCCCGCCGCCCAAGGCCCAGGAACCGCCGGCGCCCCCGCCCACAGCCACGAGTCAGCCTGAGCCCACACCGCCGCCCAAACTGCCCGATCCGCCCAAAGTGACGATGTCGAAGGCCAACGCTACGGATGTGGTTTTTGTTGTTCCGGCCAAGGAAGTAAGCGTCAAAGTCGAACCGACGTCTGATCGGGTCTGGATGCAGGCGACGATCGACGGGAAGGTCACATTCGACGCCACATTCACCAGCCCGCAGGAGTTCAAGGGCGGGGAGGTCCGGCTGCGCGCCGGCCACATGAATGGCGTCAATTTGATTGTCAACGGCCAGCGCTTCGAAAAGCCCCTGGACGGCGCAGGCGGTCCCTTCAACCTCGTCTTCAAGGGTCAATAATGCAACGTGCGCCCGCAACTGTGAAGTTGCGGGCGCTTTGATGTATCTGACCGGCACCTTGCGCCGCATACTACGGCAGGAGGTGTCCTGATGCGAAAGACGAAGTGGCTGGCACCGGTGCTGGCGCTCTGGCTGGGAGTTTGCCCGTCAGCAGCCCTGGCTTCCGAACCGGTGGGACCGAATCCCGCGTGGAAGCTGACCGCCCAGCCCCAGGTTTCGGCGGGCGGCGCCGTGCTCGTGGACTGGACGACCGGCCGGATTCTCTACAACAAGAACGCCTTTGGGCCGCGTGACCCGGCCAGCACCACCAAAGTGCTGACCGCGTTGATCGCCCTGGAGAAAGGGCGCCTCGATGATAAGGTGACCGTCTCCAAGCGGGCGGCCTATACCCCCGGATCCAGCATGTACATAAAGCCGGGGGAAGTCTATTCGCTCCATGACCTGCTCTATGGCCTGCTGCTCCGCTCCGGCAACGATGCCGCGGTGGCCATCGCTGAGCATATCGGCGGGTCGGTCGAGGGCTTTGCGGCCATGATGAACGCCAAGTCCCGGGAGTTGGGCGCCCGCTCCAGCCACTGGGTCAATCCCCACGGCCTGACCGTGGCCGGCCACGTCACTTCGGCCTACGACCTGGCACTGATTGCCTCGCACGCCCTTCAGAATCCGACCTTCCGCAGTATCGTGGCGGTGCGGGAGACGCCCCTGAAGTTCGAATATCTCCAACGTGACGTGGTGCTCCACAACACGAACCGACTGCTCTCGGTCATGCCCGAGGCGGACGGCGTGAAGACCGGCACGACGGCGGCTGCCGGCGCCTGCCTGGTCGCCAGCGCCACCCGTGATGACCACAAACTTGTGGCCGTTGTCCTGCACGCCGGCAATCGCTGGCAGGATGCATCCAGGCTGCTCAACTGGGGCTTTGACAACTTTGCACTGGCCAGGCTGGGAACAACTGGCGAAGTTATGATGGAGGCGCCCCTCAGGGACGGCAAGCAACTGGCCGTGCCCCTGGCCCTGGCCGGCGACCTTTCCGCCGTGGTACCCAGGCAAGGCGACATCCGACCGGCCGTCGAGCTGCAGGTTCAGGATTTGATCACAGCGCCCATCAGGAAGGGCCAGCCCCTGGGCCGGGCCGAAGTCCGAGAAGAGGGCCGGCGCCTGGCGGAGACGATGCTTGTGGCGACAAAAGATGTGCCCAGGGCCGGGCTCCTTGACAAAATCATACGCCTCCTGACGCCGCTCGTGCGGTGGGGGGCTGAAGGGGGGATGTTCTAACCCAGCATCCCACCTGAACGGGCTCCTTCGGAAGTCGGAGATTTCGCCTTGCAATCCCGGTTAGACAATTGTAAGATATAAACGACTCCGGCGCATGGCCTACCATGACGCCCTTCTTCGTGATTGATAAATGAAAGTTATTCCAAGCATAAACACGAGGAATCTTAAGGTTGACGGAGGGAACTGAAGAAAACGAACCAAAACGGGCTGTAAGGCCCGTTTTTTGCTTGCGATGTTATTCACAAGGCTGATGACATTCGGTTTGCCCCCTTGGTATACTGGTGGAGTGAGTCTTTATAGACTTGTTTGGGCCCGGGCTCGGACGGGTGCCTTACCCCGTTCCTGATTCGTTCTTTCGTTCACAAGAATTTCGCAGGCCCCGATGTTCCGCATCTCTGTCACCGAAGGAGGCTGGCCGATGCATCCCTATCTGCCCTTGCTCATTTACCTCCTGGTTGCCCTCGTCGTCCCGGTGGCCATGAGCATTCTGGGCACCAGCTTCGGGCCGAGCAAGCCCGAACCGTTCAAGAACCTGCCCTACGAATCGGGCCACCCGACATCACCCCTGATGGGGCGCTTCCCGGTCAAGTTCTACCTGGTTGCCATGCTCTTCGTGATTTTCGACGTGGAAGCCGCGTCGTTCTATCCGTGGGCCGTCAACCTGCGTGGGCTGGGCGTCTTCGGCCTGTATGAAATGATTACGTTCATGATCGTCCTGGCCATCGGTTACGCTTACGTTTGGAAGAAGGGGGGCTTCAGCTGGCGATGAGCGACGTCTTTGGCGAAGATGGCGGTTTTGTAACCACCACGGTCGACGGCTTTCTGCGCTGGTCGAAGGCCAACTCGATCTGGCCGCTCACATTCGGCCTGGCATGCTGCGCGATTGAGATGATGAACCTGACGGCCCCGCGGTACGATCTGGCCCAGTGGGGTTCCGAGGCGTTTCGGGCCTCGCCCCGGCAGGCTGACCTGATGATCGTCTCCGGGCGCCTGTGCAATAAAATGGTCCCGGTTGCCAAGCAGGTTTACCACCAGATGGCGGAACCCAAGTGGGTCATCGCCATGGGCGCCTGCGCTTCAACCGGCGGCATTTTCGACAACTATGCCGTGGTGCAGGGCGTCGACCAGGTGATTCCGGTCGATATCTACATTCCCGGCTGCCCGCCTACGCCCGACGCGGTCATTCACGCCATTGAGATGCTGCGCGACCGCATCAAGCGCAATGACCCGAAGGGGGGCTTCAAGGCGCATGTCTAAGCTAGAGATGATCGAGCGGGGCAACGCCGCCCGTGAAAAGGTGAACGCCGAGATCGTCCCCGCCCTGCTTGAGGCCTTCAAGGAGAAGGCAGAGCTGATCGCCCCCACCAACGACCTGATCCCCCAGGTGTTCGTCACGCCGGGCGCCCTGCTGGACGTGGCCCTCTGGCTGAAGGACCGGGGCTTCAACGTGCTGGTGGACGTGGCCGGCGCCGACTACTATCCGCGGCGTGAGCCGCGCTTCGAAGTGATCTACCACTTCCGGCAGTTCCCGGCCCTGGGCATGATCCGGGTGCGGGTCCGCTGCAGGGAGTTGGACCAGCCCAGCACCCTCAGCCACATCTGGCCCATGGCCGACGCCCCCGAGCGGGAAGTCTATGACCAGTTTGGCGTCAAGTTCAAGGATCACCCCGAAATGAAGCGGATTCTCAACCCCGACGACTGGGAAGGGCATCCGCTGCGGCGCGACTACCCCCTGCGCGGGCCCCGGGCGCTGATCAGCCTGGAGATGCCCGCCGAGCAGAACCGGTTCGCCGCCTTCGTCGACGAAGCCGACGCCACAACCGAAGGAAAGTAGGGTGAGTATGGCTCAGACGTTTGAAACCCACAACCAGGACAACATGACGCTGTCGATCGGGCCGCACCATCCTGCGACCCACGGCGTGCTGCGCGTCATCCTGGAACTGAACGGCGAGACCATCATAAAGGCGACGCCGGAGACCGGGTTCCTGCACACCGGCATCGAGAAGCAGGCCGAGAACCTGACCTGGAATCAGGCGACGGCTGTGGTCGACCGGATGGACTACCTTAACAGCATCGGCAACAATGTGGGCTACTGCCTGGCCGTCGAGAAGCTGCTCGGCATCACCGATCGGATTCCCGAACGTGCCACCGTCGCCCGCGTCATTCTGATGGAACTGCAGCGGCTCACCAGCCACCTGGTCTATATTGGCACCGGCGGTCTTGACCTCGGCGCCATGACGCCCTTCTTCTGGGCCTTCGACCTGCGTGAGCAGATCCTCGATATTTTCGAAGAAGTGACCGGCCAGCGCATGAACCCGAGCTATATGCGGGTCGGCGGCCTGGCGCATGACCTGCCCGACCACTTCAAGGAGATCGTCACGAACTTCCTGAAGGTTGCCCCGGGCAAGATGCAGGACCTGCGGAACCTGATTCTCGGCAACCCGATCTTCATCGACCGGACCAGGAACGTCGCGAAGATTTCGCAAGAGAAGGCCCTGGCCCTTGGCCTGACCGGCCACAACCTGCGGATCACGGGCTGCGACTACGACGTCCGGAAGCACTACCCGTACTGCGGCTACGAGAACTACGACTTCAAGGTACCGGTCCGCCAGAACGGCGACCTGTTTGACCGGATCGCCATCCGCTTCGACGAGGTGGATGAGTCGCTGAAGATCATCAAGCAGGGCCTGGATAACCTGCCCGATGGCGACCATATCATCAACGACCGGAAGCTGGTACTGCCACCCAAGCACGAGGTGCGGGAGTCGATGGAGGCGCTGATTCACCACTTCAAGCTGGTGCAGCAGGGCTTCGACGTTCCCCAGGGCGAGGTCTATCAGTTCATGGAGTCGCCGCGCGGCGAGCTGGGCTTCTACGTCATCTCCGATGGCGGCAACAAGCCCGTGCGCATGCGGGTCCGCGGCCCGGCCTTCTATGCCACGTATGCCCTGAAGGAACTCCTGGTCGGGCACTACGTGGGTGACATGGCGGGCATCATCGCCGGCGTTGACCCGGTCTTCGGGGAGGTGGACCGCTAATGTCGCACGACCATAACAGCAAGACGGTCTCCGTCAAGGAGATCGCGGCTCCCACCTGGCCCGAGCAGTGCAAGGCCGAAGTTGAGGCGATTATCGCCCGGTATCCCGACGGACAGGAGCGCTCGGCGGTGCTGCCCCTGCTGCACCTCTCCATGCGGGAGCGGGACGGCCATTACGTGGCCGTCTCCGACATGGCGGCGATTGCGGAGATCTGCGGTGTCTCCACCGCTTATGTCAATTCCGTCTGCTCTTTTTATGCGATGTATCATCGGCATCCGATTGGTAAGTACTTGATCACCGTCTGCGGCAATATGGTCTGCCACCTGATCGGCGGCGGTAATAAAGTCGTCGAGCACATCGAGAAGACCTATGGCATCAAGAACGGCGAAACCACGCCTGACGGCCTGATTACGCTGGAAGTGACTGGCGAATGCCTGGCCGCCTGCGACCTGGCGCCGGTCATTCACGTTAACACGGAGTACGCCGTGAAGATGACGCCCGCCAAGGTTGACGCCCTGTTCGAAGCGTTGCGCAGCGGTAAGGGCCCCGAGGCCTTCCTGGAGAAGCTGCCGCTCATGAATGGCGAGAACCAGGACGAGTGGAAGGGGTTCGAAGCGAAGGCTGAGGAGAAGTAGTCCCCACAGCCCTGCGAAGGAGGCATTACACTATGCAGTTTGAGCCTGTGCTGACGAAGGGCGTCGGTGTAGTCGACCTGACTAACATCGATGTGTACGAGGCGCAGGGTGGCTATCAGGGGCTGCGCAAGGCGCTGACCATGGAGCCGCAGGCCATCGTCGATGAAGTGAAGAAGGCGAACCTGCGCGGTCGTGGCGGCGCTGGCTTCCCGGCCGGCGTGAAGTGGGGCTTCCTGCCCAATGACGGGCGTCCCCGGTACCTGACCATCAACGCCGACGAGTCGGAGCCCGGCACCTGCAATAACCGTACCCTTATCTACGCGAATCCGCACCAGTTGGTCGAGGGCATTCTGATCGCCGCCTACGCCAACCGAATCGCTCAGAGCTTTATCTACATCCGCGGCGAGTTCAAGCGCGGCGCCGACATTCTTGTCAAGGCGATCGAAGATGCCCGTGCCAAGGGCTTCCTGGGCAAGAACATTCTCGGCACCGGCTACAGCCAGGAGATTACGGTCCACCGGGGCGCCGGCGCGTACATCTGCGGGGAGGAGTCTGCGCTCCTCAACTCGCTGGAAGGCCGCCGCGGCGAACCCCGGGTCAAGCCGCCCTTCCCGGCCGTCGTCGGCCTGTACGGCATGCCGACCATCATCAACAACGTCGAGACCATCTCCTGCGTGCCGCACATTCTCAACCGCGGCGCCGAGTGGTTCACCTCGATTACCGCCAACCCGTCCAACCCCAAGTCCTGCGGCCCGAAGATGTTCACCGTCAGCGGCTGTGTGAACAGGCCGGGCAACTATGAGCTGCCCATCGGCACGACGCTCCGTGACGTGATCGAAATCGCCGGCGGCATGAAGGATGGACGGGCGTTCAAGGCGGCCCAGCCCGGCGGCTCCTCGTCGCCCCTGCTGGGACCGCAGCACCTTGACACCCCGATGGATTTCGAGTCCGTCGCCGCGGCCGGCTCCATGCTGGGCACCGCCGCCGTGATGGTCTACGACGAGACCGTCGACCTGGTGGAAGTGGCGCTGTACTGGGCGAAGTTCTACAGCCACGAGTCCTGCGGCCAGTGCACCAACTGCCGTGAAGGCACCCACTGGCTGGAGCGGGTCTTCACGCGCATCGTCGCCGGCGCCGGCAACGAAGCCGACGTCAGGATGATCACTGACATGCGGACTCAGATGGCCGGCACCACCATTTGCGTGCTTTCCGACGCGTCTGTCTTCTATCCGGCGTCGCTGCTCAAGCTCTTCCCGGAAGAGATGGACCGTTACATCAAGAAGTCTGAGGGGGTGCGGCTGGCATGAGCGAGCAGCTCTTCAACGTAACCATTGACGGCCGCACTGTCCAGGTGCCCAAGGGCACCCTGTTGATTGAGGCCGCCAAGCAGGCCGGTGTCGAGATTCCGGTCTTCTGCTATCACCCCAAGCTGGACCCGGCCGGCGTCTGCCGGATGTGCCTGGTGGCGATTGAGAAGATTCCCAAGCCCCAGACCGCTTGCACCACCCCGGTGACGGACGGCATGGTCGTTCACACCGATACCGAACAGATCCAGAACCTGCGCAAGGGCGCCCTGGAGTTCCTGCTGCTCAACCACCCGCTGGACTGCCCCGTCTGCGACAAGGGCGGCGAGTGCGACCTGCAGGACCTGACTCTGGAGCACGGCCCCGGCACTTCCCGTCTTCAGGACGCGAAGATTCAGAAGCCGAAGGCCAAGACCCTGGGCAACTTCATCGTGCTGGACAACGAGCGCTGCATCCTCTGCCGCCGCTGCGTCCGCTTCGACAACGAAGTGGCCACCGAAGGCAACCTGATCATCGAGGAGCGGGCCCACTTCAACCAGGTGACGACCCTGCCTGACCAGCCCTACGACTCGTACTTCAGCGGCAACACCATCGAGATCTGCCCGGTGGGCGCCCTGACCAGCGAGCTCTACCGCTTCAAGGCCCGCCCGTGGGACCTGGCCCGGACCGAGTCGGTCTGCTCCATGTGCTCGGTCGGCTGCGAAGTGAAGTACGAGTTCCGCCACGGCAAGCTCCTGCGGGTTGTCGCCCGTGACCTGGACACCGCTGACAACGGCTGGCTCTGCGACCGTGGCCGGTTCAACTACAAGTTCGTCCAGGGTGACGAGCGGCTGACCCAGCCCATGATCCGCAAGGACGGCAAGCTCACCCCTGTCACCTGGTCCGAGGCGATCGCGGCAGTCGCTGGCGACGTCAAGGAACAGAAGGGCAAGGGGAACCGGTTCGGCGTCATCGGCGGCGGCCGGCTGACCAACGAGGAAGCCTTCCTGCTGCAGAAGTTCGCCCGGGTCGCCCTGGGTACGAACAACGTCGACCACCGTGTGGGCGAACAGGTCATCACCAGCATGGTCTCCTATCCGGGCAAGCAGTCCGACATCTCGGACGCCTCTGCCATTCTCGTGATCGATACCAACCCGGCCGAGTCCGCTCCGGTGATGGATCTGCGCATCCGCCGGATGGTCGACCGGAAGAAGGCGAAGCTGGCGATCATCGGCTCCGTGATGCCCACCTACCGGGGCCGTCACGCCCGGGTCCAGGTGAAGCCGGGCCAGACCGCCGGTGTCGTCGAAGCGCTGGCCAGCTTGGTCGCCGGCAAGGCTGCGGGTCCCTCCGCCGCTGATGCTGAGACCCTGACCAGGCTGAACGACCTGATCTCCATGGGCAAGAAGATCGTCATCGTCTGGAGCGGCAACGACGCTGCCACGGGCAAGGCGATTCTGAACCTGGCCGCAGCGCTGAAGGCGAAGGCCGCCGTCCACGTGCTGATTCCCGGCGAGCAGAACAACAGCCGGGGCGCCGAGGCGATGGGCGTGCTGCCG
>Ga0196976_1000920_pt1 | contig 15612 bp, 15 predicted proteins | sample S3v_513CmetaG_FD_148644 | JGI IMG/M metagenome (GOLD analysis project Ga0196976, IMG submission 148644) | Soil microbial communities from Anza Borrego desert, Southern California, United States - S3+v_5-13C | ecosystem: Environmental > Terrestrial > Soil > Desert | place: USA: California...
GTCGGCCTGATCCACGACATCAGCGAGGTCAAGAAGGCCGAAAAGGCGCTGATCGCGGCCAAGGAAGCCTCCGATCTGGCCAACCGCGCCAAGACCGCCTTTCTGTCCAACATGACCCACGAGCTGCGCACGCCGCTCAACGCCATCCTGGGCTTCGCCGAGATCATCGCGCAGCAGATGCTGGGGCCGATCGGCAACACCGATTACCGGAACTATGCCGCCGAGATCAAGCGTTCGGGCGAACACCTCCTGGCCAACATCAACGACATCCTGGAGATGGCCACCATCGAGGCGGGCAGCGTCGACCTGGATGTCGACCTCATCGACATGCGCGATGTGATCGTGTCGTGCATGCGGCTGGTGGCGAAACGGGCGGAACGGGCCAAGCTGAACATCCAGGCCGACATCGGCACCGAACTGCCTCCCATCGAGGCCGACGCCGGGGCGTTGAAGCAGGTATTGCTGCACCTGCTGTCCAACGCCATCAAGTTCACGCCCGAAGGCGGCAAGATCGGCGTGTCGGCGCGGGTCGATTCGAGCGGCGACATGGTGGTCGAGGTGTTCGACACCGGGATCGGCATCGCTCCCGATCGTCTGGAAAACGTGCTTCAGGCCTTTGTCCAGGGCGAGTCCACCCTGGCGCGGCGCTTCGAAGGCATCGGCCTTGGCCTGTCGATCGCCAAGTCGCTGATCGAGATGCATGGCGGCAAGCTGGAAATCCGCAGCCAGGAGGGCAGCGGCACCAGCGTCATCATCCGCCTGCCGCGCGAGCGGATGCTGGCCGATTGGTGATCGGCCTTGCGCATACAATAGTGTGGCGATGCGGCCGAGACTCCGGGTAATCCTGCGTCAATACACGAGAGTTTCCCCAAATATTTCCCTTGAAAATTGAAAGTTCTGTGGAAAAAATGGTGCCCGATGTCCGGGCATGATCCCATCACTTTTCGACGCCGTTGAGAGGGAACACCCCGATGAATGACGTAGTACTGGTCTTCGCGCCCTACGGGACGGTGGATCGCCCCTCCATCGGGTTGGGATATCTGGCGGCGGAACTGAAGCAGGTCGGCATCGGCGCCAAAATAATTCACGCCAATGTCATGTTTGCAAGCCGAATCGGTTTGAAGACCTACAACATGCTCAATACATCCTCCAATCTGGACTTTCTGGGGGAGTGGACATTCTCCGAGGCGGCTTTTCCGGATTTCCAGCCGAACCACGCGGAGTACTTCAGTTCTCTGAGGCGGACGGTAAACGAGGAGGAACTCTGGCGGGTTCGCAAGCTGGCCAAGCCCTTCATCGACGATGTGGTAGAGCAGATTCTGGCGGAAAAGCCGCGGATCGTCGGCGTCAGCACGATGTTCCAACAGAACTGCGCCGCCTTGGCCCTGCTGCGGCGCGTTCGCGAGCGGGCGCCCGAGGTGGTTACCGTGCTGGGCGGGGCCAACTGCGAAGGTGAGGTCGGGCGGGCGCTGCACACCCATTTCCCCTGGGTCGATTACATCTTTTCTGGGGAATGCGACGAGATCTTCCCCGATTTCTGCCGCCGCGTGCTGGCGGGCGAGGTGCCGGAGGACCTGCCACCCATGGTGTTCACGCCGCGGACCCGGTCGCAGGGGTTGAACCGACCCACGGATGTCGGCATCACCAAGGACCTCGACATCCTGCCCATTCCGGACTTCGACGACTATTTCCGCGACCTGAAATCCACCGGCATGGACCAGAAGCTGGTTCCGGCCCTCATTCTGGAAACTTCGCGGGGGTGCTGGTGGGGCGAGAAGAAGCGATGCCTGTTTTGCGGCCTATCCGCCGACATCATCGGTTTCCGCTCCAAAAGTCCCGACAATGCCTATCGCGAAATCCATCATCAGGCCGACCGCTACAACATCGAGCACTTCGAACTGGTCGATAACATCCTCGACACGGCCTATTTCGATACTCTGCTGCCGGCCCTGGCCAAGGATGAAAGGCCGTTCAAGTTCTTCTACGAGATCAAGTCCAACGTCACGCGCCGGCAGGTCGAGATGCTGGCCGACGCCGGTGTGTGCTGGGTGCAGCCGGGCATCGAGGGGTTGAACGATACGATCCTGAAATTATTGCGCAAAGGCAACAACGTTTGCCACAACCTGCAAGTCCTGAAGTGGTGCCGGGAGTACGGCATCTATGTGTCCTGGAATTACCTCTACAACGTTCCCGGCGAGCAGGACGAGTGGCATACCGAGGAACTGGACCTGATTCCGCTGCTAGCCCATCTTCAGGCGCCGTGGAACTCCGGCACGCCCATCCGTTTTGATCGCTTCAGCGTCTACTTCCGTTGCGCCGGAGAGCACAATCTGGAACTCAATCCATCCCGGGTCTACAAGTACATCTACCCGCTCAGTGAGGACCAGATCCGCGAGCAGGCCTTTTTCTTCGAGAACACGCGCAAGGAGGTTGTCAACGGCGGCCGTGAACAGCCCGTCTGGGCGAGACTTCGCGAGCTGTTGGACGGTTGGTGTCGGCTCTTTTACGCCAAGCGGGGCGACGGCCTGTCGGACGAAGCCGCTCCCGATATTCCCAAGCTGACCATGGCCGTCGGCGCTGACGGGGGCGTGGTGCTGGAGGATACCCGGCCCTGCGCGGTGGCGCCGCGGCTGGAACTGGACGGGCTGGCGGCCCGCGTCTACCGGATTTGCGACACCGGCGAACCGCCCGCCGGTATCCTGACCAAGGTCCGGGCCGCCGGTTTCCCGGACGCCACGGCGGCGGATGTGGAGCAGGCATTGGCGGAACTGCTGGCCAGCAAGACCCTGGTACGGGTCAGCGGCCGCTACCTCAGTCTGGCGGTCAACGCACCGTGCCGGCCGTACTTCTCCTTGGAAGGGTAAAGCCCGGTGTCAACGCCCGGAGGTACCTTGGGGAGAAGGATGAGTATCGGCCGGGGCGCGGGTCCGGCATTGTCGCGCAATGGATGGCAACCCCCATGGATAGGGGCGAAGGACCGCGCGGCCGACACACTTACTATTGCGCTATTGCGCTATTGCGCTATTGCGCTATTGCGGGGAAAGCTGGGCGAACAGCGAAGGCTGAACCTGGGCTTCTGCAACATGCGCTCCTCCGGGTTCACCCAAGGGAATATCGGCTTTCGCCTCGTGCGGTGGAAAAGTGACGGCCGGGGCCCGTGAAGGGTCCCCCGGCCTTTGCGACCTGGTCAAGCCTTGGTGTCGATGTGGCCGTTGCCGGGCTCCTCCGCCCCGCGCTTGGCGACGCCGACGATGGCCTCGCGCAGCAGACGGCCGTGGATGGTGTAGCCGGCCTGAAGCACCTGCACCACGCTGCCGGCGGGCTTGCCGGTGTTCTCCACCTCGAACATCACCTGATGGAAGTTGGGGTCGAACGGCTCGCCCACCGGCTCCAGCTTCTGGATGCCGGCCTTCTCGAACGCCGAGCCGAGCTGGCGGGCCGTGGCCTCCACGCCGACGAACAGGTTCCTCAACAGCTCGTCCGTCTCCCGCGCGTCGGCCGGCACCGCCTCCAGCGCGCGCTGGAGGTTGTCCTGCACCGGCAGAAGCTCCTTGGCGAAGTTGGACACCGCGAATTTGGCCGTGTCCTCGCGCTCGCGCTGGGCACGGCGGCGGACGTTCTCAACCTCGGCGGTGGCCCGCAGAAGCTGGTCCTTCAGGCCGGCGACCTCGGCCTCCAACTGGGCGATGCGCTCCTCGGGCGGGGCAACCGCCTGGGCGGCTTCCGATGCTGCGGCCGGCTGTTGGGGTTGGCCGCCGTTCTTCTCGACATTGGATTCCGTGGCGGCTTCCTTGGGGGCTTCGGCGGAATTCTTGGTCTCTTGATTCATGTCGGCACTCATCGTTGTCGAAGCTCCGGTAGAACGAAGCGGTGGCGAAAAGGAATTTAGCCCAAAAGGCGGCTGATCACCTTGGCTGTATAATCCACCATCGGGATGATCCGGGCATAATTGATGCGGGTCGGGCCGATGACGCCGATGGCGCCCACGATCTGTTCGCGGCTGTTGGTGAACGGGGAAATGACCAGGGAACAGCCGGCGTGGCTGAACAGCACGTTTTCCGCGCCGATGAAGATCTGCACGCCGTCACCCTTGCTGGTGGCCTCCAACAGCCGCAGCATGGCGTCGCGCGTTTCCAGCGCCTCGAACAGGGCGCGGATGCGCTCCAGATCCGACAGCGCCGTGACATCTTCGAGAAGTCGCGCCTGGCCGCGCACGATCAATTGGCCGCCGCCGCCGCCGCCGCCCTCGCCCGCCCAGGTGGCGAGCCCGGCTTCAACCACGCGGCGGGTCAGTTCGTCCAACTCGGTGCGCTGCTCCTCCATCTCGTGCTGGATGGCCAGCCGCGCCTCGTCCACCGTGCGGCCCATCAATTTGGCGGTGAGATAGTTCGACGCCATCGTCAGCGTGGAGGCGGGAAGGCCGGTCGGCACCTCCACCACCCGGTTCTCGACCAACCCCTCCTCGGTTACCAGCACCACCAGCGCCCGGCCCGGACCGAGGTTGACGAATTCGATGTGCTTCAGTGGCCGGTCGGTCTTGGGCGCCAGCACAAGGCCGGCACAACTGGACAGGCCCGACAGCAGCATGGAAGCCTCGGACAGCACGTCGGGCAGCGAGCGGCCGGCGGCGCGGCATTGGCTTTCGATCGCTCCGCGTTCGCCATCGGTGAGGCCGCCGATCTCCAGCAGGCCGTTGACGAACAGGCGCAGACCCGCCTCGGTCGGGATGCGACCGGCCGAGGTGTGGGGGGCGTAGAGCAACCCCTGCTCCTCCAGGTCGGCCATGACGTTGCGGATGGTCGCGGGCGACAGCGGCATGCGAAGCCGCCGTGAAATCGAGCGCGAGCCCACCGGCTCGCCGGATTCCACGTAGGCCTCGACGATATGCCGGAAAATCTCGCGCGATCGTTGGTTCAGCTCGGTAATCATGCGTCGTCGGACGAGCCCTGTGGGGTGGCGACACGTCCTGTTCGCCGCCGTGTCCGTTGAGAATGTAGTTAAGCCGGCCGGTTGATTCAACGCCGTGGGCGGGATCGGGAGTCTGGACGAGCCGAGGCGGAGCGGTTACCGTGCCGGCCCAACGTCATGACATTCGAGAATTCGATCCCATGCGCCCATCCGGCCGTAGCCCCGACGCGTTGCGTCCCGTTTCGCTTGAAGTCGGTTTTGCCAAGTATGCCGAAGGTTCGTGTCTTGTGCGGTTCGGCGATACCCATGTGCTCTGCACCGCCAGCGTCGATGACCGCGTGCCGCCGTTCCTGCGCAACACCGGGCTCGGCTGGGTGACCGCCGAATACGGCATGCTGCCGCGCTCGACCCATTCGCGTACCGACCGCGAGGCCGCCAAGGGCAAGCAGTCGGGCCGCACCCAGGAAATTCAGCGGCTGATCGGCCGCGCGCTGCGCGCCGTGGTCGACCGCAAGGCCATGGGCGAGATGCAGATCAAGGTCGACTGCGACGTGCTCCAGGCCGACGGCGGCACCCGCACCGCCGCCATTACCGGCGGCTATGTCGCGCTGTATCAGGCCTTCCAGCATCTGTCGAGCCTGGGCGCCATCAAGTCCATGCCGCTGATCGACTCGGTGGCGGCGGTATCCTGCGGCATTTATCAAGGCACGCCGGTGCTCGATCTCGACTACGCCGAGGACTCCTCGGCCCAGGCCGACTCCAACTTCGTGCTGACCGGGCTCGGCGGCATCGTCGAAATCCAGGGCACGGCCGAGGACAAGCCCTTCGCCGAGGAACAGTTCCTTGAGCTGCTGCGGTTGGCCCGCAAGGGCATCGGCGAGTTGAGCACGATGCAGAAGGCGGCCCTGGCGAAGGCAAGCGCATGACCGAATCGCGCAAGTTCACCGGCGGTGCCCTGGTCATCGCCAGCCACAACAAGGGCAAGGTCCGCGAGATTGCCGACCTGTTGGGTTCGTGGTGCCAGGATTTCCGCTCGGCCGGCGACCTGGGCTTGGCCGAGCCGGAGGAAACCGGCACCACATTCCGCGCCAACGCCGAACTGAAGGCGCTGGCGGCGGCCAGGGCGTCGGGGCAGGTGGCGCTGGCTGACGATTCCGGGCTGGCCGTCACCGCGCTGGACGGGGCGCCCGGTATCTACTCCGCCCGCTGGGCCGGGCCGGACAAGGATTTCGTGCTCGCCATGGGCAAGGTGAACGACCTGTTGCGGGATAAGGACGATCGGTCGGCCCACTTCGTCTGCGCCCTGACGCTCGCTTGGCCCGACGGGCATTGCGAGACGGTGGAGGGCTATGTTCACGGCCGGCTGGTTTGGCCATCCCGGGGCTCGAAAGGCTTCGGCTACGACCCCATGTTCCTGGCCAACGGCCAGACCCAGACCTTCGGGGAGATGGAGCCGGACGCCAAACACGCCATCAGCCACCGCGCCGATGCCTTCCGGCAGCTTGTGGAGCGATGCTTCAGGTAGGGAAAATTACCTCGTCGATGTGGTAACAGGGCGCTGAGAATCGGGTGTTTTCCCTTGAGGGAAAAGGCGGGACTCGATACCTTCGTGCCCTGAATGCGCCCCTTTTTCTGAAAAAGGTCCTAGATCCCACCCTAGGATGGCAAGGACCTGTCAACCAGCCTTGGGGACCGTCCTCGACGTGACGGCAGCGGAAGGGTTCAGTAATGGTCGATGATTTTTTTTCCGCCATTGCGACCAATATTGCGGATGAGGCTGGCGACTGTCTGTCCGCCTTCCTGAATTCGGACGAGGGCAGCCAGAGGGTGAACCGCCTGTTCCAGGAGGCGGTCCGGGATGCCGGACGCTGCGAGGCTGGGATGATGGCCGATCCCGCGCTCGTGAGCCGCCCGATCATCGGATGAGCGGAGCGTTCGGCGTCGCCGAGCGGCAAGGTCGGCTCTATGACGTTCTCGCGTCGCCAAGCCTTGGGCCAGTCGAAAGACACGATCTTCTGGTTCAGCGTCTCCCGCGATATCCGGGGGGCGCGCGCGCGGGGCGGGCGCGCGCGGTGTGGGGAAGCAGCAATTTTTTGCGCGCGAAAGCTGCGACAGCTGGTTTTGCAACGCTTTTCCAAAAGGCGGAGGTCAACAAGGTAGCGCCCGAAATTCGGGCGGCCATTCGCCAGATTTTCGAATCCCTGCCGGCATAACCCCATGTACCGCCGGCCCTCATAGGTTGTTGAATCCATGTCCGGCTTCGGGATCTATATCCACTGGCCCTTCTGCAAGGCGAAGTGCCCCTATTGCGATTTCAACAGCCATGTGCGCGAACGGGTCGATCACGCGCAATGGCGTGAGGCGCTGCTGCGCGAGTTGGATCATTACGCCGACCGGACGCCCGGGCGTACCGTCACCTCGGTGTTCTTCGGCGGCGGCACCCCGTCGTTGATGGAACCGGCCACCGTGGCCGCCGTCATCGACCGGGTGGCGCAGCGCTGGGCCACCGCGCCGGATGTGGAAATCACCCTGGAAGCCAACCCGACCTCCACCGAGGCCGGGCGCTTTCAGAGTTTCCGCGCCGCCGGGGTCAACCGGGCGTCGCTGGGTATCCAGGCGCTGGACGCGCCGTCTTTGACGATGCTGGGCCGTCAGCACAGCGCCGGGGAGGCGGTGGAGGCCATCGGGCTCGCCGCGCGCACCTTCGACCGTTTTTCCTTTGACCTGATCTACGCCCGTCCCGGCCAGACGGTGGAGGCCTGGACCGCCGAACTGCGGCGGGCTCTCGGCTACGCCGTGGGGCATCTGTCGGTCTACCAGCTGACCATCGAGCCGGGCACCGCCTTCTTCCCGCTGTTTGAGCGCGGCGATCTGGTGTTGCCCGACGAGGATACCGCCGCCGCCCTCTATGAGGCGACGCAAGAGGTGCTGGAGGCCGCCGGCCTGCCGGCCTACGAGATTTCCAACCACGCCCGGCCGGGCGAGGAATCCCGCCACAACCTCACCTATTGGCGTTATGGCGATTATGTCGGCATTGGCCCGGGCGCCCATGGCCGGTTGACGCTGGACGGCGTCAAGCTCGCCACCCGCAACCACCGGGCGCCGGAAATGTGGTTGGAGCGGGTGGCGCGCCACGGCTTCGGCGGCACCCGCACCGAAGAGATCGGCCCGGACGAGCGGCTGTCGGAGCTTTTGATGATGGGGCTGCGGCTGACCGACGGTGTGGCACGGGCGCGGCTGGTGGCGGAGACGGGGCGGGACGTCGATCGGGCGTTGGACGGCAAGGCGCTGGCGCGGTTGGTGGACGGCGGCTTCATCGAGGTGACCGACACTCACCTGCGTGCCACCCGCGATGGCCGCGAGCGGCTGAACGCCGTGCTGGCGGCGCTGCTGGCGTGACTCTTCCCGATATCCTGAAGGGGACCTGCGAGATGAACATCCGGCCCGCCCGTGTCGGCGACGCGGCCCTGTTGTGGCCGTTCCTGGCCGTTGCCGCGCATGAGCCTTCCGCCGAAGCGGCCATGGCCGAGCCGGTGGTCGCCAGGCATCTGGCCGGCTGGCCGCGTTCCGGCGATTTCGGGGTGATCGCCGAGATCGACGGGGCGGCGGTGGGGGCGGCCTGGGCACGGCAGTTCCGGCCCGATGAGGGGCCGTATGTGTTCATCAACGACATGACCCCGGAAATCGCCATCGGCGTGCTGCCCGACCGGCGCGGGCAGGGAATTGGTGCTGCGTTGCTGGCGGCGCTGGTGGAGATGGCGCGCGGCCGCTGCCGGGGGCTGTGCCTGAACGTGCGCGACAGCAACCCGGCGGTGCGACTGTACGAGAAGGCCGGCTTCGTCCGCGTGGCAGGCAGCGAGGTGACCAACCGGGTCGGCGGGCTGTCGTTCGGCATGGCGTTGCGCTTGCCCTGTGCGCTCTGGCGGCCGATGCGGGCGGAGGACCTGCCCGCCGCGATGGCCGTCGCCGACGTGGTGCATCCCGACCTGCCGGAATCCCCCGACGTGTTCGCCGAGCGGCTGAAGCTGTTCCCGGCGGGCTGCTTCGTGGCCGAGGACGGCAGAGGCCGGCTGCTCGGTTATGCCCTCACCCACCCGGCGCGGCTGGGGTATCCGCCGTCGCTCGATACGGTGATGGGGGCGCTGCCGGCCAATGCCGACTGCCTGCACATCCATGACGTGGCCCTGCTGCCCGAGGCGCGCGGCCTGGGGCTGGGCGACGCGCTGACCGGGCGGCTGAAGGAGCTGGCACGGGAAACCGGCTTGCGGCGGCTGGCGCTGGTGGCGGTGTACGATGCCGCCCGGTTCTGGCGGCGTCACGGCTTCCAGGATCATGCCAACCCGGCGCTGGCGGCGAAGATGGCCGCCTATGGCGAGGGGGCGGCGTACATGGTGGCCTAATACGGGATGCTGATCCCCCAGTTGTCCACGCCGTGCCCACCACCCTCGACGTGGACGTTGATACGGGCCAACAGGGCGCAGGCTCCCAGCAGCGTCAGCGCCGCTGTCAGCACCAGAACCCGCTCAATCCACCGCGTCGGCCGCTGCCTTGGGCTTTTTGGCCGGGCGGGCCTTGGCGCTGTCGGACGGGGTGTCGCCGGCCGGATCGGCCAGGGCATCGAGCAGCTTCTCCTTGATCTGCGCCAGCTTGTTGTCGTGCGTTACCTTCAGGCCGAAGATGTCCTTCACATAAAAGACGTCCACCACCTTCTCGCCGTAGGTGGAGATCTTGGCCGAGGAGATCTGCAAGGACAAATTCGTCAACGCGCGGGTGACATCGTAGAGCAGCCCCGGCCGGTCGCGGCCGTTGACCTCGATCACCGTGTGGGTGGTCGAGGCGCGATTGTCGATCAGCACGCGCGGCGGCACCTTGAACACCCGTGTGCGGGAGCCCAGCACCGGCTTGCGCTTGGCCAGTTCCTGCATCGGCCGGATTTGGCCCGACAGGGTATGCTCGATCATCACCGACAGCTTGGCCAGCTTTTCGCCGGCGGCGAACGGGCCGCCCTCGGCGTCCTGGACCAGGAAGACGTCCAGCGCCATGCCGTTGGTCATGGTGAAAATCTTGGCGTCGACGATGTTGGCGCCGCTCATCGACAAGGCGCCGGCCAGCCGCGAGAACAGGCCCGGGTGGTCGTCGGTGTAGATGGTGACCTCGGTGATGCCCTGGCGGCGGTCGATGCGGCTGTCCACGGTCAACGGCGCCTTCGACCGTTCGGCCTCGCGGATCAGGCGGGCGTGGTGGGCGTGGGTGCCGGGATCGAAGGACAGCCAATAGGCGGGGTAGCCCAGCGCCACATGGTGCTCGAAATCCGCCTCGTCCCAGTCGGGCAGTTCGGCGCGGAGCGTGCCATGGGCGGCGGCGATGCGGCGTTCCCGGCCTTCGGCGTTGAGGCCGCCGGCCATCATGTCCTCCGCGCGCATGTACAGATCGCGCAGCAGCGTGGCCTTCCAGTTGTTCCATCGCCCGGGGCCGACGGCACGGATGTCGGCCACGGTCAGGACCAGGAGCAGGCGCAGCCGTTCGGGCGACTGCACCAGTTCGACGAAGTCCCGGACCGTCTTGTCGTCCTCCAGGTCGCGCTTGAAGGCGGTGAAGGACATGCCGAGGTGATGGCGCACCAACCACGCCACCGTTTCCGTCTCCTCCGCCGTCAATCCTAAGCGCGGACACAGCTTTTCCGCCACCTTGGCGCCCAGCACGGAGTGGTCGCCGCCGCGCCCTTTGGCGATGTCGTGCAGCAGGACCGAAACATAAAGTGCCCGGCGGGAAGCGATCTTGCCGATCACTTCGCACGACAGCGGCAGTTCCTCTTTCAACTGGCCGCTATCGATCTTGTGCAGGATGCCCAGCGCGAACAGGGTGTGCTCGTCCACGGTATAGACGTGGTACATATCGTACTGCATCTGCGCCACCACCCGCCCGAAGTCGGGCAGGAAGCGGCTCAGCACGCCGGCCTCGTTCATCCGCCGCAAGGTGATTTCCGGGTCCTTCGGCCCGGTGAGGATGTCCAGGAACAGCCGGTTGGCCTCGGCGTCGTCACGGATCTTGGCACCCAGCGCGCCCAGCGAGCGGGTCAGGACCCTGAGCGCCCCCGGGTGGATGTCCAGGTCGTTGACATGGGCGACATGGAACAGCCGGATCAGGTCGGCCGGATGGTCGCGGAACTGGCGGTCGTAGCGGACGTTCAGCCGCTCGCCGTCGAGCACGAAGCCGTCGATGTCCTTGGAGCGGCGGCCCAGCGCGAAGCGCAACAGGTTGAAGCGCGGCAGGCGCTTGGACTCGGCCTCCAGCGCGGCGCAGAAGATGCGGGTCAGGTCGCCCACGTCCTTGGCCACCAGGAAATAGTGCTTCATGAACCGTTCCACGCCCTTGGCGCCGGCGTGGTCGGTATAGCCCATGCGCTCGCCGATGGTGCCCTGGACATCGAAGGTCAGGCGCTCCTCGCCGCGGCCGGTGAGGTAGTGGAGATGGCAGCGTGCCGTCCACAGGAAGTTTTGCGCCTTGGCGAAGCGTTGCGCCTCCTCGGGCATCAGCACGCCCTTGGCCACCAGATCGCCCACCGTGTCGGCGCGGTAGAGGTACTTGGCGATCCAGAACAGGGTCTGGAGGTCGCGCAGGCCCCCCTTGCCGTCCTTGATGTTGGGCTCCAGCAGGTAACGGCTGTCGCCGAGCTTGCGGTGGCGGGTATCGCGCTCCTCCAGCTTGGCCTCGACGAAGGCCGGGCCGGTGGTGGCCACCACCTCGCGGTCGAAACGCTTCTTAAGCTCGGCGGACAGGGTGCCCTTGCCCCAGAGGTAGCGTCCCTCCAGGATGGCGGTACGGATGGTGATGTCGCCCTGGGCCTGGCGCAGGCATTCGTCCACCGAACGTACGGCATGCCCCACCTTCACGCCGAGGTCCCACAGGACGTACAGCATGTACTCCACCACCTGCTCGACGCGGGGCGTACGCTTGTATGGCAGGAGGAACAGCAGATCGATGTCCGACGACGGCGCCAACTCGCCCCGGCCATAGCCGCCGGTGGCGGCGATGTCGAAGGTTTCGCCGGTGGTGGGATTGGCGGTGGGATAGACCCAGGTTACCGCGAACTCCGCCAGCACCCGCACGATCTCGTCGGCCAGCCAGCAGTTCTCCCGCACGCATTCCTCGCCCGACCCGCGTACTTCGAAACGACGGCGGATTTCGGCGCGGCCTTCGGCCAGGGTCTGGCGCAAGGCGGCCAGCAGCAGCGGCCGCAGCTTTTCGGGATTGGCCCCCTCGTCCTCGAACTTTTCGGCCATGAGGTCGAGTTCCCGGGTCAGCCGTCCGGTATCGATAATGGCTTCCCGGTGGGCGATGGCGGGTTCGGCGGGGACGGTACGAGCGTTGGGCATGGAGTGATCGGCCGGCAGTGAACACTCCAGGAGTATGGCCCGTTCCCGAGGCCGCCGCCAGCCTTACAAAGAGGAGCCGGACTTGCGCTCCGCCGCCAGACGGCGGGCGTTGGCCATGGCGGTACGGTGGAGGGGGACGAGGCCGGCGTCGATCAGCCGCGCCGTACCAACCGCCAGACGGGAGCCCGATGCCATGGAGCCGGTCAGCACGGACTCGACATAGCGTTGCTGGAGCGTCACGAGGTCGAGAGGCGTACGGCAGGCCGCGAGATCGGCGGCGGCTCCGAAGGCGGCGCGGGCCTGGGTGGCCATCCACAGGTTCCAGGCGTCGGCCAGCGCGCGGATGCCGTCGGCCATGGCGAAGGCGGACTCGGTGGCGGCCTCCACCTTCTCGCTGCCCATCAAGGTGAATTCGGGGTTGGTCATCGCCACCGGATCGCCCAGGGCCTCGGCCATCAACGCCGTACGGTAACCGATCACCTTGCCGGCAGCGGCGGCCATCTCGCGGGCGGCCAGGGCCGTGCCGGTCATCCGGCGGCCGGCGTCGACCAGCCGGGCCTGGTTGCGGGTGGCGGCGGAGAGGCGGCGGCTGGTGCGGTTGGGCATGGCGAACCTTATCTTGCGTTGCACAATCATGGAGGCGAACACGGTGGGGGCGGGGAAGGTTCCCGGGGAGAGATTTCGGAAAAGCTTGATCTCTGGAAACCATCGCTCCGGTCGGTGATGATCCGCTCGTCGGCCTGCCGACGCCTGACATTCCAGCCGAATCTTCATCATATCATAAAGACATGCGAAAGTCCATTCGAGGTAGATCGGCGCCATCTTCTTGCCAGCGCAATTCTTCGCCCTATCTTCTTATAATCGAACAGAACTGGCACCTACCCACCCGTCGCCGATAGGTACTGGTAATATCAGCAGACCAAGGCGATGGCCTGGGAGCGCCGAGATGCCGGCCTATATGACGATTGCCACCCACACCCCCCTTAGCGGTGCCGATGCCCTGCGCGAATATGTGCGTTGGACCGAGGTCACCCGCCGTCGACCTCCGGTGACCGGCCACCCGTCGCTGCCCTGGCCGCCGACGACCTCCATCCGGGAATTGCGGGAAGGGGCGGTGCTCACCGAGTTCGCCCGGCGCGCCATCTCGCGGAAGTAAGTCGGGGCCAAACCCGACGGACGTTTCGTCCATGGAAGGTTCTTATGCACGATACCCCAGACAATCCCGTCGAGGTGGTTCCCGCCGAAACGGGGGGCCGGGGGCAAACCCTGTCCCGGCAGGCACTCGACGCCGTCCTGGTGGCTCACCGTGACTGGCTGGCGACCGAAGGCATCCATGGCCGGCAGGCGGACTTGCGCGGCACCGACCTGCGCGGTTGCTCGTTCTGGCGCGCCGACCTGCGCCACGCGCTGCTGAATGGCTGCGACCTTCGCAGTACCAATCTCGATCACGCCGACCTTACGCAAGCGTCGCTGGTGGGAGCACGGCTGAACGGCGCGTCCTTGTGGGAAAGCCGGCTCCAGCAGGCGGTTCTGGCGCAGGCCGATCTGCATGGCGCCAATCTGGACCACGCCGACCTCAGCGACACCGATCTCACCCAGGTGGACTTGACGGGCGCCTCCCTGTGGGGCGCCCGGTTGCACGGTGCCGACCTGCGTCTTGTCATCGGCGTGACACCGGCGCAACTCGCCACCGCATCGAGCGATGGCCGCACCCGTCTGCCCCCCCCCGGCACCGCCGAAGCCCCTCGGTAGGAGATCCTATATGGCCCGCGCCCTCTACACCGTGGTCAAACGCGAATTCGGCTGGTTCATCGCCTTCGAACAGGAGCTTTACGGCCCGTTTCCCGCCGGCCGCACCGGCGCGTTGATCGCCGCCGTGCAATCCGCCCAGCAGGCCGGCAAGGATGGGCACCAGGCCAGCGTCCGGCTCCGCTCCCCGGAAGGCGGAGTGCGCACCGTCTGGAGCTTCGGAACCGACCCCTATCCGCCGCCCTGGGCCGACGAGGTCCGCAGCGGCCTTCCCGGTCAGGGCGACGCCCGGAAAAGGCGGGCCGCGCGCCCCGCTTGAGCCTTGCGGCCAATCGTTGCGCCCCAATTGGTATGGAGAGAACGGAAACGATGATCGATGCCGAGTTGTTTCAGCGCTACCAGAGCGCCTTTGGGGATACCTTTACCGCCGGCTTGTGGGAAAGGCGCCCGGGGGACGCGGTCAACACCATGATGCGCGCCGCCCTGGCCGGTACCGGGCCGGCGGTGACCGACGAGTTGATCGCCGAGGAACTGGCTACGCGAGTGGAACCGCCGCGCAAGGCGACGATGGCTCCGTGACGCCGCGTCGGGGGGGCGGCGGTTTCCTGTCCGGGGTGCTGGAATTCCGGACGGCAACACAACCAGATCCATCCGCCAACCCATCCGAGGAAGCCCTTCAAAAACTCCCGCCTGACCGGGTTCCCGGCGGCTGGCGCATGGGGTCCAGCGCGTGTTCCAGCGCCTTCAGCAGACGGGTCAGGGTGAAGTTCAGCGCCAGGTAAATGATGCCGGCGAGGATGAAAATCTCGTAGACGGCGAAGGTCTGCGCGATCAGGCGGCGGGCCAACCCGGTCATCTCCAAGAGCGTCACCGTGCTGGCCAGCGAACTGGCTTTCACCATCAAGACCACTTCGTTGGAATAGGCCGGCAGCGCCTGACGGATCGCCAGGGGCAGCACGATGCGGCGGAACACCAGGAAGCGCGACATGCCGCAGGCCCGCGCCGCCTCGACTTGGCCGTGAGGCACGGACTGGATGCCGCCCCGGACGATCTCGCTGGCATAGGCCCCGGTGTTCAGCGTCATGGCGATGATGGCGCACCAGAACGGCTCGCGCAGGATCGGCCACAGGAAACTGTCGCGCACCCCCGGGAACTGGCCCAGGCCGTAGTAGACCAGGAAAAGCTGCACCAGAAGCGGCGTGCCGCGGAAGACGAAGACGTAAGCCGCCGCGATGGCCGCCGCGACCCGCCAGCCCGACAGCCGCACCAACGCCACGCCCAGCGCCAGGAAGGCGCCGAAGAACAGCGACAGGAACACCAGTTCCAACGTCAGCGGCAGGCCGCTCAGGAGCTTCGGCAGGCTTTGCCACATCAACTCGACGTTCATGGCTCAAGCCCGCCGGATGCCGCGATTGGCGCGCGCCTCGGCGCGCTGGAACAAGATGGTCGATACCGAGGTCATCACGAGGTACAGCGCCGCCGCCAGGGTGTAGAAGACAAACGGGCTGCGGGTGGCGCCGGCCGCCAGATTGGCCGAGCGCATCAGCTCCGCCAGCGTCACCACCGATACCAGCCGACC
>Ga0196976_1000921_pt1 | contig 15608 bp, 15 predicted proteins | sample S3v_513CmetaG_FD_148644 | JGI IMG/M metagenome (GOLD analysis project Ga0196976, IMG submission 148644) | Soil microbial communities from Anza Borrego desert, Southern California, United States - S3+v_5-13C | ecosystem: Environmental > Terrestrial > Soil > Desert | place: USA: California...
CCGCCGCGCAGGCGTTCACGCAGCTCGCCGAACGCGTTCGTGCAGCAACCGCGGCGCCAGTGGCTGTGTGACGTCCCCGCGCGTTCCTGACGCAGTCACGCGGCCGCCGGAGCACCCGGCGGCCGCGTTGCCGTTCGAGCCCCATGAGGGGATCGCGCCCGTCGCGGTGCGCGAGGATCGGGCGGCAGCCGCCCACCTGGTCAGCGATCCACTGCCCGCGACCATTATGCGGCTCGCCATCCCGGCCGTCGCGTCCACGCTGCTCATGACGCTCTTCGCGTCCGTGGACGCGTTCTGGGTCGGGACGCGGATTGGCTCGGAGGGGTTGGCGGCCGTAGCGACGTCGATCTTCTGGATCTGGCTCATCATCGCGGTCGCCGAGATGGTGAGTATCGGACTGACGGCATTCGCGGCCCGGCGATACGGCGAGCTGCGGCATGATGATGCGCGGCGCGCCGCAGGCACGGCGCTCGTCTTCACCCTGGTGAGCGGCGTTGTCGTGGCGGCGATCGGGCTCGCGATGCTGCCCTGGATGTTCTCGCTGATGCGAATGTCGCCGGCGGTCACCGCGTTGGGCACGCAGTACCTGGGCACCTTCCTCCTCGGCACACCCTTGATCTTCGGTTTTTTTGCCGTCGACGCCGCCTTTCGTGCTGCCGGGGACTCGAAAACACCATTTGTGCTGTTGTCGGTGTCCGTGGGGGTCACGCTGTTCATCGATCCGCTGCTGATCATGGGTCTCGGTCCATTTCCAGAACTTGGAATTGCCGGTGCGGCCATCGGCACCGTGGCAACGCGCGCCGTCGCGTTCGCCTTCGGGGTTCGAATCGCGCGTCGCCGGGACCTCATCCGCTTTGGACGGTTCGACTGGCGCGCTCTCGGCACGATCTGCCGCATCGGGCTCCCCACGGCAACAACGGGGGTCGTCTTCAGTCTCATTTATGTGTTCGTCACCCGCAGCGCCACGCAGTTCGGAACGCCTGCGCTTGCGGCACTCGGCATTGGACATCGCGTCGAGAGCTGGCTGTACATGATCGCGGTCGGATGCAGTGCGGCGACGGCCGCCATCGTCGGCCAGAACATCGGCGCTGGACGCGTCGACCGCGCAGCGCGTGCAGGATGGCTGGCCACTGGGTTCTGCTCGACCCTTGGCGTCGTGTTCTGCGTGGTGGAGCTCATCATTCCGGCACAGTTCGCGTCGCTGTTCAGCAACGATCCGGCGGTCATCGCCGAGGGGGCGAATTACCTGAGAATTGCTGCCATTTCGCAGTTGGCCATCTGTGCCGAGATCGTGCTGGAGGGTGCACTGGGCGGAGCAGGGCATACGGTCGCACCGATGCTCTCCTCGACGAGCATCACGATCGCGCGAGTTCCGCTTGCCGCTTGGGCCGCGGCGAACTGGGGACCAAGCGGGATCTGGTGGGTCATCTCCCTCACCGCGATTGTGCGCGCCCTCGCAATGGTCGCGCTCTGGCGCGCGGGCGGCTGGAAGCTCAAATCCGTGTAATGTCCATCGTCACCCTGCTCACGGACTTCGGGACCGCCGACGGCTACGCCGGCGAAATGAAAGGCGTCCTGCTCTCGTCCGCCCCCGGGGCAAATGTCATCGACATCTCGCATGACATCCCACCGCAGGATATTGAAATGGGTCGGCTTACCATCGCTCGATACTGGCATCGTTTCCCCAGTGGAACCGTCCACGTGGCGGTGGTCGATCCAGGGGTAGGTTCGGCGCGCGCTGCCATCGCGGTGCTCAGCGACGGTCGGTTTCTCGTCGGCCCGGACAACGGGCTACTGTCGCCGGCGCTGCTGCTTCCCGGTGCGCAGGCCGTTCAGCTTCCGGTTCCGCCAGGCAGCTCCGCGACGTTTCACGGACGCGACGTCTTCGCCCCTGCCGCCGCGCGGTTACTGCTTGGTGCTCGCCTGGAGGAACTGGGCACGGCAATGGCGACCCCCGTGATTCGTCGCACTCCCGAGGTGCGTCGTGGTGAACGTGGCGAGCTGATTGGCCAGGTCATCGCGATCGACCGATTCGGCAACGTCATCACCAACCTGCTCGGGCATCATGCCCGCAGGGTGTCCGTCGCGGGGCGCGAGATGCCCCTGCATCGGACGTATTCGGACCTACCGCCGCATCAGGCGGGTGCCCTGATCGGCTCCAGCGGCCTGATCGAGATCGTGGTCAGGGACGGGCGCGCCAGCGACGTGTTGTCGCTGGGGCGCGGCGACCTCGTATACCTGGCGAACGGGCCGCTCAGGACTCCTTGACGGTCGCGACCGGGCGACGCGCGGCAGCCACGCCCGTCACCGGCGTCGGCGTCTGCCACGACATGTCGTTGGCGACCTGTGGACGCCTGGTCCGGTCGTTTTCGCGCTGGGTTCCCGCGCGTGTCAGCATCGTGGCGCCAAGACCGAAGGTCAGAGCGACCCACGACCCGGCCAGCGCGACCGCGCGAAGCACGGAACCAACCACCGGGCTCCAGCTGAACGCCGCTGCGAGCATCCATAAGCCGACGTAAATCACGAGGCCGACGGACAGGGATCGCAGGCTGGTGGTCCGGGAGTCAGGCGACCCGCCAAAAAAGGCGCGCCCGGTGAACCGGGCAACGGCGAGGAAACCGAGGGTCAGCAACCCTGCGAGCGCAATTACGAATGCAACGATGGCAAAAGGAATGAGCAGGATGCCGATGATCGAGAGCGTGAGTGCGGCGCAGACGATGAGGAGCACCGGCATGGCTCCCAGCTGCGTGAGCAGCCCGACCCAGAAGGACCGCGAAAAATTCTGCTCGAGGGCAACCACGACGCCGTTGAGATTCTTCTCCGCGAACAGCAATACGCCGATACCGATTGCAACGAGGATCGCGAACCATCCGATGACCATCTTGATGGCGCCCCACGTAGTCAGGGGCTCCCGTTCAGGCTCCTCCCCTGCGGCACGTGCAAGGATACCCCCGGTGATTCCCCGGATCGAACGCACGTCCCCTTCGACCACTCCGCCCACGGTGCGCACACGGCCATCGACGGCGATCGCATTCCCCCCAACCGTCGCCCCCGGGTGCACGATCACGTCGCCATGGAGGGCAATGGCGTTTCCGGTGATTCGTCCCCGGATCTCGAGATTGCCCCGGGCTGTTGCCACCGTGCCTGCGCGAGTCTCGCCCGCAGGGATGGCGTGATCGCCGATGAGAAAGCTGTCCGCCGGTGGCGCGTGGAGGCTGCGCATGACCGTACGGAGGATGGCAATTTCTGCCCGCAGCCGGCTGTCCATCGCCGTCGCGGAGGACGCCGTGGGTGCGGTGGTATCAACGACCTGCTGGGCCGGCGCGGCTGAGGCGAACATCACCACTGCCAGCGCCCCCGTCACAAGGGCGCGCGCCATATCAGCTCCTGCCGCGACCTGAAGTTGCGATCGAGCGGAGACCGAAGACCGTCGCGAGCGAGGCAATGAGGAACCCACCGCCTGCCAAGGCAATGCCCAATGGGCCGAGCTGCTGAACCACCCCAACCATCTGTGGTCCAAACAACGCGACAACGAGGCTGCCGGCTGCATCGGCCACGCCGGCGCGTGCCTGCTCACCGACCACGGCCGTGAGGGTGGACAGAACGTCGCCACGAGTGGCGGCCCACAAGGTCAGGCCACTGACGACCGTTCCCACCACCGCAACCACGACGGCGGCAAGGGCGCGTGCGACGGGGCTGTCGGGCACCCATTGCCGCACGGCATCGCGGGCTGCCACGTGCCATGGGACGAACACTGGTACCTGCGCCATGACCTTGTCGGCCAAGCCCATGCGGGGCGCGAAGAGAGGCATCGCACTCAGTGCGGCAACGACCTCACGCGCCTCGGAGAGGCGAGCGCGGCAGTCTCCGCAGGTAGCCACATGCTCGCGAAGCGGCTGCACACCGAATCCGGTGTCACCGTCCACGAGCAGGTCAATTTCGTTCGGTAGTAGGTGCCTGTGTTGCACAATGCCTCCGGGGCTATCTACGGGTGGCCGAGGCCAACGGTTTCAAGGCGTGCTGCCGGCAGGGGTTGCCTGGTGCTCCTGAGGGCAGGAATGGGGTGATTCTGGTCACGCGGGCTCTTCAGAAGGGGGTCCATAGCCATCCCGGACGTGCTCAAGGAGTTTACGCAGCTCGTGCCGCGCCCGATGGATGTAGGTCTTGACGGTACCGAGGGGGAGATCGAGGGTGGCCGCGATCTCTTCGTAGGACTTGTCTTCGACGTGCCTGAGGAGAATGCAGGCTCTGTACTCGGGCCGCAGTCGGGAAATTGCCTGCTCGATCTCGGAGCCAAGCTCCCGTGCCTCCATCTCCTGGAGCGGGGATTCGTCGGCGGTGGCCAGCTGAAACGACGTCGCCTCGGCGAGGTCCGGCGTCGTCGCATGCGGCGAGCCTTCCATGCTGATGGTGTCGAGCTGCCGCCGGCGCAGATGATCGATGGCGACGTTGTTGGCGATCTTGAACAGCCAGCTCGAGAACTTGAACTCGGAGCGGTATTTCTCGATGTGGGTGAGGACCTTGATGAAGGTGTCCTGCGTCAGGTCTTCGGCGAGCTCGCGGTCCCGCACCATGCGATAGACGAGCGAAAACACCGGCCGCTCGTACCGTCGGATCAGCTCCCGGTATGCCGGCTCGCGCCCCTGCTGCGCGAGCGCAACGACATCGGCATCCGGAAGATTCGCGAGATCGAGAACGGGATTCGGCGGCATGTCGCGCGAGAAAGATGCTTGTCCCTGCTCTCCGACGCCACGAAATTCCGCGAATGCGCTCCCAGGTGCAGGAGATGTTCGGACGGATCGCGCACCGTTATGACTTCCTGAACCACCTCCTGTCGCTGGGCCTGGATCGCGGCTGGCGGCGGCGGGCGCTCGCTCGCCTTGGCTGGACGCGCATCCCGGACGGACACTTCCTGGACGCGTGCGCGGGCACGCTGGACGTGAGTGTCGCGCTGGCCGGCCAGCGGGAATTTCGCGGCACCGTCGTGGCCGTGGATTTCGCCGAACCGATGTTGCGTTCCGGAAAATCGAAGGCGCGAGGACGTCCGGTTTTTCCGGTCACAGGCGACACCATGCGCCTCCCCCTGCGTGATGCATCCTGCGCTGGAGCCATCGTCGCCTTTGGGATCAGGAATGTGGCCGATCTCGATCTTGGCTTGTCCGAGATCTCGAGGGTGCTGGCGCCGGGTGCGCGGCTCGTAGTGCTCGAGTTCACGACGCCGCCTTCCCGCCTGGTTCGTTCCGCGTACCACCTGTATTTCCACCACATCGTACCACTGGTTGGCGGGTGGATCAGCGGGCAGCGCGACGCGTATCGCTACCTGCCTGAGTCGGTCGCGGCGTTTCCGCGCCCGGACGTGCTTGCCCAGCGCATGCGCGCCGCAGGACTGGCCGATGTGACGTGGACATCGTTGACGTTTGGCGTAGCCGCGATCCACGCAGGGACACGGCCGGCCAGCTAGCGCCGCGCGGCGGCGAGAAAGGCCGCTTCCACCCGCGCAATTTCGCGCGCTGCACGGCGGCGAGACACCGTGGTCGCCATCGTCCGACGCAACAACGAAACGATGGAGTTCGGCCCGTCCCATCCCGAAAGGCCAACGCGACGGGCGCATCCGCGGAAGTATCGCTCGGTGAACAACAGCATCAGCACCGCGGAGGCACGCGCGACGCTGAATCGCGGGAGGTGAAGCGCTTCGATGATGCGACCGTACGACGGTGCGCGCTCGAGTGCCATGCGCAGCAGCCGTTCCCGCACGAGCCGACACCGTTCCGTGAGGGCGTGGTCGCCTGCGCTGGCATCGCGCCCGAGATCATGGCGGAGCGAGGCATCGTAGGCGATTCCACGCCGGAGGTCCTTCTCGACATCGCGAGTGATGTTCGCCAGCTGCACCATTTCTCCAACGCGCATCGCATCCTCGAGCTCATGAGGGCTGACGTCCGGGGCATCGCCGTGCTCGAGGCGCATGAGGCGCACGCTGAAGACCACGGGGTTGCCCAGCACGTTCCTGCAGTACCGGGTGAGGCCGGCTTCGTCGAGCAGCACCCCGCCATCGGTCGCGAAGACTTCACTGGACCAGCACATGCCTTCCGCCATGGCGACGACGAGGTCGCGCACCACGCGCCGCGTCGGGGCGTCGAATGACAGATAGACGCGATCCACGAGCTCCGCGCGACGGACGAGCAAGAGGTGCGCGCGATCGCGGTCGTCGAGGTCCATAGCCTCCTCGATCACCGGCGCGGGGGCACGGAGCGGCTGTGGCCCGGCGTCGAACCGCGCCGCGAAGGCACGGAGCGAGGCTTCGCGACGTCGATGGTCGGCGATCAGGTCCTCGTAGGTGTCGAGCATTCGGCAGTACAGGTACGCGACGGCGGCGGGAAGCGCGCTGCGCGCGGGCAGCAGTGCGATACAGGCTGAAAAGGTGCGGGCGGCGTGGGGCAATATTGCCCACACGAAACGCTCCGCATCGTCGATGCGGGCGAGCGCGTGCAGATCCGGCGCGTCGCGACTGGCAAGAAGGTCGCGGATGATCAGGACGGGCCGGCGCATCCAGAAGGGGATCACGAGGGTGGAAAACTACGCGATACGAGCGCGCTGGCGCTTACTTTGCCCGATGCCGGATCGCGCATGGCTCTGATCGGACTGGTGTCAGATACGCACGGAATGGTGCGACCGGAAATATTTCCGGCCCTCGACGGTGTTGAGCTGATCCTCCATGCGGGCGACGTCGGCGACGGGGTCCTCGAGGAGCTTCAGGCGATTGCTCCGGTACGTGCCGTGCTGGGGAACACGGATCGGCCAGGCACGCCAGGGCTGGTGCCGTTCCTGGACCTCGAGATCGACGGCCTGCGCGTGCACGTGAGTCACGGCCACGAGGTGGGCTCCCCGACACCGCAACGCCTGCTCGCGCGATACGATGCGAACGTGATCGTGTACGGTCACACGCATCGCCAACTCGTGACACACGTCGACGGTCGCTGGGTCGTCAATCCGGGCGCCGCGGGCGCACGACGATTCGACCTGCGGCCGAGCGTCGCACGAATGCAGACGCGCTCGGGGACGGCCGAATTCGAGCTTATCGAGCTGTAGCTGCGCGTTCAGACTTCGGCGAAGTGCGACAGCGGGTAGAGGTAATCCTCTCCGGAGTCGTCAACGATTCGCATGAACGATCCGCGTCCTTCGATTCCACGACACTCGTAGATCTTGCCGAGCGTGAGGTCGTGGCAGCCTCCCGGCTCATCGTCACCCGGAATCAGGAGCCAGGGCTTGACGCTGATGCATTTCACGAGTGTAACGGGCTGCCAGGACGTGGTTGCCATGTGGCGTCTAAACGCAACAGCCTTGCCACCGTTCAGGCAGACGGCCTATGACACCCGCTCCACGGGCACGGTGCGGTCGAGCTCGCGCGGAAACCGGCGGAACCAGCTCGAGAGAAGGAGGAGCTCATCGATCTCGTGGGACGGCACCTGCATACCATCGACGGCATCGGCAAAGATCTGCCGAAGCGTGTGCTCGAGGGTCAGCTGTTCATCGGTCGTTCGGGGCGGAGGCAACTCAGCGCGCACTCGCCCACGACGAATGACGTAGAGACGATCTGCCCCGTCGAATCCCGGCACGGTATACACGAACGACAATGCTTCGACCGCAAAGCGCAGCCGGCCGAATTGCGTTCGCAAGGCCTCGAGCCGCTGGAGCTTGTCGCGGTATGCGGCGGCACGTTCGAATTCGAGCCGCTCGCTGCTGCCGAGCATTTCGTTGCGCAGCGTCTCGATCGGGCCGTCGTCGGTTCCGTCGAGAAATTTCCTCGCCAGGGCCACGCGGTCCATGTACTCGTTCGAAGAGCAGGCCGCGATACACGGCCCGAGGCACTTCTTTACCTCGTACCGCAGGCATCCCGGCGTTCGAGGCGCCAGGTGGAACAGCTCCGCCTGGTCGGAGAAGCGCATCTTCTTGTCGAGGGTGCAATCGCGCAGGCCAAGCACGTCCGACAATTCACGCGCGGAGTCCGCAACGTTCGCCGCGCCGAGGAACGGGCCGTAGTAGAGTGCGCGATCATCCGTACCCGGGCCACGCACAACTGCGAGTCGCGGCGCGACACCGCCCGTCAGCTTGATGAAGCAGAGATTTTTCGCGTCGCTCTTCATCGCAACGTTGCGACGCGGCCGGTGTTGCTTGATCGCCCGCAACTCCGCCAGCAATGCGGCGAACTCGCTCGGCACATATTCCCATTCGATCCGGTCCGCATCGCGGAGGATGCGGGCGCCCTTGTCTTCCGGGAATGCGCCGCGAAAGTAGCTCAGAAGGCGCGAGCGCAGCTGCTTCGACTTCCCGACGTAGACGACCTCGCCGTCTGCCGCAATCATTCTATAGACCGCGGGTCGGTTCTCCGCGCGGGCGCGGACATCCGCCTCCATGTCCCGGATGCGCGGCTCGGGCGTGGGAGGCCGCAGCAGGTCTAGTGTTGGCAGCGCGCGCATAGGACTGTTGCCCTTCCGTCGATTTCATGGGTGCCGACGAGGCGCGCACCGCACCGGAGGCATGGCTGGCCTTCGCGACCATAGGCGGCCAGCCGCGTGACGAAGCCCCCACGCTGTCCGCTCGAGTCGCGATAATCGCGAAAGCTCGTTCCGCGCGCGCGCAGCGCGTCCGTGAGGACATCGACGATCGCGGCGTGCAGTTCGTCGGATTCCGCGCGGGTGATCTTGTGCGCAGATCGCGAGGGGTCGATGCGAGCGCGCCAGAGCGCCTCGTTCGCGTAGATGTTCCCGATGCCCACAACCGCGCGCTGGTCCATGATTCTCTTCTTGACGGCCTGCCGGGATGTCCGCAACAGCTCGAAAAAGTGCGATGGTGTGAACGCGGGCTCGAGTGGCTCCACGCCGAGTCGAGACACGTACGCGTCGAACTGGCGTGGGGTCATGAGCGAGACGGTTCCCAGCCGGCGCACCTCACGATAGTGCAGGATGCGCCCGTCCTCGAGTGCCCATCGGACCGTCGAGTAGCGCCGGTCCTCGTCGGTGAGGGTTCCGTCGTCGACCAGCAGTGCGCCGGTGAAGCGCAGCGACACGACGAGCCGATCCCCGGTGGAGAGGTCGAGTACGACGAGCTTCGCGCGGCGCCACGAGCGGAGGATGCGCGCTCCCGTGGTGCGGCGCGCCAGGACACGGGGACCGGCCACGCGCAGCACATCGGATTTGGACACCTGCACCCCGGCGATGACGCTGCCCGCCACTTTCGCCTGCAGGTCGCGGGCGATGGTCTCGACTTCAGGAAGCTCGGGCACCGCGCTCGACTTCCCGCCAGCCGATGTCCGGCCTGAACTGCTTCCCGTCGAAGTGAATCCGCTCCGCTGCCTCCCGGCTGCGGCGCTGCGCATCGTCAAACGTCGACGCCGTAGCGGTCACTGCGAGCACGCGACCCCCGGAGGTGACCAAGTCTCCCGTGGAGCGCAGGGCGGTGCCGGCATGAAAGACGAGCACATCACCGAGATCCCCCGGAATCGAGATGGGAGCTCCGGTGCGCGGCTTGTCCGGATAGCCCGCGGCTGCGAGCACCGTCGTCACTGCAAAGCCGTCTGCATCGCTGCGGACATCGGCGGGCAAGCGCTCGCCGCGCGCGACAGTCGCGAGCAGGTCGGCAAAGGGCACTGAGAGACGCGCGATGGGAAGCACCGCCTGTGTTTCCGGATCGCCAAACCGGCAGTTGAACTCGACGACCTTGGGTCCTTCGTTGGTGATCATCAGGCCGGCGTACAGCAGTCCGGTGAACGGCAGCCCCTTCGCGGTAAGCGCGGCAAGCGTCGGAGTAAAAATGCGCTCGACCACCTGGGCCATGAGGAGGTCCGTGCCCAGTCCAACCGGCGCATATGCGCCCATGCCGCCGGTGTTGGGCCCGCGGTCGCCTGCCAGCAAGCGCTTGTGATCCTGTGCCGGCACGAGAGGGATGACGCGTTCACCATCCGCAATAGCCAGCACCGACAGTTCCTCGCCCTGCATGAACTCCTCGACGAGCACTTCCTGGCCGGCGACGCCATATGCGCCCCCAATCAGCATGTCGTCGATCGCGCGATCGGCCTCCTCCTGGGTCTCGCAAATGATGACGCCTTTTCCTGCTGCGAGTCCTGAAGCTTTGATCACGATCGGAAGGCCCAACGCTCGTACCGCGTCCTTGGCGCGCCGGGGTTCTGTCGCCATGATCGCGCGTGCCGTCGGTACGCTCGCCTCGCGCATGAGCTGTTTGGCGAAGGCTTTCGACGTCTCGATCGCCGCGGCGGCCTTGGTGGGTCCGAAGATCGGATATCGGTCGGCGCGAAACCGGTCCACGATTCCCGCGGCGAGAGGGGCTTCCGGTCCCACGAGCGTGAAATCGAACCTGCGCTCACGGGCGAGCGCGAGCAATGCGTCGATATCAGTGCCGTTGATGGCAACGCACTCGCCCAGTTGAGCGATGCCGGGATTCCCCGGGGCAGCGGTGATCCGGATTCCAGGATCATCCTGTGCGAGCCGCCACGCCAGCGCGTGCTCGCGTCCGCCGCCGCCCACGAGGAGAACTTTCATTGAATCGGGTTATCGGTTCCCGCGCCGGGGGTGCCACTCGCGCCTGGAGGAGTGCCGCCGCCAGTACGCCACGCCTCGTTGAACGCATCCCGCGCGCGCGCCATCATTTCACCGACGGTGTTCGCCGCTTCGCGAGCGCGGTCGCCGTAGTAGTCGCCCGCCGCCTTGAAGTCATTGCTGAGCGGTGGCGGTTCCTGGCCGCGACGGATGTAGTCCCCCGACAGGATGCGCTGGTACTCGCCACCATCGATCCATCGCTGCAACTCGCCAGCGCGCACGGTGGCAAATGGATGGGTGCGAAATGCGGTGTTGATGAACTGCCAGACCTTGTCCCACGGGCCCGCCATCGTCTCATACTCGCGTGCCTGTTCGAGAAACGCGTCGAGGTCGATGGGGTCGTCCAGGGCCGGTCCGCCGGCAAGCTTCAGGTTCACGCTCTGCGCCTTGCGCACGTCCTGCGTGCCGAGCAATGCAGCGCGATCCGCCGAGAACTCGGATTTCCGGTACCACTCGAAGAGGGCCAGCTCGAAGGGGAGCAGCGCGATGCCGGCCATCATCGGCAAATTGGCGATGCCGATGGTCAACAGGATGACCGCGAGAGTGGTGTACGTGGGGTGGCCACTCATGATGTGGCCGACCTCGTGCGCGAGGACCGCACGGCGTTCGTCTTCGTCAAGGATTTCGAGCATCCCGGAATGGAAGACGATGAATGGGCGCTGGAACCCGACGGCCATCGCGTTCGCGATCGGCGTCTGGGCCACGTAGAGATCCCACCGCTCCGGCGCGTCCAGCGTTTCGAGGACTTCGGAATACAGGCGGTTGAGCTTGGGACGTTGCTGTGGTCCGACGCGGACGGCGTTGCCCAGGAACAGCTGGCGAACACCGCGCTCGCCGAGAAATCCCATCACGCGACGCACCGCTTCATCGAATCCCGGCAGGGCACGAAGCGCATTCAATGCGGCGCGGTCCGCGGGATGTTCCCAGGCGCGGGACGAAATCGCGGTCAGCTTCACGGTCTCAGGCATGGCGAATGGGGCAAGAGGGTGCGGCGACAATATCCGATGCTTTCCCTACGGCGGTCAGGTACCGCCGGTGTCGCTACACGGAAGCCTTTTCCCGATGCCCGGGAACGTTGCTCTTCGCGCCAGGAATTCCAGCCAGCCCATGTTCGAGGTCGGCAAGAAGGTCGTCAGTGTCCTCCACACCACACGAAAGGCGGACGAGTCCGTCAGAAATGCCGAGCTTCTGACGGTGGTCGGCCGGAACGGAGGCGTGGGTCATGCTCGCCGGGTGGCTGATCAGCGATTCAACGCCCCCCAGTGACTCCGCGAGCGAAAACACGCGTACGCGCTTGAGCAGGTGCGCCGCGCGCTCCCGGGTGCCCAGTTCGATACTGATCATGCCCCCGAAACCCGACATCTGGCGTTTCGCGAGCTCGTGCTGCGGATGACTCGGCAAGCCGACGTACATGACCGATTCGGCGCCGAGCTTGTCGACAAGAAACCGGGCGATGGCCTTACCATTCGTGTCGTGCTGTCGCATCCGCAGGTGCAGCGTCTTGGTCCCGCGCAACGCGAGCCAGGCGTCAAATGGTCCCGGCACGGCGCCCGCGGCGTTCAGGATGAACTGCAGGCGCTCGGCGAGCTCGTCGTCTTTAACGAGCGCGATTCCCCCGACCATGTCGCTATGGCCATTGAGGTATTTGGTCGTCGAATGAAACACGATGTCCGCGCCGAACTCAAAGGGGCGCTGGAAGACCGGCGAAGCGAAGGTGTTGTCCACGATCAGCAAGGCGGAATGCTGATGGGCAATCTCGCCGGCGGCCTTGAGGTCCGTCACGCGCATCAGCGGGTTCGAGGGCGTTTCCACCAGGACCGCGCGTGTCGTTTTCGACATCGCGGCCTCGATCCGCGACGGATCACGGGTGTCGACGAAGGTGAACTCCATCCCGTAATTCCGGAGGATCTTGTCGAACAGCCGGAACGTGCCGCCGTAGACGTTCTCGCCGCAGACGATGTGGTCGCCGGCCCTGAACAGCTTCATGAGGGAGTCCACGCAGCCCATGCCGCTCGAAAAAGCGAACCCGTGCCGTCCACCTTCGAGCGCTGCGACATTGCGTTCCAGCGCCTCGCGCGTCGGGTTCTTGCCCCTGGCGTACTCGTACCCCTTGTTCTTGCCTAACTCCTCCTGCACGTACGTGGATGTGAGGTACACCGGAGTCATGATGGCCCCGGCGAGCGGCTCAGGGCGCTGTCCGGCGTGAACCGCCCGGGTTCCGAATCCCTGGGCCAAATCCTCATCAAATACGCGAGTCATGCCGATAACTCAGGGGAGAGGTAGGCTCGCAAGATAACCCGACCAGGAGAAGGCAGCGAAAGAATGAGCCCGGTGCGCCTGCAAGCCGCGAACGGAGGGGATACCCCGCCGCTGGACTGCCTCGTCGTCGACGACGAGCCGCGGCTTCGTCAGGTATTGCTGCACCTGATGCGCAATGACGGCTTCCGCTGCTTCGAGGCGAGCAATGGCGCAGAGGCGCTCGAGATTCTCGAGCAGCATCCCGTCACGCTCGTCATGAGCGACATGCGGATGCCGAAGGTCGACGGCATCGAGCTCCTGCTTCGGATCAAGGAGCGTTGGCCGGATACGGCCGTCGTGATGATCACGGCCGTCGCCGACGTTGAGGTGGCAGTGCACTGCCTGGCCAACGGCGCGATGGACTATCTCACCAAGCCCTTCCACCTCGAAGAAGTCCGTGCGCGTGTGGAGCAGGCGCTCGAGAAGCGCCGGCTGCTCCTCGAGAATCGGGCGCATCAGGAACATCTCGAGCGACGCGTCGCCGAGCAGGCCCGGAGACTCGAGGAGTTGTTCCTTGCCGGGATCCAATCGCTCGCCGAGGCGCTCGAAGTGAAGGATCCGTACACCCGCGGTCACTCCGTGCGCGTGAGCCAGTACTCGAGCGTCATCGCGCGGAGCATGGGGCTCGATGACGAAACTGTCCGCCAGATCGAGCTCGGCGGAAACCTGCACGACATCGGGAAGATCGGCGTTCGGGAATCCGTGTTGAACAAACCTGGCCGGCTGACCGATGAGGAATACCGGCACATCATGACCCATCCGCTCGTCGGGTGGCGGATCCTGGCGCCCCTCATGACCGACGCACCGATCGCGTTGAACGTCGTGCGTTCACACCACGAGCGCATGGATGGTCGCGGTGTTCCCGACCGTGTGTATGGCGATGCGATTCCCCTCGAGGCGCGCATTGTCGCCGTCGCCGACGCCTTCGATGCCATGATGAGTGGACGCCCGTATCGCGGACATGAGATGACCCTCGACGATGCCATTCGGGAGCTGGAATCCAACGCCGGCAGCCAGTTCGATCCCAAAGTCGTGGACGCCGCGCTCAGCGCCATCCGGAGCGGCGACCTCAGGGTCATCGTGAAGCGACAGCGCCTCGCGGTGTCCGTCTGAAACGTGTAACGCACATACTGACACACGGTTGGTAGGCCTCCCGGAGAGCAGTAGCTTACGGCTCTCTATGGAGGTTCGATGGCCCACGACGGGTTGATGGTCAGTGTGTCCGGCATTCGCGGCAAGGTCGGAGAAGCGCTTACGCCGGAGGTCGTCGCCAGCTATGCGGGGGCGTTCGGCGCCTGGGCGCAGCGGAAACACCCCGGGAAACCGATCGTCATCGGGCGCGATAGTCGGGTGTCCGGACCGATGTTTCACCGTGTTGCGATCGGCGCGCTGCAGTCGGTCGGTGCGAAGATCATCGATATCGGACTGACGACCACCCCGACCTGCCAGCTGGCGGTTGAGGATCATCATGCCGGTGGCGGCATCATGCTGTCGGCAAGCCACAATCCAATCGAGTGGAACGCCCTCAAGTTCGTCGGGTCTTCCGGCCTCTTTCTCGAGGCGGCCGAGGGAATCGAGATGCGTTCCCTGGTGGAGAAGGGCATCCCTCGAGTCACGTGGGACAAGCTGGGCACGGTCGAACCGGACAGCGGCGCGGCCGATCGACACATCGAGAAGATCCTCGCAATCCCGTACATCGATGTGGCGGCGATTCGCGCGCGACGGTTCCGCGTTGCTCTCGACTGCGTCCGCGGCGCAGGCTCTGTGATCGTTCCTGCGCTGCTCGAGCGGCTCGGCTGTGAGGTGACCGCGATCCACATGGAGCCGGACGGCCGCTTTCCGCGTCCTCCCGAGCCGGTTCCCGAGCACCTTCATGAGCTCGAGCGCCTCGTCCAGCACTCGAAATCGGATGTCGGCTTCGCAGTCGACCCGGACGTGGACCGCCTCGCCCTTGTGTCGGACGCAGGAAAGGCCATCGGTGAGGACTACACGCTGGCGCTCGCCTCGATGCTGGTGCTCCGGCACCGGAAGGGCCCGGTCGTCACGAATCTGTCCACGAGCCTTGTGGTCGCCGATGCAGTGGCGCGCTCGGGTTCAACGCTCACCCTGGCCCCAGTTGGCGAGGTTAATGTCGCGGTCCGGATGCGCGAGCTGGGCGCCGTCATCGGCGGTGAGGGCAACGGGGGGGTCATTCTTCCCGAATTGCATCTCGGTCGCGACGCGCCTGTCGGGATTGCACTGATCCTGCAATTACTGGCCGAACGTGGGCAACCGCTCTCCGTGATCGCCGCCGAACTGCCACGCTATTCCATTGTCAAAGACAAGCTCGACCGTCCGAAGGCCAGTCTCGACTCCGTGTACGCGGCGTTGCGGGCCGCCTTCGCGGATGCGACAGCGGACACGCAGGACGGATTGCGACTCGCGTGGAAGGACCGGTGGTTGCACGTACGGCCATCGGGAACCGAGCCGATCGTGCGCGTGATCGCCGAGGGGCCGACGGAGCAAGACGCGCGGGCGCTCGTACAACGCGCGCGCACACCATTGGAAGCATTGAGTGCGCCGGCATCTGCCGGCGCCATCGCCGGATAATCGAGGACGAACGCTATGTGTGGAATCGTGGGGTACATCGGGCCGAAGATCGCGACGCCGATGCTGATCGAAGGACTGAAACGCCTGGAGTACCGCGGATATGACTCCGCT
>Ga0196976_1000922_pt1 | contig 15586 bp, 15 predicted proteins | sample S3v_513CmetaG_FD_148644 | JGI IMG/M metagenome (GOLD analysis project Ga0196976, IMG submission 148644) | Soil microbial communities from Anza Borrego desert, Southern California, United States - S3+v_5-13C | ecosystem: Environmental > Terrestrial > Soil > Desert | place: USA: California...
GGTGACCAAGCGCGGCGGCGCCTACCTGCGTCCCACCCGGCAGTTCGCCGTGGGCCTGGGCTGCGAGGCGACGCACGCGGGCGAGCTGGTCTATTCGGCGGGCATCGACATCGCCACCAAGGAGGCGGCGGTGCCCATCGGCGTCAACTGCCGGATTTGCGAGCGCACCGACTGCCAACAGCGCGCCTTTCCGCCCATCGGCAGCCAGTTGACGGTGGACGAGGACCACCGCAGCTTCGTCCCCTACCTGTTCGCCCGGCGCCAGTCGCCGGGGGCGGAGGGATAGGCGACGGAGCCATCCCGCCCCCGGTTCGCGGCACGGAACCGATTGACAGCTTAACAATTAAGACATTAAACTTTATCCAAGTAACGATCACATAGCCTCGCCATGCTTAAATGCATATGCGACGCGCCATCTTGTGACTGAAACCAAAAATGCAATGTCCGCCAAAGCAAAACAACAGACAACGCGGTGGGAGGACCCATGAACGGCAACAATATTCTTGGTCGGTTTAAGATATCAGCCCGCATCGTTGCGGGCTTTGCCACCCTCCTTATTCTTCTTGTTTTGATCGCCGGCATTGGCGCCTTCGGCCTCGAATCGGCTAAGGGGAGATTCATCAATTATGCCTCCGTCAGCGATAATTCGCTGAACGTCGCGGAGATCAACGGCGCGGTTTCCGACATGCGCCGGAATGTCATCTCTTACGCTGCCACCGGAGACGTCAAGCTCGCTCAACGCGCCCGCGAAATACAGAAATCCATCGCAGACCGGCTTCCCAAGACCATCGAAGCGACCGGCAACCCGGAACGGCGTGCCAATCTGGAACGAATCAAGACGCTTTTCGAAGAGTACAAAACAAACTTTGAAAAAGTGGTGCCGTTGCGCGAGCGGCGCGAGGAGTTGATCAGCAAAAGCATGAACCCGATTGGTCAACAAGCGCGGGAGAAACTATCGACGATTATCAGTTCCGCCATGGCCGACAGCGACATGGAAACAGCCGCGTACGCCGGCATGACCCAGGAAGCGCTTCTGCTCGCCCGTCTGCAGGCCAACCGCTTTCTTGCCGATCCCACGGACGATGTTCAACGCATTTTCCGGGAGCGGGCAGCCGCCTTTAAGAAGACTGCCCAGGAATTGGCCCGTCGTTTGGAGAATCCGGAGCGCAAGCGCCTGGCCCAGGAGACGCTCGACGCCGCGACACGGTATCAAACCGCGTTCGACGACGTCCAGAAGGCCATCGTCGAGGTTGATCGTCTCATCAACAATGTCATGGCGAAAGAGGGGGGCGATATCTCCGACCTGGCGATGCGGACGGTTCAAATGCAGGCCGAGGCCCGCGCCGAGCTTCTGGCGGCCACCGAGAGCGACATGGACACGACGGCCAAGATCAATATGGCGTTCGCGGCGTTCGCCGTGGTCGTCGGTGTGCTGGCGGCGTGGATTGTCGGACGGAGCATCGTTCTCCCGGTCACCGCCATGACCAAGGCGATGGAGCGCCTTGCCCAGGGCGATCTCGCGATTGAGATTCCCGCCCGCGGCAACCGCGATGAACTCGGCGACATGGCGAAAGCGGTTCAGGTTTTCAAGGACAATGCCAATGAGCGCGTCCGGTTGGAAGCCGAGCAGGCGGCCGAGCGCGCGGCGAAGGAAAACCGGACGGCAAACATCGAGCGGCTGATCCAGTCCTTCGACCACACGGTGTCCAACATCCTGGGCGGCGTGGCGTCGGCCGCCACCGAACTCAGCAAGACCGCGGAAAGCATGGCGGCGCTTGCCGAGCAAACCAACAAGCAAGCCACCGCCTCGGCAGTGGCCGCCGAACAGACCTCCGCGAACGTGCAGACCGTCGCCTCGGCCACCGAGGAGATGTCGGCCTCCATCCAGGAGATCAGCCGGCAGGTCACCCGCTCCAACTCTATTGCCTCAAAAGCGGTGAATGAGGCGGAGGAAACCACCAACTCCGTGCGCAGCCTTGCCGAAGCGGCGGGGAAAATCAGCGAAGTCGTCCAGTTGATCCAGGATATCGCCAGCCAGACCAATCTGCTGGCGCTCAACGCGACCATCGAGGCCGCCCGCGCCGGAGAGGCGGGCAAAGGATTCGCCGTCGTGGCGTCGGAGGTCAAGCAGCTTGCCAACCAGACGGCCAAAGCGACCGACGATATCGCGGCGCAAATTGCCAACGTGCAGGCTGCCACCCAGAATACAGTGGGCGCCATAGAGGGAATCGGCGGCACGATCTCAACCATGAACGAGATCTCCTCGACCATCGCCAGTGCTATCGAGGAGCAGAATGCCACGACCGGAGAAATCACGCGCAACGTTCAGCAGGCGGCCCAAGGAACGGAAGAGGTCAGCGGCAACATTGTTCAGGTGAATCAAGCCGCCACGCAGACCGGCGCCGCATCGACCCAAGTGCTGGCAGCCTCAAACGAACTGTCACGGAAGACGGAGATATTGCGCAAGGAGGTTGAGACTTTCCTGGCCGGTATCCGGGCGGCTTAAGTCCGGTCTAACAACCGGGAGGCGTTGCGCCCGACGATGAAAGGGGGCTCTCCCGCACGGACGGCGTGAAGACCACGACCGCCGTGCGCGGAGCCTGTCCGTGGCTTCGGCTGGTCAGGCCATACGACAACTGGTCAAGCGTTGTCCCACCTCCGTCCGATGGAATAATCGGTGCCATATGGTGTAAAGAGTGTAAAGGCACCATACATGGTGTGAGGGCGTCGCGGCGCCCCCCTTCCGGCGCTCATGTTCCAGGAAACGATGAAGAAGAAAAAGAAACCCCGCACCCAATATGCCGCCCTGCCCTTCACCATCCGTGATGACCAGACCCGAGTCCTGCTCGTGACCTCGCGGGAAACCCGTCGGTGGGTCATTCCCAAGGGTTGGCCGGAAAAGCACGTGCAGCCACACGAATTGGCGGCCCGCGAGGCTTATGAGGAGGCGGGGCTGGTCGGGCGCGTCGGGCAGCGGCCTTTCGCCAGCTTCCAGTACGAGAAGCGCCTGAAGTCGGGCCGCACCACCACCTGCGTCGTCCAGACCTACCTGTTCGAGGTCGAGGAGGAGCTGGACGATTGGCCGGAAAAGGCCGAGCGGGAACGGCGCTGGATGTCCCCGGCCGAGGCCGCCGGCCTGGTCACCGAGGGCGATCTGGGCCAGATTCTGCTCAATCTGGAAAACCATTTGCCGCACTGACCGCTCCCCTTGTCGAATCCATGACGGATTTGTGACTTCCGTGGTATGAGAGCGCCACCACGGAAAGCAGGGGGTTTCATGTTGATGCGTCTGTTCCGCTCCCTCATGCCCAAGGAGGAGCGGTTCGTCGAGCACTTCTCCGCCCATGCCGATCGACTCCTGGCGGCGGCGGATGCTCTGGCGTCGTCCATGACCGCGGCGCGGGTCGACCAGCCGGCACGGTTCGAGGAGGTCAGCTCCATCGAGAGCGAGGCCGACACCATCGCGCGGCAGACCATCGTGGCCCTGCACCGCGCCTTCATCACACCTTTTGACCGATCCGACATCCACGCACTGATCACCGCGCTCGACGACGCGGTCGACCTGATGGAGGAGGTGGTGGATCACGCCTCGCTCTACGGCGTCGAGGTGTTCGACTCCCGCATGCGGGAGTTGGCGCTGCTGATTCAAAAGGCGGCCGCCCCCTTGGCCGAAACCATGCCGCTGTTGACCGACATCACCCGCAACGCCGAGCGGATCACGGAATTGTGCGCGCAGGTGGGCAAGATCGAGCGCGAGGCCGACAAGGTGCTGCGGCTGGCGCTCAGCGAGTTGATCGCCGAACGGCCGGAAACCATCACCTTCCTGGCCCGCAAGGAGGTCTACGAGTTGCTTGAGGCCGTCACCGACCGTTGCGACGACGTGGCCGACGTGATCGAAGGCGTCGTGCTGGACCACGTGTAAAGACCTGATCATGGACGCTTTGCAACTCAGCCTGCCGGCGCTGGCGGCGATCATTTTCGTAGCGCTGGCCTTCGACTTCATCAACGGCCTGCACGATGCCGCCAACTCCATCGCCACGGTGGTGTCCACGCGCGTGCTGCCGCCCAAGCTGGCGGTCGCCTGGGCCGCTTTCTTCAATTTCATCGCCTTCCTGGTGTTCGGCCTGCATGTGGCCAAGACCATCGGCACCGGCATCGTCTCGCCGACCGTCATCGATCCCACCGTGATCTTGGCGGCGCTGATCGGAGCCATCGCCTGGAATCTGTTCACCTGGTGGCTGGGCTTTCCCTCCTCCTCCAGCCACGCGCTGATCGGCGGCATCGCCGGAGCGGGCATTGCCAAGGCCGGCTTCGCCGCCATCGTCACCGACGGCTTCGTCAAGACGGCCAGCGCCATCGTGCTGTCGCCGACCATCGGCTTTCTGTTGGCGCTGCTGCTGGTGCTTGTCGCCTCGTGGGTGCTGCGCAACGCGCTGCCGTTCACTGTCGACCGCCAGTTCCGCCGGCTCCAGTTGGTGTCGGCGTCGCTTTATTCGCTGGGCCACGGCGGCAACGACGCCCAGAAGACCATGGGCATCATCTCGGTGCTGCTGTTCTCGCAGGGCCTGCTGGGGCCGGAGTTCCACGTACCGTTCTGGGTGGTTCTGGCCTCCCAGGCGGCGATGGGCCTGGGCACGCTGATGGGCGGCTGGCGGATCGTCCGCACCATGGGTTCCAAGATCACCGATCTGAAACCGTTCCAGGGCTTTTGCGCCGAAACGGCCGGCGCCATCACCCTGTTCGGCGCGACGTGGCTGGGCATCCCGGTGTCGACCACCCACACCATCACCGGCGCCATCGTCGGCGTAGGCTCGGCGCGCAAGACCTCGGCGGTGCGCTGGGGGCTGGCGGGCAACATCGTCTGGGCCTGGATCTTCACCATCCCGGCCGCCGGCATCATCGCCTTCGTCAGCTACAAGCTGGGCAGCCTGCTGGGGTGAGCGGCCCCTAGACCTCGATCAGCGCGTAAGCCCGGCCGGTCGGCTTCGCCACGGGGGCAGCGCAGTTGTAGACCGGCACGCCCTTGGCGGTACGGCCCTGATAGGTGCCGTGATGGGCGTGGCCGTGAAACACCGCCGTCACCGGGAAACGGTCGATGGTTTCGGCCAGCCGGGAGTTGCCGAGAAAGGGAAAAATCTCGCGCGGCTCCCCTTCCACCGTGCCGACGATGGGGGCGTAGTGCAGCACCACCACCGTCCGCTCGGTCTTCAGGCTCCACAAGGCCTCTTCCAGCCGCACCGCCTCGGCCACCGCCTCGGCGACGAACTGCTTGACCGTCGGCTCGCCGAATGAACTCAACATACCGCGCCCGAAGCCGCCGCCAAAGCCCCTGACCCCGGCGAAACCAATGCCGCGCACCGTGCGGCCGCGCCCCTCGACGAAGGCCACCCCGGCATCGGCCAACAGGCGGCGGACCTCCTCGGCCTTGCCGCTCTCCACGTCGTGGTTGCCCAGAACGCCCACGACCGGAATGGTCAGGCTCTCCAGATCCTTGGCCAGCAGCGACGCCTCCCGCCGGGTGCCGAGATTGGTAAGGTCGCCGCACAGCACCAGCACGTCGGCACGTTCGGAGATTTCGGCGAACATCTCGCCATAGCGCAGACCGGCATCCTCGCTCACATGCAGGTCGCCCAGCGCCGCCACCCGGATCTTCTCGCCTCCCCCTGTCTCAGCCATCGCGCCGATCCCCCTCTCCGACCACGTCGGCGAAGCCCCATTCCATCACGTCGATGCGGTAGTCGTTGCGCGAGAACATACGGCCCCGGCACACCTTGGTCTGAGGCGGCGGCAGGACGGCGCGCGCCTTGACCCGCGCCAGCAGTTCGTCGAACAGCCAGCGCGGAATCGCCTCGCGCTCGGACGGGTAGATGAACTGGAAGTTCAAGACGTGCATCAGCAGGACCTCCCAGTACGCCTCCATGTAGGCCAACAGCCGATGCCAATCGATGTTGTCACGCTGCTTGAGAATGACATGGGCCACGTCCGAACCGTCGTACTTCTGGCGATCTTGCACGAAAACCTTCGACCAGATCAGCTCGGTGGGCGGAGTGATGCGCACCGGCACGCCATGGATATCGGCCTCATGGGATTCGCGAAACCACTGCTCGGTGATGGGCAGCACCGCGCAGGTGGAGTTGAAGATGACGTCGAAGAAGTGCGGTCCCTGGAACACCTTGGCGATCCACCGTTCGTCCTCGATCTCGGTGGCGAAACCGCGGTCATGGAAAAAGGCCAGAATACGGGGGTAGTCGCCGGCGCGGCAGAAGATGTCCATGTCCTTGGTCGGCCGAATGATTCCCGTGTACGAGCGCACGGCGTAGGTCCCCGCCACCAGGAAGGGGAATCCGGCTTCCTTGAGCAGAAGAAGGCTTTCCACATAGAAGGCCTCCGCCTCGGGCGAGGACAGCGCCACGCCGGTCGTCGATGAATTGGGCATCGTGTTCTCGGCCTTGGTCATAGGGAGCGGCGCTTCAACAGCCCCCGACCGAAAGGAGTTCCACCGCCTTTCCCCCTGCAACCTCGGCCTCTCCCGCCTGTTGTTCGCCGGAGGTGTCGATGTTCAAGGATCGCAAGGACGCGGGGCGCCAACTGGCCCAACGCCTGATGGCCTTCAAGGAGCGCCATCCCCTGGTGCTTGCCCTGCCGCGCGGCGGCGTGCCGGTGGCCTTCGAGGTGGCGACGGCGCTCCAGGCGCCGCTCGACCTTATCATGGTGCGCAAGATCGGTGCGCCCTGGAACCCGGAACTGGCCATCGGTGCCGTGGTCGACGGCGTGACACCCCGGACCTATCTGAACCAGGAGATGATCCGCTCGCTCGGCATCCCAGATCATTATGTGGACGCCCAGAAGGCACGGGAGCTGGCCGAGATCGAGCGGCGGCGCCGGTTCTACCGTCGCGGCTGGCCGCCGCTCGACCCGCACGGCCGCACCGTCATCGTCATCGACGACGGGGTGGCCACCGGCGCCACCATGCGCATCGCGTTGCGCGCCGTAGGCGAGGCCGGTGCCGCCGCCCGGATCATGGCGGTCCCCGTCGCCCCGCGCGACACGCTGGCGGATCTGCGCGGCGACTACGACACCGCCGTCTGCCTGGAAGCCCCGGAGGACTTCAGCGCCCTCAGCCTGTTTTACGACGATTTCGACCAGACCTCCGACGAGGAGGTCGTTCGCCTGCTCGACGCGGCGCGGCAAGAGGGAGCCTCATGAAAGTCAAAGACGTGATGAACCGGGATATTCAGATGATCGGCCGCCAGGAAACGCTCCAGGCCGCCGCCCAGTTGATGGCGGAACTGGATACCCGTGCCCTGCCCGTCGGGTCCGCCGGCCGGGTGGAAGGCATTCTGACCGATCGCGACATCATCATCCGCGCCGTGGCCGAAGGCCGTGATGTGGCCACCACGCGGGTGGAGGCGGTGATGTCCTCCTCCCTCTTCGCCTGCCACCCCGACGCCACCTGCGACGAGGTGCGGCAGGAAATGGTCGAGCGGCAGGTCCGCCGCATGCCGGTGCTGGACGACGGCGGCCAGGTCGTCGGTCTGGTGACCGAGGATGATCTGGGCGCCGGCCGGAACGGAGATGCGAGCCGGCCTTGACCATCCAGCAAGGATTGATTTTCGCCATCCTGAGCCTCACGCTGGTGCTGTTCGTGTGGGACCGCTGGCGCTACGACGTGGTCGCCTTGCTGGCATTGCTGGCGACGGCGACGACGGGACTGGTGCCGCCGGACCGGGCCTTCGCCGGGTTCGGCGATCCGGTGGTGATCACGGTGGCGGCGGTGCTGGTGCTGTCCAACGCCATCCGCGTCTCGGGCATGATCGATCTGGCGCTGCGCCCGATCGAGCCGCGGCTGGGCGGCACCGGCTCGCAGGTGGCGGTGCTGACGACGCTGGTGGCGGCCTTCTCCGCCTTCATGAACAACGTCGGCGCGCTTGCCATTTTCCTGCCGGCGGCAATCCAGATCGCCCGCAGGCGGGGACAGTCACCCTCGAGTCTGTTGATGCCGCTGGCCTTCGCCTCGCTGCTGGGCGGTCTCATCACCCTGATCGGCACACCGCCCAATCTGCTGATTTCGTCGGTACGCCGCGACGTGGCCGGGGAGGGCTTCGCCATGTTCGACTTCGCGCCCGTCGGCATCGGCATCACGCTGGCCGGTATCGTCTACCTGGCGGTGGCGTGGCGGCTTCTTCCCGCCAACCGCCAGGGCCGCGCCGGGCCGGAGGACCTGTTCCGCGTCGAAAGCTACCTGACGGAAGCGCGACTCGACCCCGCCTCCCCCATGGTCGGGCGGACGGTGGCCGATCTCGAAGCCCTGAGCGACGGCGAGGTCAGCGTGGCCGCCCTGATCCGCGAGAAATACCGCCGGTTCGTGCCGGCGAGCCACTGGACGCTGATGGCCGGCGACGTCCTGGTGCTGGAAGGCGATCCGCATGCCCTCAAGACGGTGATGGACGGCGCCCGGCTGCATCTGCTCGATACCGAGGAAAGCGGCGCCCAGGCCCAGACTCCCACGTCCGACGATACCGGCGCGGTCGAGGCGGTGGTGACCGAGAGCTCGACCATGATCGGCTGCAATCTCGTGCAGCTTGCCCTGCGCCAGCGCTTTGGCGTGAACGTGCTGGCGGTGGGCCGGCAGGGCAGCCGATCCACCGCGCGCCTGCGTCGCATCAAGTTCCAACCGGGCGATCTGGTGGTGTTGCACGGCCGGCTGGACCGGCTGCCCGAGGTGTTGACGGCGCTGGGCCTGCTCCCCCTGGCCGAGCGCAACATCCGGCTCGGCCGACCGCGGCAGGCGCTTCTGCCGGCGGCCATCATGGGGCTGGCGGTGGTGCTGACGGTACTGGAGATCACCCCCATCGCCATCGCCTTCCTGGGCGCCATCGTCGCCATCGTGGTCTTGCGGCTGATGACGCTGCGGGAGGTCTACGACAGCGTGTCGTGGCCGGTGATCGTGCTGCTGGGCGCCATGATCCCGGTCAGCGAGGCGCTGCGCACCACCGGCGGTACCGACCTGATCGCCGCCGGCCTGTCGGTGGTGGCGACTCCCTTGCCGCCGGTGGCGGCGCTGACGCTGATCCTGGTGACGACCATGCTGGTCACCCCGATCCTGAACAACGCCGCCACGGTGCTGGTGATGGCGCCGATCGCCGCCAGCCTTGCCGCACGGCTGGGTCTGTCGATCGATCCGTTCCTGATGGCGGTGGCGGTAGGGGCGTCGTGCGACTTCCTCACGCCAATCGGCCATCAGTCGAATACCCTGGTCATGGGACCCGGGGGATATCGGTTCGGCGACTACTGGCGGCTGGGTCTGCCGCTGTCCCTGATCGTGGTGGTGGTGGGTACCCCACTGATCGTCGCCGTCTGGCCGTTGCGCTGAAGGGGCGCCGATGCTGGAGGATCACTGGCAGATGCTGATAAGACTCGCGGCGGCGCTGGCCGCCGGGTCCCTCATCGGCCTGGAGCGCAGCATCCACGGCCATCCCGCCGGCTTCCGCACCCACGCCCTGGTCAGCCTCGCCTCCGGCCTCTTGATGCTGGTGACGGCGTATCAGGCGCGCTGGTTTCCCGAACTGCCGGAGGAGTCGCTGCGCATCGATCCCGCCCGCATGGCCCAGGGCATCATGACCGGCATCGGCTTTTTGGGCGCCGGGGCCATCATCAAGGTCGGTTTCAACATCCAGGGCCTGACCACCGCCGCCTCCATCTGGACGACCGCCGCCATCGGCATCCTGATGGGCATCGGCGCCTTCGCGCCGGGATGGGCGTCCGTGGCCTTGACGTTGGGGGTGCTGACGCTGTTCAACCTTATCGAGCAACGGATTCCCAGCCTGATCCACGTCCACCAGACCGTGCGCTTCGCGCGGGACGCGGTGATGCCCGAGGCCGACTTGAAGCGCCTGTGCGACCGCTGCGGCATCAGCGCCCAGATGCTGGGCTACGCGCTGATCGACGATGGCCGGACCTATGAATACCGGATGCTGATCCGCACCTTGAATCCGGACGCGCTGGCCCGGCTGGCCGAAGCGTTGAAGGCGTCGCCGTCGGTCATCGGATTTTTCGTGTCGCCGATAGTCAACGGCCCGTCCGACGGCAATTGACGGCCCGGAGTCGATACCGGGATCAGAAAGCGAGACTTTCCGGTCCCGGTATGATGCCCTTATTACTGCATGCAGGCCGCTTCGGCGGCCAGAACCGCTTGCAGGGCCATCATCTGGTCCGGCGCCAGATTGGCGTCGGCCTTGCCCTCGGTCAGCGCGGCGGTCATGGCCTTCATCGCGGCGATGGCAGCCGCACGATCGGCGCCAGCGATCTTGTCGGAAGCGCAGGTACAGATCTTTTCCGCTTCCGGGTTCGGGTCGGACTGCTTGCACGCGGCGATGAAATCATCCGCCAGCGCCGCTGACGACATTGCAGAAGCGGTAACCAGAGCTGCAATAAACAAACGAGTATTCTTTAGGCTCATCTGAACACCGGTCAGGTTGGCGTTGATTTGTTCTTCTTGCAAGAACAACTGCACCCCAACATTACCGCTCACTCCGATATGTCGCAATGAATTTTTCGGAAAACGCTTATAAAAGTTTATCATTTCTTCTCTGTAACAAACTCAGCGACGAAATATTACATCCGATCAATATTGGCGCTTTCGCAACAGCCTTCATGACTCCACCTTCAACGGGCAAGCCGCGTCTGGACGATGTTCAGCACTGACTGGGAAGAAAAAGGTTCGGCCCAAACACATCCCGCCGTGCCGGCACTGCCGAGTCCGATCGGAGAGGAACCTCACCCGATCGCGACTGTTGGAGAGATTCTCCCAACACCAGCAAGCGAGGTGGATCATGGCGATCCGGCTGAAGCCCATTGAGGAGCAGGTCATCGTCATCACCGGCGCGTCCAGCGGCATCGGGCTGACGACCGCCCGGATGGCGGCGGCGCGGGGGGCGCGGGTGGTGATAGCATCGCGCGACAACGATGCACTCGCTACCATCGAGCAGCAGATCCGTGAGCAGGGCGGCAAGGCCATCCACGTCATGGCCGACGTGGGCAGCGAGGACGAAATTCGCGCCATCGCCGACGCGGCGATCCAGTCCTTCGGCGGCTTCGACACTTGGGTGAACAACGCCGGCGTGTCCATCTACGGCCGCATCGACCAGGTATCGATGGAAGACCACCGCCGTCTGTTCGAAACCAACTACTGGGGCGTGGTCCAGGGCTCGTGCGTGGCGCTGGAGCAGTTGCGCGACCGGGGCGGCGCCATCATCAACATCGGCAGCGTCGCATCCGACCGCGCCCTTCCCCTGCAAGGCGCCTACTCGGCCAGCAAACACGCGGTGAAAGCCTTTACCGACGCCTTGCGCATGGAGTTGGAGGCCGATGGAGCGCCGGTTTCCATCACCCTCATCAAGCCCGGTTCCGTCGATACCGAGTTCGAGCGGCACGCCCGCAACTACATGGACACCGAGCCGAACCTTCCGCCGCCGGTCTACGCTCCGGAACTGGTGGCCAAGGCCATTCTGCACGCCGCCCAATACGCCGTGCGCGACCTCTATGTCGGCGGCGGCGGCCGGGTGATCTCCCTGTCCGGCCAGATGGCCCCCCGCCTGACCGACCGGATGATGGAACTGGTGATGACGCGCGCCCAGCGCGGCGGCCCGCGCCAGGATCACGGCGACAGCCTGCACCGCCCGTCCGGCGCCGAGGGACACGAGCGCGGTCATCGCCACGGCTTCGTGCGCGAACACAGCCTTTACACCACGGCGGAACTGCATCCCTGGATGACCGCCGCCGCCGCCATGGGTTTGGGCGCGCTGGCCTACATGGCGGTGTCCGGTACCGGCGGGATGACACGCCACGACGAGAACCGGCGGATTGCCGACGACGACGGCGCCCGCCGCCGCTACGCCCAAGCGGCGGAATGACGGGACGGCCGCCGGGCCGCTTCGGTCACGAGGCGGCCCGGCGATACACCTCCAGGGCTTCCGGCATCAGCCGTTGCAGTTGGGCGATGCGGTCCTCGGCGCCGGGATGGGTGGACAGGAACGACGGCGGGCTTGCCCCACCCGCCCGCCGCATGTTCTGCCACAGGTTTACCGCGCCGCGCGGATCGAACCCGGCCCGCGCCATGTTGAGCAGGCCCAGCCGGTCGGCATCCAATTCCTGGTTGCGCGAATAGGGCAGAATCAGCCCGTATTGCGCGCCGGCCCCGAGAGCGGCGGCGATCTGGTTGGCGTAGCCGATGTTACCCGCCTGAAGAGCGGCGCTGACCAACTGCATCCCCAGTTGCGTGGCAACCTCGGAATTCACCCGCTCGGCGGCGTGATTGTTCTGAACATGGCCGATTTCGTGGCCGATAACGGCGGCGAACTGGTCCGGATTTTCGGCCACACGGAACATGCCCTCGTAAACGCCGATCTTCATGCCCGGCAAGGCGAAGGCGTTGGCGTCCCCGCCTTGGAACACCCGGACCTCCCAGGCGCGCGGATCTTGTCCCGAGGCCGCCAGGATGCGACCGGCCACCTGGCTGGCGGCACGCTGGTAGGTGGCGTTGCCGGAGGGCGGGGTTTCAGCCAGGATGCGTTCCCAGCTTTCCAGGCCGAGCTGGTTCACCTCGGCCGGCGACACGAGATTGACGCCGAACCCCGTCTCTCCGGTTTCCACGCAGGCCGTCAGCACCGCCCCGCCCGCCCCCACCAGCACCGCCAGGAAGGCGCGGCGGTCCATAAGATGGGTGTGGGAAGAATCGCACATCGCCGTTCCCCGTCTGGCCGTGGTGTCCCGCCGTTCAACGGGCCGGAGAGCGTCGAAGTTCCGCCCGCCCGGTGCGGTGACGCGGCCGGTCCACCCCGCGGTTGATCGATTTGCGGAAGCTTCCGCGTGGATTTTGCGATATCTGCCCAATCTGGACGCGTCGGGCCTCCGCCCGGCACCCGAACACGAGTGTCATGATGGCGAGCCTTCTTACCAGTACCCTCCTCCTTTTTGTTGCCGGCGGAGCCGTGGGCGGTCTGCTGCTCGGCATGATCGGCGTCGGCACGGCGCTGGTGGCGGTGCCGCTGCTCACCTTCGCCTTGCCGGCCGTCGGCGTCGATCCCGGCATCGCGCCTCGAGTGGCGCTGGGCACCTCGATGGCGGTGGTGTCCATCACGTCGGTGTCGTCGGTGATTTCCCACCACCGCCTGGGCAATGTCGATTGGGGGGTGTTTCGCACCACCGTGCTGGCCAGTCTGGCCGGGGTGGCGGCCGGCAGCCTGGTGGTGAGCCACTTGCCGACCGGCGTGTTGCGCGGCGTATTCGCCGCGTTTTTGCTCTACACCGCCTGGAAGATGTGGCTGCCGGCCAAGGCGGGGGTGCCGGCGCCATGCCAGCCGGACGAAACACCCGCCGCCGCCTTCCGTCTGGGCGGGGCGGCCATCGGCGTGGCCGGCAGCATGATCGGCGCAGGCGGCGGGGTGTTCATGGTTCCTTTTCTAAGTCATCGGGGCCTGCCCATGAAGCGCGCCGTTGCCACCTCCACGACCATCGGCCTGCCGGTCACCATCGTCGGCGTGCTCGGCTATGCCCTGTTCGGGCTGAAGGACGGCATCACCGGAACCGGCCAGTTGGGCTACGTCCACCTGCCCGCCTTCCTGGTGATCAGCGTCGCCAGCATCGCCACTGCCCCCTTGGGCGCCCGGTTATCGTCGAAGGTGCCGGCCGCACTGTTGAAACGGGCTTTCGCGCTCGTTCTGCCGATGATGGCGGTCAAGATGATGCTGGGGTAAGGGACGGATACCGACGCCGATAACCACAGGGTTATCCACAGGTCAAGGCAAGTTTTCCACAGATTGCCCCACAAACCATCCCCAGAAATCTGCCGATCTATTACCCTGACGCCGTTGAACAAGGAAAGGCTGATAGAAATAATGCCGCCTGTATAGGGCGAACGTTCGATATAAATAAGGTGTAAGCTCTAAACAATGAAAGGATTATCTCCGATCACAACCAGACAATTGCATGCATACACTGCGCACTGAACCAGTATATCCAACGTCATATCCATTTGCGGCCATACTACGATCGCAGGATCTTGAATTGACGTTGGGCGATCCGCCTGCTCCCCCGATAAGAAGAAGGTAACGTCATGCACACCCCGATCCACTTCGACGATGCGCGCGCGACCCAGACCGCCTTTGCTCCACAGATCCCGGACGTCCATCTGGCCACGGCAGTGAGTCAGCACATCGAGGCCGCCCTCGACTGTCTGGCGGAACTGGCGGAGCGGGCGGAGAGCATGGCGCTCTTGCGGGTTCTGACCGCGATGGCCGACCAGCTTGAAGAAGCCCGGCGCGACACCGTGACGCTCAGCGGCTTCCTGCGCGGCAAGGCCGACAGGATCGGCGCGATGCTGCCGATGTGACGGGTACTGTGAGGCCCGCGGCGACGCGCGTCAGCGTAACGGCGCCGTGGCCGGTGCGATGCGGGGGAAGCGCAGGTGAAAACAGGCGCCCTCCCCCGGCTCGCTCGACACCGTGATCGATCCCTTGAGCATGGTGGTAACGAGGTTGAAGACGATATGCAGCCCCAGGCCGCTGCCGCCGGCGCCACGTTTGGTGGTGTAGAAGGGATCGAAGATCTTCGGCAGCACTTCAGGCGGGATGCCGCGTCCATTGTCGGCGAAATCCAGCATCACTTCGGCATCGCCGGCGCGATGGACGGTGATGGTGATGACGCCGGACGGCCACCCTTCGAAGGCATGCATCAGGGCATTCATCACCAGATTGGTCAGAATCTGCGACAAGGTTCCGGGATAATTGTCCACCTCCACCGGCTCCGGACAGTCGACGACGATCCGGCAAGCGGTGTTTTTGAGAGTCGGCCCCAGGCTGCGCAGCAACTCCTCGATATACTCCTTCAGCTCGAAGCGCCGACGCTCGCCGCTCGACTGGTCGACGGCGACCATTTTGAAGCTTTGGATCAGGTCGGCGGCCCGCTCGCTGTTGGCCAGGATGAGCGCGGCGAGGTCACGCGACATCCGCAGGAACTCCTCGAAACGGGCGCGTTTCATGGCGCCGGAGGCGTGCATCTTCTCGATGCCGTCGACCTCCAGCTGGAGTTGCGAGGCGGCGGTCAGGGTGATGCCGACGGGTGTGTTGACCTCGTGGGCCACACCCGCCACCAGTTGGCCGAGCGAGGCCATCTTTTCCGCCTGAATCAGGCTCTGCTGCGTCTGCTTCAGTTCTTCGAGCGCCCCTTCGGCCTGCTCCTTGGCGCGACGCAACGCGTCGCGGCTGCGCTTCAGCTCGGTGATGTCGGTGAAGGTCAGCGCGAAACCGCCATCCGGCTGGCGATTGCCCTGGATCAGGATGGCCGAGCCGTCCGGTAGCAGGCGCTCCGCCACCAGCGGTCGGCCGGCGCGCAAGCCTTCGGCCAGCCGTGTTTCCGCCTCCTCCGCCGTCTCCCCGCCAAGCCGTCCGGACGCCGCCTCGAAGCGAAAAAGATCGCCAAGGCCGGAGCCCGGCCGCCCGATATCCTCGGGATAGCCCATGATCGCCAGAAGACGCTCGTTGCGCAGGCGGATCGTCAGGTCCGCGTTGAGAATCAGCAGACCGCTAGG
>Ga0196976_1000923_pt1 | contig 15566 bp, 28 predicted proteins | sample S3v_513CmetaG_FD_148644 | JGI IMG/M metagenome (GOLD analysis project Ga0196976, IMG submission 148644) | Soil microbial communities from Anza Borrego desert, Southern California, United States - S3+v_5-13C | ecosystem: Environmental > Terrestrial > Soil > Desert | place: USA: California...
GCTTCCCCAAGCCACGGGCTATTCGGCCGCGAGGCTAGCCAGAGCTCCGCGGGCCGCCGCCGAGGACTATAACGCCGCCCAGGCCGGAGGGGTGAGGCTGGACCCGTCGCGCCGCGCGTCCGCCACCGACGCTTCCGCCGCGAGCCTTTTGGGGGGTCTGGCCAATTACCAGAACCCCTTCACCCGAGATGTCGTCGACGCCTCGCTCGCCGACTTCGATACCGACGCGGGTCGGCTGAGGGCCCAGCAGCAGGCGGATATGGCGAGGCGGGGAGCGTTCGGAGGCTCGCGCTCGGCCATTCTCGCCGCCCAGACCGAGGGAGAGCTGGCGCGGGCGCGAGGCTCGCTTTCAGCCGGCCTCAGGGCTCAGGGGTTCGACACGGCGGCCGCGCTTTCCGGGCAGGACGCGGCAAGGCGGCAGGAGGCCTCCCTGTTCAACGCCGGCAACCGAACTGGAGTGTCTCTCGACAATGCGGGCAGGGCCGACCAGATGGCGGCGCTCGCCGGCCAATTGGGGCAGCAGCGCAACCTATTCAACGCCGGCCAGATCAACGCCGCGCGAGCCCAGAACGCCCAGCTCGGTACGGGCGTGTCCCTTGCCAACGCCGACAGGGCCGGAGAGTTCGCGCTGGATCAGGCCGGAAGGACCGATGCTGCCCGGCTTTTCTCGGCCGGCGCCGACAATGCCCGGGATCTTGCGCAGGGCCAGATGGGCCTCACCGCCGGCCTAGCCAACCAGGATTCCACCAACGCCGCCCGCTCCGCGAACATGAACGCGCTCAACCAGTTCGCGCTCACCGAGGGCCAGATGGGACTTACGGCGGGTCTCGCCAACCAAGATTCCCGCAACATGATCGGCCTCGCTAACCAAGATTCCCGCAACGCCATGGGCCTGGCCGGCTACCAAGGCGACTTGCAGCGCAACCTCGCCCAGGCGGACCTCGCCCAGAATGCGGGCCAGTTCAACGCCGACAACCAGCAGGAGATGTCTCAGTTCAACCTGGCCAACGCCCTCAACGCGGGCATGTTCAACAATAGTCAGGCCAACCAGATGTCTCAGTTCAATGCGGGTCAGCGGGACGAGGCGAACAACCGGTCGCTGGCGGCCTCTGGACTTCTCGGCCAGCTCGGGAATCTGTATGGGGACAATGCGCGCGACGATCTCGGACTGACGGGGCAGCTCGGGCAGCAGCAATATGCGGTCGACCAGGCGCAGCGCCTCGCTCCCGTGGCCCTCCTTGAGGCGCTGGGCGGGGCCTATCAGAACTTCCCGTACCAGGCGTTCCTCGGCCAGCAGGTCGACGCGAACGGACGAACGACCGGCACTTCGACGACCACTCAAAGCCCGGGCCTGTTCAACCAGCTTCTGGCGGGCGCGAGCCTGTTCCAGCCCTTGTTCGGCGGGAGCAAGTAGATGGGGCTGTTCGGCAATCTCGGGCAAGCGCTTCAGCCCGACCGCCTCGCAATGGCTCAGGCCCTCATGCAGGGCGACTATGGGGCGGTTGCTTCGATCGTCGGCCAGCAGCAGCGGCTTCGCGCTCAGCAGGAACAGGCGCGGGCGGAGGCTGAGCTGGATGCCCAGCTTCGCGCTCAGGCCGCGTCGGCGCTTGAGGCGGAGGGGCTGCCGAAGTCCGCGATTGCTGGCTTTCGCCCCGAAGACATATCCCGTTTTCTTCTTGAGAACTATCAGGCGCGACAGTTCGGGCCGGAAGGCGGATCGGTCGGGCGCTACGACCCAGCGACCAGAGGCACGCGCTACGAGCGCGCGCCGGCGCGGCAGCAGATCGGACGGAGCATCATCGACTTTGCGCCGAACAGCTCGACGCCGCAGACGATCTACGAGGGTGTCGAGCCCGTAAGCGTCCAGCCCGGCGGCTCGGTGTATGGCATGACGGGGCAGGGGAGGATCGTCGGGCCGGAGGGCATTGGCGCACCGATGGGGCAGTCTCAGCCGCTACAGCCGGTACCAGGCTCCTCTCCCGCCGCTGGCGGACCCGCTCCCGGCACGGTTCTGAACGGCTACCGCTTCCGAGGCGGGAATCCGAACGACCGGACCAATTGGGAACCTGTGGGGAATGGAGGTCCGACCCGTGCTGGGTCGGGCACCTTTCCCAGAGTTCCGTTCCAGTTTCCGCCATGGCGTCCTGACGAGTGGTAGACGGACGCCAGAAGGCAATCGGGCGGTGGGCGGCGCTCCCGGATCGCGCCATCTCGCGGGAGATGCCGCCGACTATGACGGTTCCAATCTCGAGGCGCTCAGGGACGAGGTGAGGGCCTATTACGGCCCCAACGCCCGCGTCGCGATCCATGACGGCCATGTTCACGTCACTTTGCCCGGCTTCGGCAGGGTTCCCTATTTCGGAAGGCGCGGCACGCGCGGCCTGAGGAGAGACTAGTGTTTCAGAACCCTTGGGAAATCGACTGGTCGAACCCGGAAGCCATTAGGCGCGCGTCACAGGCGCCGGCTCCGCTAATCCAGGGGCCGCCGCGCCAGCCCGATCCGCGCTATCCGGACGAAGCCGCACGCGCCCAGAACCAGGCCGAGGCGTCCGCGTTCGATCCCCGGATAAACGAGGCGCAAGCGCGAAAGGCGGAGGCCGAAGCGGCCCTTGCGCAGGGGGAGTTGGAGCGCGGCGGCGTTACACCCGATCAGCGACAGCAGATGAACATCCGCGCCGGCAACATCGAGGCCGCGTCTCAGCGCCTGCTCGACGTCGGACGCATGTACCGCGAAGGCTATCAGAACGAGGCTCTGGGCCCGATCAGCTCGCTTGCCGAATGGCTTAACCTCGGGCCTCTTACTCCGGGCAACGAAGAGTTCAACACTGCCGGGCAGGGGTTGGTCGATGCCACGTTGCCGATTGTCCGGGTTCCCGGAGTCGGCACCCAGTCTGACCTCGAGGCCCGCATGTTCGCGGAGGCGAATCGCGTGCGCGCTTCCCGCTCTGACAGGGGCAATGAGGCCGCTCTGGACAACATCCAGAACCGGCTCAACGCTCAGCGCGGGCAGATGGGCCTGCCGCCATTGGACTGGCGGAACCCCGATCCTGATGCGTCACCGCCTCCACAGGGAATGGATCGCACGGAGCGAGCTATCGGCGGTTCCCGGGGCGGGGACAGGCGTGAGTTGAGCGACGGCCGCACGACCCTAGAAGAAGACCCTGTCCTGCGCGGAGTCGCCTCGCGGCTCGGATCGATGCTGGTCAGCGGAGCGTCGGATCGCGAAATTCTCGACTATCTTCGCCGCAGCGGCGTCAATCCCGGCGAGACCAATGTCGACGTCGCGCTCAGGTATCGGCGAACTCCCGATTTCCGCGCATGGCGCCAGCAAAACCCGAACGATCCCTATCCGATAGGCGAATCGTTCTTCACCCGCGAGGTCCGCCAGACGCCGACACGCCAGTCGCTTTCCAATGCCGCTGCGTCGCCATTTGGGGCCTACACGATCGCCGCCGGCGATGCGGTCAGTTTCGGCCTCCTGGACAATTTCAGCCCTAACCCGACGCAGTTCCGAGCTGGAATGGAGGCCATGAGGGAACGCCACCCCGGTGCGTCGCTGGCCGGGTCGATAAGTGGGGGCATTATAGGCGCGGGCGGCGCCGAGCTGGCAGCCGCTGGAGTCGGGTTGCGCGGACTTAAAGCCATGCGCGCGGCCGATGCCACATATGGCGGCGCCTACGGCGCCGGCTCCGCCGACGAAGGAAACCGGTTCATCGGTGCAGGAACAGGGGCTCTCTCCGGCCTGGGCGGAGGTATGGCGGGACGCTCCGTGACCCGCGGAATGGGGCGCGTTCTGACCGGGGCAAGAGACAGCGCCACTCGGTATCTCACCTCCCGGGGGATTCCGGAAACGGTCGGACAAATCGCCGGGCGCGGCGGGGTTGTCGGGCGAGCCGTTCGCGGGATGGAGGACAAGCTTGAGTCGATTCCTCTACTGGGCGACGCGATCCGCGCGCGGCGAGCGGAGGGTGTGCAGGCATTCAACCGGGAGGCCTTTTCGCAAGCTCTTGAGCCGATCGGTGCGAACGCTGCAAGCGCCGTGGGCGAACAGGGGGTGGAACAGGCCCAAGCCTCTGTTTCCGACGCCTACGGCCAAGCCCTCAGCGGCGTCAGGGTCGTTCCCGACGACTCCTTCGTCACTGAGATGCGTGCGGCCATTGCCCTCGGAACGAGGCTGCCAGGCAATATGGCCGAGGAGTTCCGTTATACGATCCAGAACAGTGTAGCGCCGGAGCTCGACAACGGATCGCTGACCGGAGAGGGATTCCAGGCGGTGCGGCAGGCTCTCAGGCAGGACCGGGCGGCAATGCGAGGGCAGCCGAGGGGCGGGGATTACGGCCGCGCTCTGCGGGCCGTGGAGCTGGCGCTCGAGCGCATGGTAAGGCGGCAGGCCCCGGAAGTCGTGCCGGCTCTGAACCGTGCCGACCAGGCTTATGGCAATACCCGGATAGTGTCAGATGCCGTGGCGCGCTCAATGAACAATAACGACGGAGGCGTTTTCACCCCCGCCCAACTCGGCATCTCTGCCCGAGCGAACGCCAGGCGCTACGGTGGAACTCAGGCGACGACCCGTCGGCCATTCTTCGAGTTGCAGCGCGCCGGGCAGGAGGCCCTTCCTTCGACCGTCCCGAACAGCGGCACGGCCGACCGAGCATGGGCGACGGCGGGTCTGCCGATGGCGGCGGGGGGCATTGCCTACGGGACCGGCCTTCTTTCGCCGGAACATGCCGGGATCATGGCGGTGCTTGGGCTTCCCTATACGCGCAAGGGCCAGCAGACGCTTCAGTTTCTGCTCACTTCGCGCCCCGAGATCGTCCGGCAAGCTGGAGAGAGGCTGATCAGCTACCAGCGTGGAGGCGGGATCATAGGCAGGGGAACGGCGCCGCCGCTCCTGCCGAACTACGGGCAATGACTCAGGGGATTGGGAACCATCCGCGCGTCATACCGACGATGTAGACCGTCGAGCCGTAGATGAAGATCACGAAAAGTGCCGCGGCCGAAATCGAGATTATTTCGAACGCCTTCAGCCTTCCATCGGTCAGCAAGCCCGAATTGCGGGCGCTTGGAGGAATGGAGGCCCGGCGCCGCCGCCATGAGAGATACCCGTCCAGCGTAACCCGAAAGGCGCCGTAGGCAAAGGTTATCAGGAAAATCCGCCAAAGTACGTCGGAATCCACGTTCGCCTCATACCACCCATCACCCCAACATCAAAGCGATATGTCCGGGAGCGTGTTGATGAATGAGTCCGTCGCCTCCCCTGACATCCACATCATGCTTGGGGAGATGCGTGGGCAGCTCCGAGAGCTCGTTCACGCCACGAACAACAATTCGGGAAAGACCGACGCCCTCACGCGCGAGGTGATCGAAATCAAGGGCGTCGCCGCAGCCATCGCCGCGCTGAACGTCAGGGTCACCGCCGTCGAGTCGGATGTGTCGATCCTCAAGACGGAGAGGAACCGCCGCGAGGGCGCCCTGTCCCTTGGGGAGTGGCTGATCAAGATGGTCCCCTGGCTGATCGGCGGGGCCGGCTTCGCCGTGGCCGTCCGTCTGCTGGAGATAGCAGGGTGAGCAGCCCGGACCCGACCAAAACTCCGCGTGAAGAGAGTGATGAAATGCCCGGTAATGGTGCTTCGAAGTTGCTGACCTGGGTAGCCGGCCTCGGATCGCTCGGCATTGTGGCCTCAGTGGGAATGCTGGTCGACACGGGCCAGCGGCTCAGCCGGATCGAAGGAAGCATAGAAGATAACAAGGCCGAACGCCTTAGCCAAATGACCAACCTCGAACGCCGGATCGAGCGCCTTGAGGACGAGAGCCGGCGCAACGGAAGGAATGAGCGATGACCACCGAAACGATCAAGCGCATCATCGACGGGGTAATCGCCGTGGAAGGCGGTTATGTCGATCACCCGAACGATCCCGGCGGCGCCACCAAGTACGGCATAACCGAGGCTACCGCGCGAGCGAATGGCTATCGGGGCCACATGCGCGACCTGCCCCGGTCGACCGCGTTCCAGATTTACTACACCCGCTATGTCGTCGGGCCCAACTTCGACGACGTCGCGGCGATCGACGAGCGGGTCGCCGAGGAGCTGATCGATACCGGCGTCAACGCCGGGCAGAGTCGTGCCGCGGAATGGTTCCAGGAAGCCCTGAACGGCCTCAACAACCGGGGCGCGGACTATCCGGATGTCAAGGTCGACGGCGATATCGGGCCGGGCACGCTGGGCGCGTTCGCGGCGTTCAAGCGCAGACGGGGAGGCGCTTCGACCCGGATCATGCTTCGTGCCCTGGATGCTTTGCAGGGGGCCCACTATATGAGGCTGGCCCGCGATAACTCGAAGTTCGAGAGCTTCCTGAACGGGTGGCTGCTCAACCGGATCGGGAACGTCGCGGCATGAGCAGCCAGTGGAACGATCCCCGCTTCATCATCACGCTCTTGCTGATCGGCCTGTTCGGCTTTGCCTATTTCAACGACCCGGCTGACCAAGCGATGAAGGGGGCGATCATCGCGGCTTTCTCCGCTGCCTACGGCTTCTGGATCGGAAGCAAGGGCAATGAGAAGGCGACCGAGAATACCGGCAAGGCTTTCGATGCCATCGCGGCGGCAGCGGCGGCCGGCACGACCTCCGAGCCTCGCCTGGGCGATTCATCCGGAGCGCGAGGGTCCGAATGATCATGCTCCACCACGCATCTGTCCGCTATACGGAGGACGGCTGCGTCTCGCACTTCCGGGACGGCACATTCTGGGGCGCCCAGCCTCATCCCGAAAACCCCCATTACCACGTCATCAGCCACCGTCTCGGCTATGGCGACGATCTTCTGACTTATGCCCGGGAACATGAGGTTTGCCATCACCTGGTGGAAGAGTTCCTTTACGACCGGCCCTCGCGGGTCATCTGGTCGCTGGCGCATGGGGATGAGCTCTCGCCGTCCGGAGCGGCATATGAGGAGATGGCGGCAATGGCGCTACAGCGGTTCCTTCGGGCCGGCGAGCGGCCGATCGTCGCCGGTGTCGACTGGGACGAGCTGCTGGCGCTGGCGCAACACAAGCTGGGCATGAGGCCGTGAGCCGCGCCCTCGCTTTCGTCGGCGCCGTATCTCTTGCGGGAGGAGCCTTGAGCCTATTCCTGATAATGAGGGCGGCCAGGAGGGTTGCGGTTGAGGGAGGGTGGGTGTTTGAGCTGTAGATCGGTTGCGGGCCGGGGCGCCACTCCGGCTTTGACGCTAGTAACGCCGCGTCCCTCGGGCACGTCTAGGTGGGACCCCAGTTCGCACCGCCAGACTGTTCTCAGCCAACGAGCGTGATCCTCTCCACGCCGCCGCAACCGGCCTCTGCGCTACCATATTTCGCTTGTGGATTCAAGCCCGAAGGAATAGAAGATGAGCATGAAAAGCGAATGCTGGATCGGGGGTTTCTGGGGCCATCTCAGCGACGGGGGTAGCGTCTTCATCGGTGATGGTGGCGGCTAGAGCGGTCGACCAGCCTAGCGGCAATCATTTTCGCCGACTCCCGAAAATGGTCCTAGCTCGGCCCGCTCCATTCCACCTTCGCCCTTGCCGGCCCACCTTCCCCAAAGCCCGCCTGTCCAAGCCAGTCAGCAAAAGCTTCCGACACGCTCTCCCAAGACCCAAGGTTGAGACTATGTTTCGCCCCACCAGGATCGGTCCAGTTCAGCCATACGAAGCTGTCGGAGTCGGGGCCGTCTATTTGGTAGGGGTGGTCAGGCTTCATCGCGATTTCTCCAGGACAACGCTTTGCCACTCCCTCCAGGTGCGGGGGCGCCATATTTGCCACCATGCCCGCTGGCGTTCCACCAGCGCCCACAGTTGCCCGTCGATCTGGGACGAGTGAAGTTCCAGCACCTCCCCGGGCATTGCGATCGATCCGGCCTCTTGGTCGACGCTCCAATCACTGGGATCGCTCGTCACTGATTCCTCCTCCTTATTCCGATACCCTCCCTTAAGGGTTGAGACAATCGGACAGGTTATGGGCGATCCCCTTCGGGGCCGGGCGGCTGGCCTTCGGCCTCGCTGACGTGGGTGTGGCGAGAATGCCCAGTCCCTCGCCCGCCGCTCGCCTCAGCGCGCTCACTCCCCGCTGTCCCGCCGCCCATAGGGCTGTCCCATTTGACGGCGATTTCCCAAGCGATCCATCGGGGCGAACGAACTTCACCTTCGGCATAAAGAGGACAAGATCAGCGCGAAGCCACGCCTGGCGGAACCATGGCGCGGATGTGAGATCGGGCGTCAATGCAATGCCATCGCCGTGCTCGAAAAACTTGTTCAGCCATGGCGCGATTCCGTTTCGGCCGCCGAAGGGCGGGTTCAGCCAGACGAACCCATGCCATAGCCGCTCCAGTCCGCGCTCGTAAAAGACGGTTACGGCGGGAACATGCGTCACCCGCTCTTCCGGGTGCGCCGGATCTAGGTCGAAGCGGCAGCCCAGCGCATCAAAGATATAGCGCGGAGTGTACCACTCTTCCGACGCTCCCATGGTGTCCCAATAGCCCATATTCACCCGCGAAACTCGATGGTCGCCGAATGGCCGAGACGCGCAGCGGCATGGACAGGGGATGGAAGGATCATTGCGGGCCGGCCTTGGAATCCTGAAACGACAGCACGCCCGCCCGCATCATGTCGTCTATGCCTCGCAGGATCAGGTAAGCGGCCACATCTTCTGATGTTGAGCCGAGTAGCCCAACTTCAGCCATGGCCCGGAGGCATCGCCGGGTCTCGCTCGGCAGATCAAGCTCCAGAGCATTCATGCGAACCTCCCATGAACAGAATGTGCCTCAGATTGTGACCACAGTGTGCCGCGCTGTGCCCGCTGGCTCCGTTCTGTTCCGCTTGCGCGAAAGACGGACGGCCCATAAATGGCTGATTTCTGCGACGGCCCCGTAGCTCAGCAGGATAGAGCGACTGATTCCTAATCACGGCGCTTCTCGTTTCCGGCCATAGACTTAGCGTCCGACTGTGCCAGATTTTGTGACAAAACGCTATCGGAAACGCGGTCGAAGGCGGTCTTGTGCTCGTCCGCTTTGATGTGGGCGTATCGCATCGTCATACTGATCGAGCTATGCCCCAGCGCCTCACAAATGTCGGCGATGTCGGCGCCGGCCTGGCGCGCCCATGAGGCGAAGGTGTGGCGCAGGTCGTGGAACCTGAAATCCTCGAGCCCCGCCGACTTCACCGCCCGATCCCAACGCTTGCGGAAGTTGGTCAGGTCGAACACCCGTCCCCGCCTCTTCTCCGGCGGCGTCCGTGACAGAGCGGCCATCAGCGCCCCGCTGATCCTGATCGTCAGAGCCCTGTTCGCCTTCGTGCGGCGAATCTGGATCACCCGCTCCTGAAGCTTCACCTGGCGCCATTCCAGCCCCAGCACGTCAGCCCGCCTCAGTCCTGTCGTGACGGCGCACAGGATGATCGGACGGATGCTTTCGTGCGCCGCTTCCAGCAGACGCGCATATTCGTCTGCCGACAGGAACCGGATGCGCCCCGGCGGCTCGGCTGAGCGTATCTTGCGCCAGTCAATCGCCGGCATCTGGACGCCGTGCTGTCGACAATGCTCCAGCGCGGCCCGGAGGTAGGCGAACTCCCGATTGATGCTGTGGTGCTGGATCATTCCTCCGCGCGGCGTTTTCATGCCGCGTCGGCGGGCGCGATAGGCCATCAAGTCTGCGGCCGTGAGGCTGGATGCGACAATCCCAGCCCCCAGCCCGGTCTGCAGCTCGGCAAGGTGGGTCTCGATCATCGGAGCGCTTCGCCTGAACTTGGCGTGCTCAGCCCAATAGGCATTGAGCACGGCGAGCAGAGTCCAGTTCGAACTGCGGCCTTGAGCCTGCTTGGCGCGGTGACGCTCATCCCGCTCTACCTCTTCCGCTTCGCGCTTCGTCTGGCGGCCCGTGCTGCCGCGAAATCGACGACCGGAGACGGTGAACGAGTACCACCAGAACGGGGAGCCTTGTCGGCGGTAGACGGGCATATGCGGGAGCCTTCGACATAAGTTTCGAGGTCGGCGGGAGTGTACCTAACACACCGCCCGATGAGGACGTAAGGGAGTCTGCCGGCCTGGCGCTCCTTCCGAAGCGTGCGCTCGCACACCTTCAGCCGTCGCGCGGCTTCGGCTTCGGTAAGAAGGGCGGAGGCCTCGTTCACACCGTCCCCGCCAGCGGCATGGCAAACCCACACCTCCCGCACTCGGCCATGATCCTTCCCACATACCAGCTTCTGTTCCAGCAGGAGGGGCAGTCGGAAGGGGAATCAGGGCGGTAGATCAGGGCGATTGCGCTTCGCGCACCGCGCCACTCGGGCTTCGCCCCGAGCCCGTTCCGGTCCCGACCATTCGGCGAGTGTCGGCTATCGCGGGTCATTCTCGCCCACTTCCGGTTGCCATCTCAGCGAACTGGCGCGAGCAAACATGAAGCGTCTGCCCGCCACTGATAACGACGGCGTCAATGCCTTCCTCTCGCTTTGCCTGAACGTCGGCCAGAGCGCGGGCTGCGGCGGATTGCCGGCCGAGAATATGGGTGCAGCGAGCCAGAACAGCATCGTCCATCAAGACGAACGGCGCTCTTTTCTTACCCATGAGTCTAGCGCCCCTGCGCCTGATCGAAACCCGTAGGGCGAAGACACCGAAGAGTGACTTCGTGCGAAGCATGAGAGCGGGTTGCCCGAAGGGTCGCCCTAACCTTGTTCATTGGTTCTTCTCGCCTGAGAGGGGTGGCCCCTTCAGCACTTCCTCAGCGCGACAGACGGGGCACCTGCACCCTTCGATATGATCGGTCCCGAGGACCATCCGCACCGCAGGAACGGAGAGAACGGCGCGTAACGCCCTCTCAAGACGGTTGGAGTACGTGCGAGCTTCAATAAGTGCAGGGTCCATCCTCACCCCTCCTGTGTCTGTGATTGGTGAAGGGCGGTCACGGATTGCGCTTTCGAGGTGCGAGCGCGGCAGTCGTCATCGCCGCGATCCATTCCTGAACCTCGCTATCGGCAAGGGCGCTGGTGAGGGCCGTGCGGTCAAAGTCATGGCCGTCAGGCGACAGAAACTCGTCGGCATGAACCGCAATCGACGCCAGCTTGCACAGCAGCGACGGTGGTGGTTGTAGCATCTCGTTCACTTCTCCTGCTCCTTCTGGAGGGCGGCGCGCTCTCGCCGCACATCGTTGCCGCACGGGCAGTCACAGATGGCCAGCGAACTGCGCATGTTCTCGCCGGTCCAGAAGCCGCCGCGAACCGTCTCGATGTAGCCGCTGTTGCCACAGTTGGGGCAGGTCTCCAGCTTCTGCCCGCCCATCACCCCTGCTCCTTCTGGTCGGAGAGGAGGGCGTACAGCTCAATGGCGTAACCGGCGTTCCGCTCGGCCTTCTTTTGCCCGTCAAGCGTGCCTTTGGCGGCGTGCAATTCGGCATAGTGCGCGAAGATGTCGGCCGCCTTCTTCGCCGCCTTCTCAAGCAACTCGATCCGCTGGTCTCGTTCCCTGATGCGAGCGGCGTCTTGCTCTATGCGAGTGAGAGCATCGACAAGTTCAGGGTCAGGTGATCCGTAATCAAGATAGTCACCGCGCTCCGTGCGCTGCTTCTCGATCTTCGCTCGCAGCCTCTCGACAAGTTCATCAGCCACTGGCGTTCTCCGGGGGAAAGGGGAGGGCGGCATCACGCAGCGAAGGGACGTTCGAGCCGACGAAGCAGTTGTGGTGTAGAAGCTGAGCGATGAAGTGGAGCGCCGGGCGATGTCCATGGAGGAAGGTGTACCCGCTGTCTCCGTTCACTACCGAGTTTACATGCCACAGGACCGCGCGCTCCAGTTCCTCGTCTTGCGGGACCTCGCCGCGCCCGAAGCCGATTAGAGCTTGGAGCCTGTCGGCCAGCGCAACCAGACGCGGGTCCGGGACCATCCCGGCTCCGGCGCTCTTGTTCAGTGCGGCGGCGATCTCCTGCGCTTGCTCGATGGTCGGACAGTGGCAGATCGGCCAGCCGGACGGATCGTCCACCACGGCATTGAAGCCGGGGCGGACCTCGGCGTCGAGCGCACGTGCTCTATAGTTGATCGACATTGGCGTTCTCCGGGGGAGAGGGGAGGGGCATCCAATGGGTCGGGTGGTCGATGCGCTGATCGGCGTAGTCAGTTGGGTGCGAGCCATGTTCCCACCAGCCCTGTTCATCCTCGAACCAGCGGCCGGGCGTTACAACGAGATTACCGCCCCAAGTGCGCTCAGCGAGAAGGATCGTGCTGCCGTCCTTCGGCGCCGTCTCTATCGGCCGCCAGCCATCCTTGGCCTTCTCCAGGCGGGTGAGGAGGGCAATCACGTCAGGATCGCCGAACTGATGATAATGCGTCCCAGCGTCATAGTGCGCCGTGTCGCCGCGCCTGAGGTCTTCACCGGCGTTCGGGCATGTGAACTTCGGGTAAGAGCCGCCGCCGATTGAGCCCAGCTTCAGCGCCGCGCCACATACGGGACACGGCGGCACCGGCTTCTCGCCATAGCGCTCGCGCAGCCTCCCCAGCATCTTCCTCAGTTCATCTATGTCAGGCATGGGAACCCCCAGGGTTGGGCGCACCAAGCCCCTGCGGGTCTTGGCCCTTCGGGTTTCACCCGACTTGCGTGGGGAGCGGTTGGACACTCGCGATGTCGAGTGACCACATCGGCCAGTCGCCGGTGCCCCACCCGTTGGAGGCACGGTAGCGGTTTCCACTCCCGTCGACCCAGTGTGATCCGCTTGGCGTCAGGCGCAACTTGACCAGAGGCCTTCTCCCGCCCGACCTCGCATCGCCATAAAGCCTGCCGGCGTGCGTGAAAGTCTTGGTAGTCATACCACCTCCTGCGTAAGCATCTCGGGATCGCAGTCCCCGAATGCGGCAAGCAATGCCTCGACAGCCTTGATATGCTCGACCATCGACGGCCGCGGATTGAACCAGTCCCAGAGCATCTTTTTGAGCTCCAGGGTTGTCGGCGCGCTCAGCCCCCACCCCTCTACGTCGACTGTAAAGAAGTTCGGGCCATTGCCGCTCAGAGGCTCGATGCGGGCAATGGCGTCCCGGACCTGTTCGTTCACGGTCATGCCGCCTCCCCGTTCCGCCGCCTGGCTTCGTCCATCAGCTCCTTGATCTCGCACCCAAGCCAGTGGCTGAGGACATTGGCGCAGCGTTCCGTCCATCTCGCGCGCTCCGGCTCCGTCATGGCCCGGTTGCTGGTGGATCTGGGCTTGAACACCTTGTGGCCGGAAGGCGTGACGAACGTCTCCCCGAGCTCAAGCCGGCGTTTCAGCTCGGCGTGAAGCGTCTCCTGATCCCAGTGGAATCCGGTGGCGTCGGTCAGGGCTTCGGCCGCGACGTCCAGCATCGTGAAATAGAATCCCCGACGCCTCTCGTTCGCGCCGCTACGTTTGATCTCTACCCGGCACTCACCCGTCAGACTACGAACCGCCTCGCGGGCGGCCGTATTGGCGGGATGGAGAGCCCCGAATCTTGGCGCGAAGAGTAGGGGCGGACGATCGCCGCTCATAGCACGTGCCTCCACGTCTTGCCGGCGCGGGCCAGGCTCAACACTGTCGCGCTAACGCCCAGCTCCGCCTTCAGGGCTTTCAGCGACTTGCCACATGTGCGAATGTAGCGGACTTGGTCCTCAGTGAGTTTCGCGTGGCCATGTCGTTCGCCTCGCGGCTTAACGCTGCGGCCCCGTGCCTCTCGATCATCGGCGTTCTCTTGTGCGTCTCCCCAGCGCAGGTGAGCAGGATTGACGCATGAGGGGTGGTCGCAGGAATGGAGTGCCTTGGAGACGGGATTTGGTCGCGGACGGCCGGCGAAGAACAAGGCGAGATGAGTCGCATACACCGGCTTCCGGCCAACAGTGAACGTGCCGTAGCCGCCCTTGTTAACTGGCCCCAGCCACTGCCAACACGCAGCCTCTTCGCCCTTATCGAAGCGGGACGCGAAGCGCTGGCAGAGGCGCATGAGCGTATCGGCTCGAGCCCAGGGAAACGCGGCCTTAGCATCCTCGAAAGTCGGGGCGCCGAAGCGAGGGGCGAAGATAAGTGGCGGGGAGTCAGCCATTCTTGCGCTCCCGCATCGCCTGTTCGATCTGGGCACGTCGCGGACTGGCCTTGACGAGCCCGCCGAGAAGCTGCTCAACCGATTGCCCGTGGCGCTCCTGGTACTGCCGCCAGAAGGGCGGCTCGCCGATGATATGCTGGCGGTTGTGGCAGCCTAGCTGCTCGTCGACGTTGGCATGTGGACCGGCACAGAGAGGTACGGCCCGCCAGTCGTCAGGCTTTTGGCCCACGCCCGCGCCCGACCCCATCCGCACATGCGCGGCCTCGATGTTGGTCGACGAACCGCACATGGCGCAGCAGAACGATCGCACGAAAGCGAGGTGCACCTGACTGCGCCAGCGCGTGGCGCGCTTGGCCTTCTTCGGGATTCGGGCGGGGAGGGTGGCCATCAGAACGGGATGTCGTCGTCTAGGTCGGACCCGAAGCCGCCATTGTCAGCCGCTGGTCGCGGCTCGTCCTTCACCTGAGCGTCGATCTTCTTCTGCAGCCATTCAGGAAGGTGGTTCCAGGCATCAGGGTGCTCGTCGTCGTACAGGATCGGATCAATCTCGGTTCGCTCCGGCTTCTCAATGCCTTTGGGTAAGCCGGCTACCCCGGACACGTTGGCGTAGATTCGGCCCTGCTTCTCGTTGTGCGTCACTGTCACCATGCAAGGCTTGCCGAGCAGCTTGGCGACGTCGAACCCCTTCAGCTCGTCGGGCGTGAACGCCCGCCCCCGCCATGCCTCCAGATCGCGACGCAGGTTAGCGCGATCATTCAGGGCGAGCGTATAGGTCTGGCCGATCACCATCGGCCCTTCCTTCGGGTGCCCGTCCTTGTCGGTCCATTCGAGCCGTTCGTTGGGCAATTCCCAGCGGATGAAGATTTCGGGGCGGACGCGCTCCTGGCCCTGCCATTCCTTCCGCTGCTTGCCGAGGTCGACGACCATGTTGCAGATCGCCAGATGCGTTCCCTGTGGGACGGGCTTAAAGTCGCCCCCGCCGCCATTGTCGGTCGCTATGATGGCCATCTATGCTGCCTCCTTCGTGCTTGCTCTTTCCCAAAGTTTCTGAGCTTCTTCGATCTGGTCTTCGTCCCAGTAGAAGCTGTCGGTATTCAGCGGAGTGACGCGCGCGGCATCCTCAGCGCTGGCAAAGGCGCGATCCCACGCTTCGATCTGGCGCCAATCCATCTCGAGCGCGCGACAGCATCGCTGGATGATTTCCGCGTCGGCTGTGAACGTCGCGGCCTTCTTCGGCGTGGCGTAGAACAGGACGCCCGGGAGCCCCCATTCGCGTGCGTACGCGCTGATCTGGCGGCTGTGGTTAGGCGAGGGCGCGGATGGCATCCGAAGCGTTGCCTTCGTGTCGATCAGCGCGTTCTCGAAGATGAAGTCCGGCTTAAGGCTGATGTCGCGGTTTAGGCCGACGATTCGCACTGGGCGCCACGGGCTGTGTTGAACCAGCTTGCCCCACGCCGGATCGGTGTTCTCGAGGAAGAGTCGCGCGATCGCCGCAGAATAGTCGGCATGCTCGCT
>Ga0196976_1000924_pt1 | contig 15559 bp, 12 predicted proteins | sample S3v_513CmetaG_FD_148644 | JGI IMG/M metagenome (GOLD analysis project Ga0196976, IMG submission 148644) | Soil microbial communities from Anza Borrego desert, Southern California, United States - S3+v_5-13C | ecosystem: Environmental > Terrestrial > Soil > Desert | place: USA: California...
CCTCGCGGGCGTCGCACGCCTCGGCCAGGGGGCAGAGCATGCACTTGGGCTTGCGCGGCGTGCACACGCCGGACCCCAGGTCCATCATCGCCTGCGCGAAGTCGCCCGGCCGCGCCTGCGGCGTCAGCGTGGCGGCCAGTGCCCGCAGCTTCGGCTTCACGCCGGGCAGCGGCTCCTCCACCGCGAACAGGCGGGCGACCACCCGCTCGACGTTGCCGTCCACCACCGTGGCCGGCCGGTCGAAGGCGATGGCGGCGATGGCGGCGGCGGTGTAGGCGCCCACCCCCGGCAGGTCCAGAAGCTCGGCCTCCGTCTCCGGAAAGCGCCCGCCGTGCTGCTCCGCCACCACGCGGGCGCACTTGTGCAGGTTCCGGGCGCGGGCGTAGTAGCCGAGGCCGGCCCAGGCCACCAGCACCTCGTCCAGGCTGGCGGCCGCCAGGTCCTGCACCGTCGGCCAGCGCTCGGTGAAGGCCAGGAAGTAGGGCGCGGCGGCCGGCACGGTGGTCTGCTGGAGCATGATCTCCGACAGCCAGACGCGGTAGGGGGCGGCACGCCGCCCCGGCGGGGCGCGCCAGGGCAGGTCGCGGCGGTGGCGGTCGTACCAGGAGAGGAGCCGCTGGGCGGCGGGGAAGTCGGTGCGCATGGCCCCAAGACATAGGGCGTCGCGCCCGCTGACGAAAGTGGGACCCGGACGCGGTGGAACGGAAGCGGTGGCTGCGCTAGGCTCCCCTCCACCAATCCGAAGGAGGAGGCCAGCATGTCCGACGCCGCGACCCAATCGAGCCCGCCGTCCGTCTACCTCTGCGTTTCCGACGCCGCCGACGCCATCGCCTTCTACGCCAAGGCCTTCGGGGCGGAGGAGTCCTTCCGCCTGAACACGCCGGACGGCTCAAAGATCGTGCACGCCAACATGACCCTGAACGGCGGCCAGATCATGCTGTCCGACGACTTTCCGGAATGGAACGGCGGCCAGTCGCGCCACCCGCTGGCGCTGGGCGCCACGCCGGTGACCATCCATCTCCAGGTGCCGGACGTCGACGCCGCCTTCGCCCGCGCGGTGGAGGCCGGCTGCACGGTGGTCATGCCGCTGGCCGACCAGTTCTGGGGCGACCGCTACGGCAAGGTGAAGGACCCGTTCGGGCACGAGTGGTCGCTGGCCACCACGAAATCGACACCATCGCGTGAGGAGATGGAAGACGCGATGAAGCGTTTCTTCGGCAACTGTTCGTAACGGACCATCATGGCAGGACCCCGACTCATCGGCCGGACGGTGCCCGACGTGGCCGGCAAGGCGCTTGGCAAGCGCGGCCTGGCGTTCGGCGCGCTGATCACCGAATGGCCGAGCATCGTCGGCCACCAGCTCTCGCTGCGCACCGCGCCCGAGAAGCTGGCCTTCCCGCGCGGCAAGCGCGAGGACGCCACGCTGCACATCCGCGCCATGGGCGCCATCGCGCTGGAGCTGCAGCACCTGGAGCCGTTGATCATCGAGAAGATCAACGGCTTCTTCGGCTACCGCGCGGTGTCGCGCATCCGGCTGGTGCACGCCGCCGTGCCCATGAAGCCGGCGCCGCGCGCCCCGCAGCCGCGCCCGCTGTCGATGGACGAGGAGCTGGCGGTCATGGGCGCCACCTCCACCATCGAGGACGACGGCCTGCGCGCCGCGCTGGAACGCTTCGGCCGCTCGCTGCTGGGCAGCAAGAAGAGCTGATCCATACTGTGCGGGGGGCTTGTCGCCGCTCCCGCCTTCCCCGTATAACGTCAACATCTGGTATTCAGGAGGCCAACGTGCGCCGATACGTAGAAGCGTTTGCAGCCCTGCTGGTGCTGGCCGTGGTCGCCGCCACCGGCTCCGTCCCTGCCGCCGCCCAGGCCACCAACAACACGATCGACACCCAGGCGGCGCTGGCCGACCGCGTGCTGGGCAAGGCCGACGCGCCGGTGACGATCATCGACTATTCGTCGATGACCTGCCCGCACTGCGCCACCTTCCACACCGAGACGCTGCCCAAGCTGAAGGAAGCCTACCTCGACACCGGCAAGGCCAAGCTGATCTTCCGCGACTTCCCCTTCGACCAGTGGGCGCTGAAGGCCTCCATGATGGCGCGCTGCGCGCCGGCCGAGCGCTACTACCCGCTGCTCGACGTGCTGTTCAAGAACCAGGGGCAGTGGTCGCGCGCCAAGGACCCGGCCGCCGCACTCACCACCTACGGCAAGCTGGCCGGCCTCAGCGAGGCCACCATCAAGGCCTGCTGGGAGAACAAGGACCTGGAGACCGGCGTGCTCGGCTTCTATATGGACGGTCAGGCCAAGTACAAGGTCGAGTCGACCCCGACCTTCATCCTGAACGACGGGGCCGCGCGCATCACCGGCGCCCAGCCGTTCGAGAAGTTCGCCGAGGCCATCGACAAGCTGTCGAAGAAGTAAGGTCGTCCGGCGGTGCACTTCACGCGTCTCAAGCTGACGGGCTTCAAGTCGTTCGTCGACCCGACGGAGCTGGTCATCGAACCGGGCATGACCGGCATCGTCGGCCCCAACGGCTGCGGCAAGTCCAATCTGGTCGAGGCGCTGCGCTGGGTCATGGGCGAGACCTCGGCCAAGAAGATGCGCGGCGGCGACATGGACGACGTCATCTTCGGCGGTACGTCCAACCGCCCGGCGCGCAATCTGGCCGAGGTGGCGCTGGCCATCGACAACCGCTCGCGCACCGCCCCGGCCGGCTTCAACGAGGCCGACGACCTTGAGGTGACCCGCCGGATCGAGCGCGGCTCCGGCTCCGACTACCGCATCAACGGCAAGCTGGTGCGGGCGCGCGACGTGCAGCTGCTGTTCGCCGACAACGCGGCCGGCGCCAACTCCCCCGCCCTGGTCAGCCAGGGCAAGGTCGGGCAGATCATCAACGCCAAGCCGCAGGACCGCCGCATGCTGCTGGAGGAGGCGGCGGGCATCACCGGCCTGCACTCCCGCCGGCACGAGGCGGAACTGCGGCTGCGCGCGGCCGAGACGAACCTGACCCGCCTCGACGACGTCGTCGGGGCGATGGACACCCAGCTGCAAAGCCTGAAGAAGCAGGCCCGGCAGGCCGCCCGCTACCGCAACCTGTCCGAACACATCCGCAAGGCGGAGGCCATCCTCTGGCACCTGCGCTGGGTCGCGGCGCAGGCCGATCTGGAGCGCGCCCGCGCCTCCTTCGCCACCGCCGAGGGCCGGGTGCGGGAACTGATGCTGGCCGTCACCCAGCTGACCACCAAGCGCACGGAGGACGCCGCCGGCCTGCCCGAGAAGCGGCAGGCGGAGGCCGCCGCGGCGGCCGCCCTCCAGCGCCTCGTCATCGCCAAGGAACAGCTGGACGCGGAGGAGCGCCGCGTCGCCGACCACCAGAAGTCGCTGCAGCACTGGCTGCGGCAGATCGACGGCGACCTGGGGCGCGAGCAGGCGCTGGCCGCCGACGCCGGCAGCGCGCTGGAACGCCTGGAGGAGGAGCGCGAACGCCTCCTGGAAGCCCAGGCCGACGAGGAAATGCTGGAGGAAGCCGCGCGCGAGGCCCTGGCCGAGGCGCGCGAGGCGGTGGAGGACCTGGACCGCGAGCTGACCCGCCTCACCGAACAGGTGGCCTCCGACGAGGCCAAGCGCGCCGCCACCCAGCGCCAGCTGGCCGACCTGGAAACCCGTGTCGCCGGCCTGACCCGCCGCATCGGCGAGCAGCACGTGCAGCGCGCATCCATCGAGCAGGAAATCGCCGCCAAGGGCGACGTGGCCGAGGCCGAGCTGGCCGTCGAACTGGCCGAACAGCGCCTGGAGGAGGCCCGCGAGGCCGCCGAGGCGGCGGAGCGCGCCAAGACCGACTCCGAACCCGCCCAGGCCCGCGCCCGGGAGTCCGTCCAGGCCGCCGAGGCCGCCCGTACCAAGCTGAAGGCCGAGGAAAAGGCGCTGGCCGAGCTGCTGGCCGCCGGCTCCTCGGGCGACTTCCCGCCGCTGATCGACGCGGTGACGGTGGCGCCCGGCTATGAAGGTGCTTTGGCGGCGGCGCTGGGCGACGCGCTGACCGCGCCGCTGGACGAATCCGCCCCCGTGCACTGGCGCGCCCTGCCGCCGCTCGCCTCCCCCGCCCCCCTGCCCGCCGGCACGGAACCGCTGGCGGCCCGCGTGCAGGGGCCGGCGGCGCTGACGCGCGGCCTGTGCGCCATCGCGGTGGTTGCGGACGGCGCCGACGGCGCCCGCCTCGCCCCCACCCTGGCGGCCGGGCAGATCCTGGTCAGCCGCGACGGGGCGGCGTGGCGCTGGGACGGGCTGACCGTGCAGGCCGGCGCGCCCACGGCCGCCGCCGTGCGCCTGAAGCAGCGCAACCGCCTGCGCGAGATCCGCGAGGAGCTGGACGCCGCCGAGGAGCAGGTCGAGCTGGCCCGCGCCGCGCTGGACGAGGCCAAGCAGGCCGCCGAGGAGGCCGCCCTGCGCGACCGCCGCGCCCGCGACGCCGTGCGCGACGCTTTCGCCGCGCTCAACACCGCCCGCGACCGCCACGCCAAGCTGGCCCGCGAGGCGGACGCCGCGCGATCGAAGCTGGCCGCGCTGGTGGACGGCATCGAGCGGCTGGAGGCCGACCGCCGGGAGGCCGACGCGCAGCTGGACGAGGCTCGCGCCGCGCTGGACGCCCTGCCCGACGCGCGCGAGGGCCGCGACCGGCTGAACGACCTGCGCGCCACCGTGGCCGAGCACCGCACCACCGCGGCCGAGCGGCAGAACGCCCTGGACCGCCTGACCCGCGAGGCGCAGTCGCGCCGCCAGCGCCTGAACGCCATCGAGCACGAGAAGTCCTCCTGGTCCACCCGCTCCCAGGGGGCGGGCGGCCGCGTGGAGGAGCTGCGGGCGCGCGCCGACGCCCTGTCGGCGGAGATGGACCAGCTGGCCGGCCGCCCGGCCGAGATCGTCGAAGAACGGCAGGAGCTTCTCTCCCGCATCAGCGAGGCCGAGCGGGTGCGCAAGCGCGCCATCGAGGCGCTGGCCGAGGCCGAGAACCGGCTGGCCGAGACCGAGAAGGCGCTCAAATCCGCCGAAGCCGGCCTGTCCGACGCCCGCGAAGCCCGCGCGCACGCCGAGGCCGCGGTGCAGGCCGCCGTGCAGCAGGGCCAGACGCTGACCGAGCGCATCGCCGAACGGCTGGACTGCGCCCCCGAACAGACCCGCGCCGCCGCCGGCATCGCCGAGGACGAACCCCTGCCCGACGCCACCGGCGTGGAACAGCGCCTGGAAAAACTGGTGCGCGAGCGCGAGGGCATGGGCCCGGTCAACCTGCGCGCCGAGCTGGAGGCAAGCGAGCTGGAGCAGCAGATCACCGGCCTCCAGGCCGAGCGCGAGGACCTGATCGCCGCCATCGCCCGCCTGCGCCAGGGCATCGGCAGCCTGAACCGCGAGGCGCGCGAGCGGCTGGTGGCCTCCTTCGACGTGGTGAACCGCAATTTCCAGGAGCTGTTCATCCGCCTGTTCGGCGGCGGCAAGGCGCACCTGGAGCTGGTGAACGCCGAGGACCCGCTGGAATCCGGCCTGGAGATCTACGCCAGCCCGCCGGGCAAGAAGCTGCAGAACCTCTCCCTGCTGTCGGGCGGCGAGCAGGCGCTGACGGCGCTGTCGCTGCTGTTCGCCGTCTTCCGCTCCAACCCCGCGCCGATCTGCGTGCTGGACGAGGTGGACGCCCCGCTGGACGAAGCGAACGTCGGCCGCTTCTGCGACCTTGTCGACGACATCGCGCGCGAGGGCGACACGCGGTTCCTGATCATCACCCACCACCGCCTGACCATGGCCCGCGTCAACCGCCTGTTCGGCGTCACCATGGCCGAACGCGGCGTGTCGCAGCTGGTCAGCGTCGACCTGCAGAGTGCGGAAGAGCTGCGCGGCGTCGCCTGACGGCGCCTCGAATGCGGCCGGATCAAAGATCTGGCGAGAATTCACGCGGGCTTCCCTCCTCCGCCGGAGGCGGGGAGGGAGAAGGCGCCAGCGCCCGCGCCTCGCCCAGCGTGCGCACACCCTGCGCGTCCAGGCGCAGCAGAAGGGCGGCGGCGATCTCGGCGGTGAGCAGCGCGAGCGGGGCGCCGGCCGGCCCGTCCTCGTGCACGACGCCCAGCGCCGCCGCCAGCCGCGCCGGGTCCAGCCCGGCCAGGGCCGGGTCCAGCGCCGCCGCGATGCGGCCGAGGTCGAGCGCCGGCGGCGGGTCGAACGGCGGCAGGCCGGCCCGCTCCACCTCCCCCGCCAGGGCGGCCAGCGCCGCCTCCGCGTCCAGGCCCGCCACGGCGACGTTGCGCAGCGCCTCGGCGATCACCGGCCACGCGTCGGCGAAGGGCCGGGCGCCGGGCGGCGGTACGCCCTCGCCGGGGTCCAGCGTCAGGTCCAGCGACACGGTGCGGAACACCCGCCCGCCCGACAGGCGCACGGTGCCCACCCCGGTGACACGGCCGGCCGTATCCGTCGCCACCGACAGCGCCACCAGCGGCACGGCGCCCAGCGGCTCGCCGTCGCCCAGGTGCGGCGCCCTGGCGGCCCGGCGGACGCCGGTTTCCGGCGGCAGCAGGGCGCGCACGTCGGAGGCCCGCAACGGCACGACGATCGCCACGCCGGCCTGCAGGCCCAGGTCGGCGACGCGCGCCGGAAACTCCCGCCCGTCGTTGCGGCGCAGCACCGCCGATACCGGCTGCCCGGCGTCGCGCGCGCGTTCGATGGCGCGGAACAGCTCCGGCCGGTCCAGCAGGTCGTAGACGTCCATGCCCGGCGCCACCACCGTCCCCAGCATCCGCGACGCCGGCCCGTTCAGCGCGGCGATGCGTCCGGTGTCGGTGAGCAGCAGCACCGGCTCCTCCAGCGCGGCGACGACCGCCGCCAGCTTGTCCTCGCCGCGCCCGCCGGCGCGCCGGTCGCGGCGCAGCAGGTCGCCCACCGCGGCGGCGAGGCGCCCCAGCTCGTCGCTCCGCCCCTGCCAGCCGGCCGGCAGCTCGCCCCGGCCGCGCAGCGCGCCAAGGTCGCCGTCCAGTTGCCCGATGTCGCGGAAATGGCGGGACAGGCGGGTGAACACCACCCACAGCGCCAGGACGCCCAGCCCCAGCGCGCCGATGACGGCGTACGCGGCGTCGCGGTCCTCGCCCACGCCGGGACCCACGCCGGGGCTCGCCCGCTGCACGGCGTCGACGCCGACCCAGGCCAGCGCCATGGCCGCCACCGCCAGCCCCACAATCACCGTCCGCCACGTGCCGCCCATACCCGCTCCCGCCATCCATCCGCGCCGACTGCCCGCGCCGACTGTAGCACCCGGCGTCACATGCGGGAAAACGTGTCGACGGTGCGCAGGATGGCCGGGCCGACGAGGACGATGAAGAGCGGCGGAAGGATGAACACCATCAGCGGCACGGTCATGATGGCCGGCAGGCGGGCCGCCTTCTCCTCGGCCTTCAGCATGCGCTCGGTGCGCATCTCGCCGGCCAGCACGCGCAGCGACTGCGCCAGCGGCGTGCCGTAGCGCTCCGTCTGCACCAGCGTGGTGACCAGCGCGCGCACGCCGGGCAGCGGCACGCGCTCGGCCAGCCCCTGGAAGGCCTTGCCGCGGTCGGGCAGGAAGCCCAGCTCGACCGAGGTCAGGCCGATCTCCTCCGCCAGTTCCGGGCAGGCCTCGCCCATCTCGCGGGCGACGCGCTCGAACGCGGCGTCGAGGCTCAGGCCGGCTTCCGCGCAGATGACCAGCAGGTCGAAGGCGTCGGGCAGCGCCCGGCGGATGACGGTCTGCCGGTTGCCCGCCACATAGCGCAGGTAGTATTCCGGCAGCATCGAGCCGAGGAAGGCGGCGATCAGGCAGCCGCCCAGCGCCTGCGCGCCCTCCAGCGCCACCGGTTGCAGCCCGTAGATCACGCCGACGGCGCCGCCGCCGACCAGCACCGGCAGGCAGATCTTGGCGAACAGGTAGACGGTCATCGCGTCCTTGCCGCGATAGCCGGCGGCGGACAGCTTGGCCGCCGCCTGCTCCGCCGTCTTGCCGCCGGCCATGCGGAACTGGTCGACGACGCGCCGCATCAGCCCGACGTGCCCGGCCGGCCGCTCCGCGCGCCGCACGCTGCGCGCCAGATCGCCCTTCAGCGCGTCGCGCCGCTGCTGCAGCGCCTTCAGGCGCGACGCCAGCGGGTCGCGCTCGACGAAGGCGTTCCAGACCAGCACCACCACGGCGAACGCCGCCAGCCCGGACAGCCACGCGGCGAGGTCTTCCGGCGTCAGGCCGGCGATCAGCGCGTCGGGGCTCATATGTCGAACCTCACCATCTTCGCCATCACCAGCCCGCCGGCGATGATCATGCCCAGCGCGATGGCCCCCATGACCTGACCGCGCGGGTCTTCCAGGAAGATGGCCGCGTAGTCCGGCTTCAGGATGCTGATGGCGCCGAACATCAGGAACGGCAGGGCACCGACGATGTAGGCGCTGGCCCGCGCCTCCGACGACAGGGCGCGGACCTTCATCTTCATCTGCCGGCGCTTGCGCAGCAGGTCGGACAGGTTGCCCAGCGTCTCGGCCAGATTGCCGCCGGTCTCCCGCTGGATCGCCATGGCGATGATGAGGAAGCGGAACTCCGGCGTGTCGATGCGCTTCGCCACGTCCCACAGCGCGGCGTCCAGCGACTGGCCCAGGCGCACGGCGTCGCCCACCCGGCGGAACTCGGTGCCCAGCGGGTCGGGCAGCTCGCGCGCCACCGCGTTGATCGATTCGGTGACCGGCAGGCCGGAGCGCAGGCCGCGCACGATCAGGTCGATGGCGTCCGGGAACTGCGCCACGAAGTCCGCCACCCGGCGGTCGCCCATCACCTTCACCACGACGTGCGGCACGCCCAGCCCGACGGCGACCGCCAGCGTCAGCGGCAGCGGCGCCGGCAACACCAGCGACAGCGCCGCCCACGCCACCGCCGCGATCAGCAGGTTGGCGGCCACGTACTGGCCCAACGGGATGCGCCGCCCAGTGCGCGCCAGACGCTCCCGGATGCGCTCGGGATTGGGGACCAGCGCCTTGACCAGCCGGTCCAGCGTCGCGTTGGAACTGTCCGCCCGGTCGAGGCGCAGCGACGCCGCCTTGCCCGCCACGCTCGCGCGCCGCCCCTTCTGCCCCTCCGCGCCGACGCGGGCGACGCGGCGCTTCAGCTCCTTGTCGCTGCCGCCGATGAAGGCCAGCCCGAACAGCAGGACGGCCAGGAACGCCCCCGCGCCGGCCAGCAGGGCGACCACGGGGATTCCGCCCACGCTCGCCATCACATCGCCTCCAGCAGCGCCTTGTCGAGGCCGTAGTAGGCGGCCTTCGGCAGGAAGTTGGGGCGCACGCCGGCCGCCTTGAACTCGCCCATCAGGCGGCCGTCCGGGCGCTCGCCCTTGAACTCGTATGTGAAGAGGTCCTGCATGGTGATGACGTCGCCTTCCATGCCGATCACCTCGCTGATGTGGGTGACGCGGCGGATGCCGTCGCGCATGCGGCTGATCTGCACGATCAGGTGAAGGGCCGAGGCGATCTGCGTGCGCACCGCCTTGGACGGCATGTTCAGCCCGGCCATGCCGAACATGTTCTCCAGGCGGGTCAGCGCCTCGCGCGGGCGGTTGGCGTGGATGGTGCCCAGCGATCCGTCGTGGCCGGTGTTCATGGCCTGCAGCATGTCCACCGCCTCCGACCCGCGCACCTCGCCCAGGATGATGCGGTCGGGGCGCATGCGCAGCGCGTTCTTCACCAGATCGCGCATGGTGATCTCGCCGTGCCCTTCCAGGTTGGGCGGGCGCGTCTCCAGCCGCACCACGTGCGGCTGCTGGAGCTGCAGCTCGGCCGCGTCCTCGATGGTGACGATGCGCTCGGTATGGTCGATCAGCTGAGACAGCGCGTTCAGCAGCGTCGTCTTGCCCGACCCCGTGCCGCCGGAGATCAGGATGTTCAGCCGGCAGCGCGCGGCGATCTTCAGGACCGTGCACATGGCGGCCGAGACGTTCTCCTGCCGCGCCATGACGTCGAGCGTGATCTTCTTCTTGGAGAACTTGCGGATCGAGATGGAGGTGCCGTCGATGGCCAGCGGCGGGGCGATGACGTTGACGCGGCTGCCGTCGGCAAGGCGCGCGTCGCAGATGGGCGTGCTCTCGTCGATGCGGCGGCCCACGGCGGTGACGATGCGCGTGGCGATGGCCATGACGTGCGCGTTGTCGCGGAACTGCACCTCGGTCAGTTCCAGCTTCCCCTTGCGCTCCACGTACACCTGCTTGGGGCCGTTCACCATGATGTCGGTGACCGCCTCGTCCGCCAGCAGCGGCTCCAGCGGCCCCAGGCCCAGCATGTCGTCGAGGATGCGCTCGACCAGTTCCTGCCGCTCGGTCAGGTTCAGCTGCAGCCGCTGCTCCAGCAGCAGGTCGTGCACGATGTCGCCCACGTCGCGCGTCAGCTCCGCCCGGCTCAGCGCGGCGGCGGCGGCGGTGTCGATGCGCTCCAGCAGCAGCGGCTGGACGCGGTCCTTGGCCTGGTCGATGGTGGCGCGGTTGGCCGTGGCGGCGCGGGCCGGCGCCTCGGCCGGCTTCGCCTCCGGCTCCGGCTCATGGTCGGCGTCGGCGGCGAAGGGCTGGGGGAACAGCTGCGGCGGGAAGCCCTGCGGCGTGGTCGGCGTGCCCACCGCGCGCAGGATGGCCGAGATGGACGGCGGCACCGCTGGGGGTGCCACCGGCGGTGCGGGCGGCTCCGGGTCCGGCACGCGCGCGGGCGTCCGGGCCGGCGCCACGGCCGGCGGCTCGGTCGCCGTGGCGGCCGGCGCCACGTCCTCCTCCCGGCGCAGCGGCAGCGGCACGACGACGGAGCGGACGGCGGCCAGCACCTCCGCATGGTCGACCGGGCGCTTGGCCAGCAGCCCGTTGATGCACAGCGTGACGAGGTCGCGCTGGTCGAGGAGGTTCAGCTGCTGGCGGTCGCGCGCCAGCAGCTCGTGCAGGACGGTCTTCACCTCGCGCGCGACCTCGCCGCGCGGCATGGTGGCGGCGCGCGCCGGATCGATGCGCCGCGCCAGTTCCGGCATGTAATGGTCGCGCATGGCCGACAAGCCGCCGGTCAGGTCCCCGGACCCGCGGCCGTCCGGCGCCATGCTCGGGCCGCCGCTCCCCCGCATGCCGCACAGGGTGCCGCACAGCATCACGCACCGTCCTTCTTGAACCAGCCCAGCAGGCCCTTCTTCACCGGCGCCTGGGCGTCCGCCATCTGCATGGCCAGCCCGCGCAGCGCCTTCACCACCGCCGACGCGGGGGAAAGCTGCGCCACCGCCTTGCCCTGGTTGGTGGCGGCGGCGACCGTCTTGTCCTCGTCCGGCACCAGATGGGCGACCTTGGCGCCGATTCCCTTCTCGAACGTCGCCTGATCGACCTGCGGCTTGCGCGACCCGCCGGCCCGGCTGGCCACCACCACGCAGGCCGGCCCGCCCAGCACCTTGATCACCTGCATCATGCGCGCGGTGTCGCGGATGCCGGCCAGCGACAGCTCCGACACCAGCACCACCTGCTCGGCCGATCCCAGCACCGGCCGGTTGGCCGGCAGCAGGTGGCGGGGCATGTCGACCACCACCACCTCGTGCGTGCCGCGCAGTTCCTCCAGCAGGGCGCCCAGCGCCGCCGGGCCGAAGGACACGCTTTCCTCCAGCGGCTCCTCGGCGCCAAGGACGGACAGCCGGTCGCTCTCCGTCACCATGGAGCTGGCGACCAGCAGGCTGTCCAGCCGGTTGGGCGTCTCCAGCGCCTCGCGCAGGCCGCGTCCCGGCTCCAGGTCCAGCGCCAGCGTGTCGGTGCCGAAGTGCAGGTCGAGGTCGAGCAGCGCCGTCTTGCGCTTCAGTTCGTGCGCCATCAGCCACGCGGTGTTGACCGCCACCGTGCTGGCCCCCACCCCGCCGCGCACGCCGACCACGACGATCAGCCGGCCGGGCTGCGTCTCCTGCGGCTGGGCGCGGCGCGGCGTCTGCTTGGCTTGGCGGATGACGTGGTGCAGCGCCTCCGGCGCCAGGGGCTTCACCAGATAATCGGATGCCCCGGCCGAGATCAGGTCGCGGTACAGGTCGATGTCGTTGGCGCTGCCCAGGCCGACCAGCCTCGTGTCCGGCCCGGCCATGGAGGCCAGCTTGGCAACCGTGGCGAAGGGGTTGGCGGTACCGTCCAGGTCCACCAGCAGCAGCTTGGGCGGCGGCAGGTCGTGGCCGAGCATCTCCAGCACGTCGCCCGCCCCGCCACGCTGCACGGCGGCGCCGGACCAGCCCATCTCCCCGGCCACCGCGCGCGCCACCTGATAGGAGTCCTCGTCCGCGACGAAGGCGAGGAACGAGTCGCCGGCCGGCGTCTCGGGCGAACCTTTGAAGAGCGTCACCACACCAGACATCTATTTTGCTCCCGCCGACCCCGGATACCCCGCACCCGGGGGCCGGATCGGCTTTTCCTCACCCTTGCGCCAGCGCTCGACGGCGGCCGCCTCGCGCTGCGCGTCCGGCGGCCCGGTGCGGCGGCCGGTCAGCAGGTCACGCGGCTCCTCCACCAGGACGCCCAGGTTGCGCGACTGCGAGCAGCCCATGCCGAACTGGGTGTTGTGCCACGCGTTCACGTTCATGGTCGGCACCGTGGTCGGCGTCGGCCCGCATTCCGGCGGGACGGCGACCAGACGGTCGGGGTTGCCGGCGGCCGGCGCCAGCACGACCGGGTCATAGGGCTGCTCCACCGCGTTCTGCGTGCAGGCGGCCAGCGACATAAGCAGCAGAGGAGTGATCAGCGTGCGGGTGATCAGCGTGCGCATGGCCCACCTCATTCCACGACGTAGCCGACGGGGCCGCTCAGCTTCAGCTGCGCGGGCGGACGCGGGCCGGGTCCGGGCTGCGTCTGGCGGCCGAACAGCACGCGGTCGAGGAACGGCGCCGGCGAGAAGCCGTCGGTCGGCGCCGACAGCTGCGACGGCCCCGACGCCGGGCGCACCACGTAGGGTGTGACGATGATGACCAGCTCGCTCTCGTTGCGCTGGAAGCGGGACGAGCGGAACAGCGTGCCCAGGATCGGGATGTCGCCCAGGCCGGGGAACTTGTCGATCGTCTCGTTCAGGTTGTTCTGCAGCAGGCCGGCGATGGCGAAGCTCTGGCCGCTGCCCAGCTCGATGGTCGTCTCGGCGCGGCGCGTGCGCAGCGCCGGGATGACGAACTGGTTGACCTGGATGCCGTTGGCGAAGTCCAGTTCGCTCACCTCCGGGCGCACGCGCATGCTGATGCGCTCGTTGCTCAGCATGGTGGGGGTGAAGGCCAGCGACACGCCGAAGGGCTTGAACTCGATGGTGACGCGGTTGTTGTCCTGCGGGACGATGATGGGGAACTCGCCGCCGGCCAGGAAGCTGGCCGTCTCGCCGGACGCCGACACCAGGTTCGGCTCGGCCAGGATGGTGATCAGGCCGTCGCTCGCCATCGCGTCGATCAGCCCGTTGATGTCCCAGCGCGAGGATTTGTAGCGGAACAGCGCGTTCATCTGGTCCGGCGTGCGGGTGAAGCCGGTCAGCGCCCCCGCCGCGTTGGTGCCGGTGACGACGTCCGTCACGCCGGTCGCCAGCCCGATGAAGTAGTGCGAGCCCAGCGCCCCCAGCGCCTCCCAGTTGAAACCGAAATCCTCGCGGATGGAGCGGTTCACCTCCGACACCCGCACCCGCAGCATGATCTGGGTGGAGCCGGTGACGGTCAGCCGGTTCAGGATCTCGCCCTGCTCGGCCGGGACGTAGCGCGCGGCGATGCGGCGCGCGTCCTCGGCCTCGGTGGCGTTGGCGACGTTGCCGCTCAACACCACCGCGCCGTCCACCGACGACACGGTCACCTGCCGGTTCGGCAGCCGCTCGCGCAGCGCGCGCTCCAAGCCGCTGAGGTTCGGCGTGACGATGACGCGCCGGTTGGCGACCATCTGCTCGCCGCCGTTCACCGCCATCAGCGACGTCTCGCCCGGCTTCTTGCCGAAGACGTAGACCATGGTCGGCGACATGACCTGCAGGTCGGCGATGTCGGGGTTGGCGATGAAGACGGAGGAGGCCGCCTGACGCAGGCGCACCATCTGCCCCTTGTCCTGCTCCAGGCGCAGGACGGACGCGTCCTGCGCCGCCGCGGGGACGGCCCCCAGGGCGACACAGGCCAGAATCAGCACGACGAAACAGGACAGGATGCGCCGCATGGTCGACCTACCTCGGTGAGAAGGTTTGCTCCGTGGCGGTGGACCCACGGACGACCTGTACTTTTACCATCGCGGCACCACTTCCGCTCGGGGTACTTTCGGGAGAGGGCATCGGCGGCGCGGCCGATGCGGTTCCGCCAGCCGCAACGCCCGGGTTGGCGCCCAGGTTGGCGCCAAGCCCCAGGCTGATGTCGCTGTCCCAGGTGATGGTGTGGGTGGGTGCGGCCGGCACCGCGTCGCTGGCCGTCGTTCCGTCGGCCGCCGCCATCTCCACCCCCTCGCCCGGCTTGGCGAGGCTGCGCAGGCTCAGCGACAGCGCCCCCATCTGGGCGGCGACGGCGACCGCCTCCGCTTGCCGGGGCGTGACCTCCAGCGTGGCGGTCTGCGCCGTCTTCACCTCGCCCTTCTGGTCGTTGTTGCGCTGGTCGAGCGCCAGCACGCGCACGTCGCGCAGCACCGTCTCGCTGGCGCGGCGGTCCTTGTCGATGTCCTCGTACCGGCCCAGGGCCTGCGTCAGGATGACGTCGACGCGGTCGCCGGGGAAGATGAAGCCGGCGACGCCGGTGACGCCGTTGACGGCGATCGACACGGCGCGCATGCCCGGCGTCAGCACGGCGGCCAGGAAGCCGCGCTCGCCCGGCTTCACCACGCGCCCGTCGACGATCGGCTCGCCCGCGCGGATGCCCTGGCGGACCACGGCGCCCGCGAATTCCTCGGCGGTGCGCTGGCCTTCGACGGCGTAGATCCGGGCGACGCCGTCGTCCTGCGGCCACGCGCGCCAGCGCAGCTGCCCCGGCTGCACCAGCGTGCCGGCCGGCATGTCGGCGGCGGCGACCAGGACGCGCAGCGGCTTCGGCGGCTCGGGCGCGTTCGCCTGCTCCGGCACCGGCCGGCTCTGGCGGATCAGCGTGCGGGTGACCTGCACCGTGCCGCCGGCGATCACCAGCGCCAGCAGGACGAGGATGATCTTGCGGACCGACATGGCGTCATCTCCTCAAACAGCAAGCGCGGCGAGCGAGCACAGCCCGCCGGCCGCGATGGCCACGCCGTAGGGAACCCGCTGCCGCGCGGCCGACGGCGCCGGCTCGCCCGACGGCGCCGTGGCCGGCGCGCGCGACAGGCGGACGGCGGCCAGCATCGCCAGCGCCACCACGCCGCCCGCGACCGCCACGACCATCAGCAGGTCGGCCATCCCCTGCGGCCCCGCCCACAGCGCGGCGGCGGCCAGCAGCTTCACGTCGCCGCCGCCCATGGCGCCCACGTAAAAAAGGCCGGCGCCCGCCGCGAAGGCGGCGGCGCCGGCCATCAGGTGTCCCGGCCACGACAGCCCGGCCGGGGTCAGAAAGGCATAAACGCCGAACAGC
>Ga0196976_1000925_pt1 | contig 15548 bp, 14 predicted proteins | sample S3v_513CmetaG_FD_148644 | JGI IMG/M metagenome (GOLD analysis project Ga0196976, IMG submission 148644) | Soil microbial communities from Anza Borrego desert, Southern California, United States - S3+v_5-13C | ecosystem: Environmental > Terrestrial > Soil > Desert | place: USA: California...
CCATTTCGCCGCCGAGGCGATCGCGCAAGTCGACTTGCGCGATCGCCTCGGTTCGGTCCAACCTGTCAACCATGTCTCCGAACACCTGTAAACCAAGTGTCCGGTCTGAACAGCCTGCGGCTGAACCCAACCTACGGGAACGTCGCGCGTAGGTTGGGTTGAGGCCGCAGCCGAAAACCCAACGATTGGCGCTCAGCTGCCCTCGGCCATGTCGTACATGCCGTCCATGTCGGCGATCTGGATCTTGTTGCCTTCCTGCAACGAGATGACGCCGGCGGTCTTCAGCTGGGTGAAGGTGCGGCTGACCGTTTCGGTGGTCAAGCCCAGGTAGTCGGCGATGTCCGCCCGGCTCATCGGCACGTAGACCGGGTTCTCCTTGTGCCCGCGCCGCGCCGCGCGCTGGGAGAGCATCAGCAGGAACGAGCAGATCTTCTCCCGCGCCGTCTTGCGGCCCAGCAGCAGCATCTGGTCCTGCGCCGCCGCCAGCTCGTTCGAGGCCATGGAGAACAGCCGGCGCTGCATCTTCGGGAACTCGTCCAGCAGCGCCTCCACCTTGCGGCGGGGGAAGCGGCACAGCGAGCAGGTGGTCACCGTCTCGGCCGTGTAGGCGTAGTGGTCGTTGACGGCGAGGCCGAGGAAGTCGCCCGGCATCAGGAAGCCGGTGATCTGCCGGCGCCCGTCGGGCAGCAGTTTGAACAGCTTCACCGTGCCCGAGGTGACGTTGTAGAGCGTGTCGGCCGCGTCGCCCTCGCCGAACAGGGTCTGGCCGGCCTCGATCCGTGCGTTCTGGGCGATGTCGGCGAGGCGGCGCAGTTCCTCCGGTTCCAGGGCGGCGCAGACCGTAAGGATCCGCACGGGGCAGGCCCCGCATGGGTTCATCTCGGTCGTGGCGCCCTTGTCGCGGGCGCGGCCCATGTCGAACGGAGTCATGACGGCACCCGGCCCTAACCGTCCACGGGCCTCATCATGGTCAGATTCTGGAAATATCGCAACCATGCTGCGCGGGCGTGCCTACGAAGGTCTCAGCTCCGTTCGGCGACGTGGCGAGGCTCGGACGGGGCCGGGGCGGTGGGCGCATCGTCGTCGAACAGGATGCGGTGGGCCGCCCCGTCCAGGTCGTCAAACTGACCGGACTTCAGGGCCCACAGGAACGCCCCCAGGCCCAGAAGGCCCAGGCTCACGGCGGCCGCGATCAGGTAGAGAAGCTCGGTCATGGGTCAGATCCTTTACGACCGCGCCGCGGCTGAGGCGCAGCGCGTTCACGATGACGATAATCGAGGAGGAGGACATCGCCAAGGCGGCGATGAGCGGCGTCAGCATGCCGGCCATCGCCAGCGGCACGGCGAACAGGTTGTAGATCAGCGCCAGCGCGAAGTTCTGGCGGACCAGCGTGCCGGAGCGGCGCGCCACCTCCAGCGCCTCGACGATGGGCAGCAGGTTGCGACCCTGGAACACCACGTCGGCGGCGGTCTGGCTGACGTCCACGGCGGTGGAGGGCGACATGGACACGGTGGCGGCGGCCAGCGCCGGCGCGTCGTTCAGCCCGTCGCCGACCATCAGCACGCGCTTGCCCTGGGCGATGAGCCCGTGCAGCACGGCGGTCTTGTCGGCCGGCGTCTGCTCCGCCCGCCAGTCGGCCACGCCCAGCGATTCCGCCACCACCGCCACGGCGGCGCGGCGGTCGCCGGACAGCAGGATGACCTCCAGCCCGCGCGCGCGCAGCGCGCCGACCACGGCGGCCGCGTCGCGGCGCGGTGTGTCGAGGAAGCCGATGCGCAACGGGGCGCCGCCGGGGCGGGCCAGCCACAGCTCGGGACCGGGGGCGTCGCCCTCCGGTTCGGCGGCGTCGACGCCGGTGAAGCGGCGGCTGCCCAGGCGGATCTCGCCGTCGGGCGTGTCGAGGGCAAGGCCGGCGCCCGGCACCTCGCGCACGCCGGTGGCCACCGGCACGCCGGGCACGGCGCGCACCAGCGCGCGGGCCAGCGGGTGCCGGCTGGCGCCGGCCAGCGAGGCGGCGAGCCGCAGGCCGGCGGCGTCCAGGCCGGCCACCTGCGCCTCCGGCCGGCCCTCGGTCAGCGTACCGGTCTTGTCGAACACCACGGTGTCGATGGTGGCGAGGCGTTCGAGCGCGGTGGCGGTCTTCAGCAGGATGCCCTGGCGCATCAGCCGGCCGCTGGCGATCACCTGCACCACCGGCACGGCCAGCGCCAGCGCGCACGGGCAGGTGATGATCAGCACCGCCACGGCGTTCATCAGCGAATCCTGCCAGTCCGCCCCCATCAGGAACGTCCAGCCGAGGAAGGTGAAGAGTGCGGCCAGATGCACGACCGGGGCGTAGTGCTTCGACACGCGGTCGGCGATGGCCACGTACTTGGCGCGGCCCTGTTCGGCCACCTCCATCAGGCGGACGATCTCGGCCAGCAGCGTGCCCTCGCCCACCGCCGTCACGGTCATGCGCAGCGGCGAGGTGAGGTTCAGCATGCCGGCGAACACCTGGTCGCCGGGGCGGACGGTGCCGGGAACGCTCTCGCCGGTGATCAGGCCGGTGTCGAGGTCGGACACGCCGTCGGCCACGCGGCCGTCGACGGGAATGCGCTCGCCCACCGCGACCAGCACGGTGGCGCCGGGGGAAACCTGTTCCGGGGGCAGAATGACCGTGCGGCCGTCGGGCTGCACCACGGTGACGTTGGTGGCCTGGAGGCCGAGGAGCTGTTCGGCGGCGGAGCGCGCGCGGCCGCGTGCCCGCTGGTCGAGGTAGCGGCCGATCAGCAGGAAGAACAGCAGCATCGTCGCGCCGTCGAAATAGGCGTGCAGGCCGCTGTTGATCGTCTCGAACAGGCTCATCCCGGCGGTGAGGATGACGCCGATGGTGATCGGCACGTCCATGTTGGTGCCGCCGCGCCGCAGCGCCTGGAGCGCCGAGCGCGCGAAGGGCCGCACGGCGTACGCGATGGCCGGCAGGCCGATCAGCGCCGAGAGCCAGTGCATGAGGTCGCGCGTCGCCGTGCCCATGTCGCCGTAGCCGGACCACACGGACACCGAGAAGAGCATGATGTTGCTGGCGGCGAAGCCGGCGACGGCCATGGAGCGCAGCAGCTCCTTCTCCGCCTTGTTCTGCGCGCTGCCCAGCCGGTCGGGGTCGAAGGGCACGGCGCGGTAGCCCAGGCGCGAGACCACGCCGACCACCGTGTTGGCATCGGTCTCCGCCTCCCGCCACGTCACGGTCAGGCGGCGGGTGGTCATGTTGAGGCGGGCGTGCGCCACGCCAGCTTGGCGGGCCAGCGCCGTCTCGATCAGCCAGACGCAGGCGGCGCACTGCAGCCCGTCGATCATCAGGTGCAGGGTGGCGGTGCCGTCCGCTTCTGCCGTGGCGTCGCGCTTGGCGTGCGTGGCGTAGTCGATGGACGGCGCGTCCTCGCCGTCCGGGCGCAGCGGACGCGCCGAGGGGTCGACCGAGCGCCGGTCGTAATAGCGCTCCAGCCCCAGGCCGCGGACGAGGTCGTACGCGGCCGCGCAGCCGGTGCAGCAGAACGTGCCCGCTTCGGAGGCGTTTTCGGAGGCGGGAACGGGCTCGGCACCGGCCGGCAGGTCCTGCCCGCAGTGGAGGCAGACGGCCATTTACTTGACCCAGATGCGCTTCTGATCCTGGTAGTCGCCCGCCGGGTGGTCGACGACCACGCGCATGTCCCACACGCCGGGCAGCGGCAGGTCGACCGGCTGGGCGTAGCGGCCCTCGCCCAGGTAGGGCAGGACCAGGGTCTGGTCGCTGCCCTGGCTGGTCGGGCGGATGAAGGTCACCGTGACCTTGGCGTCCTTCAGCAGGTTGCCGTGCTTGTCGTGCAGGGTGATGGCGGCGATGCCCTTACCCGGATCGGTCCCTTCGAAGCCGAAGTCGACCTTCCACGCGCGCTCGCTCTGCGCACGCGCACCCGCCAGGTCCTGGTTGTAGCGGATGCCCTTGATGAAGTGCTCCTCGGTCTGCAGCCCGGTGTAGGTGGAGGTGGCGACGTAGACCATCACGCCGTTCACCGCGATCACCACCCCGAAGAAGGCCACGAAGATCCAGGGATACCACCAGCCGCGGGGGCGGCCGTTGCTCATCGTCGGATTCCTGGCGTCGGTGGACATGCTCATCGTCCGTTCGTTTCCCTGGTGTGGGGCTAGCTCCCCGGGGCCAAGAACACGGTGTCGCGCGTCGCGCTCTCACCATTGGCCGAGGTCAGCCTAAAGTTAAGTGGCATGCTCGCCCCTTTCAAACTGGAGCGGGGCGCTGTGACGAAGATTCTGTAGGTGGTGACCGCGTCCGGGGCCGCCGTCAAGCGCGCCTGCGGGGCCGAGACCTCCTGATGCTCGCCCGCCACGGCGATCGCCGCCCCAGCCACGCCGTCCAGCGTGAGGGTGTAGTCGAGCGGGTCGCGGGTCATGTTGGAGATCTTGAAGGTGTAGGCGTTGCGGATGGAGCCGTCGGACAGCGCCACGAACAGCGGCGCGCGGTCGCGCAGGACCGAGATGTCGAGGCCCGGCTTGAGGACCAGACCGGCCGCGATGGCGCCGCCGATGACCGACATCAGCGCCATGTAGATCAGCGTGCGCGGGCGGAACAGCTTGTACGGGCCGGGCTTGCCGGTGGTGGAGAGCGCCACCTGGTTGTTGTGCGTGTCGAACTTCACCAGCCCGGTGGGCCGGCCGATCTTCACCATCACCTCGTCGCAGGCGTCGGCGCACAGGCCGCAGCCGATGCACTGCATCTGCAGGCCGTCGCGGATGTCGATGCCGACCGGGCAGACCTGCACGCAGTTGAAGCAGTCGATGCAGTCGCCCAGGCCCTGGGCCTGCCGCTCCTCCCAGCTCTGCGACTTGCGCAGCGCGCCGCGTCCCTCGCCCCGCCACTCCTCGTAGGTGACGACGAGGCTCTCCTCGTCGATCATCGCCGACTGGAAGCGCGGCCACGGGCACATGTAGCAGCACACCTGCTCGCGCGCGAAGCCGGCCAGCAGGAAGGTGGAGGCGGTGAACAGGCCGATGAAGCCGAGCGCGGTGCTGCTGGCCTCGAAATTGACCATGTCGCGCACCAGCGTCGGCGCGTCGGTGAAGTAGAAGATCCACGCGCCGCCGGTGGCCAGCGAGATCAGCAGCCAGATGGCGTTCTTGGCCGCCTTCCGGCGCAGCTTGGCGAAGGTCCACTTGCCCTGGTCCAGACGGATGCGCTCGCCGCGGTCGCCTTCGACCAGCCGCTCGACCCACAGGAAGAGGTCGGTCCACACCGTCTGCGGGCAGGCGTAGCCGCACCAGATGCGGCCTGCCAGCGAGGTGGCGAGGAACAGGCCGAGCGCGGCCAGGATCAGCGCGCCGGTCAGGTAGTAGATCTGCTGCGGCCACAGCTCGATGAAGAACAGGTAGAAGCGGCGCGCCGGCAGGTCGAGCAGCACCGCCTGGTCGGGCGCGTGCGGCCCACGGTCCCAGCGGATCCACGGCAGGATGTAATAGATGCCCAGCAGCACGATCAGCGCCGCCCACTTCAGGCGGCGGAAACGGCCCTCGACCGACTTCGGGTAGACTTTGGCATGCTTGGCGTAGAGCGACTGCGCCGTCCGGCGGACGGGCTCCCGCTTGGCGCCCTGGGGCGCCGCCGGGGCAGCGGCGGGGGCGGGTTTCTGCTCAGTTTCCGTGACCGTGCTCATGGCTTTGCCTTGCTCTCCCGTAGGCTTTCCACAGCGCCGAAGTGGGTCGGCGATGGGGGCGGACCATGGCGGCAGTTCGCCGCAGGGGCATTGCGAACGGTCAATGTGGCCGTTGCCGGGCCGTGCGGCGATGCGGCGCACCCCGGCGCGGGCGTCGCCGTGTTGAGCGGCGTTGCGTCGTGCTTTACCGGTTGCCTTCCGCCCAAGAAAAATGCCGGGGAGCGAGCTCCCCGGCACTGATCTGAATCAACCGGAGGAGGCTTACTTGCCGCCACCCAGGTTGTGGACGTACACCGCGAGCTGCTTGATCGTGGTGTCGTCCAGGCGCTTGGCCCAGGTCGGCATCACGCCGGCGCGGCCGTTGGTGACCGTCTCGACGATCGTGGCCTTGTCGCCGCCGAACATCCACGCCGCCGTGTTGAGCGGCGGGGCGCCGACGTCGATGCCGGCCGCCACCGAACCCTGGCCCTGGTCGCCGTGGCAGGCGACGCAGTTCTCCTCGAACACGGTCTTGCCCTTCTCGGCCTTGGCCTTGTCCGTGTCGCGCTTGGTGAGCGAGAGCACGTACTCGGCGACCTGGTCGATCTGGTCGCGGTTCAGGATGCCGTCCTTGCCGAAGGCGGTCATGCCGACGCCGACGGTGCCCCGGGTGTCCGGATCATCGGCGCGGATGCCGTTCTTGATGGTCTTGTAGATGTCGGCGGTGGTGCCGCCCCACAGCCACACGTCGTCGGCGAGGCTGGGGAAGCCCTTGGCACCCTGGCCGCCGGCGCCGTGGCAGGCCGCGCAGTTCTCGTTGAACACCGAGCGGCCGCCGGCCATCGCGAAGGCCAGCAGGTCCTTGTCCTTCTGGACCTCGTCCACCGACTTGGCGGCGATGGCCGTCAGGTACTTCTCCTGCGACTTCTTGGCCGCCGCGACGCTGTCGGCGATCTCCTGGCGCATCGACCAGCCAAGGATACCCTTGGTGTAGGTCGTGCCCAGCGGCCACGACGGATACAGCACGTAGTACACGAGCGACCACGCGATGCAGACGTAGAACACCCACAGCCACCACTTCGGCAGCGGGTTGTTGAGCTCCTTCAGGCCGTCCCACTCATGGCCGGTCGTCTCGACTCCGGACAGAGCGTCTTTTTCAACATTCCTAGCCATCGCCTAAAACTCCTGGCCTTCGTCTTTGAGCGGGATCCGGGCGGCTTCGTCGAACTTGCCGCGGTTGCCCGGCCACATCGCGTAGACGATGATTCCGGTGAGCAACAGGGCGAGCCAAACCGTCCAGAACGACCGCAGGGCTACGGTGATCGAATCCAAGTCCATGGATTCCTCCGTCGCTTACTGCTGCAGCTGCTTGGGCGACTGGTACTTGGTGAAGTCCACCATGGTGCCCAGCACCTGCAGGTAGGCGACGAGGGCGTCCATTTCGGTGACGACCTTGTTGCCCGTGAAGTTGGCCACCACGGCCTTCGGGTAGCGCTTCGTCAGCCCGGCCGTATCGGCGTCCGGGTTCTTCTGCGCTTCCAGGTCGGCCTTGGCGTTGGCGATCTGGTCGGCGGTGTACGGGACACCGACGATCTTCAGCGTCTTCATGTGGTCCGCGATGTCGCCGTAGTTCAGCGGCCGGTCCTTCATCCAAGCGTAGCCCGGCATGATCGACTCCGGCACGACCGCCTGCGGCTTCACCAGGTGCGCCACGTGCCAGTCGTTGGAGTACTTGCCGCCGACGCGGGCAAGGTCCGGACCGGTGCGCTTGGAGCCCCACTGGAAGGGGTGGTCGTACATGCTCTCCGCCGCCAGCGAGTAGTGACCGTAGCGCTCCACCTCGTCGCGGAACGGACGGATCTGCTGGCTGTGGCAGTTGTAGCAGCCTTCGCGGATGTAGATGTTCTGGCCGGCCAGTTCGAGCGGCGAATAGGGACGGACCCCATCCACCTTCTCGATGGTCGACTCGATCGTGAACAGCGGGACGATCTGCACGAGGCCGCCGATCGAGACCGTGATCAGGATCAGCACGATGAGCAGAAGTGTGTTCCGCTCGATCGTGTCGTGGCTAAAGCCCTTTTTTTCCTCAGCCATTCTTCAGGTCCTTCTCGGCTTCAGGCCGCGCCCACGGCCGCTTTGTGCGGCGCGGAGACGTAAGGCTTCTCAATGCGGACGTCGCCCTTGGCCGTACGCCACAGGTTGTAGACCATGATCAGCGCACCGGCGACGAACAGCACACCACCCATCGCGCGGATGACGTAGAAGGGGTGCATGGCGGCGACGGTTTCCACGAACGAGTACTGGAGGAAGCCCAGGTTGTCGTACGCGCGCCACATCAGGCCCTGCATGATGCCCGACACCCACATGGCGGTGATGTACAGCACGATGCCGATGGTGGCGGTCCAGAAGTGGTAGCTGACCAGACGCAGGCTGTAGAGCTGCGAGCGCTTCCACAGGACGGGGACCAGGAAGTAGATCGCGCCGAAGCTGATGAAGGCCACCCAGCCCAGAGCGCCGGAGTGCACGTGGCCGACGGTCCAGTCGGTGTAGTGCGACAGCGCGTTGACCGGCTTCACCGACATCAGCGGACCTTCGAAGGTCGACATGCCGTAGAAGGCGACCGAGGTGACCAGGAAGCGCAGGACCGGGTCGGTGCGCAGCTTATCCCAGGCACCCGACAGGGTCATGATGCCGTTGATCATGCCACCCCAGGACGGCATCCACAGCATGACCGAGAAGGTCATGCCCAGCGTCTGCGCCCAGTCCGGCAGCGAGGTGTAGTGCAGGTGGTGCGGGCCGGCCCAGATGTAGAGGAAGATCAGGGTCCAGAAGTGCACGATCGACAGGCGGTACGAGTACACCGGACGCTCGGCCCGCTTCGGCACGAAGTAGTACATGATGCCGAGGAAGCCGGCGGTCAGGAAGAAGCCCACCGCGTTGTGGCCGTACCACCACTGCACCATGGCACTCTGCACGCCCGAGACGAACGGGTAGCTCTTCGAGCCGAACAGCGACACCGGGACGTTGACGTTGTTGCCCAGGTGCAGGATGGCGACGGTCAGGATGAACGCCATGAAGAACCAGTTCGCCACGTAGATGTGCGACTCGCGCCGCGTCATCACCGTGCCGATGAACTGGATGGCGTACAGCACCCACAGGACCGTCAGGAACAGGTCGAGGTGCCATTCCGGCTCGGCGTATTCCTTGCCCTGGGTGAAGCCCAGGACGTAGGAGAGCGCGGCCAGAACGATGAAGATCTGGTAGCCCCAGAAGACGAACTTCGCGAGGCCCTCGCCGCCGAACAGGTGCTGGCGGCAGGTGCGCTGCACCGAGTACAGCGACGTGGCGAACAGGACGTTGCCGCCGAAGGCGAAGATCACCGCCGACGTGTGAACCGGACGCAGACGGCCGAAGCTCGTCCACTCCAGGCCCAGGTTCAGGGCCGGGAAGGCGAGCTGCAGCGCGATGAACGTGCCGGCCAGGAAGCCGACAACGCCCCAGAACACCGCCGCGATGGTGAAGAGCTTGATGACGTCCTCGTAGTACCGAACGTCATCAGCCCCCCGCTGGCTACCCAGGGCGGCCCCTGGGGTCAGAGTCGCTGATGTCATACAATCTCTCCCGCTTTACCCCGGGCGGCTTAGGCCGCTCCTTTGAGGATGCACTACCGCTGGGTCTATACGTTTAAGAGGGTGGCAGTCACGTGAACGATCGTCGCACGTCGCGTCGGACCCGCCTGTCACCGGTGGCGCACTATGTGCACCCGCGGGCTTTTAGCAACATTGATCTGCATCAACGACCGGTTCGTCCCGCCCCTGCCATCGTCCGGGCGGGGCTTGTCGGACGGAACGGGAATGGACCGGGGCTTTACCGCGAAACCCTTGGGAATGCGCCAGATCGACCAGGCGTACCCCCTGGTGCGCGCCATCGCGCCCGACCTGCCGGTCGAGCGCTGGCGGAGCTTTGCCACGGCCCTGACCGGCGCCTCGGCGCCTCCCGGTGCGCCCGCGGGCATCATGACCGTGCAAAACGACCGCGGGTACATCCACGGGCTCTTCAGCTACGCCGTAAAGGAAGACCTGCGGTTCGGCCGAATACTCTCGGTCGATAACTTCGTCGTTCTGGACCTGTTCAACGTTTCGGACGCGGCGTCTTCGCTTCTTCAGACCATGGAGGATCTTGGGCGGACCCTGCACTGCACGGCCATTCACACGAATCTGCGCGAATGCTATGCAGGGACGCCCGCGCATGGGCACCCCATGCTGGGCTTTTTCCGGGACGAGGGGCACGACGTGGACGGTGTGCGTTTGTGCAAGGCCCTGGCCGGCGACAAGGACAATATGTCGCGGCCCTTGACGGTGGCCGGCAACGCCGAGTGACCCGCCGGGAGCAGCCCCGGCACCCTTGTGACAAATGCGATCCGGCCCCGCGCGGGACCGCCGCCGATTCCGTTGCATGGCGGTGCGGAGCCGTTAGGATGCGGCGCCATGACCGACACCATCGCCACTCCCCCCGCCCCGCCCCGCTATCCGACGATTCGCCTGCACCCCGGCCGCCAGAAGCGCGTCCAGCACGGCCATCCCTGGGTCTATTCGAACGAGGTCCAGATGGACCAGCCGGCCAAGGCCGTGCCGGCCGGCAGCCCGGTGCGGCTGGTGGACGCCGGCGGCACGCCGCTGGGCGTCGCCACCTTCAACCCGCACACGCTGATCGCCGCGCGGATGCTGACGCCGGACCCGGCGGCGGTGATCGACAGCACCTTCATCGCCACCCGCATCGAGCGGGCGCTGAAGCTGCGGGACGCGCTGTTCGACCGCCCCTTCTACCGCCTGATCCACGCCGAGGCCGACGGGCTGCCGGCGCTGATCGTCGACCGCTACGGCGACGTGGTGACGGTGCAGGCCAACTCCATCTTCATGGAGCAGCGCATCGGCGAGGTGCTGGCGGCCCTGGACGCGGTGCTGAACCCGACCACCGTCATCCTGCGCAACGACAGCACCCAGCGCGCGCTGGAAGGCCTGCCGGAGGAAACGCGGCTGGCCAAGGGCAGCCTGGACGGCGCGCTGCGGCTGGAGGAGAACGGCAACGCCTTCTTCGCCGATCCGCTGGGCGGGCAGAAGACCGGCTGGTTCTACGACCAGCGCGACAACCGCGCCTTCATCGCCTCGCTGGCCGAGGGCGCCCGGGTCATCGACTTCTTCAGCTACAACGGCGGCTTCGCGGTGACCTGCGCCACGCGGGGGGCCAGGTCGGTGGTGGCGGTCGACCGCTCGCAGCCGGCGCTGGACAACGCGGCGCGCGCGGCCGAGGCCAACGGTGTGGCCGGCATCTTCGAGACGCGCCGCGCCGACGCCTTCAACGAGCTGGAACGCCTCGCCGCCGCCGGTGAGAAGTTCGAAGTGGTGATCGTCGACCCGCCGGCCTTCGTGAAGTCCAAGAAGGACCTCGCGGTGGGGTGCCGGGCCTACCGCAAGATGACGCGGCTGGCCGCGCGCATCACGGCGCCGGGCGGCTACCTGCTGGCGGCGTCGTGCAGCCACAACGTGGACCCGCCGACCTTCGCCGAGCAGGTCGCCCGCGGCCTTGTGGACGCCGGACGGACGGGGCGCATCCTGCGCAGCGCCGGCGCCGGCCCGGACCACCCGGTGCACCCGCACCTGCCGGAATCGGCGTACCTGAAGGCGCAGGTGCTTCAGTTGGATTGATGTTTTTTGCCACAGATGGACACAGATAAACACAGATCAATTTAGATGATTATGGATACTATCCGCCAGAATCATCCAATAAATATCTGATATTTTATATCTGTGTTTATCTGTGTCCATCTGTGGCAAAATTTTTCTTACCGCCGAAACACCCCGACGACTTCGACGTGCGCCGACCAGAGGAACTGGTCGACCGGGTAAACGCGGTTAAACGCGTAGCCGCCGTCGACCAGGGTGCGGGCGTCGCGGGCGAAGGTGGCGGGGTTGCAGGAGACCGCGACCACCACCGGCACCTTCGAGGCCGCCAGCGTCTTCGCCTGCTCAGCCGCACCAGCGCGTGGCGGGTCGAAGACCACGGCGTCGAAGCGGTCCAACTCCTTGGCCGACAGCGGTTCGCCGAACAGGTCGCGACGCTCGGTGGTGACGCGCAGGCCCCGGGCGGCGCGGGCGAGCGCGGCCAGGGCCGGGGCGTCGCCCTCCACCGCGTGCACGGCGGCGCGCTGCGCCAGCGGCAGGGTGAAGGTGCCGAGGCCGGCGAACAGGTCGGCGACGCGCGCCGCTTCCCCGACGTTCTCCAGCACGGCGGTGGCCAGAGCCGCCTCGCCGGCCGCGCTGGCCTGCAGGAAGGCGCCGGGGCCCGGCACCACGGGCACGCCGGCGAAGCGCACCGCCACCGGGCGGCGGTGGGCGACCGGTTCGGCGCCGGTGCGATCGTCCGCCTGCCAGGACAGGCGGGCGACGTCGGCCGCCTCGGCAAACGCCGCCAAACGCTCCCGCGCGGCAAGGTCCAGGCGCGGCGGGCCGATCAGCAACAGGTCCACCCCGCCATCCAGGTCGGTGGCGACCACGTCGGCGGTGGCGCCGTCCGGCAGCACCTCGGCCAGAACGGCGCGCAGCGGGGGCAGCACCGCCTCCAGCCGCGGCACCAGAACCGGACAGGCGGCGAGGTCGACCAAGCGGTGGCTCAGCCGCTCGTTGAAGCCCAGCCACACCCGCCTGCCGCGCCGCAACGCCGCCAAACGCGCCCGGCGCCGGCCGCCCGGCGGCGTGCGCGACAGCGGCGCCATCGGCACCTCGGCCAGCCCGACGCGGCCGAGCGCGCCGCGCACCAGCCCAACCTTCCAGGCGGCGTAGGCGTCGTCGGCCATGTGCTGGAGCGTGCAGCCGCCGCAGGCGCCGAAGTGCGCGCAAGCCGGATCGCCCCGGCCGGGGCCGGGTTCCAGCAACTCCAGCAGTTCGCCGCGCACGCCGTCGCCCTTCGCCTCGCCCAGGCGGACGCGGACGCGGTCGCCGGGCACGGTCAGCGGCACGAAGACGCGCGCGCCCTCCACGGTGGCGAGGCCGTCGCCGCGGGCGCCGACCTCCTGCACCACCGCCTCGACGACGCGGGGGGACGGGGCGGGCTTCTTCTTCGTATGGTTTTTGGTGGGACGGGGTCTCACGATACCCTCAACACGGCCATCATGCCGGATTCCTGGTGTTCAAGGATGTGGCAGTGGAGCATCCAGTCGCCGGGCGCCTCGGCGACGAAGGCGATCTCCGTCGTCTCCTCGGGCCCGAAGAGGACGGTGTCGCGCCATTCGCGGCGCGGATTGGGCTGTCCGTTCACCTTCAGCACCCGGAAGGGAAAGCCGTGCAGGTGCATGGGGTGCCACCACGCCGTCTCGTTGACGAACTGCATCACCACCGTTTGGCCGCGTTTGACGGTGATGAGCGGCTCCGGGTGGTGGCCGGTGCCGGCCGCACCGTTCAGCGCCCAGAACGGCCCCTGCGGCGTCATGCGCATGCCGTGCGGCAGGCGGCCCATGGCGCCGCCCTCGATCAGCACGTCCTGCCGCACCGCCTGGGCGAGGTCCGGTTCGGGCAGCGGGTTCGCCGGCAGGGCGATTGGGGCGTCGAGCGGCGAATCGCGCAGCGGCGCGCCGTCGGCGTAGACGAAGCGGGTCAGGCGGTAGGCCTGGCGCGGAAAGAAGCTGTCGATGACGTCGAAGCGTTCGCCGGGCTTGCCGCCGAGGTCGAGCACGAGGTCGGTGCGCTGGCCCGGCGCCACGCGGATCTTGCCGTCCTCGGGCGCGTGCGGGGTAACCGGCTGGCCGTCCAGCGCTATGATCTGCGGCGCGTGGCCGTTGAACTCCAGCGCGAAGACGCGGGCGGTGGCGGTGTTGACGAGGCGCAGGCGGATGCGCTCCCCGGCGCGGACCGGCACTTCGTCGACGATGGCGCCGTTCAGCGTGACCGTGTTGCCGACGCGGCCGGCGTGGCTGCCGTCCATGGGGTGGCCGAAGTCGTCGGCAATGGCCGCGTCCTTGGTCAGCCGCCAGTCGCCCAGCACCCACAGCAGCTCGCGGTCGACGCGGATCGGCTCCGCCTCCTCGACGATGAAGGCGCCGGACAGGCCGCGGGCGACCTGCCGCGCGCTGTTGGCGTGCGGGTGGTACCAGAAGGTGCCGGCGTCCTTCAGCTCGAACTCGTAGGCGAAGGCGCCGCCGGCCGGCACCTCGGTCTGGCTCAGCGACGGCACGCCGTCCATGGCGTTGGGCACGCGCAGGCCGTGCCAATGCACGGTCGTCGGTTCCGGCAGGGCGTTGGCGAAGGATATCCGGGCCGTGTCGCCCTGGCGGAAGCGCAGCACCGGCCCCGGCACCGTGCCGTTGTAGGCCCACACCGCCGTGTCCGGGTGCGGCGCCCCGACCAGCGGCACCCGCGCCGGGCCGGCCGACAGCGCGATGGGCGCCGGTGCGGCGAAGGCGCCGCGCGGCAGCATCAGCGCGCCGGAAACACCAATTGCGCCGGCAAAGCCGGCGAGGCCGGCGGTGCCGGCCAGGACGGTGCGGCGGGTGAGGCGGGGTGCGGTCATGGGCGAAGCCCCTTGTTTCTAATAGGCCGCCAGCGACACGCGCAGCCGCTCCGGGATCGGCATCGGGCGGTGCGTCTTCTGGTCGACGATGACGCACACCGCCTCCTGCGTGGCCGAGCAGGTGTCGCCGGTGAAGATGGCCGCGCCCAGCGTGTAGGAGGTGTTGCCCAGGCGCAGCAGCCGCACGCCGATGCGCACGGTGGCCGGGTAGCGGATCTCCGCCCGGTAGTCGACGACGCTGCGCGCCAGCACCGTCGTCCAGGGCAGGTCGGGGTGGAACGCCTCGCACGCCTCCACCAGCCCGACGCGGCCCTGCTCGAAAAGCACGCCGAAGGCGTTGTTGTTCACGTGGCCGAGGACGTCGAGGTCGGAGAAGCGGATGCGCTCCTCCACCCAGAACCGGTAGCCGGCGGGATCGGTAAGGTCGATGGCGGACATAGCTTCCTGAAAGTAAGAATACGGTGGCGAATGTGGCGGGTGCGGCCCCCGCCGACAAGCTTAGTCATGACCGCCAATCGTCACACCCGACGGAATTCCCGCGCCAAGCCGCCTTGCCGGATGTTATAGCTGTGGAGTCCACCACTCCCAACGGACCAAGCGATGAGCAACGACAGCAACCAGACCGCCGAGGCCCTGTTCGACAAGGCGCTCGAGATCGCCGAGAAGCACCTGGAGATGGCGGTCAAGGAAGGCGGAGCGTTCGGCCCCTACGTCGCCGTGGCGATGATCGAGGCCGCCGTCAACGCCGCGGTCGACGAGACCAGCCACGAGGACGTGGTCGACATGCTGCGCGACCTCGCCGCGCAGATCGAGGCCGACGCCGAAAACGAGGACGAGTAACGGCTTCGCGATCCCTTCCCCGGCCCGCCGGGGAAGGGAGAACCCGCCGCCCTGCGGCGGGAGCGTGAGCGTGTGGCCTTGCCGAAGGCCCGATGTTGGGTTTGCGCCTACGGCTTAACCCAACCTACAGAAACATCCCGCGCAGGTTGGGTTGAGCGCCAGCGAAAACCCAACGCACACCCGGCCCCTTCAATTCTCCAGCATGCGGCGCAGCAGTTCGACGTCCTCGGCGAAGGCCGGGTCGGAGGCGCGCAGCTCCTCCACCTTGCGGACGGCGTGCATGACCGTGGTGTGGTCGCGGCCGCCGAACTTGCGGCCGATCTCCGGCAGCGAGCGGGCGGTCAGCTGCTTGGCCAGGTACATGGCGACCTGGCGCGGGCGCGCCACGGCGCGGGCGCGGCGGGCCGAGTGCATGTCGGCCACGCGGATGTTGAAGTGCTCCGCCACCCGCTTCTGGATCTCGTCGATGGTCACGCGGCGGTCGTT
>Ga0196976_1000926_pt1 | contig 15524 bp, 13 predicted proteins | sample S3v_513CmetaG_FD_148644 | JGI IMG/M metagenome (GOLD analysis project Ga0196976, IMG submission 148644) | Soil microbial communities from Anza Borrego desert, Southern California, United States - S3+v_5-13C | ecosystem: Environmental > Terrestrial > Soil > Desert | place: USA: California...
CAGACGCAGGGACATCTTCGACACCTCCTGGAATGGCATGGCCAAGCCCTCGCTAAGCTTCGTCCACGCCCATATGTGTCAATGATGTCCCCGAACACCTGTAAAGGATGTCTCCGGTCTATACAATCGACCTGCGCCGCCGCATCGACGCCCTGCTGGGGGCGGGCTGATCGGCGACCCTTCCGCCAGGAGTGTGCCTAAAGTGCGAGGGAAAAACTCGTCGTGCCGGCGGGGGAACGGCGCCATTGTGGCATTTCGGACGCAGGCAGTTGCTCCGGCCGTCATGTGGTGGGAATCGTCACGGTGACGTGTTGACGATTGTGTCACTCTGGTCCAGGGTATCCGGACTTTCACCTGGGACGGGGCGGTATCGTGGTTTCCACAGTCTTGACGGGCGAACAGCTGCGCGCCCATCGCGAGGGCCGCTCCATGGGCCAGCAGGAGTTGGCCGAGTGGCTGAACCTTCACCTCAACCGGCGTTACGACCGGAACCGGGTCAGCCGGTGGGAGAACGGCAGCGAGCGCGTTCCGCAGATCGTCGCCCAGTTGATCTCCGTCAGCGGCGCCACGCCGGGCGGTCCCAAGGGCCTTCCGGGCGCCGTTGCGGCAAGCCCGTCCGCCGGGGGCGGCCGCATCGCGACGAAGATCGCCGTCGCCAACCAGAAGGGCGGCGTCGGCAAGACGACCACGGCGGTGAACCTCGCCTACCTGCTGGCCAAGGCCGGCATGCGGGTTCTGCTGATCGACGCCGACGCGCAGGCGAACGCCACCATGCACCTGGGCGTGGACGCCTACGCGCTCGACCGCGACGGCGCCACGCTCTACCACGTGCTGCTCAAGGACCGGCCGATCGAGAAGACGACGGTGAGCGTCTGCGGAGGCCTGTTCGACCTGCTGCCCTCCAGCCTGACCCTGTCCCAGGCGGACGGGGAGATGGCCGGCGACCCGAACAGCAACCTTGCCCTGCGTGAGAAGCTGGGCGACATCGAAGGCGCCTATGACGCGATCGTCGTCGATTGCCCGCCCAACCTGGGCCAGGTCACCATCAACGCGCTGAACTGCTCCGACTACGTGCTGGTGCCGGTGCAGACCGAACCAATGGCGGCGCTGGGCGTGCCCATGCTGATCGACAACACGCTGACCAAGGTGCGGCGCCGGGTCAATCCGGGGATCGAGGTGCTGGGCATCCTGCCGACCATGTACGCCGACCGCCATTCCATGGACCGCCTCACACTGGCGCAGCTGCACGAACTCTACGGCGTGCGGACCCGCATCTTCGCGCCGGTCCCCTCCTCCACCCAATACCCGCAGGGATCTGCCGCCGGCCGGCCGACGCTGGAGGCGATCCCGGGCGCGCCGGGCGCTCAAAGCTATCAGGAAGTCGCCGACGCCGTCATCGCCCTGCGCGCCAAGCGGCAGGAGGTCCGCCATGTCTAAGAAGCTGCTCGCCCAGGCGTCGAAGTCGCGCATGCTGACCTCGGCCATCGTCGGCGCATCTGAAGCGGCGGCCGGCGACCCGCGCTTCCGGGTGTCGGCGGACCACCCGGAGGTCGCGGAACTCGACATCGCCCTGATCGACCCGAACCCGCACCAGCCGCGCCGCCATTTCGACGAGGAGGCGCTGCAGTCCCTGGCGGCGTCCATTCAGCGCGTCGGCGTGCGGCAGCCGGTGGGCGTGCGCAAGGGCGACGGCGGCCGCTATGTGCTGGTGTGGGGCGAACGCCGCGTCCGCGCGGCGCGGTTGGCCGGCCGGGACACCGTGTACGCCCTGCTCGTCAAGGATGGGAACACGGCCGAGCTGGCGCTGATCGAGAACCTGCAGCGCGAGGACCTCGACCCGGTCGAAGTCGCGCGCGGCCTCGACGCGCTGCGGGCCGAGCACGGCTACACCCACGAACAGCTCGCCGCCGTCAGCGGCCTGGGCAAGACCGAGGTAACGCGCACGCTGGGCGTGCTCACCCTCCCCTCCCGCATCCTCGACGAGTATCCCGAGCACCGCCGACGCATCGGCAAGTCGGCGCTGTTCGAACTGGTCGACGCCGACGATCTGGCCCTGCAGCTGCAGATGTGGGAGCTGGCGAAGAGCGGCCTGACCATCGCCGCGCTGCGCAACGCCCGCAAGGAGCTGGCCGGGGGCGCCGGGAGCGCAGCCGGGACCGTTCCCGCGGCCGGCCGGCCGGCCCCCTCCCCCGCCCCGGCGGCCCGCCAGATGGTCCTGAGCATCCGCAAGACCTTCAAGGCGTTCGACGCCGTGCAGGAACAAGGACCGGTGCTGGACGACAGCCAGCGGCAGATGCTGCGCCAGCTGCGCACCCGCATCGACGCGCTTCTGGGTGAGTGACGGCGGGGATGCGATCGTGGTGCGACGTCGCACCGTCATCAGTTCGCGGTTCCAGCAGCCCTTGACCTCAAGGCACCGCCAACTTGTCGGCGGCGGTGAGGAGAGGCGGCGCGGTACTCGGAAACCGGGCGCTGCTCGTGGAGCGCCACCGTGCACGGCGCCAGCAGGGACATGTTCTTTCCCAGGAACTGCGCCTGCCCCCTGGTGATCATGCCGTTGGCGAACCCCTCGCCATGCGGCAGGCGCTCGCAGGTGCCCTCCAGCCGGCGGCGCGCGCCGTCGGTGGAGGTGATACGGCCGGCGCTTGAAGGCTTCGTCCGCGTCACCCTTTCGCCCTTTGCCAGTGGCAAAGGGCTTTCGGGTTTGACCGGCGGCGCTTGATGGAAGCGACTGGAGTTTCTAGGGAAGCGTGAGCAACGCCGCGCTTGCCCAGCGGAGGCTCGGCGGCTTGCGACGGTGGATGGAACTGCACATCGGTTCGGGGCGGCCGGCTCAGGCCGCCCGCGCCCCGGTAGGCGGCCCGGTCGGGTTGAGCCGTCGGCTTTTTCGAGCGGTTTGCCAGTCAGCGCCAAGCAGTGGCAAAGGCGCGCGATAGCGAAAGGCGCCAGCCAGCGCGGCCTTGACCAAGCCTGGGGTGGAGGGGCGTGTTTCCTTCCGCCATCCGCCGATGGGCGCCAGGGCATCGAGGTGCGGATCGGGGCGGGCTGACTGCATGATCACCAGAGCCGCACCGACCTGCACGATGTGGAGCCAGCGCAGCAAGGTTTTGCGCGTCTGCATCCACATCTCCTGAAAGCCTTCCGTGTATTTCAGGTCGCGGAACAGCGGCTCCGTTGCCGAGCGCCGGGCATAATTGATGAGGATCGCCTCATCGGACAGCGTGGTGTCGGTGGACAGGAGCAGGCGGTCGGGAGACCAGTCCTGTTTGCCTGTGTCGTACATCGACACCCGAACGATGCGGGCCGCGAGGCCGCGCAGAATGCGGGGGCGGCAGGTGATCCCACACCAGCGCGCCCGAACGCCGCCATACACCGCGAGGCAGGCGTGGTGAACCGGAAGAGCGTCCAGGTCGGCCCGGGTGATCTGGCTTCCGTACTTCTTGGGCGGTCCGCGTTTGCCTGGCGCGGCCGGCTCCGGGAAGTGGAACAACGCGCTGTCGTGCCGAACCCGGCCGATGACGGTGATGTCGCGCTGCGCGGCCCAGAGGACCAAAGGCCTCTTGATGAACCACAGGTCCATGACGACGGCGACCGCGGGGAACTGGCTGGCCACGGCGCCGAGCAGGGCCTTGGCCAGCGAGAGCCGGCCGGGATTGCCCTGGGCTTTCACCACAAGCGAGAGGAGCGGCACGGCGCGGAACCGCCCGCGCTCGTCGGTGATGCTGGCGGACAGGGTGACGATCTGCTGGCAGAGCACGAAGCGCAGGCGATTGGCGCGTTTGACATGGTCAAAACGAAACGCGGCGTCGGGAGCTTTCTTCGAGCTTCGGAAAAGCAGGGTGTCGTCGATGATCAGATAGTGGCGGGCTTCCGGAAACTCGCGCTGGACGATGGCGCACAGAGCGCGGACCAGGGAGATCCACGGGAACTGAGCGTGCTCGACGAACCAATAGTAAGCCTGCCAGCTCCGGCGCGGGGTGATCGCCAGAAGCGCCTGGCTGATCATCCCGCGGGGCGTCAACATCGTCCCCAACAACAGCTCAAGCAGCGTCCCCAATCCTCGCGGCGGGATTGAAGCGACCAGATCAACCAGCCATGTCTTCAGGGTCGCCGGGAAGACGGCTCCAGGTCCTGGGCTCATCGGCGCCTCCAAGCACCGGGTGGGGCAGCACCCAGATACCTGGCCGTCTCCCGACGGCGCTCACGCCAACTTACCCTTTTTTGTACGGCACCGCTGCCGCTGGCGATCTCGCCTCCCTAGAAACTCCAGTGGAAGCGATCAAGCGCCGCCGGTAAAACCCGACAGATCAATGCGATAGCATTGATGGAAAGGGTGATACGGACGACGCCTTCAGGCGCCGTCCGTATCATCGGCAACGCCCTGCGCTCCCACACCGATGCGGCGCAGACAACCGAGATCGCTATCGCCGTGGAGGTCCTCAACCGCATGCTCGACCCTGGACGCCCGAAGTCCGTCCGCGTCGCGTGAGCAGCCGCCGGGAAAGGGATCTTCTCGGTCCGCCGAGCCTCCCTGCAACATACTGCATTGCTCGACCAGGCATCCGCGCCGGTCGCGGCCCGTCCACCCGAAAGCGGTGGTGATCGTTCCACCACGCGATGATGCGGCGCTCGGCACCACCGCCGTGACAGCCCCCCACCATGAATGGCGGCCAGGGTAGAAGGACCCTTCAAGCCCTCTCCATACCCGCGTATTACGCTGCCGAATAGGGAAGATGCATATTTCTTATTGCCAGCATCATACATCCTATGCTAATCGACAGTAGGCCATACATGCAATATGCATACGGTGACTACACTAATATGCATGTCGAATTTGTTAAGCCGTTTATCGATGACAAACATATGATGCAGGTACGCTGTCGATGCCAAGCTTAGGCGATCAGCATTGAATCTATCCCATGGCAACGCCGGGAAATGCTTGATCGCAGCCACCCTTTTAATTGCTCTGCGGCCAAGAATTTGTCGTGCATGAGCGATTTGCAAGAACCTCAGACTCAAGGTCGACTGACATGGAAAGCTTGAACTCCCACATTTTACACGTGCTGAAGGACCTGCCCGACGTGCCGGTTCGCGCGCCGCTGCTGAAGGCATTTGGCAGCCACGCGGCGGAATTCGCCGCGATCGAGGACGGATTTCGCAGCCTGACCTCGCGCCGGCATGACACGAAAACGCTGCGCCGGTTTTTTGCGAGCTGGAGTCAGACCAACAACAGCGCCATGACGGTCGCGGGGATCAGCAACCGGCTGACCCTGAAGCTGCACCGCGGCGAACCGGTGCGCGACCCGCTCGCCCTGCTGGAAACCTTGACCGCCTTGCACCGCATCAGCGACGAAGATCTCGCGGTGACGCACAAGGTCTTGCACTCGGAAATGTTCTACAACATGGCGACCGGCATCGTCGGCGACGATGAATGGCTGCTGCACCGCTACCTCGATCCGTCCGCCGTCGAATTCAAGGTGTGGAAGGATCACATGTCCTTGCGTGAGGCCGATGTCGCGCTGGGCCTGATGACCACGCTGTCCCATGAGATTTACACGCATGGAGAAGTGGAGTTCATTCTGCCGTTGTTCACGCAATGGCTGATCGGGCATTACGACTTCAGCGAAGAAGATACGCTCCGCACGCTCACCTGGATCCGCGTGCATTGCGGCGGCACGGAAAAGAGGCACTTTTTCCACGCGCTGGACACCGTCGCCCATTACGACCGCGCCGTCGGGATCGATTGGGAGAGCTGCGATCTGGAAGGGATCGTCGCCCAGTATTTGCGGAAGAAATCCGCCGTGCTGCAAGCGCTGTTTTCCGTCTGCCATGCATGATTGCCTCCACCCGGTCTTGGCCGAGATGGACGACGCCGGATGGGTGACGGCGCAGCATCCGGCGGTGAGCCGATTGCTCAATCCAAAGGACTGCTCGGATCGCGCGCTGTTGCTCTCCGGTGCTTACCGCGACCGGATGCGCAGGCTGACCGGCTTGCTCGACATGGCCTTGCGGGCGGTGGTGCAGCGGTATTTCGCCGATGCGCGGATCCGCGCGATCTATGCCCTTCCGCCGGAGCTGGAACACATCCTGCGACTGGCGGCGCCGAGGCCGTACCGGGTCGGCTGGTATCGGCCGGATCTGGTGTTCGATCGCGACGGCACGGCGCGGATTTGCGAGATCGGCGCGCGGTACCCCATGAACGGCTGGATGGTCAGTCGCGCGCTGTCGAAGGGGCATACCGATTTCTGGGACGATTTGTGCGCGCTGTATCCGCCCGGCAGCACGCTGGCCCTGGTGCACCAGCGAGAGCCGAGCGGTGAAATCGATTGCCTGTCGGACCACGTGCAGCGCCTCGGCGTCGGCTTCCTGGCTCTGCAACCGCAGGAACTGGACGTGCGCGACGGGCGCCTGCACGCCCGCGGGCGGGTGCTGGATCATCTGATTCTGCAACTGGATCGCAGCGAACTGCTGGCGTTCACCCCCGAGGTCCTCGCCCATCTGGTGGAGCACGGGGATTACTTCAACGACGTCCGCACCGTGATCCTGGTGCACGACAAGCGCGTTCTGGCTGTGCTGTCGGACGCCGCCATCATGCGCGACGCGATGCCGTGGGACCTGTATGCGGAATTGCGGCCGCACTTGATTCCCTCGACCTGCGTCGGTTCGGCCGCCGAGGCCGAACGGTTTCTGCAGCAGGACGGCGACTGGATCGCCAAGCAGAGCAGCGGCGGACGCGGCATCGGATCGCTGGTGCGTTCGCGTTGCAGCGCGGACGACTGGGCCGAACTGATACGGCGTGACTGGCCACGCCTGATGTTTCAACCTTATGTCGACCAGCTCGACTATGTGGATGCCGACTCCGGCCAGCCGATCCACATGGTGGGCATGCTCTTGTGCCGCGACGCCGTGTGCTATGGCAGCGGGGTGTTTCGCGGCTCGGACGACGCCGTGATCAACCTGCACCAGCAGCGCGGTAAGCTATACCCGTGCAAGGCGGTTCCATGAGCCTTTCGGTCGTCGTTCCGCTGTACAACATGGAGGGCTGCATCGACGAGGCCCTGGCGTCGCTGGGGCGCCAGACGCGCCCGCCGGATGAGGTGATCGTCGTGGACGACGCCTCGACCGACACGGGTGCGGCGCGCGCCGAGGCGGGCTTGAAGCGGCTCGCCGGGATGGGCGTGACGCGCGCCGAATTGCTGCGCCTGCCGAGCAATGGCGGCCCGAGCGCGGCGCGCAATCACGGTTTGGAGCGTGCGCGCGGCGAGGTTCTGGCGTTTCTGGACGCCGACGACCAGTGGCGCGAGGATTGTTGCGGCGAAATCCTGCGCTGTATGCACGCCTACGCCCTGGACGTGCTGGTGCTGGGATTCGATACGGCGCCGCACGACGAACGCTTTCCCGACATGGCGGCCTTGCGGAACGAAACCGTTCCGCTGGACGGAGACCTCTACCGCTTGCCGCGCGTGACGGCCAGCGCCGGCAACCCGGACTTTTTCATGGGGCGCGCCAGCAACGTGGCGGCGCGCCGCGACGCCATCGGCGACGAACGCTTCGCGGACGGCCATCACCTGAACGAGAACATCGATTTCTGGTACCGCGTCTGCAAAGGCATAGGCCAACGTCGCGGCGGAGGGACGCCGGCCGCGGCGGGTCTGCTCGCCCGCCCGATGATCCGGTATCGGATCTCGCCCGACAGCCTGTCGCACCGACGCCGTGCCGATTGGCGGAGCTTGCCGGTTCCGCCCAGTCTGGAGCGCTTTCGCCACAGCGACGATGCCGACGACCGCGGGCTGTGCGGCACGGTCGGCCGGCGCTGGCTCGACTTCGCGATGGAGACGCTGGCCGATGATGCCCAGCGCCGCGCGTTTTGCGCCGCCCACGGCGGTTTGCTGGCGCATTTCGGCATCGACCTGCCGTCGCTGCGGGAAGCCGCCTGATGCGAACGCCGGGGGAGGACCTCATGAGCCACGACGCATGCTCGACCGCAGAGGAACGCGAGCGCGTCATGGCGCAAACATTCGAGATCGCCCGCGCCCATCCGTTCTGGCGCTCGTTCTACCGGGCCTGCGGCGATTGGCGCGGAACGCCGGTGTGCCACAAAAGCGATCTGTTGGCGGCCCTGGACGGCTTCTCGCTATCCGGGGAAGCACGCGGGGTGTATCTGGTGCGGTCGGGCGGCAGCACCAACGCGCCCCTGATCTTTCCGGTGGACATCGCGGAAAACCTCGCCCAACGGCAGGCCCTGGCCGAATGCCTGACGGCCAGGGGGGTCTTCACGCCGCGATCGGTGGTGCTGAACATCTTCAGCTACAGCGGCCTGTACCGTACGGCGGCGATCATCGACGATGTGCTCGAACGGTGCCATGCCACCACCTTGCCGCTGAGCTCGCAGGCGCCGTACGGGGACATGCACGCGGCGGCCGAATTGTTTCAGCCCACCCATCTGGCGGGCACGCCGTCGATATTGACCCTGTTCGCGGGCTGGTGCGAGGAATCCGGTCGAGCCGCGCCGCATATTCCGCAATTGCTGTATGCGGGCGAGTTGTTGCGCGACTCGGTGCGCGAGCGTTTGTGCCGCACCTTCGGCATCCGGCAGATCTGGTCCTTGTACGGCGGCGCGGAAACCGGGATCTGGGCGGTTTGCAACGCCAGCGAGACGCCGGGAGTGTTCACCGTTCTGCCGCAGGTTCTGGTGGAAATCGATTCGGCGGACGAGGAAGGGTTCGGCGAGATCGTCGTGACCAACACGTGGCGCAAACGTTTTCCGCTGTTTCGCTACAGCCAGGGCGACGTCGGCCGGATCGTGATGCGGGACGGCGAGCGCATGCTCGAGATTCGCGGCCGGCGGCCGCGTTCGTTTCGCTTTCACGAAATCACCTACGATGACAGCGGCTTTGCCGCCGTGGCCGAAGGATGCGCCGCGTGGCAGGCGGTGCTGGACTTCGGCGCCGACGGCTGCGACCGGCTGGGCCTGCATGTGGTCTGCGACGACGTGGCGGCGCTCGCGGCCATAGGCGAACGGTTGTGCCGGCACATGAAACAAGCCAAGGACAGCAAGGCGGTGTACGTCCGCGCAGTGAACCTTGCCGATTTGCGCATCGACCCCACCACCGGAAAGACCGCGACGCTGGTCGATCTGCGTCGATAAATCTTCAAGCAAGCGCCATGGAAAAACTTCAAAATATCTTATTGTACGAGTGGAATTCGTGGCGTGGTTATTTGATCAGCCACTTGGTGGAGCCACATTGCGAGGCTCGATGGGACGACGAGTGGGCAGTGTTAGACGCGGCTTGCGGCCCCGGCATCGACGCGGTGCTGTTTCATCATTGCCTGTCACATGCGGCGCTGTTCCCGCGCCGGCGCGCCGAGTTCGAGCAAAGGCTGGCGCAGAAAGGGATCAGGGTGCTCAACGCGGGTCTGGCGGACATGCGCAAGCGCACGCTGCATGCGATGCTGGAGCGTGCAGGTTTGCGTTGCGCGCGCGCTGCGGCACGGACCGGATGACCAGCGTTTGTTCGTCAAGACGGATTTGAATTACGGCGGCAAGGCCGAACGTGGGTTGCCCGCCGAACTGCAACCAATGTTTTCGTTGCAGCCCGACTGCCCGATACGCGACTGGGACGATTACCGGCTGATGCGCCGCGACGAAATCGAGCCGGAATGGTGGGACAATCCCCATCTGGTGATCGAGAATTACATTGCCCACAACGATACGTTATACCGCGTTTACGGCTGCGGCCATGCGCTGATCTGCATCCTGGCCCACAGCAAGGATCTGATAAAGAAAGAAGATGAGCACCCGGATGATCGATGGGTCTATGTCGACCGCAGGCAATTGAACGCCGATTATAGTGTCATAGGCGAATTTCAAACGGACCTGTGGCAGCAATTGGCCGGTTTCACCTCGTGTTATCCCTTGGACTATTTTTGCCTGGACGTCGTGCATGACGGCGAACATCATACGATCATTGATTTAAACCTGACGCCGTATTTTGGGGAGGAGCCATCGGATGCACAATGGCTTGCCATTCTGCGACGTGGCTTGCACGACCTGACCCGCGACCGCCGATGAACACCATATCCGTTCTGATCGCCGCCTTTCAGGCGCGCCGCTGGCTCGGCGACTGCCTCGACGCCGTGTATGCGCAGACTCTGCCGCCCGATTGGCGCTTGCAGGTCTTGCTCGGCATCGATGGGTGTGCCGATACGCTGGATTACATCGAGACGGCGCGCCGTCCGACCTTGCAAACGGTGTATCTGCGGCGCAACCGCGGCACATACGTGACCTTCAACACCCTGATGCACTATGCCGAAGGCGATTTGATCGCGCGCTTCGATGCGGACGATGTGATGCTGGATGGCTACCTGGCCGAACATATCGACGCCTTGCGCGGTGGCGCGGACCTCAGCATGTCGTGGAGCGTGTACACGGACGAACACCTGCGGCCGACCTCGATCGTCCCGGCGCTTCCGGATTACCGCCCCGAATGCGGTATGCGGCGCAAGGGCACGGACGGACAGTTCGTTGCCAAACGGCGCATCTGGCAACGCTTGGGCGCGTTTCGGCCATGGCCCTGCGGCGCGGATACCGAATTCGTGATCCGCGCCCAGGCGGCCGGGTTTAATGTCGTCGTTCTGGAGAAATTCCTCTACTTGCGCCGCACCCACGCCACGTCGCTGACCGCCCATCCGGCGACCAACTATGAATCGACAGAGCGGATGCAATTGCAGCAACTGACCATTGCTTACCGTGACGAATATTCGTCTGGTATTCGGTCTGTCAATGTGGATGTTGAAATTGAACCCGACCATACTTGCCTTCCAAAACAATTCGGCCCAGACCCAGCACTTCTGTCATAGGTGAACCGCGCCGGGTTTCCCGGAGGCCGGTTTGGTTGAGTCACGCCGCCATGGCGACGTCCTCGGTTTGAGCATAGTAGCGTGCCTCGGCCTCGGCGGGAGGAATGTTGCCGATGGGCTCGAGCAGGCGCCGGTGGTTGAACCAGTCCACCCATTCCAGGGTGGCGAACTCGACAGCTTCCAAGGTGCGCCACGGCCCGCGGCGCCGGATCACCTCGGTCTTGTGGAGGCCGTTGATCGTCTCGGCCAAGGTGTTGTCGTAAGAATCGCCGACGCTGCCCACGGAGGGTTCGACGCCGGCCTCGGTCAGACGCTCGGTGTACCGGATAGCAACGTATTGCGACCCGCGATCGCTGTGAACGGGCGGTCGAGCTCCGCCTGGGCGAAATACGCCGACGCCTTGCGCAGGATCTCGTTCGCTTGGCGCAGCTCACGGTTCTCGCGCTCCAGCGCCTTGATCCGCTCCCGCTCATCCGTCGTCAGACCCGGCCGCTTGCCCTGGTCACGCTCGGCCTGCCGGACCCAGCCTCGCAGCGTCTCGGGATTGCAGCCGATCTTCGCCGCGACCGAGCTGATCGCCGCCCACTGCGAGGCGTACTCCCCTTGATGCTCGAAAACCATGCGCACGGCGCGCTCGCGCACCTCAGGGGCGTATTTGGCTGATGCTTGTTTGCGTGGGTGTGTTTGCTACCGAATACCGGATACGTTCAAACTGCCTCGCGCAGGCGCTTCAGCACGCCTTCCCAGTCGCCGGGCTTTTCTTGCCGGAGCAGGCGAACTGCGGGATACCAAGGCGTATCACTGCGAAACCGCATCCAACGCCAGTCGGCGAAGTAGGGAAGCAGCGCCCACGTGGGGCATCCCAGGCCACCGGCAAGATGGACGGTCGAATTGTCTACCGACACGATCAGGTCCATGGCACAGATCATCGCAGCCAAGCCGTCGATGTCACTCCAAACGTCAATGGTTGGATCGATCGCTACCGGAATGCGTGTAGCGGCGATCTGCGCAGCAACGTCTCCATATTGCAAGCTGATGAGTTTTACGTCCGGCCTGTCCAGCGCGCCCGCAAGCCGGTCCAGGGGGATCGAGCGCAAACGCCCCAAAGAGGCATTCTTGCTGCTCCAGGAGATCCCGATCAGCCGGCGCCCGTCGGCGTGACGCCGCCGCGCGGCGGTCACACGGTCGGGATCGGCTTTCAAAAAGGGCGTCTGATGGCCAGCGAAGTCGTCCAGCCCTCGGCGCATCCGGCGCGGCAGGCTACCTGCCGGGGATTGCGCGACGATGTCCGGTGCAATCAGCCGATCGCTCAACGGTTCAGTGCGCGGAACGATCGTGACCGCCGGAAGGGCGCGAGCGAGCAGCGGAGCCAGACGCGGGTCACAGTCCAGCACGACGCGCACGCCTTCCGTCGCCAACTGTGGGATCAGGCTGGCGAACATCACCTCATCTCCCAGCCCCTGTTCGCCCCACACCAGCAGGGCGCCATCCGCCGGCGCGATCCCGTCCCACGGCGGTTGAGGAAAGCCAGGGTGGGGAAAACGACCGGCAGGTACGTTCCAGCCCTGTTCGTATTCATCCCAGCCTTCCGCCAACCGACCAAGCGTTAGCAGACCAATGGAGCGGTTGAAGCGGGCCTGAGCGTTGGCCGCGGGATCGGCGCATATCGCATGTTCATAGGCGCACAGTGCCTCTTCCGTGCGACCTTGGGCCATCAGCACGGAGCCGAGTATGTTCCACCCGGATGCAAAGCCGGGATCTGCGACGACCGAGGCACGCGCGTCGACCTCCGCGCGGTCCAACATACCGAGTTTGAGCCAACTGTCGGCGCGGTTGTTCAACAGCACCGAGTTTCCGGCCAACAGGATCAGTGCGCGCCCATACGCGACCGTTGATTCGGACAGCTGTCCCAGTGCCTTCAGCCGATTAGCGGCGTCATTCCACAGCGTGGCCGAGTTGGGAGCAAGCGCCGCAGCGGCCCGCGCGGCCTCCGCGGCCCGCTTCAACTCACCCGCCTCCGCAAGCAAGGCGCTGAAGGTCCCGAATACCCCGCCGTCCCGCAAGCCGTCTGGAGCGCCGCGAAGGGCTACCATCCCTCGGCTGTGGGCTGCCAATGCCGCACCGCTGTGGCCGAGCCCTTGTTCCATGGCGGCCAGCCGCAGTAGAGCCTTCGGGTGAGCCGGCTCCAGCACCAGCGTCGTCTGAAACCCTCTGCGCGCTTTGGAAAGCTGCCCCTGTGCTTCCCACAGCAACGCGCGGTTCAAGTGGATGTTGGCGTGCTGCGGCGCTGACGTCAGCAATGTACCATATTGAACGTCGGCCTCGTCCAGGCGCCCGAGATCGTGAAGCACTCCCGCCAATTGGAAACGCAGGTCGGCGTCCTCCGGCCGCAGGGTCAACGCGTTGGCGTAATGGTGGGCGACCTTGTCCAGCCGGTTCAGCGTGGCGAAGACCCGAGCCAGATTGGTGTAGAAATCGGCAATGCCGGGGGCAACGGCGATAGCGCGGCTGATCCGGTCGGCGGCCTTGTCCGGTTGACCGGTTCGCGCGGCGAGGATGCCCCAGAGGTGAAACGCAGGGGCATGGTCGGGGGCGACATCGAGAATGCGGCGATACAGGGTATCAGCCTCGGCGAATTGCCCAGCCTCCTGGTAATCCAGCGCAGCGACCAGCGCTTCCTGCAACGTTGCCATCCTCCTTTGTAGAGCGACACGAATCACGAATTCAAGAGCCCGCTGCTTTAAGATACGCCACCCTTGTGATTGCGCACGGCGCTGGCCGAGTGCCTGATTCCGGGCGGCCGCCTGGCGCATCGGGGGTGGTTCGGGCTTTGCCGGAATCCGGGTGATGACGACGTGAGAAGGGCGGCGTGTCGAGGTGGGTGGGCAAACCTGCCCGAACCTCCACGAAGCAGATCATCGAGGCGGCGGTGGACGCCTTCCTGGCTCCGCCCATCCCCAATTTGCGCGATCACCGCCGCCGCAGAGGAAATGGCGCCGCCTGACCAGTCCGTGACCCTGGTTCCCGCATAGCTCTGCACTGGCCAGTCCGACCGCTTTCATATCACAAATATCAATGGAGACATCTCGGCTTGCGTTGTACACGCCAAGCACGTACCGATGACCGAACGATGCTGTCACCTGGGGGTTGGGTATGGGATTCGCGAAAGAGCTTTATACCCGCGAGTACTTCACTAGCCGTGACGCGGACGGAAACAAGCTGCATTACGGCGCCGTGGGCGCGGAGGAATGGGAAGCCGGCAGCATATCGGTCATCCACCGCACGCTGATCGACCAGATCCCCCTGATCCATGCCAACGTGCTGGAGATTGGCTACGGACGGGCCGAATCGGCTCGGTACCTGCTGTCCACTGGGAAAGCTGCAAGCTACGTCGGGGTGGATTTCTCGGAGGCCGCCCACGACCTTGCCCGGACCACCCTTAAGGATTTTCCGGCAAACCGTTGGTCCGTCCATTGCGACGATGCTCTGCCGTTCCTGATGCAGAAGCGCTTCACCGCCGCCTTCGATGCCGTGCTGATGCTCGACGTTATCGAACACATCCCACAGACCGAAGTCCAGAGCTTGCTTCCTCTGCTTCACGCTGCACTGCTGCCGGGCGGCTTCATAATCGTCAATACGCCTTTCTATTTGATGGACGAAGATTACATCGCGCAAAACTATGAATACATCATGCCGTCACCCAGCGATCTCATTCCTGAAACGCGAGGCATGCATTGCAACAAGTTCACCGAGCAGCGCCTGCAGCGTGAATTCGCCGAAGCAGGCTTTTCCTGCATCGGCCCGGCATTGTTTCGTCAGGTGCGCACATCGTCCAGCCCGACAGTAGCGGCGGCTGGTTCCATTGCGGAGCCGAGACAGAATACCAAGTGCGCCATTGTGATACCGGTCGGTCCTGGTCACGAAGGCCTCTCACAGCAGGCGATTGCGTCCGTGCAGGCAGCGGCGCAGACAGACCCGGGTCCATTCACGGACTTCGATTGTCTCTTGATCGATGACACGGCCGGTACGAAGGGGCGGTCGGCGGCACGGAACGAGGGCGTGAGAAAGGCAGCCGAGCGCGGTGCCGATTGGCTGTTTTTGCTCGATGCTGATGACCTGATGACGCCCAATGCCTTCCAGCTCATAGAATCGCACGTCAATCGGGCAGATGCGCTGTGGGGGCTTATCCTGGAGGGTGAGGGGTCGACCGCGGACAAGGGAACAGTCACCGGCAGCATCCGGACCCCACAATTGCCACGTATTCAAGGACTTCCTGATCTGCTCCTGCACGATCCGTTCATGACCCTCCAAATGGGTCACTTTGTCAGAACAGACGTAGCGCTGGCCAATCCGTTTGATGAGACCATGGATGTAGGAGAGGATTTTGACTATTACTTGCGGATTTGGGAAAGTGCTCGCTGCCTGAAAATCCCCGCCCCCTTGTTTCTGAACCGGCGCGGCCTCCACTCCAGTGGCCCTCGCTCGGCGACAGGCGCCGATTGGAGGGTCGCCGTGGAACGCGTACTGGACAAGGCGCGACAGGCTCACGGCCTCGTCCCGACGAGTCCCCTGGCCATCGACGTCCGCAACGCCGCCACCCTTGACACGCGGATGTGGCAACGCAATTTCGGGCTCGTCGAGCCGGGAAGCCTTTTCGGCATCAG
>Ga0196976_1000927_pt1 | contig 15517 bp, 16 predicted proteins | sample S3v_513CmetaG_FD_148644 | JGI IMG/M metagenome (GOLD analysis project Ga0196976, IMG submission 148644) | Soil microbial communities from Anza Borrego desert, Southern California, United States - S3+v_5-13C | ecosystem: Environmental > Terrestrial > Soil > Desert | place: USA: California...
GCCGAACGAGAACCAGACGAACGCGGCGACCGAGAAGACGAGGGCCACGTGCGCGCGCGAAGCATCGAACTCCTGCTGGAATGCGGTGAAGAACGCAGCGAACGAGTACGCTGCGCCGAAGGCGGTGAAAAGCAGGGTGAAGCAGCACGCCACCACCACCCAGCCGTAGTACATCAGTAGTGGGCCCCCCGGGCGCTGACCGGCCAGAGCGCCTCGACCTTCCCCTTGCGCACGCAGACGTACCAGTCATAGAGGTTGACCGTCGGATCGCAATGGCCCGGCACGAGGAGGACCTTTTCGCCCAGCGGCGGCACGTCGCTTCCCTCCAGCCAGCCGTGCTCGTCGGATGCGTGGGTGTACTCGAGCCCGGGCCGCTTCCAGATCTCCGGCAGCCCCGAGTCCACGCTGGAGGCCTTGAGGCCCGCGTCGAGGATGGCCATGCGGTCCGAAGGACGGCTCATGACCGTCGAGAGGACGAAGAGCGAGTGCTCGAAGCGCGGCAGCGGCGCCTTCCACTCGTTGCGCGCGTAGTCCGCGTCCATGAACACGTACGAGCCGGGCTGGATCTCGTCCCACGTCCCGGACTCCACCTCGAACATGAAGGTCCCGCTTCCGGCGCCCGTGACGAGCGGGCACTCGATGTTCTCTTTCCTTAGAAGTTCCTTCATCCGCTTCACGCCTTCGGCGGCACGGGAGATGACATCCCTTCTTTCCTCCATGGTGCGCAGGTGCTGGGCGCGGCCGTGGTAGGCCTGCAGGCCGCCGAAGCGCAGGTGCGGGTGGCGCAGGATCTCCTTCACCAGCTCCACTGCGGCCGGGCCCGGGGGCACGCCGCAGCGCGCCATGCCGACCTCGAGCTCGACGTAGAGGTCCAGCCGCGCGCCTGCCTGGCCGGATGCCGCGGCGATGTCGCGCAGGTTCCGCAGGTTGTCCACGCACACGCCGATGCGCGCCTTCGGCGCGAGCGCCACGAGCCGCGCGATCTTTTGCGCGCCCACGACTTCGTTGCTGACGAGGATGTCGGGCACGCCGCCCTCGACCAGGGCCTGCGCCTCGGAGACCTTCTGGCAGCACACGCCCACCGCGCCGTCGGCGATCTGGATTTTCGAAATGTCGGCCGACTTGTGCGTCTTCGCGTGCGGGCGCACCCGAATCTTCCGGCCCTTCAGCGTTTCCCGAAGGATGGAAAGGTTTCGCTCAAACGCGTCCAGATCGACGACCAGCGCCGGGGTATCCACGTCCCCGAGGCGCTGGCCCGGGCTAGCGGGCGGCGGCAGCATGGGCGGCTTCCTTTCGGGCATGCAGGGCGTACCAGGTGATCGCGGCGCCGATGAGGATGACGAGCGGCAATGCGAGCAGGTTGACGCGCTCCCAGCCCGCGCTCGTCACCGTGACGCCGGCGGAGAGCGACGAGATCGCCATCACGATGAAGATCGCCTGGTCGTTGGCGCCCTGCGCCTTGGCGAGCTCCTCGGGGCGATAGGTCTCCGTGAGGAGCGTGGTGCCGCCGATGTAGAGGAAGTTCCAGCCTACGCCGAGAATGAAGAGCGCCCACCAGAAGTGCGCGACCGTGATGCCCGAGAGCGCGATCGCCACCGTGACGAGGTTCAGCGCCACGCCGGCGCCGAGCACCGGCAGCACGCCGATGCGGCGGATCAGCGGCCCGGTGACGAACGACGGCGCGAACATGCCGATCACGTGCGAGGAAATGACGAGCGCCGCATCGCCGTACGCGTGCCCGCACGCCTGCATGGCGATCGGGGTGCCGGTCATGACGAAGTTCATGACGCCGTAGCCGACCGAACCGCACAGCACGGCGACGACGAACTTCGGCTGCGCGGCGATCTGCGCGAGCGGCCGGCCGGAAGGCGCGGCCTTGTCCGCAGGCTTCGGATCGGGGATGCGCAGGAACTGCAGGATCACCGCGGTGACGAGCGCAAAGGCAATCAGCGCGAGGTAGGCGCCCATGAACTTCGGCCCGACGAGGTCGACCGTCAGCCGGCTCGTCGTGGGACCGAGGATCCCGCCCACCAGGCCGCCGGCGAGGACCAGCGAAATCGCCGTGGCCTTGAAGTCCGGCCCGGCGACGTCGGCCGCGGCGAAGCGGTAGTACTGCCCGTACGCGTTGTACACGCCCCACACGAGCGTGCCGGAACACAGCAGCCAGAAGTTCTGCAGCCAGATCGCGGTGCCGCAGAGGAGCGCGCCGACCACCCCCCACAGGATCCCCGAGGTCAGGCCGGCGCGGCGGCCGACGCGCTTCATGTGCAGGGAGGCCGGCATGGTCGAGAGCGCGGCACCCAGCACCCAGCAGGTGATGGGCAGCGTCGCCAGGGCGGCGTAGGGAGCAAGCGACAGCCCGGCGAGGCCGTTGATCGCGATGAGCGTCGAGTTGTTGGTGAAGAGCATCGCCTGGCACGCGGCGAGGAGCGCGACGTTGCGGCGCGCGTCGGCAGGCTTACTGTTCATTTATACAGTCATCGGTGTAGGATGCCGCGAATGGGAAAGGAAACGGATTTCACGCTGCATCTTCGTGGCGCGCGGTCATTCGTGCAAGGGCGTTTCGAGAGCGCGCAGCGCGAGCCCTTCGACGACGGCTGGACGGCCGAGGAGCGAGAGGCGACCGAGCTGAAGACGCAGGTCACGGTGGAGCGCGCCCGGTCGATCCTCTCGCACAACGACTCGCCCGACGTCGGCTTCGACCGGTCGATCAACCCGTACAGGGGCTGCGAGCACGGCTGCATATACTGTTATGCGCGCCCGAGCCACGCCTACCTCGAGCTCTCCCCGGGCCTGGACTTCGAGACCCGGCTCTTCGCCAAGACGAACGCGGCCGAGGTGCTGCGCGAGGCGCTCGCAAAACCGGGCTATGCGCCCAGCCCGATCGCCCTGGGCGCCAACACCGACTGCTACCAGCCGATCGAGCGCAAGTACAGGATCACGCGGCAGATCCTCGAAGTGCTGGCGGAATGCGAGCATCCGGTCACCCTGGTGACCAAGTCGGCGCTCGTCGAGCGCGACCTCGACCTCCTCGCCCCCATGGCGAGGAAGAACCTCGTCCAGGTATTCGTCTCCATCGGCACCCTCGACCGCGAACTCGCCCGCAAGCTCGAGCCGCGCGCGGCCAGCCCGCAAAGGCGGCTGGACGTGCTGCGGGCGCTGCGGAAGAACGAAGTACCATGCGGCGTCATGGTGGCCGCCCTGATTCCCGCGCTGAACGACAAGACGATGGAGCAGGTCCTCGAAGCGGCGGCGCAGGCGGGCGCCGAAGAAGCGGCCTACGTGATCATGCGCCTGCCGAACGAGCTGAAGGACCTCTTCAAGGAATGGCTCGCGGAGCACTATCCGCAGCGCGCCGAGCACGTCATCAGCATCGTTCACCAGATGCGCGGCGGCCGCGACAACGACCCGCGCTTCGGCACGCGCATGACCGGGACCGGCAACTTCGCCGAGCTGATCGAGAAGCGCTTCGACATCGCATGCCGGCGCTTCGGCCTGAATGGTCACGGCGCGGGGCGCAAGCGGCCGCCGCTCGACTGCAGCCGCTTTCGCGCTCCCGCGCTCGGCGGGCAGATGAAGCTCTTCTGAAGAACCCCTTCTGAAGCGCCCGCTCCTCCTCGCCGCCGGCTGGGCCTGGGCCGCCGCCATCGTGTGGCTCTCGCTCACGCCGTCGCCTCCGGACGCCGGCTTCGACCAGGCCGACAAGGTGGGCCACCTCCTGTCGTACGGCGTGCTGATGGGATGGTTCGGCTTCCTGCACGCCCGGACTCCGGTGCGCCTGGCGCATGCGCTTGGATTTGCAGCGATGGGCATTGCGCTTGAAATCGCCCAGGGCCAGCTCGGCTACCGCAGCTACGAGGTCGCCGACATGCTCGCCAATACGCTGGGCGTGATCCTCGGCTGGGCGGTGGCCATCGTCGCCCCTAGAATCGCGGCTCGTTGAGCCTTCCTACCGAACGCCTCCTCACCGCACCGATTCTTCCGACGCTCCTGCGCCTTTCGGCGCCCGGGGTGCTGCTCGTCGTGTTCCAGTCGTTCGTGTCCGTCGGCGACACCTTCTTCGTCGGGCGCCTCGGAACCGGGCCGCTGGCCGGCCTCGCGCTCGTCTTCCCGCTCATCATGCTGCTGCAGATGACCTCCGCGGGCGCGATGGGGGGCGGCGTGTCGTCCGCGATCGCCCGCAGCCTGGGCAGCGGCCACCGCGCCGAGGCGCGCCGCCTGGTCGTGCACGCGCTCGTGATCGCCGCGGCGATGGGCATCGCGTTCACGCTGCTCGTCGTGCCCTTCGGTCCCCTGCTCTACGCCCTTCTCGGCGGATCGGGCGACGTGCTCGCGCAGGCGCTCGCCTACTCGAACATGGTCTTCGCCGGCGCGGTGGTAGTGTGGATGGCAAACACGCTCTCGAGCGTGCTGCGCGGCACCGGCAACATGGTCGTGCCGGCGGTGGCGCTCGTCGCGGCGGCCGTCCTGCATGTGCCGCTGTCCGCGGGCCTGGTGCTCGGCCTGGGCCCGCTGCCGCACCTGGGCATCGCCGGCGCAGGGGTCGCCTATGTCACCTCGTTCGGCCTCGCCGCGCTCGGCATGGCGGCGTTCGTGTTCCGTCGCGGAAGCCCGCTGCGCCCGCAGCCGGGCGACGGGCGGCTGGAATGGCGGCTCTTCCGCGACATCCTGCGGGTCGGCGGCATCTCGGTGGTCAACTCCATCCAGACGGTGGTGACCGCGGTGGTGCTCACCGGCTTCGTGGGCCGGCACGGCACCGCGGCGCTCGCCGGCTACGGCGTCGGCCTGCGCCTGGAGCTGCTGCAGATCCCGCTCGTCTTCGCCGTCGGCCAGGCGCTCGTCGTCCTGGTGGGGACGCACGTCGGCGCGGGCCGCGTCGCGCGCGCGAAGAAGATCGCCTGGCTCGGCGCGGCGCTCGGCGCCAGCGTGTCGCTCGCGATCGGCGCCGTCGTCGCCGTGTTCCCGCACCTCTGGGTGGCGCTTTTCAGCTCCGATCCGGCGGTGCTGGACAGCGGCGCCCGCTACCTGCGCACCGTGGCGCCTTTCTACCCGTTCCTCGCCATCGGCATCGCGCTGTACTTCGCGGCGCAGGGCGCCGGGCAGGTGCTGGGCATGGTGCTCGCGGGCACGGCGCGCCTCGCGATCGTGGTGGCGGGCGGGCTCGCGTTCGCCTCGCTCGGCGGCCTCTTCGCGGTCATCGCGGTGGCGATGGCCATCTTCGGCAGCGCCACCATCCTCGTGACGGCCAGGACGGACTGGCGGCGCTAGCGGAAGAACTCGACCAGCGCGTCGAGCGTCGCATCGGGCGCTTCGCCCATCAGCGTGTGGCCGGACGGCGCCACCTGCACCACGCGCGCATCCTTGAACGCCTTCGCGAATTCGACCCCGAGCTTCGGCGGGGTCATCACGTCGCGGCGACCGAGGACGAACAGCGCGGGACAGCGTACCCGGGCCGCGCTCTCGGCGCCGGCGGCGTAGTCGTTGCAGGCCTTGAGGTCGTTGTAGAGCACGCCCGGCGCGAGGCGCGCGAGCCGCGCGAGCGAGTCGCCGTACATCCACATGCCCGGGTTCGGGTTGGCGCCGAGCGGCACGGCCGGCGCATGGCCCCAGATCGTTTCCATGTCGAAGGCGGCCTGCTCGTTCCTGCGCGCCGCCTCGAGGAAGGCCTCGCCGACCTTCATCGGGTACGCCGTTCCGATCAGCGCGATGCGCTCGACGCGCTCCGGATGCGCCGCGGCGCATTCGACCGCCATGAGCGAACCCATCGAATGCCCGACGATCGAGGCCTTGCGGATCTGCAGCGCGTCCAGGACCCGGAACACCCAGGCCGCCATGTCCTGGATCGTCCGCAGCGGCGGGCCTTCCGAGCGGCCGTGGCCCGGCAGGTCGAGCGCGAGCACGTTCCAGCCGTGGTAGCCGAAGTAGCGGCTCTGCAACGCGAAGAACGAATGGTCGAGGCCCGCGCCGTGCGCAAAGACCATCGTCGGCTTGCCGGCGTCGGGCTCGTGCGCCGCGGTGTACGCGAAGGCGCGCTGGTTGTCGACGCGAAGCTCCATTACGCCGCCCGGGAAGCGGCCTTCAGCGCGCGCTCGAGGTCCTCGACGAGGTCCTGCGGATCCTCCAGGCCGATCGACAGGCGCACCGTGCCGGCGGCGATGCCGGCCCGCTTCAGGTCCTCGTCGCTCATGCGGTAGTGGGTCGTGGTGGCGGGATGGATGACGAGCGACTTCGCGTCGCCCACGTTGGCGAGGTGCGAGAAGACGCGCAGCGACTCGATGAACGCCTTGCCCGCCGGCCGGCCGCCCTTGATGTTGAACGAGAAGACCGCGCCCGCGCCCTTCGGCAGCAGGCGCTTGCACAGCTCGTGGTCGGGATGGTTGGCGAGCTCGGGATACACCACGCCCTCCACCGCCGGATGCGAGGACAGGTACGCGACGATCTTCCTCGCCGCCTCGACGTGGCGCGGCATGCGAAGGTGCAGCGTCTCCACCCCTTGCAGGATCTGGAACGCGGCCATCGGCGCCATGCAGGCGCCGAAGTCGCGCAGGCCTTCGCGGCGCGCGCGCAGGAGGAAGGCGCGCGTGCCGGACTCCTCCTCGAAGTCCATGTTGTGGAAGCCCTTGTACGGCTCGGTGAGCGTCGCGAACTTGCCCGACGCCTCCCAGTCGAAGCGCCCCGAATCCACCAGCACGCCGCCGATCGCGACGCCGTGGCCGCCGAGGAACTTGGTCGCCGAGTGATAGAGGAGGTCGGCGCCGAGCTCGAACGGCTTCATCAGGTAAGGCGTGGTGAAGGTGGAGTCGACGAGCAGCGGAACCTTCGCCGCATGCGCGATCCCGGCCACCTCCGGGATGTCCAGCACGTCGAGGCCGGGGTTGCCCAGCGTCTCGCCGAAGAGCAGGCGCGTGTTCGGCCGGATGGAATTCTTCCAGGCCTGCAGGTCGCGCGGCGACACGAACGTCGTCTCGATGCCGAACCGGCTCATCGTGTAGGCGAGCAGGTTGTGGGAGCCGCCGTACAGCGAGCCGGAGGCCACGATATGGCTGCCCGCGCCCATCAGCGTGGCCACGGCGAGGTGCAGCGCGGCCTGCCCGGAAGCCGTGGCGATCGCGCCTACGCCGCCTTCGAGCGCGGCGATGCGCTCCTCGAGCACGGCGACCGTGGGGTTGGAGATGCGCGAGTAGACGTGCCCCGCGCGCTCCATGTTGAAGAGCGACGCGGCGTGCTCCGTGTCGCGGAAGACGTACGAGGTGGTCTGGTAGACCGGGACCGCGCGGCTGCCCGTCGCCGGATCCGGCGACTGGCCGGCGTGCAGCGCGAGCGTGTCGAAGCCCGGGTACTTGGGATAGATGCGCGGCCCCGCCACGCTTAGTGGAGGTTCTTCCTCGAGGGACGCGTGTAGGTCTCGAAGGCGCGCTCGGGCTTCTTCTCCTGCGAGGCCTTCGCCTTCCAGTCCGCGTCGAACAGCTCGTTCAAGAGCGTGGTGACGCGCGCCACGTCGCCCGGCTCGAACTGGCGGCCGAGCAACGCGGTGATGTCCTCGAGCATGCAGCGGCGCTGCGCCTCGTGGATCGCCTTCGCCGTCGGGCCGACGAAGAGGAGCTTCGACTCCTGGTCGCCGTTGTCGTGGTACACGGTGAGGTCCACCTCGACCGCCTCGTAGCAGTACGGCCCGAGGTTCTCGAGCGCCTGCTCGAGCGCGGGATGGAAGCTGCGGCCCACTTCGCCCGTCCAGCAGACGTAGAGGAGCAGCTCCTTCTCGTCATACTTGAGTCCCGGCTCGTCCGGCTCGACGCTCTTCACGTCGGCGAGGTTGTCGGCGTCCAGGTACTCGAGCCACGGCGCGAGCGCCTGCTCGAGCTGGCGGCGGGAAACACCTTCCAGGATGGGGACATCGGCGTGGACGTGGACTTCGTGCCGCATGGGCGCCTCGGGGAGTGATTCGGATGAGGGCCGCAGATTCTACCCTACAATCCCCTCGATGGATTCACCGCGCGCGCTGCCCGACTACGCCGGCGGAAGCCTCGTGAACCTCGTCGCCACGCTGATGCACGCGTGCGGCGCGAAGCCGCTGCATCCGACGCTCGAAGCACTGCCCGCCGCAACGTTCGACGGCGCCACCAACATCGTCTTCCTCATCGTCGACGGGCTCGGCGACAATTACTTGCGGCGGCGCGGCGCCGGCAGCGTGCTCGCAAGCAAGCGCCGGGCCGCCATCACATCGGTGTTTCCTTCCACGACCGCCTCTGCAATCACCACGTCCTACACGGGTAGAACGCCGCTTGAGCACGGCCTCACCGGCTGGTTCACCTATTTCGGCGAAGCCGGCTGCGTCGGCGCCCCGCTGCCGTTCATCAGCCGCGGCGACCATCTTCCGCTGCAGCGGCGCGGCGTGAGCGCGCACCAGCTCTTCACCGCCGCGCCGCTCTTCGATTCGCTTTCCGTCGCGTCGTTCATCGTCAGCCCGCGCGACATCGTGGATTCGCACTACAACCAGCGCCATTGCGCGGCCGCGAAGCGGCTCGCGTACGACACCGATGAGGAGATGGCGGTCGCGGTGGAGGCCGCGGTGAAATCCTCGCCCGCGCGCAAGTTCGTCTACGCGTACTGGCCGCACTACGACCGGGTATCGCACCACTTCGGCTCGGAGAGCGCCGAGGCGCTCGTGCAGCTGGAGAAGATCGACGCCGTCTTCTCGGACGTCCTCGGCCGCCTCGCGGGGACGGAAAGTCTCGTCGTCGCCACCGCCGACCATGGCTTCGTCGATGTCCCGCCCGAAGCGTCGCTCGAGCTGCCCGCCGCGCTGGCGGCGAAGCTGCGCTTCCCGCTGTGCGGCGAGCGGCGCGTGGCGTACTGCCACGTGCACGACGCGGACGATTTCGCACGGCGGGCACGCGACTGGCTCGGAGACCGGGCCGACGTGCGCCCGAGCGCCGATCTTGCCGCCGAAGGCTGGTTGGGTCCCGGCACGGCGCATCCGCGGCTCGCGGAGCGCATCGGCGACGTCGCCCTCGTGATGCGCGGCCGCTGGACGGTCAAGGACTGGACCCCGGGCGAGAAGCCGTTCCTGCACATCGGCAACCACGGCGGCACCACGCCCGACGAGATGATGATTCCCCTGATAACCACCGCGAGCTGAGATGAAAGCCACCGTCAACGGCATCGAGACCTACTACGAGATCCACGGCAGGACCGGCGCGCCCTGGCTGTCGTTCAGCCACTCCCTGGCCTGCAACCTGCGCATGTGGGACGCGCAGGTCGCCGCGTTCAAGGACCGCTACCGCATCCTGGTGTACGACACCCGGGGCCACGGCCAGAGCGCTGCGCCGCAGGGACCCTACACGCTCGAGCAACTCGCCGACGACCTGCGCGCCCTGCTGAGCCATCTCGACATCCAGCGGCTGCACTTCGTCGGCCTTTCCATGGGCGGGATGATCGGCCAGACCTTCGCCCTCAAGTATCCGCAGTACTTCAGCTCCCTAACCCTTGCCGATACGACGAGCCGCTATCCCGAGGCCGCCGCCGCGCTCTGGCCCGCGCGCATCCGCACGGCGGAGACGCAGGGCATGCAGCCGCTCGTGCAGCCGACGCTGGAGCGCTGGTTCACCGAGGACTTCCGCAAGCGTGCGCCCGAGAAGGTGCACGCGATCGGCGGCGCCATCGCATCGACGCCGGTGCCCGGCTACGCGGGCTGCTGCCACGCGATTCCGCGCATCAACCTTACGAGCCGGCTGAAGGAAATCCGCTGCCCGGTTCTCGTCCTGTGCGGCGACAAGGACCCGGGCACGCCGCCCGAGATGTCGCGCGAGATCCACGACGCGGCGCCCGGCTCGACGCTCGTCATGATTCCCGACGCGGCGCACCTTTCGAACATCGAGCAGCCGGAAGCCTTCAACCGGGCGCTGGAGACCTTTCTTACAAAGCGCTGAGCCCTCGCGCGCCGCGATCGAGGAAGTCGAGCGACTGCTCGAGCACGGCCTGCCGCCAGCGCGGCTCGGACGGGTAGAAGGCTTCGTCGTAGTCGCGCTGCAGCGCCGGCACGCGTTCCGGATGGTTCGGGCCCTCGAAGCGCAGCCAGCGCTGCAGGAGCGAAGCGCGCTGCACGCCCTCGCGCGGCAGCGTGCCGAACTCGATCACCAGCGTCGTGGCCTCGGCCTGCGGCACCGCCTCGACCAGCGCGTCGATCAGCAGGCCGCTGTACACGGCGAGCGCCTTGTGCGTGACGCCGGCGCGGTTCACCGCGCGCTCGCCCCAGCAGGCGCGCGCCCGCTCGTAGGAGGGCGAGCCGGGCGCGGCGAAGCTCAGGTAGACGTGCTCGTATCGCGGCCCGATGCCGGTGTGCAGGTCGATGAACGCCACGCGGCGCGCGGTGCCCAGATGCTCCTTCGCTGCGGCACGGAACGCCCCGTTCGACCATTGCGGCCGTGCCCCGCCGTAGTAGATGCCGTCCGGGTGCGAATACTGGCCGCCGTTGAAGGCGTCGGAAAAGGCCTGCTCCCCGACGCGCGCGCGGTAGGCCGCGAGGCGCTCGAAGACGCCGGCGAGCGTCGCCTCGTCCCAGCGCTGTGGCGTGATGATCGGGTGCAGCTCGGCGTAGCCTGGATTGCTCGGCAGCGGCCGCGCGAAATCGATGAAGTTGCGGTTGAGGTCGACGTTCTCCTCGGTCACGCGCGTGCGGTGCGCGAAGCCCCACGGGTTGTGCGCGTGGAAGAGGACCACCGCCGTGCCTGGCGCGACGCGCGTCGCCGCGCCGGAGCGCAGCCAGTTCGTAAGCGCGGCCGAGCCGGAGTAGCCCTCGATGCCGTGCGTCCCGCAGCCGACCGCGAAGATGTCGCGCGCCGCGGGGTCGCCGAGCACCGCGACATCCATGAACAGGCCCTTCTCCGGATGCGCGTAGTGCGCCACGCGGTCGCCGGCCGCGTCGAGGAACTTCTCGCGCGCCTCGGCGTACGACTCCGAGAACACCTCCAGGTCAGCCGTCACGCAGGCCCTGCCAGCGCGCCAGCTGCGCCGAATGGATGCCGAACAGGTCGAGCACGCGCGCCACCGTGTGCGCCACCATGTCGTCCAGCGAGGCGAGGCCGGCGTAGAAGGCGGGCACCGGCGGATAGACGATCGCGCCCATCTCGCTGGCGCTGACCATGTTGCGCAGGTGCGCGAGGTTGAGCGGCGCTTCGCGCGGCAGCAGCACGAGGCGGCGGCGCTCCTTGAGCACCACGTCGGCGGCGCGCGAGACGAGGTCGTCGGCGTGAGCGTGGGCCACCGCGGCGAGCGTCTTCATGGAGCACGGCGCGACCACCATGCCGTCGGTGAGGAACGAGCCGCTCGCGAGCGTGGCGCCGATGTCCTTCGGATGGTAGGCGTGGTCGGCGAGCGCTTCGAGGTCCTTGCGCTTCAGCTTGAGCTCGTGGAAGGCATTGAGGGCGCCGGCGTCCGTGACGACGAGGTGGCTTTCGCAGCCGCCGGCCTCGCGCAGCGCCTTGAGGATCTGCACGCCGTAGATCGCCCCGGTGGCGCCGGTGATTCCCACGATGAGGCGTTTCGCCATCCTGCGAAGGCTACCCCATTAGAATCGCGCCGTGAAACTCATGCTCGCCGTCTTCTGCCCCTTCGCGGCGGGCTACTTCCTCTCGTTCTTCTTCCGCAACGTCAACGCGGTCATCTCCAAGGACCTGGCGCGCGAGTTCTCGCTCTCGCCGTCGGACCTCGGCTTCCTGACCTCGATGTACATGCTCGCCTTCGCCGCGATCCAGCTTCCCGTGGGCGTGCTGCTCGACCGCTACGGCCCGCGCCGCGTGGTCACGGTGCTCCTGTGCGTCGCCGGCGCGGGCGCGCTGACCTTCGGCCTCGCCCAGGACTTCGTCATGCTCTCCGTCGGCCGCGCGATGATCGGCATCGGCGTATCGGCGGGACTGATGGGCGCGATCAAGGCGTTCACGCTGTGGTTTCCGCTCTCGCGCCTGGCGACGCTGAACGGGCTGTACCTCGCCGCCGGCGGTCTCGGCGGCCTCTCGGCCACCGCACCCGCGGAAGCGATCATCGGGGCATTCGGCTGGCGCGTGCTCTTCTACGGCCTCGCGGCTGCCGCCGTCGGCGCCTCCATGCTCGTGTTGTTCGTGGTGCCGGAGAAGAAGCTGCCCGGCTCAGGGGAATCGCTGCGCCAGCAGTTCGCCGCGTTCGGGCGGGTGTTTTCGTCGGTGCCCTTCTGGCGCATCAACGCCGCGTTCGTCCTCACGCTTTCGGCCTACCAGGCGCTGCAGGGACTGTGGCTCGCGCCCTGGCTGTACGACATCGCCGGCCTGGACCGGCCGGCGGTCGCGCGATATCTGCTGGTCACCAGTCTGGCGTACGTCGCCGGGTCGGTGATCTTCGGCGTCTCGAGCGACCGGCTGGCGCGTGCCGGCGTCCCGCGCATGACGGTGTACAAGCTCGGCGTCGCGGTTTCCATCGCCACGTTCTGCCTGCTGGCGGCCGGGACGACGCGCGGCCTCGCGCCCATCCTCACGCTGTACGGCTTCGCCACCATCTCCGGTGCGCTGGCCTACCCGCTCATGACGGCCCTGTTCGGGCCGGAGATGACCGGGCGCGTGAACACCGCCTCGAACGTGATGATGTTCGCCTGCTCCTTCGCCTTCCAGTGGGGAATCGGCGCTGTGCTGCGGCTTTTCCCGGTCGCGGGGGCGAGCTACGCCGCCGCGGGCTACGCGACGGCGTTCTGGATCCTCGCGGCGCTGCAGATCGCAGCGTTCGCGTGGCTGCTTCCGATGAAGGAAGCGCGCGGCTACGAGCCGCGCTTGTAGACGATCTTCTTCGTGCCGCCGTCGCAGGTGCCGACGACCTTGCCTTCGGCCTGCGCGCCGGCCTCGAGGATGTCGAGGGTGAACTTCTCGACGCCGTTCTTCCGGATCTTCGCGTCGATCTCGGCCTTCAGGTCCTCGCAGGACTTCTTCTGCGCCCAAGCCGGGCCCGCGAGGCCCGTTCCCAGCACCACCAGCCCCGCAACGATCGCCTTCATGGTTTTCTCCCCTTGAAAAACCGTCAGATGCGCTCCGTGATGAGGTACAGCGCCGCGCAGCCGAGCGCGAGCGTCAGGACGAGCGCCGGGCGCCCGTAGCGCCGGAAGCGCCCGTCCGGGCGGAAGTAGAGGTTGCGGATCACGTCTTCGCGTCCGCCGGCCCACAGCCAGTCCGGGCCCGCCTTGTCGATCACCGTGGGATTGAAAAGGCCGAGCAGAAAGGAAAAGAACGTCCCGACCAGCATGCCTGCGACCATCGTCCCCCCGGTTGAAAGCTGTCTACTTTGTAGCGGGCGATTATAGTTGCGTATCGCGATTTCGTCGCTGTCCGCCCTCGCCGACAGCGTTCTCAAAGGGAGCTGCAAAATGTTCAAGACCACCCTCGCCGGCAGCCTGCCGAAGCCCGCCTGGCTCGCCGAAACCAACAAGCTGTGGCCGGCCTGGCGCTCGCAGGGGGCGGAGCTCGACCGCGCCAAGCGCGACGCGACGCTCCTCTGGCTGAAGGAGCAGGAGGACGCGGGGCTCGACATCGTCGGCGACGGCGAGCAGTCCCGCCAGCACTTCGTGCACGGGTTCCTCGAGTTCGTCGAGGGTATCGACTTCGAGCACAAGGTGAAGATGGGCATCCGCGACAACCGCTACGACGCGATGGTGCCGGTCGTGGTCGGGCCCCTCAGGCTCAAGGGACGCGTGCACGCGACCGAGGCGCGGCTGCTGCGCGCGCACACGAAGAAGAAGATCAAGATGACCCTGCCCGGGCCGATGACCATCGTCGACACGCTGGCCGACCGCCACTACGGCGACAAGGTGAAGCTCGCCATGGCCTTCGCCGCGCTGCTCAACCAGGAGGCCCGGGCCCTGGAGAAGGACGGCGTGGACGTGATCCAGTTCGACGAGCCGGCCTTCAACGTCTACATGGAGGACGTGAAGCGCTGGGGCATCCGGGCGCTCGACCGCGCGCTGCAGGGGCTCAAGTGCACGACCGTCGTGCACATCTGCTACGGCTACGGCATCGAGGCCAACGTGAAGTGGAAGGAAACGCTCGGCAGCCAGTGGCGCCAGTACGAGGAGATCTTCCCGGCGATCGCGAAGAGCAGGGTGAAGCAGGTCTCGCTGGAGTGCATGCACTCGAAGGTGCCGATGGAGCTGATGAAGCTGCTCAAGGGCAAGGACCTCCTCGTGGGCGCGATCGACGTCGCTTCCGACAAGGTCGAAACGCCGCAGGAAGTGGCGAGCCTGCTGCAGAAGGCCGCGAAGTACGTCCCGGCGAGTCGCATCTTCCCGTGCACCAACTGCGGCATGGCGCCGATGGACCGCGAAGTCGCGGTCGCCAAGCTGCGCGCGCTCGCCGCCGGGGCGGAGCTCGCGCGAAAGAAGGCGCGCCGTAGATGAAGAACCCGCTGCTGAAAGTCTTCCTCGGAGCGGTGCTCCTGCAGGCCTGCCTCGCGCTCGCGGTCGACCGCAGGCTGGAGATCACGCCGGCCAAGAGTGCGCCGGGCGGGCAGAAGCGCGTAGCCCTCATCATCGGCAACGCCGCCTACAAGACGGCGCCTTTGCGAAACCCGGTCAACGACGCACGGGCGATCGGCAAGGCGCTCGCGGGGACCGGCTTCCGCGTCACCGTGATCGAGGATGCGACGCACGCCGCGATGTGGCGGGCGATCCGCGACTTCGGCGACGAGCTCGCCGCGGGCGGGATCGGGCTCTTCTACTACGCGGGTCACGGGATGCAGGTGCGCGGAAAGAACTACCTGATTCCCGTCAATGCCGACCTGCAGCGCGAGGACGAGGTCGAGTTCCAGGCGATCGACGCCAACATCGTGCTCTCCAAGATGGACAGCGCCCGCAATCCGCTCAACATCATGATCCTCGACGCGTGCCGCAACAATCCGTTCGCCCGCAGCTTCCGCTCCAGCGCGCAGGGCCTCGCGCAGATGGAAGCGCCCTCGGGGACGCTCGTCGCCTTCGCCACCGCGCCCGGCTCGGTGGCCGCGGACGGCGACGGCGCGAACGGTCTCTATACCAAGCACCTGCTCGCCAACATCGGCACGCCGGGGCTGCCGGTGGAGCAGCTCTTCAAGCAGGTGCGCATCGGTGTCACGCGCGAGACGAAGGACCAGCAGATTCCGTGGGAAAGCTCCTCGCTCAAGGGCGACTTTTATTTCGTCATGCCGCGGCCCGGCGAAACGCTGCAGCAGGCCGACGTGGACAGGCGCGTGGCGGACGCGGTGCGCGCGGAGCGCGAGCAGATGCAGCAGACGATCCGCGAAATGCTCGCGCGCCAGCGCGCGGAGCTCGAGGAGCAGATCCGCCGCCAGGGCGGCACGCCTGCGGCGCGGCCCGAGCCGGTCGCGGCGCCCGCCCTGCAGACGGTCAGCTCCGCGCCGACGCCGGTTGCATCCGCATCGGCCAGCGACGCGCGCCTGCCGAAGATCGGCGACCGCTGGGAATACGTGTTCACCGACGTGCTCACGCGGCGCAAGCAGCCGTTGCGCTTCGACG
>Ga0196976_1000928_pt1 | contig 15507 bp, 9 predicted proteins | sample S3v_513CmetaG_FD_148644 | JGI IMG/M metagenome (GOLD analysis project Ga0196976, IMG submission 148644) | Soil microbial communities from Anza Borrego desert, Southern California, United States - S3+v_5-13C | ecosystem: Environmental > Terrestrial > Soil > Desert | place: USA: California...
TTTTCGTACTGCGGAAGCAGAAAACCCGTAAAGCTGATCGCCAGATAGGCGAAGCCATTGATCGTCAGCCATACGCCGATGAAGCGCGGCAGGAATCGTGACCTGTACGCGAGTATCCCCAGCGGAAAGAGCCAGAGTCCCCAGAGGATCTCGGCTGCAAGGATCTGGTGGTGATGCAGCCGCAGGAACAGCATGGCCAGCGCGTCGCGCTGAGGCTTGTCGAAAACGGAGAGAAATTCCGGGCCGCGCACGAGCATCAGGGCAGCAGCATCCGTGAGGCCGATGAAGAAGTCGATCGCTGCCGGCAAGAGGCCACCCAGGATGACCACCAGAACGGCTAGGTTCCTGTCCACTTCACTGAACAAGCGGTAAAGGGCCAACGTAAGGAAGATCACGATTACGCCGCAGACGAGCTCGCTCAAAATTCCGACGCGGAAGAGCAGCTCGTTAGCGGCGATGTTGTTGGCGGTCGAAGTCGCGTCGCCGCGCACGAAGAGGGCGCTCGGGATATACAGGAGGCGCAAAGGGGCGGCGAGGACTAGGAGCAGGTAAAGAAGTCCGGCGACTCTGCCGGGATTGTATGTCGAGCTCATGTCCCCTCCTATCGCGCCACGCCGGTGAGATACGCCGAGCGCCGGGAAAAAGTTCCACATCGGTGGAGTCAGGTTCCGGTGGTGCGCCCGACGCGATCGACTTGTGCTGACGCTTGAGACGACAACCGAACGACGATTTCTGCAATTCTTTTCACATCGAGTAAGGGTGAGCGCGGATCGCCAGTGTTTCGAACTTTGAAAACAAGATGGAACTTTTCCGCAGTTGTCACGTAACCGTTCGTCGGAGGAAACCATGCGAACAGTACTGTGCACACTGCTGATCTGCTTTGTTGCGACCGCAACTATCGCGCTGTCCCAGGAAAAGCCGAAAGAGCCGGAGAAAGCTGCGGCCCCGTCGACCCAGGGAAATCCCTTCATCGCATACAACAAGGGCATTTACAGAGGGGTGAAAGGTATTCTGTTGCGCTCTGCCGAGAAGATGCCGGAGGAGAACTACAAATTCAAGCCCACGGACTCGGTCCGCAGCTTCGGCCAGGTCCTCGGACACGTTGCCGACTCCCAGTACGCCTTTTGTTCCAGGGTGCTCGGGGAGAAAAATCCCGAACTTAAGATTGAGCAGACCAAAACCTCGAAGGCAGACCTGATCGCCGCACTCAAAGAAGCCTTCGCCTACTGCGACAAAGCACACGACGGCATGACAGACGAGACCGCTGTTCAAATGGTGAAGCTGTTCGGCGGGGACACGCCAAAAATCGGCGTGCTGAACGTGAACAGCGTGCACACAGTGGAACACTACGGCAACCTCGTGACGTACATGCGGATGAAAGACATCATCCCTCCAACAAGCGAGCCGGAGTTCCAGCCAGGGGCGAAGAAAACGCAGCCGAAGGAATGAGAGTCCCTGGGCAGATGGACGAGGTCTGGTGCGTGATTTGAGCCCGCGTGGAAGCCTGAACGCGCAGATCACTTGCTGCGCTCGGGATGACCGTTGTTGGAGCGAGTGCGTCGCTTCTCAGCGCGCGGCACCTACGGCGGAGGTACCCCGGTACGTTCGTACGAGCTACGGAGTGATCTCTATCGGAGTGCCGTCGGCTACAAGCTTCCAGATTTCGTCCATCTCCTCGTTCGTCACGGCGATGCAGCCGTCGGTCCAGTCATAAGCGCGATGTGCCGCGCCTATCCAGCCCTGGCCGTTGGGTAGTCCGTGGATGAAGATGTCGCCTCCTGGCGGTACGCCCTGGGCTTTCGCGCGGGCCTTGTCCGCCTGGTTGGGGTAGCTGATGTGGATGGACTTGTAGTACTGGCTCTTGGGATTTCGATAATCGAGAACGTAGGTCCCTTCCGGTGTCCGCTTGTCGCCCTGGCGCAATTTAGCTCCGACTGGTCGCTTGCCAAGGGCTACGTTGTAGCGCTTGATCTCGGTTCCATGACTCATGAGCAGCAGGACGCGCGCTTTCTTGTGCACGATCACGCAATCAACCTTCGGCGTGGCTCCTCGGTTGGCATGGAGGCGCTTGCGAGCAGAGCGAGGATGATACAAAGACCGGCAGCTCTAATCATCAGGCCGCGATTCTAGTCGCCAAGATGGAATCTACAAGTGCTTTGGTGGCTACGCCCGGGCGACTATGACGCGGCAATCTGGACGGGCAGTTCGCTGCGGAACTCAGGTTCGACGGCAACGCCGTCGCGGAACGCGACATACTTGCCCGAAATCGCAGGCACGCGCTCACCGGGCACGATGATTCCGACGAGGTTCAGCGGATCGGCTGCGGAGATAGTGACGGTTTCGCCCGTTGGAGGCTGCTTGCGTGCCGCACGAAGCGATTCCACGGCGACGGGAAGAGCGAACTGTTCTCCTAGGAATCCGGAAACGAAGCGACCGCCGCGAATGTCACCGCGATCCTCCAGACGACGGAAGGTCATCAGCAGTTCGCGCCAGGTCGGTAAGTTAGACTCGCGCGCCAGCACATCGCGAAAGACCACACCATAACGGTTCAGCAACATGCGACAAGCTGACTCGAGCATGTGCGCGCGATCGGCGGCATGCTCGGTGTGGAGCAGCGACCAGCGGCCTGCACTATGGCGCGGACGCGATGTGCGCCCGTGGCCCTGTCCGGCACGGCGCTTGGGGTCGATTAACGCGCGCAAGTTGTCGAAGCCGTCGGCCGTGACCAGGCCCGCGGCGACAAGTTCCCAGAGCGCTGTTTCCACTTCGGACTTCAGCTTGAAGGTGCCGCGGACAATATCGGGAAAGAACGACGCGCCGCGTTGCCGCAGGTAGGCGTGTACCTGTCGCGCGCCCTCGCTGAGGCCTTTCAGCTCATCTTCGGATTCGTGGCGGGGCTGCATCCAGTCCGGATCCTCGCGCACGAAGAAGGTAATGGGCGCAACGCTCGTCGGGATGACGCGGCGCTTTCCGCCGGACTCCTCCAGCGTTGCAGGGTGTGGTGACAGGCGTCCCCATCCGACGGCACCCGTCAGGCAGAGCTGGTCCAATACCTTCGGATCGTATGACGATATTCTGCGCGCCAGAACCTGCCGCTCCCACGCGTTCGCGGGGATCTCGAAACCCTGCAATTGCCGCAGGACTTCAAGCGTTCCGCGCTCTCCCGTTGTTTGTGTGCGCGGTGCAACGTGCTGCCAGCGAAGCAGCCAAGTCATGTACTGGGCGGGAGTGACGGGGTCAATCTCGCGGCGCAGGCGGCCGATGGTGAGCTTATGGATGCGGCTCAGAAGGCGGCGATTGCACCACTGAACGTTTGCGTCTCCAGCGCCGGATCCGACTGTGGCAACATCCATGCCCGGATCGAAGCGGCCGCGAAGAATCGCACCGCTGGCTTCCATGCGCAGCAATGCCTGTTCGATCTCGTCCTGCGGAAGCCCGAGCGTTTGAGAGAGTTGCAGGGCGGTTGTCGGTCCCACATGGTCCATCCATCCGGTCACGATGCGCAGCACGGATTCGCCGTGCGAAGGTGACTCGGTGGTGATGCTTGCTGGCTCGCTTATCCATCGAGCGCCCGGGTATGCCGCTTCGAATGTTCCGCGGCGCTCGGCCGCGACCCAGAAGCGAGTGCCGTCAGTTTCGGCCACTCCCGCTCGACCAGAAGCAGCGAGCGAATCGAAGAAGTCGCCCCATGCAGCGCGAATGCCTGCACCGCGCGTCGAATCGAAGTGCTCGGGCAGCACGATTAATGTGGAGAGTGCGTCGTGAAGCTCGTTGCTGTCGCGCACATCAGGCCATGCTTCCGACCGGATTTCGGCAACAGCAGCCTCGTCGAGTTTGCCGACCTCTTCGAGCACGGAGTCCGGCAGTACGCGCCGCATCTCCACGGCCCGTGCGCGCCGCTCTTCCAGTGGGGCGTCGTCGAGGTAGGCGTACGGGTTCGCATTTAGGATTTCGTGCGAGAACTGTGAAGGGATGGGGGTATCGACCGCGACCGTGCGAATACTGCCGTCCTGAAGTCCACGCAGCAGGCGCTTGAGACCCTCGATGTCCATCGCTTCGTGCAGGACGTCTTTCATCACCTCGCGAACAAGCGGGTGATCGGGAATCTTGATATCGCCTTCCACATTTTCCTGGCACGCAGCAACGTCGGGGAATACGGAGGCGAGCAGATCGTCGCTGCGCATGCGCAGCAGTTGCGGCGGAACCTTACGGCCTCCGCGAAAACGCAGCAGTGCGAGCGAGCGCGTCGCGTTCCACCGCCACCGCGCCTGGAAAATCGGCGAACCGGTAAGCACTGCCTGCTCCAAGACCTGCTGCACCGTTTCCGGTTGGAGGTAGTGAAAGACGTCGGCGAGCGGGAAGCTGTGCTGCTCGGCAAGCGCGATGTTGAGTCCGTCGTCCGTAGCGGCAGCCTGGAGTTCGAAGTTGAACGATACGCAGAAGCGTTTACGGAGAGCGAGTCCCCAAGCCTTGTTCACGCGCCCGCCGAACGGAGCGTGAATGACGAGTTGCATTCCGCCGCCTTCATCGAAAAAGCGCTCGGCAACGACCGTGTTCTGCGTCGGCACGGTCCCAAGGACGGTGCGTCCGGCGAGGATGTGGTCGATGACCTGCTCGGCCCCGGCATCGTCGAGTCCGCATTCGCGCTTGAGCCAGTCAATACAGGAGGTCAGTTCTTCGCTCTTGTTCACCTGACGCACGGCAAGCAGTGAGGTGGCCGAAAGGCGGTCGGAGATTTCGCCGCGCAACGCAGACACCTGCTCCGAAAGTTCAGCCGTACGCGCGGGCGCCTCGCCGCGCCAGAACGGAACGGATGGAGGAGCACCGTGCGCGTCCTCGACAAGCACGCGTCCTGAGTTCGATTCCACCCGGCGGATGCGCCATGAGGTGTTGCCGAGCAGGATGATGTCGCCCTTGTTCGACTCGACTGCGAAGTCCTCGTCGAGCGTGCCGACGACGGTGCCTTCCGGCATGGCAACCATGCTGTAGAGGGCCGTTTCCGGAATGGCTCCGCCGCTGGTGATTGCAGCCAGTCTGGCGCCGCGTCGTGCGGTTAAACGGTGGTGGACCCGGTCTCGGTGGAGGTAAGCACCGTAGCGTCCGCGACGGGCGGCGATGCCTTCCGACAGCATTTCCAGCAGAGCGTCAAACTCGGTGCGCGTGAGTGCGGCGAAGGGATAGGCGCGTCGCACGAGCGAGAACAACTCACCTTCGCTCATGCCGCCGGGATCGTGTGCGTGCAGCGACAACTCGTCTGGCAGCGGCGCCCTGAGCGTGCGAGTGCGCGAGGCGACCTCGGCGACCATCTGCTGGGCCAGAATGTCCAGCGGACACTCGGGCATGATAATGCGGTCAAGTTCTCCGTGATGGATGGCACGAACCAGAGCCGCACATTCGATGAGCTCATCTCGCGTTGTGGCGAAAAGGCGAGCCTTGGGGATCGCGCCGCGCCAGTGTCCGGAGCGCCCAACGCGCTGAAGTGCTACGGCAATCGCGCGTGGAGACCCAATTTGGATGACGAGGTCAACGTGGCCGATGTCGATACCGAGTTCGAGCGATGCCGTCGCTACAAGTACCGGGATTTCGCCCTGTTTCAACTTGCGTTCAGCCTGAAGACGCAACTTGCGGGCGAGGGAACCATGATGTGCGGCAACCGAGTCCTCGCCGAGACGTTCGCTAAGGCGCAGTGCAACGCGCTCAGCGAGTCTGCGGGTGTTCACAAAAACGAGCGTTGAGCGGTGCTGGCGAACAAGTTCGGCGATGCGGTCGTAAATCTCGTCCCACATCTCATTGGTCGCCACGGGGCCGAGTTCGCTTTGCGGCACCTCGACGGCGAGGTCCATGTGGCGCTTGTGGCCAACGTGCACGACAACGGGGTCGGGCTGCGCGCTGCCCGTAAGGAAGTGGGCGATCAACTCCAACGGCTTCTGCGTTGCCGAAAGGCCGATGCGCGTGGGCTTGCGATGCGTGACGGCGTCGAGGCGTTCGAGCGAGAGCGCCAGATGCGACCCACGTTTTGAGCCTGCAACGGCGTGAATCTCGTCGACAATGACGGTCTCAACGTCGCGCAGGATTTCTCGGCTCTTGTCCGCAGTAAGCAGGATGTAAAGCGATTCGGGCGTGGTGACGAGGATGTGCGGCGGGCGCTTGAGTTGTGCGCGGCGCTCATGCATCAGCGTGTCGCCGGTGCGAACGGCGGTTCGAATCTCCGGCATGAGCATGCCGCGATGACCGGCAAGCTGGAGGATTTCGCCGAGCGGCACTTCGAGGTTTTTCTGAATGTCGTTGCCGAGCGCCTTCAGCGGCGAGACGTATAGCACCTCGGTACGGTCCTGCAGGTCACCGGAGAGCGCTTTTCTCACGAGTCGGTCGATACAGGCAAGGAAGGCGGCGAGTGTTTTACCAGAGCCCGTTGGTGCGGAAATCAGGGTCGTGCGACCGGCGAGAATGTGCGGCCAGCCCTGCTCCTGAGGTTCCGTCGGCGTTCCAAACTTGTGAATGAACCAGTCGCGGACGAGCGGGTGGGCCCAGTCGAGAGCAGGGGATGAGACAGTCTCCTGCTCCATGGAGGGACCGGAGGTGGCAAGGTGCAGTGGTTCCATTCCCAGGCTCGTGAGCTTCGCTAAAGTTTCGCCTGCGGAGTAGATGAGATCAGGTTCGATGTAGATTCGGTTTGCTTGAGGGTGGCAGAGGAGGAGGCCTGGAGAGCGAGCTACGTGTCCAACATCGGGCAGTGTAGGTGCCCGTCTTGAACCGGCACCACCGCCAGTCGAAGACTGGCGGCCACACAGGCATTAGTGAGTGGTCACGACCCCGCCAACGTTCATTTCCAGTGCCGACCCGGTCACTCGGGCGCCGCCGCCGAACGAAGGCGAGGCCATCTGCTGCGCGAGGTTCACCAACAGGAACGCTTTCGGCATCGGGTAGGGGATGGACTCGATGAAGGCGAGCGCCATATCAGGGTCGCTCTTTGCGGCGACGCGTACCAGGCGACTCATCATTCCTGCGGCAGGGCCCATGCCATTTCGCCCGCTCTCGTCATCGGCTTCCTTCCGCATCAGGTCGCGTCCGAGTTCAAAGCCTTGCTCGACGAGTTCACGAACCTGACCGGACTTCTCGGCGGCGTTGAGAGTTTCGGCCTTGGCGACGATCACGCTCAATTGGGTCTTCTTGTCCTTCGCTTCGGAGGCAATCTGGTCAAGCTGCTTAAGCAACTGGTCAGAAGGCTTTGGGGTTTCGCTGCCTAGATTCCGCATGCGCGCGATCTGGGCGAGAGCATCTGCTCGAGCGGCGGGGTCGGCGATCTGACCGGTCATGGCGAGCGCGCGATCGGGATCGCGGCGGGCGCTTCGAGCGATTTCCATTTGCTGGCGCACCTGAGCAACGCGTTCGTTCTGGCCGTCGGGCGATGCGGCGAAGGTGACGTTCATATCCCAAGGGCCGCGGCGATTGTCGCCGAACTGCTGGAACTGCGGGCGAGCCTGGATGACTTCCGAGTACAGGGAGGGGGACATGCGCCTTAGCATCGGGAGCATCCCGAAGATTGCCATGTCGGCTTCGTTCCTGATGTCCACCTTCGACCCATTGGCCAGGGCTACCTGTGCCTGCATGCCCGGCTGCAAAGTGCTGTCGTGCGCCAGAAGGCTGCGAACAACGGTAGACAATGCTTCGTTGATGACATCGGCAGGCAGAGTATGCGAACTACCCATCAGGAATTCGGAAAATGAGCGGTCCTTTCCGGCGGAGCGGGAAGCGGCTTGATAGACCGAGTAACCTTCGCGAAAGATGGCTTCTGCCAGTTCCGGGTTCGAGGAACCAATCTCAGCCAGTAAACGCCCCATCGCCATATAGGGATACCGGCTGTTTCGCGCCATTGTGTTCGCAGTAGAGCGCAGGAGCGGCAGGGCTTCGGAGCCGCGCTTCCGGTACACTGCGGTAAAAAGGCGCGTGGCAAGAACTTCTGGAACGTTGAAGACCGCGGGGTTGTCAGGGGGCAGTTCAAGTTGCTCGAGGTACTTGAGCGCCCGCTCTGTGTCCGCTTTCGAAACAGCTTCGATGGCGGCCATCTGTGCGATGGGCCTCTGCTCTGCCGGGGCGTCCTGGGCGGCTTTGAGGAGTTCCTCCGCCCACTGCTGCGTCTTTTGGGGGTTGATTTCCGCGGCAGTGCGGACCACGGAACTGAGGACCAGTACGCGCTGGCGGTCTGAGAGCTGGTCGCATAGGCCGTATGCGCGCTCCAGCAGTTCCCATGCGCGCTTCTTCTCCGGCGTGAGTTTTTCGGGAGCTGGCGTCGCTGGCGCCTTCGGCGGTGGCTGCTGCGCCTTGGCCGAAATCGGCGTTGCGGGCGAGGCGGCGGCCTTTTGAGGCGACGACACATCCTGCGAGAATGCCGACCCAGCACACAGCACGAACACCGAAAGCAGGACACGCATAATCCCACACCTCCGTGAGTACCTGATTTTATATCCGCCGCGCTGATGAGCGCGAAGGCCAGTGACCATGGTGCGTTCCGAAAAGGGAAGCTCGTGCGATAGAGTACTCACAGCTACACAGACGAGAACAAATGAATGTCGAAAGCACGCGCTGAAAAGATAAAAGTCATTCTCTTTGACGTGGATGGTGTCCTCACGGACGGCAAGATCTTCCTACTGCCCGCTCCTGCCGGTACGCAAGACAAGGCTGTGCGGCCCGAAGCTGCGGAAAGAGCTGACTCTGGCGGATATGCCATCGTCAGCAATGAAATGATCGAGGCCAAGGCGTTCCACGCGCACGACGGCACAGCCATTTCGCTGGCGAGGCTCGGTGGGCTTAAAACGGGCGTGATCACGAAGCGCATCTCGGAAACGGTTCGCCTGCGCGCGCGCGATCTGCGGCTTGACTACGTGTACCAGGGGATTGCGGACAAGGCAGGTTGCTTCGAGCAGATTTGTGCGGAAGCTGGCGTGCAGCCCGAGGAGGTTGCCTTCGTTGGCGATGACATCATCGACCTGCCCGTCATGCGGCGCTGCGGCCTGGCGATTGCCGTAGCGAACGCGCGGGAGCAGGTGAAAGACGAATCGCACGTCGTAACGGACCATGGCGGTGGCGAAGGTGCTGCACGCGACGCGGTGGAATACATTCTCCGCGCAAAAGGAATTCTCGAAGACGTAGTGGAACAATACCTGGGCGAGCGCACCCCGAAGCGCGAGGCGTAACTACCGCAAAGAAAAAGAACCCGCTACCAGTTGGGGCATCCGGCAACGGGTCCACCGTTTCCTGACTAAACCATCAGGAGGCTACTTAATAGACGGTACGTAAACGCAAGGGTTAGCGTTCCGCAAAGACGAACACGAGTTTGGCTTCAAAATGAAGGCCCGGGCGGACTTGCCCGGGCCGAAGTGTCTGCGCTTAGCGCTCTACTCGGTCACGCTCACCGGCCGGTTGGCACCCATCAGTTCGCCAAACCGTGGGTCCTTCCGCAACTCGGCGAACTCGTTCTCCTTCAGGGCTTCGTTCACGCCCTTGTAACCGTCCTCGATTGCCCGCTTCAGGTAGTAGAGGCTCCGGTCAACGTTGCCGGCCTTAGCGTAGAGCTTTGCGAGGACGTAAGAGAAATGAGCGCGGTCTTCAGGCGAGGCCATGTGGGCCGCCACCCCGGCTCGCGTTCGTCGTTCGAACACTTCCGGATCGAGTTGGAAGGCGCGCGCGTATTCCACTGCGGCCTTATCAATCTGGCCGTCGGAGAAGTAAGCCGTTCCGAGATTGCTGTGGAACGAGGCAGACGTCTCCCGGAGCTTCAACGCTCTCCTGTACCACTTGATTGCACGGCCGAAGTCGCGCTTGCCCTCCGGGTTCCTCAGCGCCTTGGCGGATTCCATCTGGTAGTAAACGACTCCCAGATTGTTCACGGCGTCTGCATAGGTCTTGTCGTGCTTCACGGCCTTCTTCAGGCTCTTTTCGGCCTCCCGCAGCTTTCCAAGCTGCAGTTCGGCGATCGCCCGCTTGTTCCACAAAACCGCGTTCTTGCCGCTTTTCTTGAGAGCCGTCTCGTAGTAGTCAATCGCGTCCCGATACATGTTGCGCTCGCGCAACTTGTCGCCGGTTGTTTCAAGCTCCTCAAGAGACATCGCCATGGAAGGCGGGTCAACTCGCGGTGGAGCGACTGCTTCAGGAGTGGCCTGAGCTGGCTGTTGCTGCGGAACATTGGGGACGTTTACCGGTGTTTGCGCTGTTGTTTGAGCGAACGACATCGTTACGCAAAACACCACGGTGATGCACGGAATCAGGATTCTGACATGGCGCACGGTGCACCTCTGCTATGCAGCCAAAAGTATATTCCCAAAACTGAGTAGTGTAGACGGCTTTCAGCGGTGTCGCGTTCCAGGTAAGCGAGCGAGCGAGCGACGGGGGAGGCTACATGAGTGCGACGAGACGGCGACACAAGATCGGGCGATGATGAGTCAGGGGGACTGTTGGGATGGGTTGTGCCGGGAACGGTACACTCCGTTCCCGGCGCGAGAGTAGCATCAGCGAGGCTGGGGAACTGACTTCTGTTCCGGCTGCTGTGTTTTTTGTTCGTCGTCGTTACCGCCGCCGAAGACACCAGCCAGCTTGCCCCAAAATCCCTTCTTTTTCTTGCCGTCATCGGGCTGTTGTTGCGGTTGCTGCGGCTGTGCCTGAGCCTGCCGGTTCCCCTGTTGGCCCGGGGGCAGCTTGGCGGGTTGAGGCGGCGGGGGCACCACGTAATCAGGCTGTCCAACACCGAACAGTTTCTGGAAGACGTTTCGCTGGTCTGGCATGACCTGCTCGCACGTTTCCGTTGGCTCGGTGCCGGCGATGAAGGCCACGTTCACCACGTCAGTTGAACAGCCGTCTGTCGCAAGGCGATTGGTGTTTTTGTCGATACGGACGTCAACCACTCCGGCAGGCTGCTGGAAGTAGCCCATGTCGCGGTAACGCGGCAGTTTCTGTGCGCGCTTCATGAACTCGGCCCAGATCGGTGCGGCTGACTGCGCGCCACTGAGCTTGAGATCACTATAGTCGTCGTACCCCACCCAGACGACACAAACGAGGTTTGTGGTATATCCGGCGAACCAGCCATCGTGGGAGGTGCCGGTCTTGCCTGCGGCCGGTGCAGTGAATCCGCGGCGCCGGACATCGTATCCGGTACCGAAATTTACGACGCCTTCCATCATGTTCGTCATGACGTAGGCGACACGCGGGTCAAGCACCTCGCGCTTCTGCGATTCGAAGTCTTCGACTACATCGCCCTGCGCGTTACGAATCGACCGAACAAGCAGTGGAGAGACGCGCACGCCGTTGTTGGCGAAAACGGTATATGCGCCAGCCATGTCCAGCGGCGTCGCATCGTAGGCACCGAGAGCCATCGCCGGGGTGGGCCGCACGGAGGGAATGCCGGCCGCTTTTGCCAGTTGCACCACGTTGTCATAACCGACGAGTTCGGCGAGCCGCACCGTGGCGTTATTCAGCGACAGCGCGAGCGCGTAGCGGGTAGTCACCTGTCCGTGGTACTCGTCCTTGTAGTTGCGGGGCTCGTAGATCTCGTCGCCGTGCATGAACGTGCCCGGCGAGTCATCGATCATGGAAACCGGGGTCTCCTGGACCTCTGTTCCCGCAATGGCCGTGTTCATGGCGGCCGCGTAAACGAACGGCTTGAAAATCGAACCGGTGGGGCGCTTTGCCACTGCGTGGTTCAACTGACTGAAGCCGTAATTCCTGCCGCCGACAAGTGCCAGAACCTCGCCGGTCCTGGGGTCCAGTGCCACGAGAGCAACCTGCGGGGTGGGACCGGGTAGCACCTTGGTCTCGGTCTTCGCGTTTTTGCCCTTCCCAACCTTCGTCTTGCGAGTACGTTGCCTGGTGACCTGTTCGTCAACGAACTTCAAGCCTTCGGCTACGGCTTCAGCGGCTGCCTGCTGCAAATCCGGGTCCAGGGTGGTGTAGATGCGGTATCCGTTCTCGTTGAGCTCCTGTTCGTTGACGCGGGAAATAACGCTGTCGCGAACGAGGTCAACGAAATAGGGGGCATCGCTGGCTTCGACATTGGGCGGGGCAAGATTCGGCGGCTCGGCTTTGGCCTTTTCTGCCTGTTGACGAGTTATCTTGCCGAAATCCACCATGGCATCGAGCACGGTGTTGCGGCGGTTCTGTGCGCGCTCGGGATGTCGGTAGGGGTTGAGGTAGCTGGGCCGCTGAATGATGCCGGCGATCAGCGCCGCCTCGGAAAGCGTCAGGCTTTGGAGATCCTTGTTGAAGTAGGCGCGCGCCGCCTCAGCGAAGCCAACGATGGCAAACGATCCTCGCTGCCCAAGGTCCACCTGGTTCGCGTACAGCTCGAATATCTGCTGCTTCGTGAACTTCTGCTCGAGTTCGAACGCGATCAGGACTTCTATGGCTTTGCGCTTCAGCGTCTTTTCCGGCGTCAGGAAGAAGGCGCGAGCCATCTGCATGGTGATCGTCGAGAACCCTTGCCGGGCACGCCCAGACCGCAGGTTGATCCACGCCGCTTCCGCCACACGCAAGTAGTTCACGCCGCTGTGTTCAAAGAAGCGCCGGTCTTCGATTGCGAGCACGGCATTCACGAGAACCTGCGGGATTTCGTTGTACTTAACGAGCTGACGCTTAGCGCGTTGACCGCTGTCGAAGAGCGCGGTAACGAGCCGCGGCTCAAGTTCATAGGCCGACACTTCTCGGCCGCCCTCGGTCGTTATCTTCTCGACCTTGTTACCGGCGAAATAGATGCGCGACCGCTCGGGGGCGTGGAAGGATTCCGGACCGGGGACAATTTCAATCCCGCCGTCGATGACCCGGTACATTCCGACTTTCGACTCGGAATCCCTACTGGCAATCTCCGTGTATCCTGCGCGCCGCAACTCGCTGATAATCTCGGACCGGCTGGCGTCGTCGCCGACGTGTACCGATCTCGGCAGCGCATAGATCTTTGCCGAGTTCGTGAAGATCTGGCCGCTCATGCGGCGGTCGATGATCTTCTCGTACTTGAGATAGAAGTACGTGAAGACACCCAGGAACAGGGTGGCCAGGATGATGAATGATGCTACGGCTGCCTTGATGACCGGGTCGGAAAGGGTGAGGTGGTGCCGGCGCTTGGCCGGGGCTTTACGCGGAATTTTCAGCTTGATAGCCACAAATAACTTTGTCGCGGAGCTCCGCTTTATTCGACGATGCGGCGAGCGAAAACGTTACCCACTAAGTGAAAGGGAACGCTGCGGCGAAGCGAATTCGCCTTTGCGTCCGAGTTCATAGGCCAGAGCGTGCGGTTATTGTACCAAGCCCGTTTTCCCCGCCGGCTACCCGCTACAGCTTCTTGTTCTTCGTGGCGGGGTGGAAATCCAGGTTCAGCGGACGGAACGGCAGATCGATGTGAACGTTGTAGTCGGCCCAGATGACGACTTCATTCCCCACCCGTGACACGTTGATTTGTTCCGCGTCTATTAGGACCCCGATCTGTTGGGCTTCCTTATAAACCTTCTGCCGGATATCTTCTTCGGTCAGGCGAGGATCGACCGCGCTGAATCGCGCGGCCGTCTCCATCGAATCCTGCAACTGGTAATTGCGGAAGTACGGCGGGGCTACCGACCAGCCCACGTAAAGTGCCGCCGCAATCACGGCCACTCCGAACAGAGCGCGAAGCGTTTTCATCACCTAGATTCTACTCGCGTTGGGCAACCAACTGGCGCGTTACTTCGGTGATACGTCCCACTTCCACTTCCTGCACGTTGCGGTCGGAACGGCGAACCAGTTCCACCTTGCCTTCGGCCAGTTTCTTGCCCACATTGATGCGGAACGGGATACCGACGAGGTCGGCATCCTTGAACTTCACGCCCGGGCGCTCGTCGCGATCATCCAGAATGACGTCCAGTCCGGCGGACTCCATCTGTTTCGCAATATCGACTGCGGCGTTGAGCAGTTTCTCGTCTGAGACGTTCGTGGGAACCACTACGACCTGGAAAGGAGCAATCACCGGGTCGAGCCAGAAGCCATTTTCGTCATGGTTCTGCTCGATGGCTGAGGTCAGAATGCGCTCGATGCCGATACCGTAGCTGCCCATGATGGGCGTGACTTCCTTACCGTCCTTGTCGAGCACGCGGGCACCCATGGACTCGGAGTACTTGTAGCCCAGCTTAAAGATGTGGCCGATCTCAACTGCCTTGCCCACCTGAAGCGGAGCCCCACAATTCGGGCAGCCCTCACCCTGCTCCACGCTGCGCAGGTCTACGTACTGCTGTTCCGCGACCTGGAAGTCGCGGCCGGGGGTTACGTTCCTGAGGTGGTAATCCTGTTTGTTCGCACCCGCTATCAGGTTCTTGCGGCCCAGCAGCGCGCGGTCCACGAACACTTTCGCCTGCACACCGCGATAGCCGCGTCCTTCGAGGCCGATAGGGCCGAGGAAGCCCGCAGGTGACTGGAAGACCTCTTCGATTTCCTCGGCGTGCATCGGGCGGAACTCCGCTCCCGGCATCACGCCAGCGAGTTTGGCTTCGTTCAGGCTATGGTCGCCACGCAGGAAGGCCACGACCGGGACTTCCTTGCGGCCGTTCTCGTCCTCTGGGAAGACGGCCATCATGGCCATGGTCTTCATCTTGTTCTTCGGCGAGACCTTCAGGTAGTTTGCAACTTCCTCGATAGTCTTCATGCCCGGCGTGTGTACGAGTTCGGGCATCCCGTCGCCGCTTGGGTCGTAATCCTGCACTTCGTCCAGACGAGACGTGGCCTTTTCGATGTTGGCCGCGTACTTGCACTTCGGGCAGCTTACGACGAGGTCTTCACCCGCGTCCGTGTACACCATGAACTCGTGGGACTGCGAGCCGCCCATGGCGCCCGAATGCGCCTCGACGGCCACGTACTTCAGTCCGCAACGGTCGAAGATGCGGCAGTAAGCGTCATAGTGCTTCTGGTAGCTGATGTCGAGGCCAGCGGCATCGATGTCGAAGGAGTATGAGTCCTTCATCGTGAACTGGCGGATGCGCAGCAAGCCCGACTTCGGGCGAGGCTCGTCGCGGAACTTCGGCTGGATCTGGTACCAGATCTGCGGAAGTTCCTTGTAGCTGCGGATCTCCTTGCGCGCGATCTCCGTCATCACCTCTTCTTCGGTCATGCCAAGGCAGAGGTCGGCGCCCTTGCGGTCCTTCAGGCGGAACATGTTGTCGCCCATCACGGACCAGCGCCCGCTGGCTTCCCAGATTTCGCGCGGATGAATGGCGGGCAGGTAAAACTCCTGTCCGACCTTGTCCATCTCCTCGCGGACGATGTTGGTGATCTTCAGGATCGACCGCTGTCCGAGGAAGATGTACGAGTAAATGCCTGCGGCAAGCTGACGGATGTAGCCTGCGCGGACGAGGAACTTGTGGCTGGCGACTTCAGCGTCGGCCGGCGCTTCGCGAAGGGTGGGAATGAAAACTTGTGACCAGCGATACATGATTGATTTCGGTCCTCAGCAGAAACTTCGATTCTAAAGTATGGGTTGGCCGTAGAACCAGTTGGGAGTTG
>Ga0196976_1000929_pt1 | contig 15493 bp, 13 predicted proteins | sample S3v_513CmetaG_FD_148644 | JGI IMG/M metagenome (GOLD analysis project Ga0196976, IMG submission 148644) | Soil microbial communities from Anza Borrego desert, Southern California, United States - S3+v_5-13C | ecosystem: Environmental > Terrestrial > Soil > Desert | place: USA: California...
CGAGGTCGAGGCGGTCCAGCAGGAGCCGGGCGGTGGCGAGCTCATGGAGGCGCTCGCGGCGGCCTGGTACCGGGTCCAGCTCGCCCGCCGCTTCCACAACGAGGCCGTCGCCCAGACGCAGCGTGTCCGGCGCAAGATCGTCGTCCGCGTCCTCCGGCTGCACGGGCACGCGGCGATGCCGCAGACGGTCGAGATCGACGACGCGTGGCCGGAGTCGCTCCAGCGCATCGCCCAGGCCGCCTGAGCGCCCGGTCTAGGATGGGACCGCCGCGGCGACGACGCGCGGCGGCCCGATCACGCCAGCCCCCCGTGGGCGCCGGACGGGCGCCCACCCCCACGCGCGAACCAAGGGACTGATGTGAGCAGCGAGACCCAGCCCGTGATCGGCACCGCGAAGGTCAAGCGCGGCATGGCCGAGATGCTCAAGCGCGGCGTGATCATGGACGTGGTCACCCCCGACCAGGCGAAGATCGCCGAGGACGCCGGGGCCGTCGCGGTCATGGCGCTCGAGCGCGTCCCGGCGGACATCCGCGCCCAGGGTGGCGTGGCCCGCATGAGCGACCCCGACCTGATCGAGGGCATCATCTCCGCGGTCTCGATCCCGGTGATGGCGAAGGCCCGCATCGGCCACTTCGTCGAGGCGCAGGTGCTCCAGTCCCTCGGGGTCGACTACGTCGACGAGTCCGAGGTCCTCACGCCGGCGGACTACGCGCACCACATCGACAAGTGGGCCTTCACCGTCCCGTTCGTGTGCGGCGCGACGAACCTGGGCGAGGCGCTCCGGCGCATCACCGAGGGCGCCGCCATGATCCGGTCCAAGGGCGAGGCCGGCACGGGTGACGTGTCGAACGCGACGACGCACATGCGGCAGATCCGCGACGAGATCCGGCGGCTCACGTCGCTGCCCGAGGACGAGCTCTTCGTCGCGGCCAAGGAGCTCGCGGCGCCGTACGACCTGGTGAAGGAGGTCGCCGCTGCGGGCAAGCTGCCGGTGGTGCTCTTCACCGCCGGTGGCATCGCGACGCCGGCGGACGCCGCCATGATGATGCAGCTCGGCGCGGAGGGCGTCTTCGTCGGATCCGGCATCTTCAAGTCGGGCGAGCCCGCGCGGCGCGCGGCGGCCATCGTGAAGGCCACGACGTTCTACGACGACCCCGACGTCATCGCCGAGGTCTCCCGCGGGCTCGGCGAGGCCATGGTCGGCATCAACGTGGAGGACGTGCCCGAGCCGCACCGCCTGGCCGAGCGCGGCTGGTGACCTCCCGCGTCCCCCGCAAGGGGGAGGCCGGCCGTGCCGGCGTCGGCGTCACCCAGCTCGGCGCGGACTGGGTCGAGGGTCCGGACGGCGTCCCGTTCCGCCGGGGCGCGCGGCTGATCCTGCTCGACGCCGCGGACCGGGTGCTGATGGTGCGTGGCCACGACGTCGACAACCCGGCGAGGGCGTGGTGGTTCACCGTGGGCGGCGGCATCGACCCCGGTGAGACGCCGGTGGAGGCGGCTGCGCGGGAGCTCGCGGAGGAGACCGGCCTCGTCGTCGACCCGACGACGATCGAGGGTCCCGTCGCGCGACGGCGGGCGGTCTTCGACTTCGCCGCCCGGACGGTGCGCCAGGACGAGGAGTTCTTCCTCGCGCGGATCGACGAGCCGGGGCCGTTGGTGACCCACGGCTGGACCGACGTCGAGCGGTCGTTCATGGACGAGCTGCGCTGGTGGGACCTCGACGCGTTGGCGGACGTCGCCGAGGAGGTGTTCCCGGCCGCGTTCGTGCCGCTCGTTCGCGAGCTCCTGGGCGGGTGGGACGGCGTCGTGCGGCGGCTCCCGGACGAGGTCCCCGACGGCGGCTGAACCGGCCGTGCGCCGACCGCGTCGGAGGTCGCCCTCGGGAGGGATCCGTACTGGGTGGTAACACTCGGGGGCACCTTCCCGCTACGGTCGGGGGATGCCAGTGATCTCCTCACCGGTGGCGGCGATCCCGCCCTCCGGCATCCGGACCCTGATGGAGCTGGCGCTGCGGGACCCGCACGCCATCCGACTCGAGATCGGGGAACCCGACACCACCACGCCGCCGCACGTCATCCAGGCCGCGGCGCGGGACGCCCTCGCCGGTCACACCGGGTACACCTCGAGCGTCGGGTCGGCCGACCTGCGGGCCGCGCTCGCCCGCAAGGTGACCGAGGTCAACGGGCGCGCCACCACCGCCGACGAGGTCCTCGTGACGCACGGCGCCATGCACGGGCTCGCGATGGTCCTCCAGACGCTGCTGGCGCCGGGCCAGGAGGTGCTCGTCCCCGACCCGGAGTTCCCCAACTGGCGCATGGCGGCCGTCGCCGCGGGCGCGGCCGTCGGGACCTACCCGACGCGGGCCGATCGCGGCTTCGTCCCGACGGTCGCCGACGTCGAGGCGGCGGTGACCGACCGCACGCGGGCGCTCGTCGTGTGCTCCCCGAACAACCCGACGGGCGCCGTCTACCCGGCGGAGGTGCTCGCCGGGATCCTGGACGTCGCGCGGCGGCACGACCTGTGGGTGCTGTCCGACGAGTGCTACGAGGCCTTCACGTTCGACGCGCCGCACGTCGGCCTGGCCGCGATGGACACCGATGACCGTGTGCTGTCGTTCTTCACGTTCTCGAAGGCCCACGCGATGACGGGCTGGCGCGTCGGCTACGTCGTCGTGCCGGACCCGACGGTGCGCGAGCTCGTCGAGCACCTCGCGGAGGCCACCGTGGCGTGCCCGTCGGTGCTCGGTCAGCGGGCCGCCCTCGCCGCCCTCGGCGGTCCGCAGGACCACGTGGTGGCGGCACGCGAGACGTACCGTGAGCGGCGTGACGCGGCGATCGACCTGCTGACGACGCGCGGGGTGCCCTGCGTGCGACCCCAGGGCGCCTTCTACCTCATGGTCGACGTGTCGGCGGCGACCTCCGACAGCGAGGCGTTCGCCCGGCGGCTCCTCGCGGAGCGGCACGTCGCCGTGGCGCCCGGCTCCGCGTTCGGCCCGGCGGGCGAAGGCATGGTGCGCGTCTCCCTGGCGGCGGGGCGCGCCGGCCTGCTCGAGGGCCTGGGCCGCCTCGCCGACCTCGTGCACGGGTGGCAGGCACACGACCCGGGCTCCGAGGTGCTGAAGGGTGACGACTCCCTGGCGACAGCCGCAGCCGTGTGACGTCCGGTCGTGCGCGCCGCAGCCGTGTGGCCGGGCGCGGTGCGGGCGGCCGGGGCGCGCAGCCTAGAATCGCGCCTCGTGACCTCCCCGACCCCGACCATCGGCGTGCTCGCCCTCCAGGGTGACGTGCGCGAGCACGTGGGCGCGCTCGAGGCGTGCGGAGCCGTCGGCGTCCCGGTGCGACGACCGGCGGAGCTCGCGGCCGTCTCCGGGATCGTCATCCCGGGCGGCGAGTCGACGACCATCGACAAGCTCCTGCGCGCGTTCGACCTGTTCGAGCCCCTGCGGGCCGCCATCCGGAGCGGGTTGCCGGCCTTCGGCTCGTGCGCCGGGATGATCCTGCTCGCGGACCGCCTGACGGGGGGGACCGCGGACCAGCAGACCCTCGGGGGCCTCGACATCACCGTCCGGCGCAACGCCTTCGGGCGGCAGGTCGACTCGTTCGAGACCGACCTCGTCGTCGAAGGGGTGGAGGACAGCGGTGCGCAGCCGGTGCACGCGGTCTTCATCCGTGCGCCGTGGGTGGAGGAGGTCGGGCAGGACGTCCGCGTGCTGGCCCGCGTCGAGGCGGGGGAGGCCGCCGGTAGGATCGTGGCAGTGCGTGAGCGCGACGTGCTGGCCACGTCCTTCCACCCCGAGATCACGGGAGACCTCCGCCTGCACCGTCTATTCGTCCAGATCGTCACCGAGCGCGGTTGAGGGGTACGTCAGCATGTCCGGTCACTCCAAGTGGGCCACCACCAAGCACAAGAAGGCCGTGGTCGACGCCAAGCGGAGCAAGCTCTTCGCCAAGCTGATCAAGAACATCGAGGTCGCGGCCCGCGTCGGCGGCGGTGACCCGGCGGGCAACCCCACGCTCTTCGACGCCATCCAGAAGGCCAAGAAGTCGTCCGTGCCCAACGACAACATCGACCGCGCGGTCAAGCGCGGCTCCGGCCAGGAGGCGGGCGGCGCCGAGTACGCCACGATCATGTACGAGGGGTACGGGCCGGGGGGCATCGCCGTCCTCGTGGAGTGCCTCACGGACAACCGCAACCGGGCGGCCTCCGACGTGCGGGTGGCCTTCACGCGCAACGGCGGCACGATGGCCGACCCCGGTTCCGTCTCCTACCTGTTCTCGCGGCGCGGCGTCGTCATCGTGCCGAAGACGGACGGGCTGACCGAGGACGACGTGCTCGCCGCGGTCCTCGACGCGGGTGCCGAGGAGGTCAACGACCTCGGCGAGGAGTTCGAGGTCATGAGCGAGGCGTCGGACGTCGTCGCGGTGCGGACGGCGCTCCAGGACGCCGGCATCGACTACGACTCGGCCGAGGCCCAGTTCGTGCCCGCGACCCAGGTCGAGGTCGACGTCGAAGGGGCGCGCAAGATCCTGCGGCTCATCGACGCTCTCGAGGACTCCGACGACGTGCAGAACGTCTTCGCCAACTTCGACGCCTCGGACGAGGTCATGGCCCAGCTCGAGGACGAGGACTGACCCTCGCCGTCCGACGCCTGACCGGCGAGGCTGCCCGGGGACTGCGCCCGGGGCTGTGAGACTGGCCCCGTGCGCGTGCTCGGAGTGGACCCCGGCCTGACCCGGTGCGGCCTGGGCGTGGTGGACTCCGCACCTGGTCGCCGGGCCGCCCTGGTCGCGGTGGGCGTCGCGCGGTCGGCGGCTGGTGAGGACCCTGCCGTGCGCCTCCGCGTCGTCGGCGACGAGGTGGAGGCCTGGCTGGACCGCTACCAGCCGGACGCCGTCGCGGTGGAGCGCGTCTTCGCGCAGCACAACGTGCGGACGGTGATGGGCACCGCCCAGGTGTCGGGCGTGGTCATGCTCGCTGCCGCCAGGCGGGGGATCCCGGTCGCGCTGCACACGCCGAGCGAGGTGAAGGCCGCCGTCACCGGCAACGGTCGTGCGCCCAAGACCCAGGTGCAGGGCATGGTGGCGCGCATCCTCGCGCTCCCCGCCGCACCGACGCCCGCCGACGCGGCCGATGCCCTCGCGCTGGCCATCTGCCACCTGTGGCGGCCGCTGGCGGGAGTGCACGCGGAGGACGCGACGAGCCGCACACCGGCGCAGCAGGCCTGGGCACGGGCGGAGGCCGCGGCGCGTCTGGGCCGGGCCTGACGGCGTCGGCTGTTACCGTCGTACACATGTTCGCCTGGGAGATGTCGTGATCGCGTCCGTCCGGGGCAGGGTGCTCGACCTGCGGCTGGACGGCGTCGTCGTCGAGGTGGGGGGCGTGGGCCTCCTCGCGCACGCGACACCCGCGACCCTGGCCGGTCTGCGGGTCGGCCAGGAGGCCGCCCTGGCCACGTCCCTCGTCGTCCGTGAGGACGCGCTGACGCTGTTCGGGTTCGCCGACGCGGACGAGCGCGAGGTGTTCGAGACCGTGCAGACCGTGAGCGGCGTCGGGCCGCGGCTCGCCCTGGCGATGCTGGCGGTGCACTCGCCGGACGCGCTGCGCCGCGCGGTGGCGACGGAAGACCTGGTGGCGCTGCAGCGGGTGCCCGGCATCGGAAAGAAGGGCGCCCAGCGGATCGTGCTCGAGCTGGGTGACCGGCTCGGTCCTGCGGGCCCCGGGCCGGCCGAGGACGCCCCTCCGGCGCCGGCCGACCAGCGGGGCACGGTGGTGGAGGCGCTCGTGGGACTGGGCTGGAACACGCGCGCCGCTGAGGACGCCGTCCGTGCCGTCGTGCCCGACGACGCCGGACCGATCGAGCGAGCCGACGTGGCAGCGGTGCTGCGCGCCGCCCTGCGCAGCCTCGGAGGCAGCCGTGGCTGAGGATCGCCTCGTCGCCCCCGAGGCCGAGGAGGTCGAGCTCGCCGCGGAGGCCGCGCTGCGGCCGCGACGGCTGAGCGAGTTCGTCGGGCAGCAGGTGGTCCGTGAGCAGCTCGGCCTCGTCCTGCACGCGGCGCTGGCCCGCGGTGGGACGCCCGACCACGTGCTGCTCTCCGGCCCGCCGGGCCTGGGCAAGACGACCCTCGCGATGATCATCGCGGCCGAGCTCGGGACGTCGGTCCGGGTGACCTCCGGACCGGCGATCCAGCACGCCGGTGACCTCGCCGCCGTGCTGTCCTCGCTGGAGGAGGGCGAGGTCCTCTTCCTCGACGAGATCCACCGGCTCGCGCGCCCTGCGGAGGAGCTGCTCTACGTCGCGATGGAGGACTTCCGCGTCGACGTCGTCGTTGGGAAGGGCGCGGGGGCCAACGCGATCGGCCTCACGCTGCCCCCGTTCACCGTGGTCGGCGCCACCACACGGGCGGGGCTGCTGCCGGCACCCCTGCGCGACCGCTTCGGGTTCACCGGGCACCTCGAGTTCTACTCCGACGCCGAGCTCGAGCAGGTCCTCGCGCGCTCGGCCGGGCTGCTCGGCATCGAGCTGGCCCCGGACGCCGGCGCGGAGATCGCGCGTCGGTCCCGGGGCACGCCCCGCATCGCCAACCGCCTGCTCCGGCGGGTCCGGGACTGGGCGCAGGTCCGGGGGAACGGGACGTGCGACCGGGCGGCCGCGCGTGCGGCCCTGGAGGTGTACGAGGTCGACGAGCTCGGTCTCGACCGGTTGGACCGGGCGGTCCTGCGGGCGCTCTGCGTGCGCTTCGGTGGCGGCCCGGTCGGGCTGACCACTCTCGCGGTGGCCGTGGGGGAGGAGCCGGAGACCGTCGAGACCGTCGCGGAACCCTTCCTCCTGAGGGAGGGGCTCCTGGGCCGTACCGCACGGGGTCGGGTTGCCACGTCCAGGGCCTGGGAGCACCTCGGACTCCCCGTCCCGGGCGGGACGGCGACCCTCTTCGAGTGACTCCTCGTGAGTCGCGAGGGCGTTGTGGAGGGTCGAAGGGCCCTTGCCGGGCGGGTGCCGTGAGGCACGTCGCAGATCGGGACAGGACGTGCCGTCGACGGGTTAGGGCCGGGAGGTCCAGGTCGCCTAGACTTCGCGCGGTTGTCACCTCACAGGACGCGAGATCCCGATGCCGTTTGATCCGTTCTTCATCGTTCTCATCCTCTTCGCCGTTGCCGTGCTCTGGTGGATGCCGCGCAACGCGCGCAAGCAGCAGGCCGCGGCGATGGCGTTCCGCGACAGCCTGCAGCCCGGCCAGGAGGTCATCACCATCGGCCGGATGTACGGCACCGTGGTGGCCGTGGACGAGAACCGCGTGACGCTCGAGCTGAGCGACGGCGTCGTCGGCGTCTGGGACAAGGAGGGCATCATGCGCCTGGTCCCGCCGGCGGACGACGCAGACCTCGACGGTGCCGCGGACGACGAGCTCGCGGACGAGGAGTACGAGGACGAGTACGACGAGGAGTACGACGAGGAGCTGGCCGAGGACGAGCTCGCCGAGGACGAGCTCGCGGCCGACGACGCCTCGATCGACGACCAGATCGACGAGGCGCTGGTGACCGACGAGCGCGACGCGGCGGTCGCCGCGGAGACCGACGACGAGTGGTCCGAGGTCGAGGTGCCGGACGACGCGTCGAGCCTGACCGACCCCGACGAGGACGAGAAGAAGCCTCGCTGAGCCCCTGTGAGCCCGCCCGCGCCGTGAGGCGCGCCCCCGCGTCGCCGTAGACGCAGACACACGAAAGAAGAGCCCGTTGGCAACGACGACCCGCCGCGAACGACCCGTGCGGCCCCTGGTCACCCTCCTGATCCTGCTCGTGGCGATGGCGGCTGCGCTGATCGCGGGGGAGCGCTGGTCCGACGCCTCCCTCACGCCGAAGCTGGCGCTCGACCTCGAGGGCGGCACCGAGATCATCCTGCGACCCGTGGCGGAGGAGGGGCAGGAGGTCACCGAGTCGGCGATCAACCAGGCCATCGACATCATCCGGCAGCGCGTCGACGCGTCCGGTGTCGCCGAGGCGGAGATCACCAGCCAGGGCGCGAACAACATCGTCGTCGCGCTGCCGGGCAAGCCGGACGAGGCGACCCTGGACCTCGTCCGGGAGTCCGCCCAGATGGTCTTCCGGCCCGTCCTCATGATGGCGGCCCCGGGACCGGTCGAGGCGACGCCGACCGCCGAGCCCACGGCCGAGCCGACCGCTGAGCCGACCGCCGAGCCCACGGCCGAGCCGACGGCGGAGGAGACGCTCGCGCCCGCCGAGCCGACCGCGGAGCCGACGACCGTCACCGACCAGGCCCGCGCGGCGTCCGCCACGGACGAGCCCACCGAGGAGTCGACCGAGGAGCCGACCGCGCCCGCCGACGACGCCGAGCCGGCGGACCCGAGCGACTTCGCGTGGCTGACCGAGGACGTTCTCACGGAGCTCAACGAGCTCGACTGCACGAACCCGGAGAACCTGCGGGGCGGCGCCGAACGCATCGGTGACCCCGAGGCCGCCGTCGTCACCTGCGACGAGTCCGGGACCGTCAAGTACGCGCTGGGGCCGGTCGAGGTGACCGGCGACATGATCGCGTCCGCGTCCTCGGGCCTGAACACCACCGCATCCGGCGCGACGACCGGCGAGTGGGTGACCACCGTCAAGTTCGACGGCGAGGGGACCGACGCGTTCGCCGACGCGACCTCGCGCCTGTCCGGGCTGGAGTCGCCGCGTGACCAGTTCGCCATCGTGCTCGACGGTCTGGTGGTGTCGGCGCCGGCGGTCAACGAGGTGATCCCCAACGGCGAGGCCGTGATCAGCGGCAGCTTCACGCGTGCCTCGGCCGCGACGCTGGCTCAGCAGCTGAACTTCGGTGCCCTGCCGCTGACCTTCGACGTGCAGAGCGAGTCGCAGATCTCGGCCACTCTCGGCTCCGAGCAGCTGCAGCGCGGTCTGCTCGCCGGGCTCATCGGGCTGATCCTCGTCGGCCTGTACTCGCTGGCGCAGTACCGCATGCTCGGGCTCGTCACGATCGCCTCGCTGATCGTCGCCGCGGCGATCGCCTACCTGACGATCACGACGCTCTCCTGGGTCCAGGGCTACCGGCTCAGCCTGCCGGGCGTCGCGGCGCTCATCGTGGCCATCGGCATCACGGCGGACTCGTTCATCGTGTACTTCGAGCGGATCAAGGACGAGCTCCGCGAGGGACGCACGCTGTCCGCTGCGGTCGACCAGGGCTGGGCACGCGCCAAGCGCACCATCCTGGCCTCGGACGCCGTGAGCTTCCTCGCCGCGGTGGTCCTGTACTTCCTGGCGGTCGGTGGCGTGCGTGGCTTCGCGTTCACCCTTGGTCTGACGACCCTGATCGACCTCGTGGTGGTGTTCCTCTTCACGCACCCGGTGATGCTGCTGCTCGCCCGTCGGCCCTTCTTCGCCGAGGGCCACCGGTTCTCCGGGCTCGACCCGAGCGTGCTCGGCGCCCGCAGCCGGTACGTCGGGCGCGGGCGCGTCGCGGTGGCCGCTGAGGCCGCCGCCGGCGGTCCCGTCCCGAGCCGGGACGCCGCCCGGATGACCATCGCGGAACGCAAGGCCGCGCAACGCCGTGCCGCGGGCGATACCCGCACCGAGGGAGGGGACGCCTGATGGCCGCCGGTCGGATGGCCCAGTGGGGCAATGACCTGTACACCGGTCGCCGGTCGTACAACATCGTCGGCAGCCGGAACCGCTGGTTCATGGTCGCCGCCGCCCTGGTTCTCGCGTCGGTGCTGCTGCTCTTCGTGCGCGAGCTCAACCTCGGCATCGCCTTCCGGGGCGGTTCGGAGTTCACGGTGCCGAGCGTCTCGACGACGTCGCAGGACCCGGCCCTCGAGGCCGTCGCCTCGATCGAGGGCGCGGAGCCGCCGCGCGTCTCGGTCGTGGGAGCGGACTCGATCCGCGTCCAGACGTCCCAGCTCGACGACGAGCAGACGGCGGAGCTGAAGCAGGCGTTGGCCGACGGCTACGGCGTCGACGCGGACGAGGTCGACTCGGCGTTCGTGGGTGCCACCTGGGGACAGGACGTGACGAGCAAGGCGCTGCGGGGCCTCGTCATCTTCATCGTGCTCGTGTCGCTGGTCCTGACGCTCTACTTCCGTGACTGGCGCATGGCCGCAGCGGGAATCGTCGCGCTGCTGCACGACGTCGTCGTGACGGTGGGCATCTACGCCGCGGTCGGCTGGGAGGTCACGCCGGCCACCGTCATCGGCTTCCTCACGATCCTCGGCTACTCGCTCTACGACACCGTCGTGGTGTTCGACAAGGTGCGGGAGAACGTCCACGGCGTGCTGCGGCAGAAGCGGTACACCTACGGCGAGGAGGCGAACCTGGCCCTCAACCAGACCCTGGTCCGCTCCCTCAACACGTCCGTCGTGGCGATCCTGCCGGTGGCCGCCATCCTCTTCATCGGTGCGTTCCTGCTGGGCGCCGGAACGCTGCGGGACATCTCGCTCGCACTGTTCACCGGCATCGCGGTCGGCACCTTCTCGTCGGTGTTCATCGCCACGCCGCTGCTCACGTGGCTCAAGGACAGGTCGCCGGCGATCGTCGAGCACAACCGCACGGTGGCCGCAGCACGTGCCGCGCGCCTCGCCGCCGGCGACGGCGCGGCACCGGAGCCGGTGCGCGTCGGCTCGCTGCTCCCCGGTGAGCACCTGGGCATCCAGGCGCAGCCCCGCAAGAAGCGTCCGAACCGTCCCGCCGGGAGGTCGTGATGACCACGAACACCGAGCCGCTCGCCACCCGGGCCGCCCGGCTCGTCAGCGACGTCCCCGACTACCCGACCCCTGGGGCCGTCTTCAAGGACATCACCCCGCTGCTCGCGGACGGCCCGACGCTCAGCGCCGTGGTCGCCGACATGGCGGCGCGTGCTCCGGAGGACATCGACCTGGTGGTCGGGATGGAGGCGCGCGGGTTCATCCTGGGCGCACCGGTCGCCGTCGCCCTCGGTGCGGGCTTCATCCCCGTGCGGAAGGCCGGCAAGCTGCCTCGCGAGGTGCTCGCGGGCGCGTACGAGCTCGAGTACGGCAGTGCCGTGCTCGAGGTGCACCCGGACACCATCCGGGACGGCTCGCGTGTCCTCATCGTCGACGACGTCCTCGCGACGGGTGGGACGGCGGCCGCGACCGCCGCGCTCCTGGAGAAGGCGGGCGGCGTCGTCGTCGGGCTGTCGTTCCTCATGGAGCTCACGTTCCTGGGCGGACGGGCGAAGCTGGACGACCGTCGCGTCGAGACGCTGCTGACCTACTGACGTCGAACCCGGCGCGGCGGACCGCGCCGCGACCGGGGCGGGCCGTCGGTCCCGGGCATACCTCGTCGCCGACGGTGGTTGTGCCGACAGTAGACTCGGGGTTCGCGGCGCGGAGGGAGGCGGTCATGACTGACGGCTCATCCTCGCCTGCCACCGGCGGCGGACGCGGCACGACGGCGTCGTCGGCACCGGAGTCCTCGGGGAGCCCGGCGAGCGAGCGGACGCCGCGCAACGACACCAGCGCGACGCCTCCCATCGCCATGCCGGCACCGCGCGCGCCCGGCAACGAGGTCACCCCACCGCCCCCGTCGGCACGCGTCCGCTCCCGCCTGGTGCGGTTCGGGACCCGCCCGTCGAGCGGTTCGCCAGTCCTCGAGCCGCTGATGGTCGCCGTCCGTGCGAACCATCCGAAGGCCGACCTGAGCCTGCTCGAGCGCGCCTACACCACCGCGGAGGAGGCGCACCGGGGGCAGACCCGGCGCAGCGGCGACCCTTACATCACGCACCCGGTGGCCGTCGCGACGATCCTCGCCGACCTCGGCATGACGCCGCCCACCCTCGCGGCGGCCCTGCTCCACGACACGGTGGAGGACACGGAGTACTCCCTCGACCAGCTCCGCGTCGACTTCGGCGACGAGATCGCAGGCCTGGTCGACGGTGTGACGAAGCTGGACCGGGTCTCCTACGGCGACGCCGCGCAGGCGGAGACCGTTCGCAAGATGGTCGTCGCGATGTCCCGAGACATCCGGGTGCTCGTCATCAAGCTCGCCGACCGGCTGCACAACGCCCGCACCTGGCGCTTCGTGCCCCAGGAGTCCGCGCGGCGCAAGGCCCGCGAGACCCTCGAGATCTACGCGCCCCTCGCCCACCGGCTCGGCATGAACACGATCAAGTGGGAGCTCGAGGACCTGGCGTTCAGCACGCTCTACCCGAAGGTGTACGAGGAGATCGTGCACCTCGTCTCCGAGCGGGCACCGGCGCGCGACGAGTACCTGTCCGTGGTGCGTGAGCGCGTCACCGCGGACCTGCGTGCCGCCAAGGTCAAGGCGACGGTCACCGGTCGGCCCAAGCACTACTACTCGATCTACCAGAAGATGATCGTCCGCGGCCGCGACTTCGCGGACATCTACGACCTGGTCGGCGTACGGGTGCTGGTCGACTCGGTCCGGGACTGCTACGCGGCGCTCGGCGCCCTGCACGCGCGATGGAACCCGGTGCCCGGCCGGTTCAAGGACTTCATCGCGATGCCCAAGTTCAACATGTACCAGTCGCTGCACACGACCGTGATCGGACCCGGCGGGAAGCCCGTCGAGATCCAGATCCGGACGCACGAGATGCACCGCCGCGCGGAGTACGGGGTCGCGGCGCACTGGAAGTACAAGGAGATGGCCAAGGGCGGCCAGGTCGACGGGTCGACCGACATGGCGTGGTTGCGGCAGCTCGTCGACTGGCAGAAGGAGACGGCCGACCCGACCGAGTTCCTCGACTCGCTCCGGTTCGAGATCCGCGGTGCCGAGGTGTACGCCTTCACCCCCAAGGGGGACGTGATCGCACTGCCGGCGGGGTCCACGCCGGTGGACTTCGCCTACGCGGTGCACACCGAGGTGGGACACCGGACCATGGGCGCGCGGGTCAACGGCCGGCTCGTTCCCCTGGACTCCTCGCTCGAGAACGGCGACGTCGTCGAGGTGCTGACCTCCAAGTCGGAGGCGGCCGGCCCCAGCCGGGACTGGATGACCTTCGTCAAGAGCCCCCGGGCGCGGAACAAGATCCGCCAGTGGTTCAGCAAGGAGCGGCGCGAGGAGGCGATCGAGCGCGGCAAGGTCGCCATCGCCAAGGCGATGCGCAAGCAGAACCTGCCGATCCAGCGCCTGCTGTCGCACGAGTCGATGGTCGCCCTCGCGAACGAGATGCGGTTCGCCGACGTGTCCTCCCTGTACGCGGCGATCGGCGAGGGGCAGGCGTCGGCCGCGTCGGTGGTGCACCGGCTCGTGCAGTCCATGGGCGGGGAGTCCGGGACCGAGGAGGACGTCGCCGAGACGGCCCAGCCGGGCAAGCAGCCTCGCATCCGCACCGGTGACGCGGGTGTGGTCGTCAAGGGCGTCACGGACGTGTGGGCGAAGCTCGCCAAGTGCTGCACGCCCGTGCCGGGCGACGAGATCATCGGGTTCATCACCCGCGGCGCCGGGGTGAGCGTGCACCGCGTCGACTGCGGCAACGTCGAGGGCCTGCGCACGCAGCCGGAACGCATCGTCGAGGTCGAGTGGGACGTCGGCCCGAACACGCTGTTCCTGGTGCAGATCCAGGTGGAGGCGCTCGACCGCAACCGACTGCTGTCCGACGTGACGCGGGTCCTGTCGGACCACCACGTCAACATCCTGTCGGCCACGGTCTCGACCACCAGGGACCGCGTCGCCATGTCGCGGTTCATCTTCGAGATGGCGGACCCCGCCCACCTGAACTCCGTGCTGTCGGCGGTGCGCAAGGTGGACGGCGTCTTCGACGTGTACCGGCTGACGGGGTCGCGAGGGGCGGAGCTGCCGGCTCACTCCTGAGCCTGCGCTCACCCTGAGGTGTCGCCCGTGGGCCTCTGCGGCGCCGCCACATCCGGAGCATGCACGACGACGCCGCCCGCCCCCGGGGGAGCGGACGGCGTCGACCCGTTCTGCTGCGTCAGCCGCGCGACTCGTTGGCCGCCCGTTCGACCTGCTCGAGCCATGCCCGACGGGCCTGGAGCGACTCCTCGATCTCCGCGACCTTGCGCGCGTTCCCCGCTGCCTTGGCCTTCGCCAGGTCGGCCTCGAGCGCAGTGATCGCGGCGACCAGCTGGGCCGCCGCCCCCTCGGCGCGCGCACGGGTCTCGGGGTTGGTGCGCTGCCACTTCGCCTGCTCGGCGTCCCGCACCGCCTGCTCGACGGCCCGGAGCCGGGCCTCGATGCGCTGGATGTCGCCGCGGGGCACCTTGCCGGCCTTCTCCCACCGCTCCTGGATGCCACGCAGGGCGCTCTTGGCGGCGGCGATGTCCGTGACCGGCACCAGACGCTCCGCCTGCTCGAGCAGCTCCAGCTTGACCTGGAGGTTGGCCGAGAACTCCGCGTCCGTCTGCTTGTGGAACGCGTCGCGGGCGGCGAAGAACGCGTCCTGCGCGGCCCGGAACCGGGACCACAGGGCGTCGTCGTCCTTGCGGCTGGCGCGGCCCGCCGACTTCCACTCGGCCATCAGGTCCCGATACGCCGCGGAGGTGCCTGCCCAGTCGGTGCTGGTGGCGAGCGCCTCCGCCCGCGCGACCAGCTGCTCCTTCTGGGACTTGGCGGCCGAGTTGGCCTTCTCCAGCTCGGAGAACCAGCGGCGACGCTCCCGGTCGAAGGACGAACGGGCGTGGCTGAAGCGCTTCCAGAGCGCGTCCTCCGTGTGCCGGTCGAGGCGCGGCCCCCGCCGCTGGGCCTCCTTCCACTGGTCCAGCAGGACGCGCAGCTGCTCCCCGGCGGGGCGCCACTGCATGCGCTCCGGGTCGGTGCCCGCGATCTTCTCGGCCGCCTCGACCATCGCCGTGCGCGCCTCCAGGGCCGCCTGCTTGGCGGCGGCCCGCTCGGCCTCGGCGGCGGCGCGCCGCTCCGCAGCGACGTCGGCGAGCGCCCCCACGCGTGCTCGGAGCGCGTCCAGGTCGCCCACGGCCGCCGGGGCCTCGAGCTCGCCCGTGAGGTGCTCCAGGGTCGCGTCCATCTCCTTCACGGAGAGGTCCGTGGCGGTGATCCGCGCCTCGAACAGGGCCACCTTGGCGTGCAGGTCGGCGTACCGGCGCACGTAGAAGGCGAGCGCCTCGGTGGCGTCCTTGTCGGGGTACTGGCCGACCTCGCGTTCCCCGGCCGCCTCGCGGACCCAGACGGTGCCGTCCTCGGCCACCCGGCCGAACGATGCCGCCTCGAGCAGCTCGGCGTCGCTGAGGCTGGGGGGCGCGGGGACCGCAGGGGCGTGCGTCGCCACGGCGGCTGGGGTGGGCTTGCCGCGCCGTGCGGGCGGCTTGGGCACGGGACGGGCACCGCCGGGCACGGGCCGGGGCGTGGGCCGCGGGGCGGGCGCGCTCGGCCCGGCCTGGGGCTGAGGCGCTGCCTCCGCATCAGCTGCCGACTCGGCCGGGGCTTCCGGCTCCGGTGTGACCTCGGGCTCGGCCTCCGGCTCAGGGGTGGCCTCCGGCTCCGCCTCGGGCTCGGCCTCCGGCTCGGGCGTGGCCTCCGGCTCGGGCGTGGCCTCCGG
>Ga0196976_1000930_pt1 | contig 15472 bp, 12 predicted proteins | sample S3v_513CmetaG_FD_148644 | JGI IMG/M metagenome (GOLD analysis project Ga0196976, IMG submission 148644) | Soil microbial communities from Anza Borrego desert, Southern California, United States - S3+v_5-13C | ecosystem: Environmental > Terrestrial > Soil > Desert | place: USA: California...
CTCTGGCAAGCCCTCATCGGCATCGAGACGGCACACAGCCTCGTCAAGCAGCGCGAGGCCGAGCGGGTGGCGGCGGTGGCCGTGGTGGCGCAACGCGAGGCTGAACTCGATGCGGCGCAGAGCCGCCTCGCACGATCCGAGCAGCTGGCGGTCCAGAACACCGTCTCGCGCCAGGTGCTCGATGACGACCGGGCGAAGACACAGGGCGCCAAGGCCGCTGTCAGCGCCGCCCAGGCCCAAATGGCGGCAAGCGAAGCCGCCGTCGGTGCCGCGCGGTCGCAGGTCGTCAACGCCGAAGCGGTGACGGAGGCCGTCCGCGCCACCATCCAGCGCATCGACGCCGACCTCGACGACAGCATCCTGCGTTCGCCGCGTGACGGGCGCGTGCAGTACCGCGTGGCACAGCCCGGCGAGGTCCTTTCCGCTGGCGGCCGGGTCCTCAACCTGGTCGATCTGGGCGACGTCTACATGACGTTTTTCCTGCCCACCGAAGCGGCGGGCCGAGTCAGGCTCGGGACCGAAGTCCACATCGTGCTCGACGCGGCGGCCGAATACGTCATCCCCGCCCAAGCCTCCTTCGTCGCCAATGTCGCCCAGTTCACCCCCAAGACGGTGGAGACGGCCGTGGAGCGCCAGAAATTGATGTTCCGGATCAAGGCGCGGATCGACCCCGAACTGCTGCGCAAGCACATCCGCGACGTCAAGACCGGGCTTCCGGGCATGGCCTACGCGCGGGTCGCCCCGCAGACCGAGTGGCCGCCCGCGCTTCAGGTGAGGCTGCCGGAATGAACGCCCCCGATCCCCCGGCCCCAATCGCCGCGCCGGCGCCGGTGGCCCGGCTGCGGAGCGTCGGCCTGCGCTACGGCAAGGCGAACGCTCTTGATGACGTCAGTCTGGACATCCCGGCTGGCTGCATGGTGGGGCTGATCGGCCCGGACGGAGTGGGCAAGTCAAGCCTGCTCGCGCTGATCGCTGGCGCCCGCAAGGTCCAGGCCGGACGAGTCGAGGTGCTCGGCGACGACATCGCTGATGCGCGGCACCGTCAAGCGGTCGGTCCACGCATCGCCTACATGCCGCAGGGGCTCGGCAAGAATCTTTATCCGACGCTGTCGGTGTTCGAGAACATCGACTTCTTCGGGCGCCTGTTCGGATATGGACGCGCCGAACGCAACCGCCGTATCGCCGAACTGGTGGAGAGCACGGGGCTGGCGCCATTCGTGGACCGCCCAGCCGGCAAGCTGTCGGGCGGCATGAAGCAGAAGCTCAGCCTCTGCTGCGCGCTGATCCACGATCCGGACCTGCTGGTTCTGGACGAGCCGACCACCGGCGTCGACCCGCTTTCACGCCGCCAGTTTTGGGAGCTGGTCGGCCGCATCCGCGCCGGCCAACCCGGTATGAGCGTGCTGGTCGCGACTGCCTATATGGAGGAAGCCGCGAACTTCGACTGGCTGGCGGCGATGGATGCCGGCCGGGTGCTCGCAACCGGCTCCCCGACGGACCTGCTCACGCGCACCGGCGCCGTCGCGCTTGAAGGGGCGTTCATCGCCCTGCTGCCCGAGGAGAAGCGTCGGGACCACCGGCCGGTGGAGATTCCGCCGCGCGACGACAGCGCGGACGGCGCGGTCGCCATCGAGGCGAAGGGCCTGACAAAGCATTTCGGCGACTTCGTCGCGGTTGACCACGTCAGCTTCCGGATCGGCCGTGGCGAGATCTTCGGCTTTCTCGGCTCCAACGGCTGCGGCAAGACGACCACCATGAAGATGCTCACCGGCCTTCTGCCGGTCAGCGACGGTCAGGCGTGGCTGTTCGGCCAGCCGGTGGACGCCAGGGACATCGATACCCGGCGCCGCGTCGGCTACATGTCGCAGGGCTTCTCGCTTTACACCGAACTGACGGTGCGGCAGAACCTCGACCTGCACGCCCGGCTGTTCCGGGTTCCGGACGATGCGGTCGCCGGGCGCGTCGCGGAAATGGCGCAGCGCTTCGGCCTGTCCGGGATCATGGACGCGCTGCCGGACACGCTGCCTCTCGGCCAACGCCAGCGCCTCTCGCTCGCGGTGGCGATGATCCACCGGCCGGAGATGCTGATCCTCGACGAACCGACATCCGGCGTCGATCCGGTCGCGCGCGACGCCTTCTGGCGGATCATGGTGGACCTGGCCCGCCGCGACGGCGTCACGATCTTCATTTCGACCCACTTCATGAACGAGGCCGAACGCTGCGACCGCATCTCGCTGATGCATGCGGGCCGCGTGCTGGTCAGCGACCCGCCCGCTGTCCTCATCGCGGGGCGCGGTGCCGCGACATTGGAGGAAGCTTTCATAGGCTATCTCGAAGACGCCGCGGCGAAAAGCGCGCCGGGCGAAGCGGCGCTGGGACTGGAGGCGCCGACCCGCGCGCCGGGCGAGGCGGAAACGCCCCGATCCGGTGACAAGGGACGTCACCGTGCGTTCGATCCCCGCCGCCTGTTCAGCTACGCCCGCCGGGAGACGCTGGAACTGCGCCGCGACCCGATCCGCGCGACGCTCGCCCTGTTGGGCAGCGTCATCCTGATGTTCGTGATGGGCTATGGCATCAGCATGGACGTTGAGGATCTGACCTTCGCCGTGCTGGACCGCGATCAGACCACCACCAGCCGCGACTACACGCTCAACATCGCCGGCTCACGCTATTTCATCGAGAAGGCACCGATCGCCGACTACGCCGACCTCGACCGGCGCATGCGGGCGAACGACATCAGCCTGGCCATCGAAATCCCTCCCGGCTTCGGACGCGACATGGCGCGCGGCAAACCGGTCGAGATCGCCGCCTGGATCGACGGCGCCATGCCGACGCGGGCCGAAACGTTGCGCGGCTATGTCCAGGGCATGCACAGCCAATGGCTCAGCGAGCGGGCGGCGGGCGGCGGGGCCGCCACCGCGCCGGCAACGATCGAAACCCGTTTCCGCTATAACCCCGACGTCAAGAGTCTGGTTGCCATGGTGCCAGCGGTGATCCCGCTTCTGCTGATGCTGCTGCCGGCCACGCTGACGGCCCTCAGCGTGGTGCGGGAGAAGGAGTTGGGCTCGATCATCAACTTCTACGTCACCCCGGTCAGCCGGTTGGAATTCCTGCTCGGCAAGCAACTCCCGTACATCGCGCTGGCGATGCTCAACTTCGTCCTGTTGGCCGGGCTCGCGGTCACTCTGTTCGGCGTCCCGCTGAAAGGCAGCATCGCCACGCTGACCATGGCGACGCTGCTCTACGTCACCGCCGCCACCGCGATCGGGCTGCTGATCTCCACCTTCATGCGCAGCCAAGTGGCCGCGCTCTTCGCCACCGCGGTGCTTACGATCCTGCCCGCAGTGCAGTTCTCCGGCATGATCAACCCGGTGTCGTCTCTGGAAGGAGGCGGTGCGCTGCTCGGATGGATCTATCCCACCACCCACTACCTGACGATCGCCCGTGGCACCTTCTCGAAAGCGCTCGGCTTCTCCGACCTGAGCCTGTCGTTCCTCCCGCTCCTGCTGGCCGTGCCGGTGCTGCTCGGGCTGAGCGTGGCGCTGCTGAAGAAACAGGAGACCTGAGCCATGCGCGTCACCAACATCGTCAATCTTGGTGTCAAGGAACTGCGCAGCCTCGCCCGCGATCCAATGATGCTGGTGCTGATCGTCTACTCCTTCACCCTTGCCATCTACACCGCGGCCACAGCGATGCCGGAGACGCTCAACAAGGCGCCGATCGCCATCGTGGACGAGGATCGCTCGCCGTTGTCCGCCCGCATCGCCGGTGCCTTCTACCCACCCTATTTCATTCCCCCGGCGATGATCAGCCAAGCCGAGATGGACGCCAGGATGGACGCCGGGCTCGATACCTTCGCGCTGGACATTCCACCTGATTTCCAACGGGACCTGCTGGCCGGGCGCATGCCCACCATCCAACTCAATGTCGACGCCACGCGCATGAGCCAAGCGTTCACCGGCAGCGGCTACATCCAGAGCATCGTCTCGGCGGAAATCGGGGAATTCGCCCAGCGCTACCGCGCCACCCCGACACCAGCTGTTGACCTTGTCCTGCGGGCGCGCTTCAATCCCGAACTCAATCACGCATGGTTCGGCGGCGTGATGGAAATCGTCAATCAGGTGACGATGCTGTCGATCGTGCTGACCGGCGCAGCTCTGATCCGCGAGCGCGAGCACGGCACCATCGAACATCTGCTGGTGATGCCCGTCACCCCATTCGAGATCATGACCAGCAAGGTCGTGGCCATGGCACTGGTGGTGCTCGGAGCCTGCGCCTTTTCGCTCATCGCCGTTGTGCAAGGACTGCTGGCGGTGCCCATCGAAGGCTCCATCGCGCTGTTCCTCGCCGGTACCGCTCTGCACCTATTCGCCACCACCTCAATGGGGATCTTCCTCGGCACGATCGCCCGCTCGATGCCACAGTTCGGCCTGCTGCTGATGCTGGTACTGCTGCCGCTGCAGATGTTGTCCGGCGGCACGACGCCGCGCGAGAGCATGCCGGAGCTGGTCCAGCTCGTCATGATGGCTGCGCCCACGACCCATTTCGTGGCGCTGGCGCAGGCCATCCTCTACCGTGGCGCCGGGCTCCCCGTCGTCTGGCCGCAGTTCGCCGCACTCGCTGTGATTGGCTCGGTCCTGTTCGGCTACGTGCTCACCCGCTTTCGCAGCACGATCGGCACGATGGTATAGAGGGCAGCAACGCGCGCCCGCATCACGGTCTTTCCAGAAGCCGTGCAACTCCCGCTACATCCCCTTCTCATACCGACGGCACGAGAACGCTTCTGCTGACAGCATTTGGTTGAGTTTTCAGGCGAACGCCGGCCACCAATGGAACAGGGTGCGGCCGCGGATCGTGTCTGGATCGTTGGTCAGGGCATTGCAGCGGTCGCCGAGGAGTTGGTCGAGGACGGCAAGATCCTCGATGTGATCGTTGGCGACTGCCTCGCGGGGCAAGGGCCAGAGGCATTCGGCCGGTTGCAATTCGGGGGAATACGGGGGCAGGACGAGCAACTCAATGCCCTCGGGAACGATCAGGTCGGTGGCGACGTGCCAGCCGGCACCATCGAGCACCAGGACGACCCGTTTGGCGGGCCCGGCTCCGACCTCACGCGCGAAGGTGGCAAGGATTGCGGTGAACATGGCCGTGTTGACCGCGTCGGCCAGAAACCAGACCACGTCGCCCCGGCTCGGCCTCACGAAGCCGTACACATAGCGCCATTGGAAGCGGTGCTGCCCCGCCGCTACGGGGCGCTGCCCGCGCGGTGCCCAAACCTTGCGGATCACCGGCTTCAAGCCGGCCCGGTGCTCGTCGAAGGCCCAGACCTCCAAGGCCCGCTCCGGATCCTCATGCAAAAGGGCCTGCATACGTGTCCGGAACCGGGCCTTGAAGGTTTCCTGCGCCAGCAAGTCCGCCCCGACATGGCGCGGTCGCGGCACCTGGCGGGTGAAGTTAAGCCGGTGCAGGTAGTTCAAAGCGCTGCGCACTGGCACCAAGCGCCCGAGCATGCCGGCGATCCATTGCGCCACCTTGCGCGCTGTCCACAGGCCGCGATCCGGCGGCGGGTCTTCGAGATCGGCGCGCAGGCGGTCACGGTGAGCGGCGTCGAGCAGCGGTCTGGCGCCGGGGTTGAAACGGCGCAGGTCACCCAGCCCCCCAACCCCGGCCTCGTTGTACCGTCCAATGACGACGCTGATCCACCGCTGCGAGTAGCCCGTCACCTCGGAGACGAACTGCGCAGAGCGCCCGGAGGTCAATAACCAGATGATCTGCAGATGCGAGCGGTGCGTGCCGTCCTTCTCTTCCCGGTAGAGGCGATACAGTTCCGCTTCGTCGAGATGACGGACCAAATGAACCTTGCTTCCCATGCCCAGGACATGGGTTTCCCGACGCCTCATTGGAACTGTTCACGTGCCATCGGTATCAGTGGATGCGCGTCAGGCTGCATGCTCGTGCGAAGGCAGATGCTCAACGTCCGCCGAGCTTAGACCGGACTGAAACCGGTCAAGCAGTCGAATGCGAACCGCGCGATCAGAAAAACAATGGGGCGGGGTGGGAACGTGCAACATGTCTCCGGCAGCACCGACGGCAACGGGAAACCCTGCAACGCTCCGGAGCGCACCATCCCATTGGGTGCGAGGTCCCTGGTCGCCAGTGATCTGCACATCGTACATACCGGGACCAGGGCGTTGCAAATCGCCCAGAGGGATCGCCAGGACACCGTCACGGCGCTGTGCCTGCCCCATGATCTCCCAGTGACGTCCCAGCATTTCAGTGGCGTCCGTGATCCGGCCTTCACGAAGGGCGCAACGCACCCGGCTTGACGAAATGATATGGCCGCCGGCATCGCGCACCGGCTCAACAGCCGTCACGCCAAAGCTCCTCGTGCGCCCCAGACGGCACAGAAGATCGACATCCCCGGTACGTCGCGCTCCGAAACGGTAATCCTCGCCAACGACGACGTGGGAGACTCCCAAGGCACCGACCAACACCGCGGCAATAAACTCTTCGGCTGTCAAGCTGGCAAAGTGGCGGTCAAAGTGCTGGACCAAAGCCCCTGCAATACCGTACCGCGCGATGGCCTCCAGCTTGACCAGGGCAGGCATGAGCTTTTGTGGGGCAATGCCGGGATTGAACACCCGCCTGGGGTGCGGATCGAACGTGAGGACCACGGGATAGGCGTTCAATTCCGCCGCTCGCGCGCGCGCAACGGCCAAAAGCTTCTGATGCCCTCTGTGAACTCCATCGAAGTTCCCGATCGCCACCACGCAACGGCGCGCAGCCTCAGGAACGTCGGCAAAATGCTGAGAGATCCACATCGCCGCCCCCACATCGAGTGCGCACCGGATGACATCCGGCGCCCAATTTCGCCACAAACCGAAGAAGACTATATCAACAAAGACAATCACGAATGAGTTTTCTATACTCAATTTTTACAGCCTTTTGCAATAACGCTTCCGTTCTGAAGCCCTATGTCTCGCAGCTCTATTTCATTGATTTCATAAACAACCCGACAGTCTCGCCAACCGAGCGCCTAGCCTCATCAACATGATGATGAATATCAAAGCCAAGAAGTGCGCGGGTCCGCAAATCACCCCGCACCATTCCTATGAAAGATGTTGCGAATAGCCATGTGTCGGACACATTTATTTCCCTTGATTTTACGGCGCGCTCCAAACATTCCGCGGCCGCATGAACAAACCTTCCTTCAACGGTGTCATACAGAAGCTGCGCTGATTCGGGCAATCTAACAGATCGGCAAGACAGCAAGCGAAGCATGGAAATGGCGCCGCCAGATATCATCGTGTTGATGTAAGACGTCCCAATCTCCGTAAGGGCTCTACGGACTCCGAGAGCATCCAAGCCGCCAAGACACTCAGACGCGGAAAGCACTTGGCATTCATTCGCAATGACGCACCTCAACAAATGATCTTTACCTTGAAAGCGCGCGTAAACCGTTGCTTTCGACACACCGGCTGCTTTTACCACAGCGTCAATGCTGACAGCATCATAGCCAAGCGAGAAGAACAGGCACTTTGCAGAAGCGAGAATCCGATCACTGGGAGGTGTGCGCCGAGAGCGGCATGCGCGCTGATCGGCTTCCGTCGGCTTGACGTTCACGGTTGTCCCCCAAGCATCAACCCAAGCCGCCGCATCTCTCGCCATGTTCGCTACCGCCGCTATGCCGCCAGCACCACCAGCAGGTCCTTGGTCTCCACGTTGTGGCCGGGTTCGGCGACGATGCGCTCCACCATGCCGGCGCGGTCGGCGCGCACGGTGGTTTCCATCTTCATGGCCTCCAGCGACACCAGCGCGTCGCCCGCCTCCACCCGCTGGCCCGGACGCACCAGGATGGCGCTGACCAGGCCGGGCATCGGCGCGCCGACCTGGTTGGCGTCGTGGTCGTCCGCCTTGGGGTGCGCCGGCCGCGCCGGGGTGACCGAGTGGTCCGCCACCTTGATCGTGCGCGGCTGGCCGTTCAGCTCGAAGAACACGGCGCGCCGGCCCTGCTCGTCCGCCTCGCTGGTCGCCAGATAGCGCACCAGCAGCGCCTTGCCCGGCTCCAGCTCGATGCTCACCTCCTCGCCCGCCTCAAGGCCGTGGAAGAACACCGGCGTGGACAGCACCGACACGTCGCCGTAGGCGGTGCGATGCTTGGCAAAGTCGGCGAACACCTTGGGGTACATCAGGTGCGAGGCGAGGCGCCGGTCGTCCACCGGCCCGCCTGCGGCCTTCGCCGCCTCCGCCAGCGCGGCGTCGAGGTCGAGCGGCGACATCGCAGCACCCGGCCGCACGGCCAGCGGCGCCGCGCCCTTCAGCACCTTGCGCTGCAGGGCCTCCGGGAAGCCGCCCGGCGGCTGGCCCAGGTCGCCGCGCATGAGCTGCACGACGGACTCGGGAAAGGCGATCTCCCGGACCGGATCGAGCACGTCGGCCTCGCTCAAGCCGCCGCTCACCATCATCAGCGCCATGTCGCCGACCACCTTGGAGGTGGGGGTGACCTTCACGATGTCGCCGAACAGCCGGTTCACCGCGGCGTAGGCACGCACCACCTCCTCCCAGTGCTCCTCCAGGCCGAGCGACCGCGCCTGCTCGCGCAGGTTCGTGTACTGGCCGCCGGGCATCTCGTGCACGTAGACCTCCGACGAGCCGGCGCGGATGTCGCTCTCGAACGGCGCGTAGCCGCGGCGGACCTGCTCCCAATAGTGCGACAGCCGGGTGATGGCGGCGTCGTCCAGGCCGGTGTCGCGCGCCGTGTGCTTGAGCGCCGCGACGAGGGAGCCCAAGGGCGGCTGCGAGGTCAGCCCCGACAGGCTGTCCATGGCGGCGTCCACCGCGTCCACCCCGGCCTCCACCGCCGCCAGCACGCTGGCCGCCGAGGCACCCGAGGTGTCGTGCGTGTGGAAGTGGACGGGCAGCCCCACCTCCTCGCGCAGCGTGCGCACCAGCAGCGCCGCGGCGGCCGGCTTGCACAGCCCGGCCATGTCCTTGATGCCCAGGATGTGCGCGCCGGCCGCCTCCAGCTCCCTGGCGAGGCCAACGTAGTACGACAGCCCGTACTTCGGCCGGCGCGGGTCGAGCAGGTCGCCGGTGTAACAGATCGCCGCCTCGCAGAGGGCGCCGGTGCCGCGCACCGCGTCGATGGCGACGCGCATGTTGTCGACCGCATTCAGGCTGTCGAAGACGCGGAACACGTCCACCCCGCCGGCCGCCGCCTGCTCCACGAAGTGGCGCACCACGTTGTCGGGGTAGTTGGCGTAGCCCACGGCGTTGGAGGCGCGCAGCAGCATCTGCAGCAGCAGGTTCGGCATGGCGGCGCGCAGCCGCTCCAGCCGCTCCCACGGGTCCTCCTTCAGAAAGCGCATGGCGACGTCGAAGGTGGCGCCGCCCCAGCACTCCACCGAGAACAGCTGCGGCAGCAGGCGCGCGTAGGCCGGCGCCACGGCGGTGAGGTCGTGCGTGCGCACGCGGGTGGCCAGCAGCGACTGGTGGGCGTCGCGCATGGTGGTGTCGGTGACCAGCACGCGGGCTTGCTGGCGCATCCATGTGGCCACCGCCTCGGCGCCGTCCAGCGCCAAGCGCTGCTTCAGCCCCGGCGGCGGCGGGTCGAGGGTGACGACCGGGGCCTTCGGCTCGGCCGGGCGGGGAACGGCTTTCCCTTTCAGTTCCGGGTTGCCGTTGACCATCACCTCGGCGATGAAGCTCAGCAGCTTCGTGGCGCGGTCGCGGCGTGGCGGGTGCTGGAACAGCGCGGGCGTGGTGTCGATGAAGCGCGTGGTGTAGGTGCCGGCGCGGAACTGCGGGTGCGCGATCAGCGCCTCCAGGAAGGCGAGGTTGGTGGCGACGCCGCGGATGCGGAACTCGCGCAGCGCCCGGTCCATGCGGGCTATCGCCTCGTCCGGCGTCGGCGCCCAGGCGATCACCTTTTCCAGCAGGCTGTCGTAGTGGCGGGTGATCAGCGCGCCGGAAAAGGCGGTGCCGCCGTCCAGGCGGATGCCGAAGCCGTTGGCGCCGCGGTAGGCGGTGATGCGGCCGTAGTCGGGGATGAAGCTGTTGTCCGGGTCCTCGGTGGTCAGACGGCACTGGATGGCGTGGCCGGTGATGCGGATGTCGGGCTGGGCGGGAACGCCGCTCTCCTCGGTGCCGATGGCGGCGCCGGCCGCGATGCGGATCTGCGCCTTGACGAGGTCGATGCCGGTGGCGACCTCGGTGATGGTGTGCTCGACCTGGATGCGGGGGTTGACCTCGATGAAGTAGAAGGCGCCGGTGTCGGCGTCCATCAGGAACTCCACCGTGCCGGCGTTGCGGTAGCCGGCGGCGTGCGCGAGCTTCAGCGCCGCGTCGCACAAGGCGGCGCGCTCGTCCGCGGTGAGGTAGACGGCCGGGGCGCGCTCGACGACCTTCTGGTTGCGGCGCTGGACGGTGCAGTCGCGCTCGAACAGGTGGACGAGGGTGCCGTGGGCGTCGCCCAGCACCTGCACCTCCACGTGGCGGGCGCGGCGGACGAGCTTTTCCAGGTAGACCTCGCCGTTGCCGAAGGCGGCCTGGGCCTCGCGCCGGGCGGCGAACAGGGCGTCGGGCAGGTCCCTGGCGGTCTCCACGATGCGCATGCCGCGGCCGCCGCCGCCCCAGCTGGCCTTGAGCATGAGGGGGTAGCCGACGGCCTCGGCCAGCCGGGCGGCCTCCCCGGCATCGTCGGGCAGGGCGCCGGTGGCGGGCATGACCGGCACGCCGGCGGAGACGGCGAGGTTGCGCGCCGCGACCTTGTTGCCGAGCAGGCGCATGGTGTCGGACGAAGGGCCGACGAAGGTGATGCCGGCATCATGGCAGGCGTCTGCGAAGGCCGGGTTTTCGGAGAGGAAGCCGTAGCCGGGGTGGATGGCGTCGGCGCCGGTCCGCTTGGCGACGGCGATGATGGCGTCGATGTCCAGGTAGGCCTCGATCGGCCCCTTGCCCTGGCCGATCAGGTAGCTCTCGTCCGCTTTGAAGCGGTGCAGCGCGAAGCGATCCTCGGTCGAATGGACAGCCACCGTGGAGATGCCCAGCTCGGTCGCGGCGCGGAACACGCGGATGGCGATCTCACCCCGATTGGCGGCGAGCATTTTGCGAAAAGGCGGCGTGATCATACAAACTCCCTGGATCAGTCACGCAAGCGGATATTCTGCATACTTGGACTCGCTTGGCTTCACGCGAGACCGGAACAATGAAATGTTAAAGGCCGTCCGCAGCCAGCAGATTAGGCGTTCGTAAAAAGGCTCCTTCCTGGGCATGGGCTCCATTCATCAGCACCAATCCAGCATCAGTTTAGGGAGGAACGAGGATGCGGCTATCCCAGGAAGGAGCAAGAACAATTACTGGATAGTCTTATCAAATACTGAATACCTTGCGCCACGTCGGACAAAGACTTGTTGTTCACGCGAGTTCTGCGACAGGGCCGTCGAATTGGAGGAGCGGGTCAGGAGCGGCGAAGGCGTCGACGTCGGCCGTCCCGGCGACCCGGCATCGCGTCCGGCCGGCGCGCCTTTCACACCGGCGTTCCGGTCAGGCGGAGCGCTTGTGGCCCCAGTCGCTCAGCTGCGAGTAGCTGGCGACCGTCCAGGACGCGTCGTCGATGACGATGCCGCCGTATCCGATCTCCAGGTTGAAGCCCGACGGCGTGCGGCAGTAGAAGGAGAACATGCGGTCGTTCGGGTGATGCCCCAGGCTCATCGCGATCGGCACTCCGGCCTTCTCGCAACGGTCGTAGGCCAGCCCGACATCGTCCATGGACTGGTACTGCACCATGAAGTGGTTGAGCCGCTTGGCCCCGGGCAGCTGGCCGGTGGCCAGCGAGTGGTGGCGGCCGGTGACCGTGTGGAAGAACGTCGCGTCGGCGACCAGACCCGGCGCCAGCTCCTGGCGGATGTAGTCGCTCACCCGCAGCCCCAGGACGTTGCGGTAGAAGGCGACCGAGGTCTTGTAGTCCCGGGCGACCGGCAGGATGTGGCCAACGCCGAGCGGCCCGGTCTCGAAGCCGCGGCCTTGCAGCACCGCGGAATGGAACGGCGTGCCGATGGGGGCGAGAGCCGGGCCGAAGACGAACTCGTGCGTGTAGCCGGTGGGATCCTCGCACCGGTAGAGCTTCTCGACGCGGCGGCGCTGGGCGAGCTCGCGCCCGCCGTCGCTGACCCGCACGCCGGCCTCGGCGATGCGGCGCACGAAGGCCTCGAGCGCGTCTTCGGTGGCGAACTCCCAGCCGGCGGCGGCCAGGTCGTCGTCGTCGCCGCGCTCCAGGCACAGGCGCTGCTCGTACTCGTCCATGCGCAGCAGCATCTGGGCGTCGTCGCGGCGGCCGACCTGCAGGCCGACGACGTCGACGGCGAAGCGCTCCCACTGGTCGAGGTCGCGGACGTTGAACACGATGTAGGCGAGGTTGGAAATTTCGGCCATGGCGTTTCTCCCCAAGCTGGGCCGTTCGGCGTTGCCCCCTCTAAGGCAAGCGCCGTGCCAGGAAGATGAAGGCCACGATTTGTGCGATGCAGCACGATCCGGAAACCATACGGAGCAACAACCGTTCGGCCGACAAAGCGATGTTCTGTGTGCATTTGCACAAGAAGCCCTGACCTCGCGGTGCGTCCAACTTTTCGAATTTTCAGCGCCGACGCATCCAGGGCCGTCTCAATTTTTTCAAGACACCTCCGCCGCGGTCGTGCTCGTACCGCCGGAGGTGCCTGCACTCACCACAACAGGCACGGCGACCTGCCGCCGGGCTTTGAACATGCCGGCCGCGCCGTTCGGGCCGCGGTGCCGGCGACCGTCTTCGCTCGGGATCGGCGCCATCCGCAGATTGGTGGCGGCCGTCCCGGCGATTGTCTTTGTGCCGCTGTTCTACCGCTTGTGTGTCGCAGACGGCGGAACGGCACAAGGCGGAAACCGCGGCCACGATGCGCCGGTTTCCAAGGACCGGACCAGACACCTGCGGCAAATAGACACGCTTGCCGATCCGGAAATGACGAAGGAGCCAGTGCTGTAGCCAAATAGATTCGTAGAGGACACTTCATGGATGGCAGACATACCGTGAGTGACCATGGGGCGCGCTTGATTGACCGTGAGTGCGGTGCAACACTGTCGTTGTACGTCGCGCAATATGTCCATCGGCAAAGCCGATGGAAGAAAGCGAGCTCGCATGGCACGCATCAATCGTGACGCCATGACCGCAGCCGGATCGCCGGTATCGCTACAGGGATCAGGGGGCGGTGGGCTGACCCTTGCTGGCACCGCGGATGTGCCGCGCACCTGTGCCGAGATCGGCGAAACCTGCGACCGGGCGCTGCATGCCGCCATGGCGCGCGTCACGCGCGGCCTGTCGCCGGCCGCACTCGCCCTGGCCGGCTTCGACTGGGCAACCCACCTCGTCTTCTCGCCGGGCAAGCGATGGGCACTTCTGAACGAGGCAGCCTGCAACGGCCTGAGCGCCATCAACCACGCGGCCGGCTGCGTCGCCGCTGGCTACGGCATCGCGGTTCCCCGTACCGATCCCCCGCTGCAAGATCCACGGTTCGCCGGCGAGGCATGGCAAACTTGGCCATTCAACCTTATTCACCAGAACTTTCTGCTCAGCCAGAAATGGTGGCACAGCGCCACCACAGGCATTGGCGGTGTCGCCCGGCAACATGAGGCGGCGGTCGAGTTCACCGCACGGCAGTTGCTCGATACCGTGTCCCCGTCCAACTTCCTGTTCACCAATCCCGAAGTCCTGGCCAGGACCGCGGAAACAGTCGGCGCCAACCTCGCGGTTGGGCTCGGCAATGTCCTGGAGGATGCACAACGCCTGCTGACGGGCGAGAAGCCCGTCGGCGCCGAGCGTTTCGTCGTGGGAAGAGACGTCGCCACGACCCGCGGCAGGGTCATCCACCGCAACCGCCTGATCGAACTGATCCAGTACGAATCGACAACCGGAACCGTGCGGCCCGAGCCGGTGCTGATCGTGCCGGCCTGGATCATGAAGTATTACATCCTCGACCTGTCACCCGCGAACTCATTCGTCCGCCACCTGACCGACCAGGGCTTCACGGTCTTCATGATTTCGTGGAAGAACCCGGACGAGGGCGACCGTGATCTCGGCATGGAGGACTACCGGCGCCTCGGCATTATGGCTGCGCTCAATGCGATCGGCGCCATGCTGCCCGGCCGCAAGGTGCATGCCATCGGCTACTGCCTCGGCGGGACCCTGCTCTCGATCGCCGCGTCGGCCATGGCGCGCGACGGCGACGACAGCCTGGCGAGCGTCACCCTGCTCGCCGCCCAGACGGACTTCACCGAGGCCGGCGAGCTGATGCTGTTCATCAACGAGAGCGAGGTCCATTTCCTCGAAGACATGATGTGGCGGCGTGGATTCCTCGACACCCGGCAGATGGCCGGCGCCTTCCAGATCCTGCGCTCGAACGACCTGATCTGGTCCTACGCCGTCCGCAATTACCTCATGGGCGAGCGCGAGCCCATGAACGACCTGATGGCCTGGAACGCCGACGGAACCCGCATGCCCTACCGGATGCATTCGGAATACCTGCGCCACCTGTTCCTCGACAACGATCTGGCCACGGGACGCCTGCGCGTCGACGGCAAGCCGATCTCCATCACCGACATCCGCGCGCCGATCTTCGCCGTCGGCACGGTGCGCGATCACGTGGCGCCGTGGCGCTCCACCTACAAGATTCACCTGCTGACGGACACTGACGTCACCTACGTGCTGACGTCGGGCGGACACAACGCCGGCATCGTCTCCGAACCGGGCCATCCCCGGCGCCGCTATCAGATCCTGTCACGGCTGGCCGACGATCCCTACGTCGATCCCGACACCTTCGAGAACGAGGCCCCGTACCAGGAAGGGTCGTGGTGGCCGGCGCTTTTCGACTGGCTGAAGGAGCGGTCCGGCCAGCCGGTGCTCCCGCCCGCCATGGGCGTTCCAGGACAGCCTCCGTTGTGCGACGCACCCGGCACCTACGTCCTTCAACCGTAACGGCCAGTTGGTTCCGGCCCAACCGACATCCCAAAGCAATCGGGCGATCCGTCATGCCATCAGCACGCAAGCCCTGGAAGACAATCACCGTCGCTGCCGTACTTCTGCTGGCGGCCGGCAGCGCCATTCTGGCGTGGCAGTCCCTGAGGACCAACGGGTCTTGGGACGGCATCGCCAGCGGCAACGGCCGCATCGAGGCCGTCGAGATCGATGTCGCCACACGGACGGCCGGCCGCATCAAGGACATCCTGGTGAACGAAGGCGAATTCGTCGGGGCTGGGCAGATCCTGGCCCGGATGGACACCGCCGTGCTCGAAGCGCAACGCAAGGAAGCCGAGGCGCAACTCCGGCAAGCCCTCATCGGCATCGAGACGGCACACAGCCTCGTCAAGCAGCGCGAGGCCGAGCGGGTGGCGGCGGTGGCCGTGGTGGCGCAACGCGAGGCTGAACTCGATGCGGCGCAGAGCCGCCTCG
>Ga0196976_1000931_pt1 | contig 15466 bp, 11 predicted proteins | sample S3v_513CmetaG_FD_148644 | JGI IMG/M metagenome (GOLD analysis project Ga0196976, IMG submission 148644) | Soil microbial communities from Anza Borrego desert, Southern California, United States - S3+v_5-13C | ecosystem: Environmental > Terrestrial > Soil > Desert | place: USA: California...
CCGTCACCTTCACCAACAAGGCGGCGCGCGAGATGCGCGAGCGCGTGGCATCCCTGGTCGGCATGGAGCCGGAGGGCTGGTGGCTCGGCACCTTCCACGCGCTGGCCGCGCGCATCCTGCGCCGCCATGCCGAGCTGGTCGGGCTGAAGTCCAACTTCACCATCCTCGACACCGACGACCAGATCCGCCTGGTCAAGCAGCTGCTGGAGGCGGAGGGCGTCGATTCGAAGAAGTGGCCGGCGCGCCAGGTGCTGGGCGCCATCGAGCGCTGGAAGGACCGCGGCCTGACGCCCGAAAAGCTGGCCGAGTCCGATGGCGGCGACATGGCCGGCGGCCGCGTGGTGGCGCTGTACCGCGCCTACCAGGACCGGCTGCGCACGCTGAACGCCTGCGACTTCGGCGACCTGCTGCTGCACAACCTGTCCGTCTTCCAGCAGCACCCGGACGTGCTGGCGGAATACCACCGCAAGTTCCGCTACATCCTGGTCGACGAATACCAGGACACCAACGTGGCACAGTACTTGTGGCTGCGCATATTGTCTTCGGCAAATAAAAATATATGTTGTGTTGGTGATGAAGATCAGTCGATTTATGCTTGGAGAGGCGCGGAAATCGGAAATATACTTAGGTTCGAGGCCGACTTCCCCGGCGCCAGGATCGTGAAGCTGGAGCAGAACTACCGCTCCACCGGGCACATCCTGGCCGCGGCGTCGGGCCTGATCGCCAACAACAAGGGGCGCTTGGGCAAGACGCTGTGGACGCAGGCCGACGGCGGCGACAAGGTGCGCGTCAAGGCCGTGTGGGACGGCGAGGAGGAGGCGCGCTGGGTCGGCGACGAGATCGAATCGCTCCAGCGCCTGGGCGTGCCGCTGGGGCACATGGCGGTGCTGATCCGCGCCGGCTTCCAGACCCGCGAGTTCGAGGAGCGGTTCATCACGCTGGGCCTGCCCTACAAGGTGATCGGCGGCCCGCGCTTCTACGAGCGGCAGGAGATCCGCGACGCCATGGCCTACCTGCGCGTCGTGCAGACGCCGGAGGACGACCTGGCCTTCGAGCGCATCATCAACGTGCCCAAGCGCGGCATCGGCCCGGCCGCCCTGCAGACGCTGAACCAGTGCGCCCGCGCCCGCGGCATTCCGCTGGCCGAGGCCGGCTGGATGCTGACCGAGACGGACGAGTTCAAGCCCAAGGTGCGCAGCACCATCCGCGGGCTGCTGCAGGACTTCTTCCGCTGGCGCGGTCTGGCGCAGACCATGCCGCACACCGAGCTGGCGCGCCAGATCCTGGACGAGTCCGGCTACACCCGCATGTGGCAGGAGGACAAGTCGCCCGAGGCACCCGGCCGGCTGGAGAACCTGAAGGAACTGATCACCGCCATGGCGGAGTTCGAGAACCTCGGCGGCTTCCTCGAACACGTCAGCCTCGTCATGGAGAACGCCGAGGCGTCGGGGGCCGAGCAGGTCACGCTGATGACGCTGCACGGCGCCAAGGGCCTGGAGTTCGACATCGTCTTCCTGCCCGGCTGGGAGGAGGGCGTGTTCCCCAACCAGCGCGCCCTGGACGAGACCGGCATCGCCGGGCTGGAGGAGGAGCGGCGCCTCGCCTACGTCGGCATCACGCGGGCGCGCAAGCGCGCCTACATCAGCCACGCCGCCAACCGCCGCCTTTACGGCAGCTGGGTCAGCGCCATCCCCTCCCGCTTCGTGGAGGAACTGCCGCCCGCCGACATCGAGACGGAGGCGGCAAGCGGCCTGTTCGCCGGGGGTGGGATGGGCGGCGGCATGCGCGAGGCGCCATCCTTCTTCAAGACCACGCAGCGCCAGCCGCCGGCCCCGCGCGGCGTGACGCTGGAGGGCACCGCCTACCACGTCGAGCCGCGCGCCCGCCCGACCACCGGCTTCGCCAAAGGTGCCCGCGTCTTCCACCAGAAGTTCGGCTACGGCACGGTGGTCGCCATCGACGCCGACAAGCTGGAGATCGAGTTCGACCACTCCGGCCCAAAGAAGGTGATGGACGCCTTCGTCGTCCCGGCCGAACAGGCGGGGTGAGCGGGAGAGGTTTTGAGACACGGATGGACACGGATGCCGGCTGAAGCCGGCGCACGGATACACACGGATTTTTGTTTCTCTTCATCCGTGCCAAATCCGTGTCCATCCGTGTCTCCTGTTTTTCTTTCCCATCCGCGACGTCATGGGAATAGGTGCGGCATTCCGTACCCGCGTGACGGCCATCACAGCGAATCCGGTTGATCCCGGGCAATTTCGGGTCGCAGAATCGGCCGTGGACGGGAGGACGCCGCATCGTGTTCAAGGGGAGCGCATCGTACGAGGTGCATGTCTGCCAGGAAGGGCGCTGGCGGATTGAGGCGTCCTTCACCGAGGAGCAGGCGGCGCTGTCCTGCGCCCGCGTGCAGCTCGTCGGGCACGGTATCCAGGAGGTGAAGGTCTACAAGGCGCGCTCGCTGGCCGGGCTGGCGATCCAGACCGTGATCTTCCAGCGCAAGGTGCCGGAGGTGAAGAACAAGCCCCTCGGCCTCGCCGGCTCCCCTGACGGCGCGCCGTTCTGCACCACGGTGGTGGACCTCTATGGTTTCGACAGCCGCGTCGTCGTCGGCCGCATGCTGCGCCAGTTCCTCGACAAGTTCCGCATCACCCAGACCGAGCTGCTGCACGGCTGGACCTACGCCCGCAAGCTGGACGAGCAGGGCACGCTGATCGGCGCCGCCGTCCACGCCGTGGCCCGCCACCACGCCGACCTGGGCAAGGCCGACGCCAAGGTGCGGGTGAAGCAACTGCGCGTCCTGGTCGATCAGGCGATGGGCAAGGCGCGCGACTTCGCCGCCGAGCGCAAGCGCCTGCCGGCCTTCGACCTCAAGGACCTCTCCGGCAGCAGCCGGCGCATCGAGGAGGCCGTCGGCCCGGCCGAGCACGACTACGTCTTCCTCAGCTTCCTGTCGCTGCACATGGCCGACCGCAATTCGCTGGGCGGCAAGGCGGAGATGCTGCTGGACCTGCTGGCCGAGGGGCTGGAGCCGCGCCTCAACGCGCTGCTGGAGGGCGTCATCGCCGACACGCTGGGCTCGGTCGACCTGATCAAGGAGCAGCTGGGCGCCCAGGCGAACCTCGCCGACGGGCTGTGCGCGCTGGCCGACGTGCTGCACGGCCGCGCCGCCGACCCGAAGCTGGCGCCGGTCGGCGCCGTGCTCGCCCGCGTCGGCGGGCTGACCGTCGCCGGCCACGCGCCCTGCTGCCGCAGCGTGCTGGTGGACCGGGTGCGCTCGTCGCTCAACAGCGACCAGCCGCTGGACCGCCGCGACCCGACGGCGGAATCCGCCCTGATCGAGAAGGTCGTCGCCCGCCTGAAGGGCGCGGACGGCGCGATGCTGGGTGGTGCGGAGACCGAGAAGGCGCTGGCCAGACGCATGCTGCGCCACCGTCAGGCGCTGCTGCGCCGCCAGGGCATGCACGACATCGCCGACAGCCTCGCCGCCATGCGGCCGCATTAAGCCGCTACTGGATCGGCCCCCTATTGGATCGGTGTGGCCTCGATCTTCCGGCGCGGGGCGGCCTTCACCGCGGGGCCGGCGTTGTCGGTGGGCTTCGGCATCACCGTGGTGGTGCCGCGCGTCGTGGTGGCGACGCGCTCCCCGCGCAGGCGCAGCAGGTCGAGCCGGACATAGGCGGTGCCGCCCGCGTGGGCGATGGCGATCCAGTCGGTCTTTGGCGCGCGGCCCAGCGCGGTCACCGGCTGTCCCGGCCGCAGCGCGCCGACGATGGCGGAGTTGGTGCTGGGTGCGGCGCGCAGGTTCACGGCCTTGTCGGCCTCCCAGTCACCGTGCACCTTCTCCAGGCCGGGGCGGCCCTCGGTCTGCGGCAGGGGCGGGGGGGCCGGCCGCTCCCGCGTGCCGCAGGCGGCGGCGGTCAGCGACAGGGCAAGGGCGACGGCGAGGGTGCGGGGGGACATGCGCGGGCTGCGTGGCTGCATCGGATGGCCGACAGATAAGAACGAATGAAGCGCGAACTCAACCGTCGTGTTCGCCGGTCACGCGAATGCTACGGCGCAGATCCGGGGCGGCGCCCTACGGCGCCACCTCGGCGAACTGCAAAAGCCGCATGGGCGGCCACAGCGTCAGCTCGCGCGCCGCCTGCATGTTGATGAGCACGGTGAAGCGCGTCAGGCTGGGCGTCGGCAGCTCGCCCGCCGGCTTGCCGGCGAACAGGACCTGGGCGGCCTGATAGCCGGCGATCTGCCCGACGCTGCGCAACGGGCTGACCAGCCCCAGCAGCGCCCCTCCCTTGCGGAACGGCAGCTCGAACGAGGTGAAGACCGGCAGCTTCTGGTCCAGTGCCGCGCGCGAGAACGCCTCGATGTTGGACAGGATGAAGGAGGAGCCGACGTAGTACAGCATCTCCGCCTGCCGCTCGCGCACGCGGGCCATGGCGGGGGCGAAGGCCTCGGCCGTCGGCTTGCCGTCGGCACCGGCGGGCAGGCGTTCCTCCACCACCTCGACCCCGCGGGTGCGGAACTGCTCCAGCGCCGCCTGCGCCTGCACCACCGCCGCCGGCTCGTCGGCGTTGTAGACGAAGCCGACGCGCTTGACCGGGCGGTAGGACAGCATGGTGTTGTACTGCGCCTCGAACGACACCGTCGTGTTCGCCCCGGCCACGTTGGGCCGGCCCGACGCGGTGGTGGAGCGGGCGATCTTCGCCTCCGTCGGGTTGCCGACGAACAGGTAGACGACGGGGATGTCGGTGATGTGCCTGGCCGGGTCCACGGCGTCGTACGGCCCCACGGCGGCCAGCGTCACGCCCGTCCCCCAGGTGACCACCAGATCGGGCCGCGTCGCCTTCGCCTCCGCCACGAAGTCGGCGACGCGGGCGAGGCTGCTCCCGGCGTCGCGGATGACGAACTCCACCGGCTCGCCCTGGCGTTCCAGATAGTCGCGGAAGCCCGTGCACACCTCCTCGCAGCCGCGGAAGGTCATGATGTAGACGGTCTTCGGCTTGGCCGTCGCCGCCAGCGCCGTGCCCGCGTTCACCCAGACCATGTTCACGGCGGCCAGCAGAAGGACGCCCAGCAGGGTACGGAAGGCCAGGGCCATCATCGGGAGGTCTCCGGAACGGTGGAATCGGTGAGCGGCAGGGCCGCCATCTGCACGGCGAACAGCACGGCGCAGACGGCGATGCCGATGCCGGTGGCGAGTGCCGTGTCGGCGAAGCCCATGTGCGTGATCATCAGCGACATCAGCACCGGGGCCACCATGGCGCCGCAGCGCTCGGCCAGCCGGTAGAAGCCGATGGCGACGGCCGGCGGCACCCCGGCCAGCCGCCCCTCGCCCATGCGCAGCAGCAGCGCACCCTGCGCGGAGAAGCTGAAGGCCCAGGCGACGCCGATGGCGGCGACGCTGCCGGCGGCGGCCCAGGTGTTGGTCCACAGCCCCACGGCCGCCGCCGCGACGCCGCTCAGGCCCAGGCCGATGGCCACCGCCTTGCCGTGCCGCTGCCCGCCGTCGGCCCAGCGCGCCAGCACCTCGTTGAAGACGATGACCAGCAGGAAATAGATCATCAGCACGCGCCCGATGACCGCCTGCCGGTTGCCCAGCTCCTGCAACAGCAGCGGCGCGTAGTAGAACAGGAAGCCGGACTGGATCACCTGCATCGGGATGCCGGCGCACAGCAGCAGCCCCAGGAAGCGCGGCGTCGCCAGCAGGCGCAGCATGCTTCCACTGGCCTTCTTCGCGGGCGCCGCGTCGCGGTGCGGCGTGGCCGGCGTGAAGATCCACAACAGGACGGCCGAGCCGATGGTGAACACCGCCGACAGCAGGAACACCGGCGCGAAGCCGATGCGGTCGGCCAGGATGGCGCCGATGGCGGTGCCGCACACGCCGGCCGAGACGTAGGCGGCCAGATAGGCCGCCATCCCCTGCGCCCGCGTCGTCGGCGTGGTGACGGCGGCGATGTGGTCCAGCGCGGCGATGCTGACGAAGGCGAAGCCCAGCGCGTTGACCGTGCGCCACAGGATCAGCTCCGGCAGGCTGTCGGCCAGGAAAGTGAGGACGTAGCCGGCGACGGCCGGCACCACGCCGATGCTGAACAGCGTCCGGCTGCCGCGCGCCGCCGCCAGCCGCCCGGCCATCGGCGAGAACAGCGCGATGCCCAGCAGGTAGGCCGACAGCGGCAGCGCCACCAGCACCTCCGCCGGGATGGCGGCGTAGGCCTGCGCCAGCCAGCTTCCCCCCGGCACCGCCGCCAGCCACGCCGGTGCGGGGCCGGAGGCGGCGTGCAGATCCTTGGCGAGAATCGGCAGGAAGGAGCGCGGCAGTTCGGAGCCGAAGAAGAACAAGAACAGCGGCAGGCGGATGAACAGCACGCTCTGCGGCGCGAACGGCTCCGCCCCGGCGGCGGGGGCGAAGACGAAGCGGCGCGACAGCTCCGCCCCCCACGCCGCGGCGTCCGCCCCGGCGGCCAGCGCGCGGTCCAGGGCCGCGCGGTACTCGCGGTTCACCCGCTCGATGGCGGCGTTGAAGGCGGCGGTCAGACGGCCGACCTGGTCCTGCGCGCGGTCGTCCACGCGCCGGCTGAAGTCGCCGCCGGCCACCTTGTTCATCAGCGTCACCAGCGTGCCCACCGGGATGGTCAGGCTGACGGCGATGAGGACCAGCAGCACCTCCAGGCTGATCAGCGCCGACACCAGCAGCGTCACGCCGACGTCGAAGGCGATGCCGACCAGCCGCTCGTTCAGCGCCTCCGAATCCACCCCGATCAGCACGGCACCCGCCGCCACGCCCCTGGCGGTGACCGGCCAGGACTGCACGCGCACGCCGCCGCCCGGCCGCGGCCGGTCCTTGCGGTACACCTCCCGCCCGGCGGCGTCGGCCAGGGTGACGGAGGCGAATTCCGGCTGGTCCTGGATGACGTCGCCCAGGAACTCCTCCACCCCCACCAGCTGGTCGAACGGCACGCCCAGGTCCAGCGCGCGGCCCACCCGGTTGGCGATCAGGTCGGCGACCGCCGCCGCCTTGCGGTCCAGCTCGGCCGCCGCCTGCCGGTCGAACACGTCGTAGGTGGCGTACGACAGCCCGGCCAGCGACAGCACCAGGACGGCGATGGCGAAGGCCACGATGCGGATGGACAGCCCGCGGAACAGCGTCTCGTTCGCCATCGCGCTCACGTCCTGGCTGAAGGGGCTGTCCGGATCAGGCCCAGCGCGTTGGCGACGGCGGTGCGGAAGGGGCCGTAGCTGGCGGCGATCTCCTCCGGCACCGGGGCGGCCTGCGCGGTCTCGGGCGCCTCCCCGGCGGTGCGGATGGCAGCCTCCATGCGCTGCATCTCCGCCCAGATCGGCCGCAGCAGCAATGGCAGCAACAGGGCGCACAGCAGGGCGGCGATGCCCAGTCCGATGGCGGCGTGCTGCACCAGCAGGCCGCCGGTGCCGGCCACCTGCCCGTCCACGATGGCGTTCGAATAGGTCAGCGCCACCCACCCGACGGTGAGGCCGAAGGCGTTGACCAGCGGCTTGGCGACCGTGGTGGCGTGCTCGTCGGGCAGCGTCCAGGCGCCGTCCCGGCTGCGCCGCGCCGCCTCCACCCACGCCGGCGGCACGGCCGCCTCGGCCCCCTCGCCGACGCCGAACAGCGCGTTGCCGGCCGGGTCGAACACGCGGATGGCGGTGATCTCCGGCCAGCGCTCCTTGGTGCGCTGGATGACGGCCTGGGTGTTGCGCAGCTGGTCCACCGGCAGGCCCAGCGACAGCCCGGCCTCGATCGACTGCTCCAGGTCGGCGGCCAGGAAGGCGAAGCGGCTGCGCACCAGATCGGCGTAGGCGGTGGCGAACTTGAAGTGGTTGAGCAGCGTGAGCAGCCCCGCCGCCCCCGCGATGATCAGCCAGATCGCCAGAAACAGGCGGAGCGTCAGTCGCATGCTGGAACCTTATCCATGCACCGTGGCGTCGGCAAGCAGCGCCGCCCCCACCCCCGCCGCACCCGGCCGGGCGCGGACAGCGAGGCAGGTGATGTCGTCGGCCTGCGCTGCGCCGCGCTCGAACTGCTTGATGGCCTCGACCATCGCGTCGGGGATCTCGTGCGTGGGCAGGCGGCTGATGCGGGCGGCCATCTCCTGGGTGCGGGCGTCGCCGAACTGGTCGCCGTCGATGTCGAACGCCTCGGTGACGCCATCCGTGAACAGGATCAGCGTCTCGCCGGGCAACAGCGTCACCGTGGCATCGCGGTAGGGGATGCCGTCGGCCACGGCCAGCGCCATGCCGCCGGTACGCGGCAGCTCGCTCACCGCACCGTCCACGCCGATGCGCAGCGGCGGGTTGTGGCCGCCGTTGGCATAGCGCAGCTCCAGCGTCTCCAGGTCGAGGATGCCGTAGAACAGCGTGACGAACATCATCTGCTCGTTGCCGTCGGCCAGCATGTCGTTCAGGCGCGCCAGCACCGTGCCGGGATCCTCGCCGAACTGCGCGGTGGCGCGCAGCAGCGTGCGCGACACCGCCATGAAGAAGGCGGCCGGCACGCCCTTGCCCGACACGTCGGCCACCACGATGCCCAACCGGTTCGGGCCCAGGTCGAAGAAGTCGTAGAAGTCGCCGCCCACTTCCTTGGCCGGGATCATGCGGGCGTGCACCTCCGCCTCCGGCCGGGGCGCGTAGTCGCGCGGCAGGATGGAGAGCTGCATGTTGCGCGCGATCTCCAGCTCCTGCTGCAGCGCGATGTACTGCGTCTTGGCGCGCAGCGCCTCGCGCAGTTCGGCCACCAGGATGTCCAGCTTGTGGTACTGCTCGCCCACGCGCGAGATCAGGTTCTGAAAGCCCAGCGCCAGCAGGCCGAACTCGTTGACCAGATGGTCGATGCGGCGGTCGTGCGGCGTCTCGCCGTCCGCCGCGGCCACGGGCGCCGGCTCGCCCTGCATGGCCTTCTCGATGCGGCCCAGGTCGCCCAGCACGGCGTCGCGCGATTCGGAATCCAGCGTGTTGGCCAGCTCCACCATCTGCTGGCGGATGAAGCGCGCCTGCCGCCGCCCCTGCCGCACGCGGGAGCGGCGCAGCTTCTCGTACGCGTCGATGGTCTCGCCCAGCCGGCCCAGCGCGGACGCGAGGCGCCCGACCTCCGGCGCGAAGGGTGGCCGCAGCTCCGGCACCGGCCGGCCGTCGGCCAGTGCGGAGAAGGCCTCCACCGTGCCGTTCAGCGGCTCGAAGCTGCGCCCGATCAGCCACGCGGCGAGCAGGACCAGCCCGGCCAGCGCCGCCGCACCCGCCGCCCACCACGCCCGCTCGCGCCGCTCGCGCGCGGCCTCGGCGTCCGTGGCGTCGCCCAGGGTGACCAGACGGGCCACCGGCAGGCCGGTGGCGTCGGTCACCGGTGTCGCCGCCGCCCGCCACGTGCCCGCGGCACCTAGCGGCAGCGCCGCCACGGCGCGGTCGGCCGGCGTCCAGGCGGCGCGCACGGCGGACCACAGCGCCGCGTCAGTGGAGGTCACAAGGTTGTTGCGCAGGTCGACGAACGCCGCCTCGCCGCCGGCCGCCGCCTTCAGGCGCTTCACCGCCGCCTCGACGCCCAGCGTCACCGTCAGCGCGCCGACGGCGCGCCCGTCGCGGGCGAGCGGCAGCGTCGTCGCCACCACGTAGGCGCGCCGCTGGTCCTGCGCCAGCCCGCGCACCACCTCGCCCCGCGTCAGCACGCGGTCGAGCGAGGCGGCATCCAGCATCGGCTTGTCCGCCCCCACCGGCTGCGGCAGGCTGGTGCCCAGCAGCGCGCGGTCGTTGTCCGCCACCTCCACCCGCACCGGGGCGCCGCGCTCGCCAATGCCGTCCAGCAGGGCGGGGAACAGGGCCTTCAGCGCCCGAGCGTCGTCGCGCATCACGGCGTCCAGCAGGGCCGGGTCGGCGGCGTGCGGGCGCAGCACGGCCTCCAGCTCGCGGCACAGCCCGTCAACCACGGCGCGCCACGCGCCCTCCTGCGCTGTGGCCAGCGGGGCGGCCAGCGCCTCCTCCCGTCCCTGGGCGCGCTGCAGGCCGGCCGTGGCGCCGACGACGGCCGCCGCCAGCAGGGCCAGGACCGCGATCAGGGAAACCCGCGTGCGAAGAAGCAAAGGACGTCTCTCCGGTCCCGAACCGGCGGACGGGGGCGTCCGCGGGCGATCCGATCGTTGATGGCGTGGGTGCCGGCCTAGGCCGTTCGGGATCGAACGTTGACCAACAATATCCCGTCTGGCAAGATACTTGTCGTTGATTTTGTTCGATTTCGTGCATTAGCTCAACACCGGGGCGCTCGACAGCGCGGCGGAGATCGTTTTGAGAATTCTCGTCTGCACGAAACGCGACCTTGCCGGCAATCTCCTCCTCAACCGCATGTTGCCCCGTCTGGCGGGGCACGACGTGCGGGTGCTGCTCGCCAACCGCGTGCGGGCGGAGACGGAGACGGTGCCGGACCTGGGTGCCTTGAAGTTCTTCGACCAGGACCTGCCGGTGGAGGTCCTGTTCACGCTGCTCGATTCGCTCCCCGCGCCGCCGGCGGGGGCGGAGCTGCTGTCGTTCCGCCATCTGGAGGAGCGCTTCGGTGTGCCCATCGCGGCCGCCGGGCACATCGGCAACGGCGCGCTCACCGGCGCCGTGCGGGCGGCGGAGCCGGACCTCGTCGTCTCCGTCCAGTTCGGCTTCATCTTCAAGCCCGAGGCGCTGGCCATCCCGCGCCTTGGCCTCATCAACCTGCATTCCGGGGCGCTGCCGCAACGCGCGGGCGTGAACCCGACCTTCTGGTGCATGCTGGAGGGGGAGGCGGAGGCCGCCTGCTCGCTGCACTGGATCACCGCCGCCATCGACGCCGGCCCGGTCATCGCGGTGCGGCCGACGCCGATTGACTACGGCCGGTCGTTCCTGTCGAACTGGCTGCGCAATTACGAGACGGGGGCGACCATGATCACCGACGCGGTGGACCGGCTGGCGCGCGGCGAGACCCTGCCCGCCGTGCCGCAGGACGACGCCGCGCGCGTCTTCGTGCCGAAGCCGACGCCCGACGACTTCGCCCGTTTCCGGGCGCTCGGCCACCGTTTGGTGGATCATGGGGAGTACTTGGCGCTGCTGCGGCGCTGGCTGCCCGCCGCCCAGCCGGTGACGGCGGTGCCCGCGTGAGGCCCGTTTCCGCCATGGCGCCCATCCACTTCACCAAGATGCACGGCTGCGGCAACGACTTCGTGCTCATCGACGACCGCGCCGCGCGCTTCGCCGGGGTGGAGAGCCGCATGGCCGTCACCCTGTGCGACCGCCGCTTCGGCGTCGGCGCCGACGGGCTGATCCTGTTGCGCCGCCCGGCGCGCGCCGGGGCCAGCCTGACCATGGTCTTCGTCAACCGCGACGGGCTGGTGGGGGAGATGTGCGGCAATGGCGCGCGCTGCCTCGCCGCCTTCGCCCGGCGCTGCGGCGCCGACGGCGATCCTCTCGTCATCGACACGCCGGCCGGGCTGGTAACGGCGGCCTTCGACGGCGACCTCGTCCGCCTGTCGATGACCGAGCCGCGCATCCTGGACGCCGACGTCCGCATCGAGGCCGGGGGCGACACGCTCCACTTCATGGCGGTGGACAGCGGTCCGCCGCACGCCGTGGCCTTCGTCGACGACACCGGCCTGGACGCCGTCGATGTGGAAACCCTCGGCCGTGCCGTGCGCCACCACCCGGCCTTCGCGCCGCGCGGCGTCAACGTCAATTTCGTCGCCGTCCGCGACGGCCGCCTGTTCATGCGCACCTACGAGCGCGGGGTGGAGGCGGAAACCCTGGCCTGCGGCACCGGCGCCGTGGCCTGCGCCGCGGCGGCGCACCGGCGCGGCGCGCTGGCCTCGCCGGTCAGTGTGGTGACGCGCAGCGGCGCGCCGCTCACCGTCGCCTTCCGATATGAAAACGGGCACTTCGCCGACGTGGTGCTGACCGGCCCGGCCGCCTTCGTCGCCACCGGCACGCTGGACCCCGGCTTCGCCGCCGGGATACTGGCCCCGCCGCACGCTGCCCCGCCGCACGCCGCCATGCCGGAGCCCGCCGAGGCGGAGGGCGTGGCGTGACCGCGCGCGCGCCGCTGGGCGCCTTCCCCTGGCTGGCCGGCATCGCCGGGGCGCTGGCCGTCGCCGCCATGGTGGGTGGGCTGCTTGCCCTTCAGCTCGGCGACACGGCGCGGGCGCAGCTGGCCGTGCGCGACGCGCGGTTCGAGTTCCTGGTGCAGACGATCCGCAGCCGGATCGAGGCCAACGTGAACCTCGGCCTGATGCTCAGCGGCCTGGGCGCCACGCAGGACCTGCTGGAACGCTCCCGCGTGCAGGACGCCGACATCCTGTCCATCGACGTGTTCGACGACCAGGGCAACATGCTGTTCAGCAGCGACCGTGGCGGGCTGGGCGACCGCGTGCCGGCCGACTGGCTGGCCGGCTGCACCGCCGTCCAGCCGGCCGCCCCGGCCCTGCCGGACGCGGGCGAGCGGCTAGTCTGCGCGCCGCTCCTCAACAACTACGACCGCGTGGCCGGTGCCGTGGCGCTGCGCTACCGCGTGGAGAGCCGGCTGACCGACGCCGCCGGGGCGCAGGGGCCGCTGGCCCGCGCCGCCGCGCTGACGGCGGCGGTGGCCGCCGTCCTGGTGCTGGGCATCGTTCTCCTTCTGCTGCCGCTGCACCGCGGCCTCGTCCGCCTGCGCGACGCCGTGGCGGTGCGCGACGCCGACGCCGCGCAGGCCGCCGGCGTGCCCGGCCTGGACGCCGCCGTGGCCGGCGGTATGCGCCGGCTGGACGGCATGCAGGCCGTGCTCGACGACGCCGAACGCGAGGCCGAGCGCATCGACGACCTGGACCTCGTGGCATGACGGACGCCCCCACGCAAAACATGGTGACGAAGCGCACCCTGTCCGGCCTGCGCCGCCGCCTCGCGGCGCTGCTGGCGTTGGGTCTGCTGGCCGGGGCGCTGGTGGCGCTCGACGCCGGGCGCGCGGTGGTGGACGGCACGCTGCGCCCGGAACTGGCCGAGACGGCGGAGCTGATCGGCGCCAACGTCGCCCAGCAGATCGACCGCGCGCTGACGCTCGGTGTGCCGCTCGACGGGCTGGTCGGCGTGGAGGAGCTGTTCGCCGAGGTGGTCGCCGGCAACCCGCTGGTCGAGGCCATGACCCTGCGGGACGGCGGCGGGCGGGTGCTGGCCGCGCACCGCTCCGACCTTGCCGCCGACGTCACCGCCACCGTGCCGGTGGGCGGCGGCCGGGCGTCGCTGCTGGTCGGCCTGCGGGCACCCGACGCCGGCTCCGGGGCGCTGTGGCTGCGCCTCGCGCTGGTCGCGGCGGTGGTGCTGCTGGCCGGGCAGCTGGCGCTGTGGTGGGCGGCCTCGCGCTCGCTGGAACGGCCGTTGCGGATCGCGGCGCGCGCCGCCGACGCCTTCGCGGCCGGCGACGTGCACCACCGGGTCGAGGCGCAGGGCAGCGGTGCCGCGCTTCACCTCCTGCTGGCGCTGGGCGGCCTGGGGGCGGCGACGCGCCGCCGCGCGGAATCCCTGCGCCGGACCATCGCCGAGGTGCGCGCCTCCCACTTCGACCCGCCCATCCTCGCCGAGCTTCAAGGCCTGGACGAGCGCGTGCAGGCCACGCTGGCGCCGCGCAAGGACGGCTGACCGCCTCGCAATTCCCGGCGGCCGGTGCTAAAAGCCCCTGGATCACGACACCCATCACGACACCTTGCCGGAACCTGCCCCCATGCCCGCCCCCAAGCTCTGGCGCATCGCGCTCGCCGTTCCCGAGGCCTTCGCCGCCGCCTTCGCCGAGGCCGTGGGGGATCACGCCGATGCCGTCTCCACCTTCGAGCTGGAGGAGCACGTCACCTGGCTGGTCGAGGCGACCGTGTACGGCGAGCCGGACCGGCCCCGCCTGACCGCCCGCGTCGCCGTGCTGGCGCAGGCGCTGGGCATCGACGATCCGGTCCTGGTGATCGAGGAGGTGCCGCCCATCGACTGGGTGTCGCACACCTACCAGGCGTTCCCGCCCATCCGCGCCGGCCGCTTCTTCGTGCACGGCTCGCACCACGAGGGAGTGGTCCCGGCCGGTACCATCGGCTTGCAGGTGGACGCCGCCACCGCCTTCGGCACCGGCGAGCACGGCTCCACCAAGGGTTGCCTGCTGGCGCTCGACCGGCTGTCGCGCCGCGTGCGGCTGGGCCGCGGGCCGGGGCAGGGGGCGCTGGACATGGGCTGCGGCTCCGGCATCCTGGCCATCGCGGTTGCCAAGACGTGGCGCGTTCCGGTGGTCGCCGTCGACATCGACCCGGAGGCGGTGCGCGTCACCCGCGAGAACGCCCGCATCAACGGCGTCTCCCACCTGCTGGAGGCAGAGGGCGGCGATGGCTACCACACGCCCGTGGTGCGCCGCCGCGGCCCCTACCGCCTGATCACCGCCAACATCCTGGCCCGCCCGCTGGCCCGCATGGCGCCGCTCTTGGCCCGCAACCTCGTGCCCGGCGGCGTCGCCGTGCTGGCCGGCCTGCTGGCGCGGCAGGAACAGCATGTCCTCCAGGCGCACCGCGCCCAGGGCCTGCGCCTGATCGCCCGCATCCCCATGGGCGAGTGGACCACGCTGATCGTCGGGCGCTGACGGCCGGGCGTTAAGGGACGGCTACATCCTTCGGCTGTGCCGCGGCATGGGGGCTTGTCGGACGCCGGGTACGGCTCTAGCCTCGCTGCCGGGACAACAGCTTCGGGGACCCAGGCGGTGCAGGACGGCTACCACGGCGACCAGACCCTTGCGGCGCTGCTGCGCCGCGCCGGCATCGAGCGCACGCCGGCCGAGGTGCGCGCGCTGGTGCACGGCGTGCTCGCCGCACCCACCGGGCACGACCCGGACGCGTGGCTGACGCTGCTGGGCCCGGACCTGCCGGAGGATCTGGGCGTCCAGCTCCGCGCGCTGAAGGCCGATCTGGCGCGGCGCCTGCCGTCCGGCGAACCCGACTACGCCGCCCGTCTGGCCGCCCTGCGCGGCGAGCTGAAGCGCCGCGACCTGGACGGCTTCATCGTCCCGCGCGGCGACGAGCACCAGGGCGAGTATGTGCCGCCGCGCGCCCAGCGGCTTGCGTGGCTCACCGGCTTCACCGGCTCGGCCGGCATGGCGGTGGTTGCGCGCGAGGCTGCGGCCGTGTTCGTCGACGGCCGCTACACGCTGCAGGTTCGGGCCGAGGTGCCGGCGGACCTCTACGAATACCGCCACCTGATCGACGACCCGCTGCCCGACTGGGCGGCCGCGTCGCTGCCGCGCGGGGCGCGGCTGGGCTACGATCCCTGGCTGCACACCGTCGGCTGGGTGGAGAAGATGCGCCACGCGCTGGAACGCGCGGGCATCGCCCTGGTCGCCTGCCCGGACAACGTGGTGGACGCCGTGTGGGCGGAGCAGCCGCCGTCGCCGCTCGCCCCCGTGGTGCCGCACCCGCCGGCCTTCGCCGGCATGCCTTCGGCCGAGAAG
>Ga0196976_1000932_pt1 | contig 15465 bp, 13 predicted proteins | sample S3v_513CmetaG_FD_148644 | JGI IMG/M metagenome (GOLD analysis project Ga0196976, IMG submission 148644) | Soil microbial communities from Anza Borrego desert, Southern California, United States - S3+v_5-13C | ecosystem: Environmental > Terrestrial > Soil > Desert | place: USA: California...
CATCGCCTTCGTCCGCCACGCCGAACCGGGCAAGTTCCACCACGCCGCCTTCTTCCTGGACACCTGGATGGACATCGGGCACGCCGCCGACATCATGGCGCGCTACGACATCTCCATCGACGTGGGTCCCACCCGCCACGGCATCACGCGCGGCCAGACCATCTATTTCTTCGACCCGTCCGGCAACCGCAACGAAGTGTTCGCCGGCGGCTACACCTACTATCCCGACAACCCCACCCGCACCTGGGGTCCGGAAGAGCTGGGCCGCGGCATCTTCTATTACGAGCGGCGCCTCAACGACGCCTTCCTCTCGGTCGTGACCTGAGGACCCGGCCATGAAGTTGACCGCCAAGGAACTCACGGTACGTCACGACAGCATCACCGCGGAGGCGGCGCTGGCCGCCGTCGCGGCGGTGGTGCGCAAGGGGCAGGAGATGGGGGTGGCGGTGAACGCCGCCGTGGTGGACGCCGGCGGCAACCTCGCCGGCTTCCTCCGTGCCCCCGACGCCTTCCTGACCTCCATCGGCATCGCCATCGACAAGGCGTACACGGCGGTCAGCTTCCGCATGCCGTCGGGTCGGCTCTACGACCTGATCAAGGACAACCCGGCGCTGCGCGAGGGCATCGCGCAGCGCGACCGGGTCGCCGCCTTCGGCGGCGGCTTCCCGATCATCGTCGACGGCCGCGTCGTCGGCGGCATCGGGGTGTCCGGCGCGTCGGAGGAGCAGGACTGCCTCTGCGCCCAGGCCGGTCTCGCCGCGCTCGGGCTGTAGGACAGCGGACATGTAGGTTGGGTTGAGGCGAAGCCGAAAACCCAACGTCTTCGCCACGTGCGGGACGTTGGGTTTTCGCTGGCGCTCAACCCAACCTACGGTCTGCTCCCGTCCCAATCAAAAGAACGAACAACAAGAAAGAAGCCAGCCGGCCCGCGCGCACGGGCCGGACCAGGGGGGAGTCATCCAAAATGGGGGAAACGTGCTTATGAATTGGAAGAAACTGCTTGCCGCGGCCGCCGTCGCCGTCGGTTTGGCCGCCGCACCGCAGGCGCAGGCGACCGAGGGCGACGCGCAATATCCCAACGGTGCGGAAGGCTTCATGGCCGGCGCGGTGCCGCCGCCGGGCACCTATTTCATCAATTACCTGATGCACTACACCGCCGGCCGCGTGAACAACGACGACGGCAAGCAGGTCCCGGTCAATTTCCGCCTGAACGCCACGGCCGAGGTGCCGCGCCTCCTCTACGTCTCGAACGTCCAGATCCTCGGCGCCAACTGGGGTGCGCACATCCTGGTGCCGGTGGTGAACCTGCGCTACGAGGTGGGGCCGTTCTCCGGCCACCAGTTCGGCCTGGGCGACATCACCATCGACCCCTTCATCCTGTCCTGGCACTGGCAGAACTTCCACCTCGCCACCGGCCTCGACATCATCCTGCCGACCGGCCGCTACGACCGCAGCCGCCCGGTCAACATCGGCGCCAACTACTGGGGCATCGAGCCGCTGGTCGCCGGCACCTACATGTCCGACGCCGGGTTCGAGGTGTCGGCCAAGCTGATGTACGCCTTCAACACCCGCAACAACGACACCAGCTACCGCTCCGGCCAGGCGTTCCACATGGACTACATGGTGGCGCAGCACTTCGGCAACTGGACGGCCGGCCTGGGCGGCTACTGGTTCCAGCAGACCACCGACGACGACCTGCGGGGCGTGAGCATCGGCAACCGCGGCACCGCCTTCGCCATCGGCCCGGCGGTCAAGTACGACGTCGCTGGCATCTCGCTGATCGGCAAGTGGCAGCACGAGTTCGTCGCCCACAACCGCCCGCAGGGCGACAAGCTGTGGGTGAAGCTGATCATGGCCTTCTAAAAAGCGGGCCGGGGCCGGGGAGCATCGGGTCAGCGCCCCGGACCAACGCCGCCGTGACACAGACGATGTGTCCGCGGTCCGGCGTCCCGCTCCACTCCAGCCGTCCTTCCCCTGCGGAAGGACGGCTTCTTTTTTATGCCTCCCCCGCTGCCCGGCCCAGGATCGCCTCCAGGTCCAGCCCCGGCGGCAGCGTGCCGTACGCCCGCCCGCCCTCATTGCCTAAGCGCGAGGCGCAAAACGCCTCCGCCACCGCCGGCGGCGCGTGGCGCAGCAGCAGCCCGGCCTGCAGCGCCAGCGCCGTGCGCTCCACCAGCAGCCGGGCGCGCGCCTCCTGGTTGGCGCGGTCGGCAAACAGCGCGCCCGTGTGCTCCACCCAGCGGTCGAGCCGCGCATCCAGCCCGCGCGCCGCCCCCAGATCCGCCGTCAGCGCGGCCAGCGCCGCCGGCTCCTTCTCCAGCGTGCGCAGCACATCCAGGCAGATGACGTTGCCCGACCCCTCCCAGATGCTGTTCAGCGGCGCCTCGCGGTAGAGGCGCGGCAGCGGCCCCTCCTCCACGTAGCCGCCGCCGCCATGGCACTCCATGGCCTCGTAGACGAGGTTGGGGCAGCGCTTGTTCAGCCAGTATTTGGCGACCGCGACGGCAAGCCGCGCGAAGGCGCGGGCGGCCGGGTCCTTCTCCCCTTCATCGAAGGCGCGCGCCACGCGGAACAGCAGCGCGATGGCCGCCTCCACCTCCAGCGCCATGTCGGCCAGCACGGCGCGCATCAGCGGCTGGTCGGACAGGCGCTTCTGGAACGCCGTGCGGTGCCGGGTGTGGTGCAGCGCCTGCGCCAGCGCCGCGCGCATCAGCCCGGCCGCCGCGAAGCTGGTATCGAGCCGCGTGTGGTGCACCATGTCGATGATGGTGGCCACACCGCGCCCTTCCTCGCCCACCGGCAGCGCCCAGGTGTCGGCGTACTCGATCTCCGACGATGCGTTGGAGCGGTTGCCCAGCTTGTCCTTCAGGCGCTGGATGAGGAAGGGGTTGCGCTCCCCGTCCGGCGTCCAGCGCGGCACCAGGAAGCAGGACAGCCCCTTGTCCGTCTGCGCCAGCGTCAGGAAGGCATCGGACATGGGCGCCGAGCAGAACCACTTGTGCCCGGTCAGGCGGTATGCCGCCCCATCTCCGTCGCGTCGGGCGCGCGTGGTGTTGGCGCGCACGTCGGATCCGCCCTGCTTCTCCGTCATCGCCATGCCCACCGTCACGCCGGTCTTCTCGGATGCGGGGATCATGCGCGGGTCGTAACGGTCGGACAGGATGCGCGGCACCCACTCCGCCGCCACGTCGGGCTGGTGGCGCAGGGCCGGCACGGCGGCGTAGGTCATGGCCACGGGGCACAGCACGCCGGCCTCCCACTGCGTCAGCATGTAGCCCATGGCGGCGTGCGCCACGTGCCCGCCCGGCCGCGCGGCCGTCCAGGCGCCGGCCGTCCAAGCGATGGAATGGACGCGATGGCGCATGGCCAGTTCCATCAGCGCGTGGTAGGCGGGATGGAACTCCACCTCGTCGATGCGGCGGCCGTAGCGGTCGAAGGTCTTCAGCACCGGCGGGTTGCGGTTGGCCTGCTCGCCCCACTCCACGACCCGTTCGCTGCCGGCCTCCGCGCCCAGGACGCCCAGCGCCTCGCCGGCCCAGGCCGCACCTTCCCGCTGCACCGCCTCGCGCAGGGCAAGGTCGGTGGCGTACAGGTCGCGAGGCGCGAAGTCCGGCGGCTGGTTGGTCACCGCGTGGGTGGCGAGCTGCGCGATCGGGCTGCGGTGGGCCATGCTGTCCTCCCCAATTTTTCGTTGAGGATACCAGCGAACGCCAACCGTGGCACCCGGCCGGAGGTGAGAGGCCCTATCCCGCCACCAGCGCCCAGAACGCCTCCGCCGCGCCGCTCAGCCGCGCGCGGGGACGGAACAGGCGGACCTCCACCGCGACGTCCCACTCCGCACCACCGGCCCGCATCAGACGCCCGCTTTCCAGGTCGTCGGCAACCAGGCTCTTCGGCAGCCACGCCACGCCGCGCCCGTCCTGCGCCATGGCGCGCAGCACGGCGGCGAGGTGGGAGGTGAACACCGCCTCCAGCCGCGCCGTGCGGCCGGACGCCGCCCGCGCCGCCGCGACGATGCGGCCCATGCCGGATTCGGCGCTGTAGGCGAGGTGGGGCAGGGGGTGGGGCAGGGTGTGCGCATGCGGCCCGTCCAGGGAGAAGCGCGCTTCCCCGTCGCCATCCGGCGCGCTGACCGGCAGCAGCACGTCCTCGCCCACGGCGACCGAGCGGAAGGCGCCGGGCTCCAGCCGCCCCGGTGCCGCCGGATGGTGGTGGCACAGCAGGAACTGCGCGTGCCCCTGCAGCATCAGCTGCTCGCACGCACTCATGCTGTCGGAGACGAGGCGGATGGCGCCCAGGCTGGCCCGCGCCTCCAGCGTGCGCAGCCACGCGGGGAAGAAGGTCAGCGACAGCGCGTGCGTGGCGGCGAAGGTCAGGGCCGACGCGGCGGCCTGCGCGCTGGCCCGCGCGTCCTCGCGGCCCTGGAGCAGGCGGCGCAGCACCTCCTCCGCCGCCGGGCGGAAGCGCTCGCCGGCCTCGGTCAGCGTCACGCGGTGGGTGGAGCGGTCGAACAGCGGTGCCCCCACCCATTCCTCCAGCGCACGGATGCGGCGGCTGAAGGCCGGCTGCGTGAGGTGGCGCATCTCCGCCGCGCGCGAGAAGTTGCCGCAGTCCACCAGCGCCAGGAAGTCGTCGAGCCAGGAGAGTTCCACGGGGCCGCTTGCCGTCCATGCCGAACATGCATCAATCCATCGAAAACTGGCATTGGCCGCGCGGACCTGTCCATCGCTATGTCTGCTGCACAGCCAACCGGCCTACCGACGGAGACCCCCATGCGCATCGTCGAGATCCGCGAGATGACGGCGTCCATCGCCTCGCCGATCGCCAACGCCTACATCGACTTCTCCAAGATGACCTGCTCGGTCGTCGCCGTGATCACCGACGTGGTGCGCGACGGCAAGCCGGTGGTCGGCTACGGCTTCAACTCCAACGGCCGCTATGCGGCCGGCGGCCTGCTGCGCGAACGCTTCCTGCCGCGCCTGCGGGAGGCCGATCCGAAGTCGCTGCTGACCGACGCCGGCGACAACCTGGATCCCTTCCGGATCTGGGCGGCGATGATGACCAACGAGAAGCCGGGCGGCCATGGCGAGCGCTCGGTCGCCGTCGGCACCGTGGACATGGCGGTGTGGGACGCCGTGGCGAAGATCGAGGGCAAGCCGCTCTACCGCGTGCTGGCCGACCGCTACCGCGGCGGTGTGGCGGACGACAGGGTGTGGGTCTACGCGGCCGGCGGCTACTACTACCCCGGCAAGGACCTGACTGCGCTTCAGGACGAGATGCGCAGCTACCGCGACCGCGGCTACAAGGTCGTGAAGATGAAGATCGGCGCCGCCCCGCTGGAGGACGACCTGCGCCGCATCGACGCGGTGCTGGAGGTGGTGGGCGACGGCGCCAACCTCTGCGTCGACGCCAACGGCCGCTTCGACCTGGACACCGCCATCGCCTATGCCGAGGCGCTGAAGCCCTACGGCCTGTTCTGGTACGAGGAGGCGGGCGACCCGCTCGACTACGCGCTCCAGGCCGAGCTGGCGAACCACTACGACCGCCCGATGGCGACCGGCGAGAACCTGTTCTCGCACCAGGACGCGCGCAACCTGATCCGCCACGGCGGCATGCGGTCCGACCGCGACTGGCTGCAGTTCGACTGCGCGCTGTCCTACGGGCTGGTGGAGTACCTACGCACGCTGGAGACGCTGGACGCGCACGGCTGGTCCAGCCGCCGCGTGGTGCCGCACGGCGGCCATCAGATGTCGCTGAACATCGCCGCCGGCCTGCACCTGGGCGGCAACGAGTCCTACCCCGACGTCTTCCGCCCCTTCTGCGGTTTCGCCGACGGCATCCGGGTGGAGGACGGCTACGTCGGCCTGCCCGACGCGCCGGGCATCGGCTTCGAGACCAAGTCGGAGCTGTTCGCCGTGATGAGGACGCTGGCGGACTGACGCGTCATCGGTGATGCGGGGCCGGCGGGGCGGCCTTGCTCCGCGTGCTCCTGGCCGGCGGGCGCCCGGCGAGGAGGTCGCCGAACAGATCCCCCACCGCGTTCAGGTCGCGGCGGAAGTTGCCGGCGAAGTCGGTCCCCGCCACCCGCGTGTCGCGCCGGGGCTTCGCCGCGGGCGGGCGCTTGGCGTTCCGGGTGTTCGCCACGCGCGTGCGGTCGCGGTCCTTGGGCGGCGACACGCCCTTGGCCGGGGGCGGCGGCTTGATGGCGGGCGGCTCGACGGTGGGCGGGTTCACGTACGGCGCCTTCGGGCTGGTGGCGAAGGCGTCCAGGCACTCGCCGCGGGCGCGCGCCCTGGCCAGCGCGTCGGCGTCGAGCAGCCAGCAATCGGCGGCGTGCGCCGGTGCCGGAACCGCGGCCAGCAGCACCAGAATCACCGCACCCCGCACCGTGCCCCACAGCATTCCCGCCGACTCCCCGCCGTTCTCCACCGTCCTGGAATACAACGGCGGCCGCACCCCGGCTCCGGCGCGAAGCGGGAGTAGGCGGCCTTTGGCGAACTACCCCCTGCGGCGGATCAGGCGCCCTTGGCACCCAGAACGCGCATCTTCTCCAGCCAAGCGCGGCGCTTGTCCTCGCTCGCGGCACCCACCATGCCGAACAGCGTCTCGCGCACCGGCGCGATGCCGACGAAGCGCAGGATGTTGCGCTCCAGCCCCTTCAGCCCGTGGGCGAAGTACCAGAACCGGTACACGAACGCCGGCATGCCCATGGTGACCACCAGCCGGGCGGAGCGGCCGCCCAGCAGCAGCTTCGGGTTGCCCTTCTCCTGGTAGGCGAAGGCGACCCCCGGGCGCATCACCTGCTCCAGGAACGCCTTGACCAGCGCCGGCATGGTGCCCAGCCACAGCGGGAAGACCAGCACGATGTGCTCTGCCGCCACGATGGCCTCCTGGGCGGGGCGCAGGCTGTCGGGCACCGGCTCGTGCTCGAAGGCGTGCTGCGTGCGCAGCAGGGGGAAATCGAGGGCGGCGATGTCCACCCGCGTCACGGAATGCCCGGCCTCCTGCGCTCCCTCGGCGTAGGCGTCGGCCAGCGCCCGGCACAGGCGGCGGGGTTCCGGGTCGGGATGTCCCTGGATGACGACAATGCGGCGTGGCATGGCGACCTCCGGTCCGCTGCGCGAAGCCTGCCATAAGCCTACACCTCAAGCGTCCCGGCGTGGGGTCCGTCAAGCAGGCCATAATGCCGCGCCCGTCCACCGTGCCCCATCGACCGTGCTAGACTGGCGGCGGAAGGAGCACTCATGTCATCTGAACCCGTTTTGAAGCTGGGCGATTGGGATCGCCCCGCCGGCCTGCCGGACAGCCTCGCCGCCGAGGTGGCCAACTGGCACTGCGTCGTCAAGAACCCCGTGGCCGCCAGCTTCTATTCGAAGCCCGGAACGCCCTGGACCCGCCCGGCCGAGGGATGCCTGCGCGTGAGCAACCGCTGGAATACCCGGACGGGCGCGGGCGAATCCGGCTTCGTCACCGACCGGCCGGTCGCCGACGGCGAATGGGCCATGGCCCGCTTCGAAGGGGGGATGTGGCGGGTGCAGTCCGCGGCCCCGGCGAACGGGCGCGCGGCGGCCGAGGCGCTGCGGCAGGCGCGGGCCGACCGGCTCGTCGCGTCGCGCCGGTGGACGCGCAGCGACCTGGACCTGCTCCAGTCCCTGGTGGACGGCGAGGTCTTCGGGGAGGCGGACCTCGTGGCCGGGGACGAGGCGCGGATGCGCTCCCTGCGCTCTCTGGTCAAGCTGCACCTGGCGATCGAAGCAGCCGAGGACGACGCCGAACTGCCGGATGCGGCGCGTGACGTCCTGCAACGCGGCGCCGGCCCGGCCGTCTGGATGGACGAGGACGCAAAGGCAGTCGGCGCCGCCATCCTGGCGTGGCACGCGCGCAAGCAGGCAAGGGCGGTCGCCCGCGCCGGCCGGGCGGCCGGGGACTCCGGCGACGCGCTGAAGCTCTCCATCGCCGACGCCGTGCGCAAGGCATTCCCCGGCATGCCCAAGGAGGTCGCCGCCGCCACGGCCGCGCGCTTGGCACCCGGCGTCGGCAAGCTGGGCCGCATGCCGAACCTTCAGGCCATCGTCGACGCCGTCGCGGAGATCCGGCTGGAGCGCTGGCGCCAGGCCGTGGCGTCGGAGCCCGAGGTGGCCGAGCGGCTGACGGCCATGCAGGTGCGCGGCGACCCCAACCGGGCGCGCAAGCGCTTCCGCGACCAGCGGGCCGTCGAGCGCGTGGAAGGCGAACTCCGGGACTGGCGCGGGGATCTCGGGCCGGTCTCCACGCGCCGGCTGGGGTGACGGGGGCGATTCGCCGCGCGGTGTGGCGCGCATCACAGTGACGTGGGCGGGAGACCTTCAGTGTGTGGATATCGGCACACGCCGATACCCCAGCACCTGCACAGGAAGGTCTCCGGCCATGACCATGAAGAGCCACGTCGCCCTGGGCACCGCCGTCCTGGCGGCCGCCGTCCTCACCCTCTCCCTGTTCGGCGCGTCGGTGCCGCAGCCGGTGCCGCCCCAACCCGTCGCGTCCCCGGCATCGGCCGCGAGCCCCGGCGGTGTGGTCGCGGAACGCCCCACGGCCGACAACGGGCTGAACGACGGACCCAGCGCGACGGGAATGGAGCGCATTCCGGTCTTCCGCTGATCCCGCGCGCCCCCTCCCTCTCCCGATCGGCCGCGACGGGGAGGGGGCCGTCCTACGCCACCGGCCGGTTGCAGCACCAGTCTGCGACCGCCGCCGCCTCCATCGGGCGGGCGATGGCGTAGCCCTGCGCCTCGGTGCACCCGCACCGGTGCAGCGCCGCCAGGAGGTCTTCCGTTTCCACACCCTCCGCCACCGCCCGCACGCCCAGTTGCCGGGCGAGCGACACCATGGTCTGTACGACGATCGCGTCGGCGTTGTCGCACAGCATGCGGCGCACGAAGGACTGGTCGATTTTCAGCGACGCGACCTGCGGCAGGTGGCGCAGCGTGGCGAAGGAGGAATAGCCGGTCCCGAAGTCGTCGATGGCGATCTCCACGCCGAAGCCGGCGATGTCCGTCAGCACCGCCATCGCCCGGTCCGGGTCGGCCATCATCGCCGTCTCGGTGATCTCCAGCTCCAGGCACTGCGGGTCCAGGCCGTGTCGCGCCAGCGTGCTCCGCACCTGCTCGGGCAGCGATTCATCCACCAGGTTGCGCGCCGACAGGTTGACCGACATGCGCCACGCGTGCCCCGCCGTCCGCCAGGCCTTGGCCTGCGCCACGGCGGTGTCGAGCACCCAGGCGGTCAGGTCGTGGATCAGGTCGCTCATCTCCGCCATCGGCACGAACTCCGCGGGCGGGACGAGCCCGTACAGCGGGTGCTGCCAGCGCACCAGCGCCTCCATCCCGCTCACGGCCCCCTCACCCATGCGCAGGATCGGCTGGTAATGCAGGCGCAGCTGCCCCTGCCGCATGGCGTCGCCCAGGTCCGCCATCAGGGCGAGGCGCGAGGCGCTGTGCGTGTCGGCGTGCGCCGCATAGTGGGAATAGCCGCTCTGCCGGCGCTTGGCGACGTACATGGCCACATCGGCGCAGCGCAGCAGGGTGGAGGAATCGCGGCCGTCCTGCGGGTGCACGGCGATGCCGATGCTGGCCCCCACCTCGATGCGCATCCCCTCCAGCGAGAAGGGCTTGCGCAGGGACGCCAGGAACTCCACCGCCCACGCCTTGGCCTCCTCCGCTCCGGCGCTGTCGAGCACGACGGCGAACTCGTCGCCGCCCAGCCTCGCCACCATTCCGCCATGGCCGGCCGCCGCCTGGGTCAGCCGTGCCGACACCATGCGCAGCAACTCGTCGCCCACGTGGTGGCCCAGCGTGTCGTTGACCTCCTTGAAGCGGTTGAGGTCCAGCAGCATCAGGGCCACGTGGCTGCCCGTCCGGTCGGCGTCGGCGATCAGACGCGCCACCGTCTCGTGCAGGCGCTTGCGGTTCGGCAGGCCGGTCAGGGAGTCGTGGTGCGCCAGGAACTCCACCGTCGCCAGATGCGCGTTGCGCTCGGTGATGTCCTTGAACTGCACCAGCCAGCAGGACCGCCCGTCGACCACCACCTCGGCCGAGGAGCCGAGGATGCTGACCACCCGGCCGTCCTTGGTGCGGAAGTCCACCTCGTGGTTGCGCAGCTGCCCCCGCTGGCGCATGACCGCGACGGTGGCCAGCCGCTGTGCCGGATCGTTCCACAGTCCGATCTCCACCGTGCTGCGGCCCAGGATCTCCTCGCGGGCGTAGCCGAACGTGTCGACGAAGCTGAGGTTGACGTCCAGGATGCGCCCGGTCTCGATCTCCGACACGATCATCGGGTCGGGACTGATGGCGAAGAGCTTGGCGAACTTCTGCTCCGACAGGAGCATCCGCCGCTCCATCGACTTGCGCAGCGAGATGTCGCGGGCGATGACGATGCGGAAGCCCTGTTCCCCCACCACGACGGGGGACAGCGTCACCTCCGCCTCCACCGGGATCCCGTCCGTCCGCATGTAGGTCCATTCGACGCGCTGCTGCCGCCCGGCCTGCACCTCGGCGCCGATGGCGAGTGCCGCTTCCGATGACAGCCGCCCGTCCGGCTGGCGTTCGGGCGACAGGTCGGCCACCCGCCAGCCGACAATGGCCTCCCGCTCGCGGCCGAACATCTCCAATGCCGCCGGGTTGCAGTCCAGTATGGTGCCTCCGGGGCCGATGACGAGGATGGCGTCGCCGGCCGCCTCCACCAGGCGCCGTCCGAGTTCCGCGCGGTCGAAAAGCCTCGGCAGCACGTCGTTCATGGGTGGGCACATGTAAGGTGGGCGCTGCGTGGCATCGGCGTGATCCGACGGTGTGTATCACGCACTGTGGCACGGGAGCGTTAACGAGCCGTAGCCATCGCCCGCAGCGCCTCCGCCGTTTCCGGGTCGGCGGGGAAGAAGGATTCCAGCGCCAGTTCCGACAGGGTGACGTCCACCGGCGTGCCGAACACCGTGGTCGTGCTGAAGAAGGACAGCATCCCACCGTCGGTCATCAGCCGGAACGGCACCACGACGCCGCCGTAATCCGTGTGCGGCCGGGCGGAGGCGGGCACGGGATACCCCTTCAGCTCCTCCATCAGGGCCGCCAGCACCGGATCGGCGGTGATCTCCACCTGCCGGGCGAGCCGGGTGAGCAAGTGCGCGCGCCACTCCGGCAGGTTGGCGATGCGCGGCGCCAGCCCGTCCGGATGCAGGCTGAGGCGCAGCACGTTGACCGGCGGCTGGAGCAGGGCGGGCGCCGCCCCGGCCATCAGGCGCTGCGTCGTCTCGTTGGCGGCGATCAGGTTCCAGTGCCGGTCCACCGCCAGCGCCGGGTAAGGGGCGTGCCCGGCGAGCACGAGGTCGACCGCACGGCGCGCCGCGCCCAGCGCCGGGTCCGACAGCGGCCGTTCCGGGAAGACCGGGGCGAAGCCGGCCGCCACCAGCATCATGTTGCGCTCGCGCAGCGGCAACTCCAGCCGTTCGGCCAGATGCAGGATCATCTCCCGGCTCGGCCGCGAGCGGCCGGTCTCCAGAAAGCTCAGGTGCCGCGTCGAGATGTTCGCCTCGCAGGCGAGGTCGAGCTGGCTGAGCCGGCGGCGCTGGCGCCACGTGCGCAGCAGGTCGCCGACGGAAGGGGCGTCGCTGATCGTCATCATGCAGGTAAGGATAGCCCAGCGCCGCACGCCGCTCCATTACGCCACAGGTAATCGCTTCCCCTCCCCGCCGCCGCCATCCTCGGTCCCACAGGCAGCCGCACCCGGCGGCTGCGCGCTTCGAGGAAGGAGTTTCCCCATGACGACCGTGCACCCCACGCCGCTGCTGCGCCGCGTCCTGCTGGCCGATGCCGTGTCGAGCGCCGCCGCCGGCCTTCTCATGCTGTTCGGCGCCGGGACGCTGGCCGGTCCGCTGGGCCTGCCGTCCGCCCTGCTGGCCGGGGCCGGGGTCGCCCTGCTGCCGTTCGCGGCGGCGTTGCTGTTCCTTGCTACCCGCCCGGCCATCCCCCGGCTGGCGCTGTGGGCGGTGATCGCCACCAACGCGCTGTGGGCGGTGGAGAGCGTCGCGCTGCCGCTGACCGGCTGGATCGCGCCGACGGGCCTGGGGCAACTGTTCGTCGTCGCGCAGGCGCTGGTGGTCGCCGCCTTCGCCGAGGCGGAATACCTGTGCGTCCGTCGCGCACCCGTGCTTCAGGGGTAACCCCACGCAGCCGAAGCGCCTCTGACATCCGGATCCCGGCCTGCTATCGTCGTCGCCATGGTCGATGGCCTTGCCCCGTGTGCGATGGACGGACCGACGCTTCGGCTGCTGGGGGGCTTCGCGCTGACCGGCGCGGGCGGGCGGACGCTCCCCGCGCCGGGCCGGAAGGCGCAGGCGCTGCTCGCCCATGTGGCGCTGATCGCCCCCAAGCCCCTGTCCCGCGAGCGGCTGGCCGGCCTGCTGTGGGAGGAGCGCGACGAGGCACGGGCGCGGCACAGCCTGCGCCAGTGCCTGATGGAGTTGCGCCGCCTGGGCGTGCAGGCCGGCGGCGACCTGATCCTTACCGAGGGCGACGCGCTCGTCCTGGCCCTGCCGGCCGACAGGGTGGACGCGCTGGCGCTCGACCGTCTGGCCGGCGAGGGCTCCCCCGAATCCCTGCACGCCGCCGCCGATCTCTGCACGGGCGCCTTGCTGCCGGAAGGGGAGGCCGGCACGGAAGCCTACGACGCGTGGCTGGCCGGGGAGCGCGCCCGCGTCGCCCGGCTGACGGCCGGCGTCTTCGCGCGCCTGACGGCGCTGCATGAGGTGCAGGGCGACTGGGATGACGTTGCCTCCACGGCCGAACGCTGGCTGGCCCTCGACCCGGCGTGCGAGGAGGCGCACCGCAGCCTGATGCGGGCGCACGCGCAGACCGGGCGGCGGTCGGACGCCGTGCGGCAGTACCAGATATGCGCCGAGGCGGTGCGCCGTTGCCTGGATGCCGAGCCGGAGGAGGAAACGGTCGAGCTGCTGCGCAGCATCCGCGACCGCCCGCCGGCCGCAACGGCCGCGGCGGCCGTGGCCACCCGGACGGTCACGGGCTCCTGCGAACTCGAACGGCGGGGCGTGCCCGACCGGCCGTCGCTGGCCGTTCTGCCCTTCGCCACGCTGGACGGGCCGGCGGAGGGCGGCGGCTTTGCCGACGTTGTTTTCGGGGACGGCCTCGCCCACGACGTGCTGGCGCGGCTGGCGCGGCTGCGCCCGCTGTTCGTCATCGCCGGCGGCTCTTCCTTCCGCTTCCGGGGACCCCATGTCGACCCGCGCACCGTCGGCCGGGCGCTGGGCGTGCGCTACCTCGTTGCCGGCACGCTCCGCACCCACGCCGGGCGGCTGCGGCTGACGGTGGAACTGGTGGAGGCCGAGACCGCGAACGCGGTGTGGAGCGAGGTGTTCGAACGCCGCCTGGACGATGTGTTCGCGATCCAGGAAGACCTTGCCACGCACATCGCCGCGGCGCTGGAGGCGGAGGTCGAGTCGGCGGAGGTTCGGCGCGCCCTGACCCGGCCGCCCGCCTCGCTGGACGCGTGGGGCGCCTATCACCGTGGCCTGTGGCACATGTTCCGCTTCACGCGCGACGACAACGAGACGGCGCGCGGCTTCTTCCAGCGGGCGCTGCACCTCGACCCGATGTGCGGGCGGGCGCACGCCGGCCTGTCGTTCACCCATTTCCAAGACGCCTTCCTGCACCGCACGGCCGATCGGCGCCGCGAGGCCGGCCACGCCTACCGCTTCGCCGAGCAGAGCGTGGCGCTGGACGAGCGCGACCCGATGGCGCACTGGGTGCTGGGGCGCGCGCTGTGGCTCCTGGAACGGCAGGACGACGCGGTCGAGGAACTGGGCCTCGCGGTCGACCTCAACCCGAACTTCGCGCTCGGCCACTACACGATCGCTTTCGTCCAGTCACAGGGCGGCGATGCGCGGGCCGCGCTGGACGCCGCCGATCTGGCGCAGCGGTTGAGCCCCTTCGATCCCCTGTTGTTCGGCATGCTGGGCTCGCGCGCACTCGCCCTCATGAACCTGCGCGACTACGCCGAGGCCGCGGTGTGGGGCGAGCGGGCGGCGCGCCGGCCGAACGCCCACGTCCACATCCACGCCGTCGCCGCCTTCGCCGACGCGCTGGCGGAGCGCACCGACGAGGCGCGCGCCTACGCCCACCGGATCCGGGAGGCGGCACCTGCCTACCGTTGCAGCGATTTCCTCCAGGCGTTCCGCACGCTGCGCCCGCCGCTGGCCGACCTGATCCGCCATGTCGGCCCGGCCATCGGCATCCCGCCGTAAACGTTTCCTACGCCTCCGGCAGCACGAGGCTCGCCCTCAGCCCCGGCCGGTTGTCGTCCAGTTCCAGGTGCGCCCGGTGCAGGCGGGCCACCGCGTCCACAAGGCTCAGGCCCAGGCCGTTGCCCGGCGTGGCGCGGGCGTCGTCCAGGCGCACGAAGCGGCGCAGCACCGCGTCCCGCTGGTCCGGCGGAATGCCGGGGCCGCTGTCGGCTACGGTGACGCGGTTCCGGTCCACCGTCAGCACCACCCGCCCGCCCGGCGGCGTGTACTTGACCGCGTTGTCCAGCAGGTTGGCGACGGCCTGCGCCAGCAGCTGCGCGTTGCCCTGGACCACCGGCCGCTCCCGGATTTCCGTCGTGAAGGCCAGCCCCTTTTCCTCGGCCAGGGGTTCGTAGAGGTCGGCCGCCGTCTCCGCCACCTCGGCCAGGTCGACGGGGCGGAAGTCCTCGCGCTGCGCCCGGGACTCCACCTGGGCGATGGAGAGCAGCGCCGTGAAGATGGACAGCAGCCGGTCGGCCTCCGCCAGCGCGTCCTGCAGCGCCGCGCGGTAGGCCTCCGGCTCCTCGTCCTCGCGCAGCAGCGTCAGTTCGATGCGCGTGCGCAGGCGGGTCAGCGGCGTGCGCAGGTCGTGCGCGATGTTCTCGGTGACCTGCCGCAGGCCGGCCATCAGCCCCTCGATCCGGTCGAGCATGGCGTTCAGGTTCCCGGCCAGCCGGTCGATCTCGTCCCCGTTGCCGGACCGCGCCACCCGGCCCGACAGGTCGCCGTCGATGATGCGCCGCGTGGTGCGGTTGATCGCCTCGATCCGGTGCAGCACGCTGCGGCTCAGCAGCACGCCGCCGGCGACGCCCAGCGCCGCCGTCACCGCGAAGATCCACCCCAGCGACGACACGATCTGCCGGCGCACCGAGTCCAGCTCGCTCATGTCGCGGCCGACCAGCAGGCGCAGGCCGCCCGGCAGCGCGAAGCTGACGGCCCGCGCGGTGGCCGGGCCGCCGCTGGGGCCGCCGGTGTCGGCCACTGTGAAGTGCAGCCAGCCCTGCTCGTCCGGCGCCCCGCCCGGCCAGCCCGACAGGTTGCCGGCCAGCGCCACCCCGCCCGGCGCCATGACGAGGTAGATGGAGTTGGTGTGCGGGGCGGCGCTGCGCACGCGCACCGCGTCGATCAGGCCGGGCAGCCCG
>Ga0196976_1000933_pt1 | contig 15447 bp, 15 predicted proteins | sample S3v_513CmetaG_FD_148644 | JGI IMG/M metagenome (GOLD analysis project Ga0196976, IMG submission 148644) | Soil microbial communities from Anza Borrego desert, Southern California, United States - S3+v_5-13C | ecosystem: Environmental > Terrestrial > Soil > Desert | place: USA: California...
GTCCACGACGTAGCTCACGGCGGGCACGGGGAGCCCGCCCGCGTGCACGGCGCGCGTCACCTCGGCCTCGTGCCGGGCCCATTCGCGGGGGCACCAGGCCCGGTAGAGCTTCAGGACCTTGCCCTCGCCCCACTCGAACACCTCGGCGGTGCGCCCCTCGCCGAGCTTCGCGCCCTTCTCCACGGCCACCTCCGCGCCATGCCCTGCGGCCCCAGACCCGTTACCCTACCACCATGGAAGACGTCCTCGGGCGCGCCCCGGCGCGCGCGCCCACCCGGTTCCCGACCCTCAACGTGCTGCTGTTCCTCGCGACGGTCGCGACGACCCTCGTGAGCGGGTGGAGCATGGTCGGGCCGCGCATCTCGGTCCTGGAGCTCCCGGGGTCGCTCTTCACGATCGCCCGCGCCGGCCTCCCGTTCGCGGCCGCGCTCCTCGGCATCCTCTTCGCCCACGAGATGGGCCACTACGTCCTCGCGCGCCGGTACCGCGTCGATGCGACGCTGCCCTTCTTCATCCCGTTCGTGCCGTGGTTCATGGGCGGGATCGGAACGCTCGGCGCCGTGATCCGGATCCGCTCCCGGATGCCCTCTCGACGAGCGGTCCTCGACATCGGCGCCGCCGGGCCGATCGCCGGGTTCGTCGTGGCGGTGCCGCTGCTCGTCTGGGGCTACGCGCAGTCACCGGAGGTCGCCGCCGCCGATCTCGGGATGCAGTCGCCGCTCGCCGACCTCGTCGATCTGGTGCGCGGGGTGACCCCGCCGGCGGACGGTCAGATCGCGACCGTGTTCGGACGGAACCTCGTGAGCTCGGCCGCCCTGGCGCTTACGCACCCGAACCTCGGTCCGGGCATGGACGTCGCCGAGCACCCAGTCGCCATCGCCGCGTGGTTCGGGCTGCTCGTGACCGCGCTCAACTTGATCCCGATCGGGCAACTGGACGGCGGGCACGTGACGTACGCGCTCCTCGGTCGGGAGCGGGCGCGGCGTGCCTCGCAAGTCGTCTCGTGGGGCCTCCTCGTGCTCGGGCTGACGTTGTCGTACGGCTGGCTCCTGTGGTGGCTCCTCACGCGGTTCATCGTCGGCCACGGTCATCCGCCGGCGATCGTCGAGGAGCCGCTCCCGCCCGGCCGACGCGTCCTGGCGGTCGCCTCCCTCGTGCTCTTCGTCATCACGTTCGCGCCCATCCCCATCCGCACGGGCCTCGTGCCCTGACCCGCCGCGCTGCCCCGCGGTCCGGGTTCGGGTAGACTGCCGCCCGATGTCCACGGAGCTTCACCCCGATCCCGCGCCGCAGCCGCCCGTCGCCCCGCCCTCCGAGGAGGCGGCGTGGGCCGAGGTGCTCGCGGCCTGGCCCGACGAGGCGGCGCATCGCCGGTACCTCGCGCGCTTCCAGTCGCTCGAGGCGCTCCCGGTCGCGGGATCCCGGTACAAGGCCGTGCTCGACGAGCGGCCCGACGACGTCATGGCGCTCCTCATGCGCGGGGAGATCGTGAAGAAGGCCACCGCCTACGCGCTCGCCGCCGTCCCGCGCACCCCTCCCGCGATGGCGAAGGGCACCCGCCGGCTGCGGCTCGCGCTCGCCCTCGTCGCCGGCGCCGGCGCCGCGTGGGCCGCGTTCCAGCTCATCGTGCTGCTCCTGGGGGCCCGGTCCTGAGCGCCACCGCGGAGCGCCCCAGCGTCGCCGTCGTGCTCGGCCCGGGCGGTCGCCTCGCCCAGGTCCTGCCCGGCTTCGAGTACCGGGCCGACCAGCTCGCCATGGCCGAGGCGGTCGAGCGCGCCATCGAGCGGCGGAGCTATCTCGTCGCCGAGGCCGGGACCGGCACCGGCAAGACGCTCGCCTACCTCGTCCCGGCGATCCTCTCCGGCCGGCGCGTGATCGTCTCGACGGCGACGAAGACCCTGCAGGAGCAGATCTGGGAGAAGGACATCCCGATGCTCCGCGAGATCTGCGGCCTCGACTTCGAGGCGGCGTATCTCAAGGGCCGCTCGAACTACTTCTGCCTCGAGCGCGGCGCCGAGTTCGAGCGCGCCCCGACGTTCGCCGTCCGCGAGGAGGCGGCGCTGTGGCCGCGCATCAAGGACTGGGCGGCGCGGACGCAGACGGGCGACCGGAGCGAGCTCGATCTCCCCGACCAGTTCCAGACCTGGCGCGACCTCTCGGCGACGAGCGAGAACTGCCTCGGCCGCGAGTGCCGGGCCTACGAGGAGTGCTTCGTCACGCGCGCCCGCGCCGCGGCCTCGGCGGCGGACGTGCTCCTCGTGAACCACCACCTCTTCTTCGCCGACCTCGCGATGCGGACCTCGCGCGCCGGCGTCGAGATCCTGCCCGACCACGACGTCGTGGTGTTCGACGAGGCCCACGCCCTCGAGGACGTCGCGACCGAGTACTTCGGGCTGCAAGTCTCGTCGTACCGCGTCGAGGAGCTGGTGCGCGACGCGCTCCGGGCCGTCGCCGATCGGCCGGACCTCGCCTCGATGATGAAGGAGGCGACGGGCGAGCTGCGGCGCGCGGGCGAGCGGCTCTTCCAGGAGGTCGCGGACGCGCTGCGGGCGGCCGGTGGGCGCGGGGCGGGCGGTGGCGCGCGGCCGGGCGCGCGCGGCGCGTACGGCCGGCGGTCCGGGCCGGCCCGCGCGAGCGCGGCGGACGAGGGCGTCCGCGCGGGCATGAGCCCCGAGCTGCTCGAGCCCGCGGGCCGCGCGCTGGAGCGGCTCGACGTCGCCCTCTCCGGCCTGCGCGACCAGCTCGCCGACGCCGACATGCCGGCGCTCGCCATGATCGCGCGCCGCGCGGGGGAGCTCCGGGTCGAGCTCGCCGCGGTGACCGCGATGAAGGAGCCGTCGCGGATCTACTTCGGCGAGGTGCGCGGCCGCGGCGTCTTCCTCCGCGCCGCCCCGATCGACGTCGCCGAGGAGCTGCAGACGCGGCTCTACCGGCGGACGGACACCGTCATCTTCACGAGCGCGACGCTCGCGGCGCAGGGCACGTTCGACTACTTCCGCCGCCAGGTCGGGCTCGCCCCTGAGCTCGCGGTCGAGGAGGGGCGCTTCCCCGGCCCGTTCGACTACGCGCGCCAGGCGGCGCTCGTCGCGCCGGACGGGATGCCGGAGCCGAACGACCCGGGCTTCGCCGAGGCGGCGGCCAAGGTGATCGAGGAGCTCACCGCCGTGACGGGCGGCCGGGCCTTCGTGCTCTGCACCTCGAACCGGAACATGCTCGCGTTCCACCGGGCGTCGCGCCACCTGCCCTACCGGATCCTGCTCCAGGGCGAGCGGCCCAAGTCGCGCCTCCTCGAGGAGTTCCGCGCCGAGCCGTCGGTCCTCTTCGCGACCCAGAGCTTCTGGGAGGGTGTGGACGTCCCGGGCGAGGCCCTCTCCCTGGTGATCATCGATCGCCTCCCGTTCGCGCCGCCGGGCGACCCCGTGGTCGCGGCGCGGCTCCGCGCGCTCGAGGAGCAGGGCCAGGACGGGTTCTCCGAGATCTCGGTCCCGGCGGCGGCGCTCGCGCTCCGGCAGGGGTTCGGTCGCCTCGTCCGGCGCCGGACGGATCGCGGCCTCGTCGCGGTGCTCGATCGGAGGCTCGTCACGAAGAGCTACGGCCGGGCCTTCCTCGCGACGCTGCCGCGCTGCCCGCTGCTCCGCACGATCCCCGACGCGCGGCGCTGGTGGGAGAAGGGCGCCTAACGTCCCCGACGCCGAGAGCAGCTCGGCGCCCGAAGGAGGGACGGGAGGGGCGGCGGGCGGCCGGGCGCCGAGAGGCCGAAGGACCGGGGATCGGCTAGATTACCGGCCGGGGCCGCGGCTACACTCACGACCGGAAAACGCGCGAATGGTCCAGTTCAACGAGGAGACGCGGGAGATCGCCGTCAAGGTCGTCTACTACGGCCCCGCACTCTCCGGGAAGACGACCAACCTCCAGGCCCTGTTCCAGAAGATCGACGGCAAGGTCCGCGGGCGCCTCATGACGCTCGACACGAAGGACGACCGGACGCTCTTCTTCGACATGATGCCCGTGTTCTTCAAGACGCGGGCCGGCGTGAAGGTGAAGCTGAAGCTGTACACGGTGCCGGGGCAGGTGATGCACGAGTCCACCCGGCGCATCGTCCTCCAGGGCTCGGACGCGGTCGCGTTCGTCGCCGACTCGCGGCGGAGCGAGCTCGCCTCCACCCAGGCGTACTGGAAGAACATGCTCGCCAACCTCGAGGCGAACGGGCTCGACTGGCGGACGCTGCCGATGGTCGTGCAGATGAACAAGCGCGATCTCCCCGACGCCTGCAGCGAGGCCGAGTTCGCGCACCTCCTCGGCGAGCCGGCGACGCCGATCGAGCCCGCGGTCGCGATCCGCGGCGAGGGCGTCATCGAGACCCTCCACACGCTCCTCCAGCGCTGCTACCGGTCCCTCGACGCGACGTTCGGCCTCGAGGCCAACTGGCAGATCACGGAGCGCGAGTTCCTGGGCCAGATCTTCTCCCACGTGGACCTCCGCGGCACGCGGCTCCCGCCGGAGGCGCAGGCGCGATGACGCCGACCGGCTCGTTCCTGAACCAGCGGCTCCCGCTGGCGGACCTGCTCGACCTCCGCTCGTTCGCCGAGGTGTGCCACTCGTTCGCCGAGCTGTACCGGGTCGGGCTCAAGGTCTTCGACGAGGCCGGGAACAAGCTCGTCGACGTGAAGGTCGGGAACGCCGACTTCTGCGGCTACATCTGGTCGAAGCCGATCGGCCGCGAGGGCTGCATCGCCACGGTCGGCCGGGTGAAGTCCGATCCCATCGGCGAGGAGCCGGCGCCGACCACGATCCAGTGCTTCTCCGGCTGCCGCTACGTCGTCCAGCCGATCCTGTACGAGGGCGACGTCATGGGCCGGGTCGTCTTCGGCCCGTTCGTGCCCGAGGACGCGCCGGAGCTCCCCGGCACGCTCCGCACCATCGCCGAGGACTTCGACGAGAAGACCGCGCGCGGCTTCCAGTCGAAGATCCGCCAGGTGCCGATGGGCACCGCCGAGAAGATCCTAAAGCACTTCATGGATCTCCTCGACGTGATGGTCTTCACCGGCCACAAGAACCTCATCGCCGCGAAGCTGCACATCGAGGCGGTGCAGGAGAGCTACCGGGAGCTCCAGGACAAGAACGCGAAGCTCGAGGACAGCTACGCGAAGCTGAAGGAGCTCGACCGGCTCAAGTCGAACTTCCTCGCCACGATGAGCCACGAGCTGCGCACGCCGCTCACGAGCGTCATCGGCTACTCCGAGATGATGCTCGAGGGGCTCGGCGGGCCGCTCACCACCGAGCAGCGCGAGTACCTCGGCATCATCATGGAGAAGGGCGAGAACCTGCTCCAGCTCATCACCTCGATCCTCGACATCTCCAAGATCGAGGCGGGCCGGGTGCGGCTCGTGCTCTCCGAGGTCGAGCCCGCCCAGATCATGCGCGACGCGGTCGCGACCCTGCTCCCGCTGGCGCGGAAGAAGGGGCTCAAGGTCGCCTGCGAGCCCGGGGTCGTGCCGCGGCTCGTCGCCGACCGCGACAAGCTCCGCCAGTGCCTCGTGAACCTCTGCTCCAACGCGGTGAAGTTCACGCCCGCGGGCGGCACGGTCACCGTGCGGGGCGAGGTCCTGCCCGGCGACCGGGTGGCGATGCACGTCGCCGACACGGGCATCGGCATCTCCGAGGAGCACCTCGCGAAGGTGTGGGACGTCTTCTACCAGGTGGACGGCTCCTCCACGCGCGAGTACGGCGGCGCCGGCCTCGGCCTCGCCATCGTGAAGAGCTTCGTCGAGGCGCACGGCGGCGAGGTGCAGGTCCGCTCCGCCGCGAACCACGGCTCGACCTTCACCCTCGTCCTCCCGCTCCGCCCCGCGAACGCGCCGGCGATCACGCCCGCGCCCACCTCGGCGGCGGCGGGCAGGTAGCGGCCTCGCCGTGCCGCGGGCGATGGCCACCCTCGGCGAGTTCGCCCTCATCGATCGGATCACGCGCCTCCTCCCGCTCCGCGGCGAGGGCGTCGTGCTCGGCCCGGGCGACGACTGCGCGGTGCTCGCGCCGCCGCGCGGCGAGGAGCTCGTCGCCACCGTCGACGAGGTGGTCGAGGGCGTGCACTTCGACCGGCGGTTCACCCCCGCGGACATCGGCTGGAAGGCGCTCGCGGTGAACCTCTCCGACCTCGCGTCGATGGGGGCGCGGCCGCTCTGGGGCCTCGTCGCCCTCGCCCTCCCGCGCGAGGAGCGGGCGGCGCGCGTCCTCGGGGTCATGCGCGGGGTCGCCGCCTGCGCGCGCCGCTTCGGCCTGGCCGTCGTCGGCGGCAACGTCTCGCGCGCCCCGGCGCTCTCGGTCTCGATCACCGCCGTCGGCGCGGTGGCGCCGGGGGCCGCCCTCACCCGCGCCGGCGCCCGCCCCGGCGACCTGCTCCTCGGGAGCGGCACGTTCGGCGATGCGGCGCTCGGGCTCGAGGAGGGCGCCGCCCCGGCCCTCGCCCGCCGCCAGCGGCGCCCCACGCCGCGCCTCGCCCTCGGACGGGCGCTCGCCGGGATCGCGCGGGCCGGGATCGACGTCTCGGACGGCCTCGTCCAGGACCTCGGCCACGTGGCCCGGGCGTCCCGCGTGCGGGCCGTCGTCGAGGTCGAGCGGCTCCCGCTCTCGGCGGCCTACCGGCGCCGCGCGGCCGGCCTCGCCGACCCCCACGCCGCGGCGCTGGCCGGCGGCGAGGACTACGAGCTGCTCCTCGCCGTCCCCCCGGGGCGGCTCGGGGCGGCGCTCACGGCCGCCCGCCGCGCGGGGAGTTCGCTCTCCGTCCTGGGCCGGTTCGAGCGCGGGGCCGGGGTGCGCGTCCTCTCCGGCGGCCAGGTCCGGCCCGCGCCGGTGGGTCACGACCACCTCCGCGCACCTGCCCCCGGTTTTGACATGGGCCCGCGCGCGTCTAGGATCCGAGCCGGTGGGCGGCGTCCGCCCAGAACCCCCCGAGGCAACAGGTGACGCGAACTCGAGCCGACGATCGCCTCTCCACGCGTCCCTCCGCACGCTCCGGGGACGCGCCGCACCTCGTGGCGCTCCGCGGCCGCGCGGCGGAGCCGGCCCTGCGGCCGCCGCCCGCGCCGGCGGGGCTCGAGGTCTCGCTCCAGACCAAGATCCTGGGCGGCTACCTCATCGTCGGCGTGGTGCTGCTCCTCGGCGTCCCGTACGTCCACGTCCTGTTCCAGAGCTGGTGGAAGGCCGGCCTCGTCATCCTGCCGGTGACGCTCGCGCTCGGCTGGGGCCTCACGCTCGGCGTCGCCCGCGTCTCGCGCATCGGCCGCCTCAAGGCGAGCGCGGTCGAGATCAGCCGCGGCGACCTCTCGCGCGCGGTCATCTCCGAGGAGCAGATCCAGTTCCACGACGAGATCGACGACCTCACCGAGGCGATCCGGACGATGCAGGAGAACCTGCGCGACCTCGTCTCCCGCATCCAGCGGACGGCGCGCTCGGTCGCGGAGAGCGCGAGCGAGCTGCAGAACTCCGCCGAGGACGTGAACGCCTCGACCGACGAGGTGGCCTCGTCGATGGAGAAGATCGCCATCGGCGCCGGGCAGCAGTCGGAGCTCGTGGAGCGGACCTCGAAGGTGATCGGCGACATCGCCGGCTCCATCGAGCGGACCGCCCGGAGCGCCGAGGAGGCGGCCAAGGCGTCGGCGGAGACGAGCTCGTCGGCGGCGAGCGGCGGCGAGGCCGCGCGGCTCGCGGGCGAGAAGGTGAAGAAGGTGTTCGCCCGGATCGAGGCGGCGAGCGAGCAGGTGTTCGCCTTCGGCGAGCGGACGAAGGAGATCTCGAAGATCGTCGAGGCGATCACCCAGGTCGCGAACCAGACCAACCTCCTCGCCCTGAACGCCACCATCGAGGCCGCCCGCGCGGGCGAGTACGGCCGCGGGTTCGCGGTCGTCGCCGAGGAGGTCCGCAAGCTCGCCGAGTCCGCGGGCCGCTCGGCCGACCAGATCTCCTCGCTCGCCACCGACATCTCCGGCCGCGCCGCCAAGGTGGTCGAGACGATGCAGGAGTCCGTGTCGGAGCTCGGCGACGGGCGCGAGGACCTGAACGCCATCATCCGGACCCTGGCCGACATCGCCGGCATCGCCGCCAGCGGCGCCGCCAAGGTGGGCGTCATCTCCCAGTCCGCGCGCGAGCAGCTCAAGGGCTCGGCGGACATGGTCCAGGCGATGGACCACATCTCCGACGTGGCCTCCTCCAACGCGAGCTCGACGGAGTCCGTCCGGAAGGTCATCGGCGAGCAGACCGCCGCCGTCTCGCAGATGGCGAGCGCGGCCCAGGAGCTCACGAACCTCTCGATCGAGCTCCAGACCGTCGTCTCGCGGTTCCGCCTCGGGTAGCCACCCCATGCGCCACGTCGTGTTCCGCGTCGCCGCCGAGCGCTACGCGCTCCCGCTCGACGCCGTGCGCGAGGTGGTGCTCCCGCAGCCGCCCTTCGCGCGGGTCCCCCGCGTCTCCGAGGCCGTCCCCGGCGTGATGAACCTCCGCGGCCGCGTGCTCGCCGTGGTGGACCTCGCGCCGCTGGTCGGCCTGCCCGCCCAGCCGCTGCGGGAGGGGGCGGGACAGGTGCTGGTGCTCGATCAGGGGAAGCGGGCGCTCGGGATCCTCATCGGCGGGGTGCTGGGCGTCGAGGACGTCGAGCCGCCCCCGGGAGAGGGCGCCCGGGCGCTGGTCCGCGGCGTGGTGGCGGCGCGGGCAGGGGCGGTCACGTTGCTCGCGCCGGAGGCGCTGTTCCAGGCGGCGGTGGAGCTGTTCGGAGAGCGGTGACGGGCAGGGCGCGGGCACGGCGGCGCGCAACTCCGGGAGATCCCGGGCCGGGGCGTCGCGTGCACGCTCTCGGCGCCTGTGCGCACAGGTGATCCTGGCGGGCGTCGCCTTCTTGTCCCCCCGCCGACTCCGGTGGTACTTTTCGTGGGGCCCCGCGGGGGAGGAACCGGATCGCCATGCCGAAGAGAGTCCTGATCGTCGACGACGCGATCTTCATGCGCAACATGATCAAGGACATCTTCTCCGGGTCCGGGTTCGAGGTCGTCGGCGAGGCGGCCAACGGGCTCGAGGCGGTGGAGAAGTTCAAGGAGCTGAAGCCCGACCTCACCACCATGGACATCGTGATGCCGTTCAAGAGCGGCATCGAGGCCACGCGCGAGATCATCAAGCAGGACGCGAAGGCCGTGATCGTCATGTGCAGCGCGCTCGGGCAGGAGTCGCTCGTGATGGAGGCCATCGAGGCCGGCGCCAGCGACTTCATCGTGAAGCCCTTCAAGTCCGAGGATGTCCTCTCGGTCGTGAAGAAGGTGCTGGGCGACGCATAGCCCTCCCCGGGAGGGCGCGTGGATCTGCGGAAATACCTCCCGCTCTTCGTCTCCGAGGCCGGCGAACACCTCGCCGCCTACGCGAAGGACCTCGTCCAGGTCGAGAAGGGCGTCGCCGCGGGCGCGGACGTCCGCCCGATCATCGACAGCCTCTTCCGGCACGCGCACAGCGTGAAGGGCATGAGCGCCTCGATGGAGCTCGAGGGCATCAGCGCGCTCGCCCACCGGGCCGAGGACCTGGTGGACGTGTTCCGCAAGGACCCGTCCCGGCTCGACGCCGCCGCGGTGGACGATCTCCTCGCGGCCGGCGACGCGCTCCAGGCGATGATCCAGGCGTCGGCGGGCGGGGACAAGCCCGCCGCCGATCCCGCGGTGCTCGAGCGGCTCGCCGAGACGGCCCGGCGCTGCCGCGCGGGCGAGCCCGCGGCCGCCCCTGCCCCGCCGCCCGCGCCCGCGCCGGCGGCCGGGCCCCAGCCCGCTCCGGAGCCGCAGCGCACGGCCGCGGCCGAGCCCGCGGCGGCGGTCTCTGCCGCCCCCGAGCCGGCCCCCGCCGCGCCGCCCACGCGCCATCGGCGCCTGCAGATCGAGGTCGAGATCGCCGGCGGCTGCCCGGTCCCGGCCGTCCGCGCCTTCCTCGTCGTGAAGAAGCTCGCGGGCCTCGGCGCCGTGGTGAAGTCCTCGCCCGGCGTCGAGGACCTGAAGGCGGGCCGGATCCCGGGCAAGCGGCTCGAGGTCGTCCTCGACACGCCCGAGCCCGTGCCGGTGCTGGAGCGGACGCTCGCGCAGATCAGCGATCTCACCTCCGTCCACGTCCGCAGCGCCGACGCGGCCGCGCCGGCCCCCGCGCCCGCGCCTGCGAAGCCGGCGCCCGCGGCCGACGCGGCGATCGAGGCGCTCCGCACGGTCCGCGTGCGGACCGAGATCCTGGACGAGTTCCTCGACTCGGTCGGCGAGCTCATCCTCGCCACCGCGCGGATCCGGGAGCTCGGGAAGATGGTGCCGGCGCCCCACCGGACCGGGCTCGTCGAGGGCGTCGATCGGCTCCACGCGATCGTGAAGGACCTCCACGACAAGGTCATGACCGTGCGCATGACGCCGCTCGCGCTCGTGACCGAGCGGCTGCCGCGCGCCGGGCGGGACGTCGCGCGCAAGGTGAACAAGCAGGTGGAGGTCCAGGTCCAGGGCGCGGAGATCGAGCTCGACCGCGCCATCCTGGAGGAGCTGTCCGACCCGTTGCTCCACCTCATCCGCAACGCCATCGACCACGGGATCGAGCCGCCCCACCTGCGCCTGCTCGCCGGGAAGCCGGCCTCGGGCCGCATCACCGTCCAGGCGCGCCGCGAGCGCGACCGGGTCATCCTCGAGGTGGCCGACGACGGCCGCGGGCTCGACGCCGCGAAGCTCCGGGCGGCGGCGGTGGCGCGCGGGGCCCTCACCGACGAGGCGGCCTCGCTCCTCTCGGACCGCGAGGCGCTCCTCCTCGCCTGCCTGCCCGGGCTCTCCACCGCGGACGCGGTGACGGACGTCTCCGGGCGCGGCGTCGGGCTCGACGCGGTCAAGCGCACCGTCGAGTCGATCGGCGGGACGCTCGAGATCGACAGCACGCCCGGCCAGGGGGCGCGGTTCACCCTGCGCCTGCCGCTCACGGTCGCGGTGCAGCCGGTCCTGCTCGTGCGCGTGGGGGAGGAGGTCCTCGGCCTCCCCATCGGCAAGGTCCACGGCGCGGCGCAGGTGGCGCTCTCCTCGCTCGATCGGACCCAGGGCGCGCCCGTCCTGCCGTACGATGGCGCGATGGTGCCGGTCCACGACCTCTCGCGCGTGCTCGGGTTCCCCGAGGCCGCCGCGCGAGACGAGCGGGCCGTGGTGGTCGCCGAGGCCGGCGAGGGCGCGCGGATCGGCCTCGCGGTCGACACGCTCATCGGGCAGCAGGAGGCGGTGCTGAAGCCGCTCGGCCAGCCGCTCGAGAAGGTGCCGGGCATCTCCGCGGTGACCGTGCTCGGCAACGGCCGGCCCGTCTTCATCCTCGACGTCCAGCGGCTGGGGGTGGCGTGATGGACCGCTCCTTCGGCCCGCGCGAGGTGGACGCGCTCCAGGAGCTCGCGTCGATCGGCTGCGGCCAGGCGATCACCGCGCTCGGGAAGCTCGCGGGCCGCCGGATCGACATGGACGTCCCCGAGGCCTGGGTCGGGGCCGAGACCGGCGCGATCGCCGCGTTCCTGGGGGCGCTCGGCACCGACCTCCTCGCGGTGGGCGTGAAGCTCGAGGGGAAGCTGACGGGCGACCTGCTCCTGGCGCTGCCCGAGCACGACGCGGAGGTCCTCGCGGCGATGCTGGGGTTCCCGGTGGGCTGCGGGCCCGGGCAGTGGAGCGGCATGGCCGAGAGCGCGATCCTCGAGTCGGGGAACATCGTCGGGAGCGCCTTCGTCTCCGCCGTCGCGGCGCTCGTGCGGGAGAAGCTGCTCCTCTCCGTCCCGTCGCTCGTGCGCGGGAGCGGGAAGAAGTGCGTCGAGCAGCTCGTCGCCCACGCCGGCTCGGTCGCGCTCGCCACCCGGTTCACCTGCGAGCGGACCGAGCAGGGCCCCGGGCTCGAGGGGCTCATCCTGGTGATGCCGGACCCGGAGAAGATCGCGGTCCTGGTGGGGCACCTGCTGGCGCAGCAGGGCGACTGAGGGGCGAGGCTCCAGGCTCCAGACTACAGGCTACGGGAGAAGCCCTCCTGAAGCCCGAACCCTGTAGCCTGTAGCCTTCCTCTCCAGCTACTCTCCCCGCCCGCATGGACGAACGACGACTCCGGGCCCTGCTCGCCCGGGTGAAGAAGGGCGAGGCGAGCCTCGACGAGGCGGTCGGCGCGCTGAAGCACGCGCCCTTCGAGCGGCTCGGCGACACGGCCACCATCGACCACCACCGGACCCTCCGCGTCGGGATGCCGGAGGTGATCCTCGCCGAGTCGAAGACCGCCGCGCAGGTCGCGGCGATCGCGAAGAAGCTCGCGGCGCGCGGCCCGCTCCTCGTGACGCGGCTCGCGCCCGAGAAGGCCGGGCCCGCCCGCCGCGCCGTCCGCGGCGCCGTCTACGACCCGGTGAGCCGGACGCTCCGCAAGGGCCGGATGGACGTGCCCGCGCGCGGGCCGGTCGCCGTCTGCTGCGCCGGGACCTCGGACATCCCGGTCTGCGAGGAGGCGGTCGTGACGCTCGAGGTCATGGGCGTCCCTGCGGTGCGGGTCTACGACGTGGGCGTCGCGGGCATCCACCGGCTCCTGGCGCGCCGCCACGAGCTCGACGGGGCGAAGGCGGTGATCGTCGTCGCCGGGATGGAGGGGGCGCTCGCGTCCGTCGTGGGCGGCCTGGTCGGGAAGCCCGTCGTCGCGGTGCCGACGTCGATCGGCTACGGCGCGTCGCTCGGCGGGATCGCCCCGCTCCTCACGATGCTCAACTCGTGCGCGCCCAACGTGACGGTGGTGAACATCGACAACGGGTTCGGCGCGGCGTTCGTGGCGGGGCTGATCGCGCGGGGCTGACGGAGGTGATCGAAATGGCATGACCCGTGCTCGAGCCCGCGCCCGAGCAAGAGCCCGGGGGACCACGCGCCGATGCCTTTCGACCATGAGAAGCTGGATGTATATGGCCTTGCGGTGGATTTCGTCGTACGCGCGAACGAGATCGTCGAGACGCTCCCGCGCGGGCGCGGATACCTCGCGGACCAGCGGGCGGCCCTGAGTGTGGTCCTCAACATCGCCGAAGGAGCGGGGAAGTCGGGCGCGGGCTCGGGCTCGTTCACGGGGTGAAGAATGGAAGATCTCCTGCTTCTCGAACCCGTCGGCGGCATCGCCGGCGACATGTTCCTCGCGGCGTCGCTCGATCTCGGCGTGGACCGCGCCCGGCTCGAGGCGGCGCTCGCGTCCCTGCCGGTGGGCGGGTTCCGGCTCGAGGTGACGCACAAGTCGGACAGCGCGATCCACGGGACGCACGTGGACGTCGTGCCCGAGGGCGAGCACCCGCACGCGCGCGGCCTCCCCGAGATCCTCGGCATCATCGACCGGAGCGGGCTCGCGCCGCGGGCGAAGGCCGCGGCCCGGGCGCTCTTCGAGCGGATCGGCCGGGCGGAGGCGAAGGTCCACGGGATCCCGGTCGAGGAGGTGCACTTCCACGAGGTCGGGGCGGTGGACTCGATCGTGGACCTGTGCGGCGCGGCGGTGGCGCTCGACCTCCTCGGCTGGCCGCGGGTCGTGGCCGCGCCGCCGGAGCTCGGGCGCGGCGTGGTGAAGACGGCGCACGGGCCGATGCCGGTCCCGCCGCCCGCGGTGCTCGAGCTCCTCGCCGGGAAGCCGGTGCGGCCCGGCGGTCCGCCCGGCGAGGCGGTCACCCCGACGGGCGCCGCGATCCTCGCGGAGCTGTGCGAGGTCGGGCCGCTCCCCGCGTTCGTCCCCGGGCGGGTCGGCTACGGCCTGGGCACGCGGACCTGGCCCGACCGGCCGAACCTCCTCCGGATGACGCTCGGCCGGCTCGCCGACACCCGGCCCACCCCCGGCGCGGACGCGCTCTGGGTGCTCGAGGCGAACCTCGACGACTGCACCGGCGAGCTCGTCGCGCGGGCGATCGAGGCGGCGCTCGAGGCCGGCGCGCTCGACGCCTGGGCGGCGCCGCTCACGATGAAGAAGGGCCGCCCGGGCGTGCTCCTCGGCGCGCTCTGCGAGGAGGTGCGGCGCGCCGCGGTGACCGCCGCGCTCTTCACGGAGACGACGACGCTGGGCGTCCGGCGCCACCCGGTCGAGCGGGAGGTCCTCGGGCGGCGGATCGACAGCGTGGAGACCGAGTACGGACCCGTGCGGGTCAAGGTCGCGCTGCTCGGCGAGCGCGAGGTGGGGATCCACCCGGAGTATGACGATTGCGCCGCGCGCGCGCGGGAGCGCGGGGTGGCCGTCCGGGCGGTGATGGCGGCGGCAGTGCGGGCGCACAAAACGTGAAACGAGGGGCGCGCCGGGTATACTGCCGCGCCATGCCCGACCGCCCCGACCCGACGGAGCTGGCGCGGCGCCTGGCCGAGGCGGAGGCGCGGGCGGAGCACGCCGAGCGGCTCGCCACGATGGGGCGCCTCCTCGCCGGCGTGGTCCACGAGATCAACAACCCGCTCACCGCGGTCACGATGTACGCCGACGCGCTCGCCGCGGGGCTCGCCGACGCCGCGGCGCGCGAGAAGGCCGAGGCGATCCTCGACGCCGGGCGGCGCATCCAGCGGCTCGTGCGCGAGCTCGTGTCCTACGTGCGGCCGCGCAACGAGCCCGAGGGCACGCACGAGCTGTCCGCGCTCGTGGACGAGGGGCTCCGCCTCTGCCGCTCCGAGCTCAAGGGCTCGAGCGCGCGCCTCGAGCGCGACGACGCGCCCGCGGCCGTGCGCGGGAAGCGCGAGAGCCTCGTGCAGGTCGTCGTGGCGCTGGTCGCCAACGCGACCGCGGCGGGCGAGGGGCACCGGATCCGCGTGTCGGCGGGCGCCGGTCCGGAGGGCGCGGTGCTGCGCGTCGTCGACGCGGGGAGCGGGATGCCCGCCGACGTGCTCGCGCGCGCCTTCGAGCCGTTCTTCACGACCCGCCCCGACGCGCGGCTCGGGCTCGGCCTGTGCACCGCGAAGGCGATCGTCGAGCGCCACGGCGGGGTGGTCACGCTCGCGAGCGCGCCGGGCGAGGGGACGACGGCGACGGTGACACTCCCGCTGGCGTGAGCGGGCTCAAGCCGCGACCGGCGGCAGGAAGTCGAGCCGCGGGTAGGGCGTGCGCGCCGCCCCCTGGAGCAGGAGCGCGTCGGTCGTCGCCGCGTCGAGGCCCATCCAGCGCTCGAGCACGGTCGCGTACAGGCTCCGGAAGTCGACCGTGAACCGCATGTTGCCGTTGCCGTCGAGATCGTCGAGGGCGGGGTAGTCGCCGTAGAACCCGCCGGTGAGGCCGCGCGCGAGGCAGAAGGCGAGCCCCGCGGCGCCGTGATCGGTCCCGTTCTGGTTCTGCTGCACGCGCCGGCCGAACTCGCTCCAGACGAGCACGAGCGTCCGCCGCTGCGCGTTCTCCTCGCCGACGCCGATCGTCTCGAGGTCGTCGTAGAACGCCGAGAGCGAACCGCCGAGGGCGCGCATCAGGTTC
>Ga0196976_1000934_pt1 | contig 15440 bp, 4 predicted proteins | sample S3v_513CmetaG_FD_148644 | JGI IMG/M metagenome (GOLD analysis project Ga0196976, IMG submission 148644) | Soil microbial communities from Anza Borrego desert, Southern California, United States - S3+v_5-13C | ecosystem: Environmental > Terrestrial > Soil > Desert | place: USA: California...
CTCGAAGGCGGCGATCTCCAGCGTCGCCGACGGGTCGGCGGGATCGACCTCGCAGCGGACGCGGAACCGCGGGAGCGCGAGCCCGTTCTCCACCGCGCAGGAGCGGAAGCCGTACCGGCCGCGCGTAACGATGCCGTGGATCCGCGCCGCGGGGCGGAGCAGCTCGCCGGCGACGACGAGCGTTCCGTCGGCGGCGGGGCGCTCCGGGAAGGCGTCGAGCCGGGCGAGCGGCTCGACGTGGACGACCAGCGCCACCGCGCGCTGCGCGTTCCGCCCGTACCAGATCCCCGCGACCCGCGGGCCCGACCGGAGCGTCTCCTCGAGCAGCTCCTCGGCCGGCGTGCGCAGGTGCTCGAACACCTCCGCGTCCGTCTCGCGGCCTTCCAGCGGCTGGACGAGCGTGGCCGTCCCGATGCCGCCGTGGGGGACGGCGCAGCGCGCGGCGAGGAAGGCGAGGGCCGCGGGGCCGGGCTGGACCTGCCGCGCCAGCACGAACCGCCCGACCTGCCCCGCGAGGCAGGCCATCGGCTCGGTCGCCTGGAGCTGCCCCTTCGAGCGCGCCGCCGCCGCGGCGAGCAGCCCGTCCCAGGGCCCCTCGGGCCGGTGGTCGGTCTGCGCTGGCAGCCGCGGCGGGATCCCCTCGAGCGCGAAGGTCTCGGGATCCTCCTCGCGCTCCGGGAAGAGCCGCTCCGGCGCGGGCCGCTGGGCGAGCCGGGCGAGGTCGTCGGCCTTCGGGAACGCGCCCGGCCTGGTTCGGGTCGCCTTCCTGGCGGGGGCATCCGGCGCCGGGGAGGTCGCGGCCGCGGGGCCGGACGGATCCTGGGGCGCAGGGCCCGCCTTGCCGGCGGCGCCGGGGCCGGCGCAGCCGGCGATCAGGATCCCTGCGATGACGACGCCCGCTCCGCGGAGCCTCATGTGTCCTCCCGACCCGTCCCGTGAACGAGCCCGCGCCCGAGCCCGAGCCCGAGGAGACACCCGGTCGGGAGCGGCGCGCCGGCCCGTCAGCGTAGCAGCTTGCGCTTCCAGCCGGCGAGCAGGTTGAGCGCGTCGAGCGGGCGGAGCGCGTCCACGTCGAGGTCCTCGAGCTCGCGGAGGAGCTCCGCCGCGGCCGGGTCCGGCGGCGCCGCGAACAGGCCGAGCTGCGCGGCCGGCTCGGACCGCCGGCGCCCGCCCTGCGTGCCGTGCGCGAGCGCCGCGTGACCGCGCTCGTCGACCTCCATCGCCTCCAGGTTCTTGAGGATCTCGCGCGCCCGCGCCAGCACCTCCACCGGGAGCCCCGCGAGCTTCGCCACCTCGATGCCGTAGCTGCGCGACGCGCCGCCCTCGACGAGCTTCCGCAGGAAGACCACCTGCTCGCCCACCTCGCGCACCGCGACCGTCAGGTTCTTCACCGCCGGCCGCTCGCGGGCGAGGTCCTGGAGCTCGTGGTAGTGCGTCGCGAACATCGTGCGGCAGCCGACCTCGTCGTGGAGGTGCTCGGCCACCGCCCACGCGATCGAGAGCCCGTCGAACGTCGACGTCCCGCGGCCGATCTCGTCCAGCACCACGAGCGAGCGGCGCGTCGCGTTGTGCAGGATGGCGGCGGTCTCCGTCATCTCGACCATGAAGGTCGAGCGGCCGCGGGCGAGATCGTCGGAGGCGCCCACGCGCGTGAAGATCCGGTCCACGAGCCCCACCCGCGCGCGGCGCGCCGGGACGAAGCTCCCCATGTGCGCGAGGAGCGTGATGAGCGCCGCCTGGCGCATCACCGTGCTCTTGCCGGCCATGTTGGGGCCGGTGATGACGAGGAGCGCCGCGGCGTCGTCCGCGGTCGATTCGTCCGCTCGTCCTGAGCCTGTCGAAGGACGAGCGGATTCCTCGGCCCGCGCCGTCACCTTCACGTCGTTCGGCACGAACGACGCGGGCCCCTCCGGGAGGACGGCCTCCACCACCGGGTGGCGCCCGTCCACGATCTCGAGCGCGAGCGAGGAGTCCACCTCCGGCCGCGCGTAGCCGCGCTCGGCCGCGACGCGCGCGAGCGAGAGGAGCGCGTCGGCCGTCGCGGCGGCGTCGGCCGCGGTCCGGATCCGCCCCGCCTCGGCGATGACCACCTGGCGCAGCTCCTCGAAGAGCTTCTCCTCGAGCGCGAACCGCCGCTCCTCGGCGGTGAGCACCTTCTCCTCGAACCTCTTGAGCTCCGGCGTCACGAACCGCTCGCCGCCCACCGTCGTCTGCCGCCGCTCCCAGTCCTTCGGGACGAGGTGGAGGTTGGGCTTGGTGACCTCGAGGTAGTAGCCGAAGACCTTGTTGTAGCGGACCTTGAGCGAGCCGATGCCGGTCCGCTCGCGCTCCTGCGCCTCCATCCGCGCGATGGTCCCCTTCCCGTCCTCGACGATGGAGACGAGCTCGTCCAGCTCCGCCGAGTGGCCGCGCCGGATGAGCCCGCCCTCCTTGAGCCCCGGCGGCGGCTCCTCGGCGACGGCGCGGTCGAGGTGGGCGGCCAGCCTCTCCAGCCCGCGCAGCCGTGTGCCGGACGTCGCGAGCGACGCGGCCTTCCGCGCCTCGAGCGCAGCGGCGAGCGCCGGGAGCGCGAGCAGCGCCGCCGCGAGCGCGCGGAGGTCGCGCGCGTTCCCCTGTCCGAGCACGAGCCGCGAGAGGAGCCGCTCGAGGTCGGCCACCGGCCGGAGCGCCGTCGCCAGGTCCTCGCGCGCGACGGCGGAGCCGACGAGCTCCTCGACGGCGTCGAGCCGCGCGCCGATCCGGATCGGGTCCTGGAGCGGATAGCGGAGCCACTCCGCGAGCCGGCGCCCGCCGCCGGCCGTGACGGTCCGGTCGAGGAGCGCGAGCAGGGTCCCCTTCTTGCGGTTGCCCGAGAGCGTGCGCTCGAGCTCCAGGTTGGCGCGGGTCGCCTCGTCGAGGAGGAGGACCTCGTCGGTCGCGAGCCGCGCGAGGCGATCGACGTGGCGCGGATCCGCCCGCTGCGTGTCGGCGAGGTACGCGAGCGCGCCCGCGGCGGCGGCGAGCCCGAGCGTCATGCCGCCCACGCCGAACGAGTCGAGGGTCTGGACCCCGAGGTGGCGCCGGAGCTTCTCCTCGGCGCGCGCGAACTCGGCGTCGTCGCGCTTCGCGGCCGGCGCGCTCGCGCCGCGCGAGAGCGCCTCCGTCCGCGCCGCGTCCGCGCCGCGCGGGAAGACCAGCTCGCGCACGCCCGCGCGCCGGAGTTCGTCGAGGAGGCGTGCGTCGTCGCCGACCTCGCCGCAGCGGAGCTCGCCCGTGGACGCGTCGAGGAGCGCGAGCCCGCCGCCCCGCTCGCCCAGGACCACCGCCGCGAGGAAGCTCGCCTCGCGCGGATCGAGGACCTGGTCGTCGAGCACCATGCCCGGCGTGACGACGCGCGTGACCTCGCGCTTGACCAGCGTCCCCTTCCCCGGCTCTTCCACCTGATCGCAGATCGCGACCTTGAAGCCCTTCTCGAGCAGGCGCGCCACGTACCCCCGCGCCGCGTGGTACGGCACGCCGCACATCGGGACCTTGTCGTCGCCCTTCGAGCGCGCCGTCAGCGTGATCTGGAGCGCCTCGGCCGCGGTGACCGCGTCCTCGAAGAACATCTCGTAGAAGTCGCCGAGGCGGAAGAAGAGGATGGCGTCCGGGACCTTGGCCTTGGTCTCCAGGTACTGCCGCATCATCGGCGTGAGCTGGGCGATCTCCGGCATGAGCCCGGAGGTTCTAGCACGCGGGGCCGACGCGTTCCGCGGTCCGATCCGGGGCCGGGCTGCCGGGCGGCCACGTCACGACGCCGTGGCGCGCGACGCCTCGGCGTTGGTGATCACGGGCAGCTTGCCTTTCCAGTCCGCCCACAGCTTCGCGTTCGTCACCAGCTCGCACATGAAGTGCGCGACGTTGGCCATGTTCGTGCGGCCCGGCGCGAACAGGCCGTTCACGAGGCCGTCGTGCAGACAGTACTCCGAGACGTCGCCCTCCAGGAGCGAGTCCGGCCGGACGATCACCCACTGAACGGAGGCGTGGTCGGGGCCGAGCTCGTCCGCGAGGAAGTCGGCCGCGCGCTGGTTGTCCTCGGCCGGCGGAAGCAAGCCGCGGAGCACGAAGAGGAACGCCCGCTCCCGCGCGCCCCGGCGCGCGTCGAGACCGCCCGGGCGGTGGACCGAGACGCTGCTCATGAGGACGAGCTTGACCGGGACCGAGGGCTGCAGCGCTTCGATGTTCCGGCACAGGCGCATCGTCGCGCTCGTGACGAGGTCGCGCGGCGGCCCGAAGATCCCGCGGAGACTGAGGACGTGCCCGAGGCAGGAGAGGACCGCCTCGCAGCCGCGGAGGTGCTGCTGCAGCTCCTCGTCTCGAAGCGACAGGAGGCTCGCCTCGATCACCGTCAGGTGGGAGTGCCCCGCGACGTCCGGCGGGAGCTTCCCGCGCGAGCGGACGATCGCGCGAACGTGGACGCCCCGATCCAGGAGCTGGCGCAGGACGCGCCGGCCCGTGCGTCCGGTGCCGCCGACGAGGAGAACGGTCGGCTGCGTGGGCATGTGGTCGTCTCTCCGGCGCGGTTCCATCAGCGATCGGGCCATGGGAAGACTATCAGCGCTGGGGCGCGGCGTCCGCCGCCCGCTTGCAGGGTTCTGCATTACCATCGCGCGATGCCTGGCGAGACGTTCATGGTGACGATCCCGGGACAGCCTGGATCGGAGTGGCACATGTACATGGCCGATGAGCCGTGATGGGGCGAGACTCGTGCGTTCGGACGCATCGCGTTGGACACGCGTGGCAGCGTCGCTCGCCGATGCGGCTGCCATACAGCCGTGCCGAGGTTGCCCATGAAGACGTTGAAGGAACTCCGAGAGCTGCAGCCGGTCCGCCTGACGCTGTTCTGGTGCGACCGATGCTCGCGGCTGATCAACGAGAACGAGGAGGAGCACTTCCACCCGGAGCAGTGTGGCGGGTGCCGTCGATACCGTCGCCTGGACTCTGACTGGGGGTACTGCAGCAGCCATGAGTCCGTGTACGGCGGCCGCCCCATGTTCGAGCACGACACCTGCTCGAGGTGGGTGGAAGGGAAGTGGTAGGCACCGGCCGTGGAGTGTGCCGCCCGCCGGCGTGACGGCGACTTGATCGGGCAGAGATTCGTCGAGCATTGCCGCGCTCGCGCCCTCCCGGTTGTCTGCACGGGATGTGACCCAGCCCGCTGCGCCGCGCGCGAGTTTGGTCGCGGCGATCGCCCGCTCGAGCGGCGGGGGTGCGCGCGTGGAGGAGATGCCGGTCGCGGTGATCGCCTGGGGGTTCCCGGCGTTCGCGTCGCTCGTCGCGCTTGCCGCGCTCCAGCGGCTCCGGCCTGGGCGCGCGTGACGCTCGCGCCGGTCGTCGGCGCGGCGGCCAGCCTCTACTCGCTCACGGCAGCGCTCGTCGCAGCGTGCGGGCTGTACGGCAACTGCATGTGAAGGCCTCGACGCTCCGAGCGTCCAACGTCCAGGTGCGCTCCCCGCGCACCGGTCCCACGTCTCCGCGGCTCCCCGGACACGCGCCTTCGTGTATCGTGAGACGCACGGTCCTGGGCCGCGCCTCAGCCGAGGGGGAATCGGCGGTGGCCCAGGTCTTGCTCTCCCCAGCCACGACAGCTTTCGCCCGAGCGAGGAGCCATGGTCATCCCGGTCGCGCTGCAATTGGCGGTGCTCGCCAGCGCCTCGATCCAGCCCGCGTCGGTGCCGGCGCGCGGCGAGCAGGAAGCGCTCCTCACCCTCGACAAGGCCGGCATGGTCCGGCTCTCGGCGACGAGCGGCGCCGGGACGGCCTGCACCGTGGTCGATCACCTGCGCGGCCCGTTCGCCTCGGCCGGCGACGTCGGCGTGAAGGACTGCGAGCTCGACCTCCTCCTCGACCCGGGGACCTACAAGATCCGGCTCGCGTCCCCGGCCGCGGGCAAGGGGACGGTGAAGCTCCAGGCGACGGCGTTCCACGAGGTGAACCCCGCGCCGGTGAAGCTGGAGAAGGGCCGCGCGGTGGAGGGGCCGCTCCACTCGGGCCAGCAGGCGTCCTTCTGGCTCCACCTCGAGGCGCGCAGCCCCGTCTCGCTCCGCGCCTCGGGCCGGACCGCCGGCGCCCTCCAGCTCTGGCGCGCGGGGGCGTGGCGCGAGGATCTCTCGCCGCGCGACGCGGGGCCGAGCCCGCGCCCGGGACAGCCCATTCACGAGTGGTGGATCGAGGAGACGCTCGAGGCGGGCGACTACCTCGTGACGGTCTACGGCACCGGCGAGCGGCGCTGGACGGAAGGCGTCGAGTCCGACCTGCTCTCGGTGCAGTGGGGCTTCGCGCCGATGAAGGACCAGCTCGCCGCGGTGACGCTCCCGGCGTGGGGGCTCGCGACCTTCGAGGTCCCGGGCGGCCCAGGGACCGGCGTCCTCACCGTGAGCGGATCGCCGGCGACGCAGACGCGCCTCGCCGTCTCCGAGGCCCGGCTCGCCGCCGAGACCGCGAGCTGCGCGGTCGAGCCGAAGGCGCTCGTGCCCGAGTGCGTCGCCACCGCCTGGCGGGACGCCCCGGCGCGCGTCCTCTCCGTGCGCGGCGCGCCCGGCACGCAGGTCGAGCTCGGCTGGGCGCCGCGGGGCAAGAGCGCGCGCCTCGTCGACGGCGAGTACCGCCAGAACGCGCTCGAGGTCCCGGTCGAGCACGTCCCCGGCGGCGAGTACCTGCTCGGCCTCCGCGACGTCCCGCCGGATCGCGACGCGGCGCCCCTCGCCTGCGCGCTCGTCCACGAGCTCCCGAAGAGCCGCCGCGAGACGGTCGCCGTGGACTTTCCCGCGGTCGGACCCGGCAAGCCGCTCCACCGCGCGTTCAGCACCACCGGCGACCAGACGATCTGGTTCGAGGTCGCGACCGCCGGCACGTACCGGATCTCCACCGACCCGAAGCGCAAGGAGCGGTGCGAGCTCTACCGCGTCGAGGCCGACAAGGCGACGCGGCTCACGCGGACCGCCGAGAAGGCCGCCTGCGACGTCCGCCAGCAGCTCGGCGCGGGCCGCTACGAGCTCCGCCTCTCCGGCGGCGGCCGCGGCATCGACCGCGTGCTCGTCGCCGCCGAGGGAGGGCCCGCGTCGCCGCCCGACAGCGCGCCGCGGACCGGCTGCTTCCTCCGCGCGAAGCTCCTCGGCGGGGACGAGACGTACACCCTCCTCTCGAACCGGACCGGCGCCGCTGCCGTGCGCGGCCTCGTCGCCCGCCCGCTGCCGCTCACGCTGTCGGCGCCGCTGCCGTTCGTGGTCCAGGCGGGCGAGACCGAGCGGCTTCCCGTCCACGTGAACGGGACGATCCGCGTGAGCGTCTCCTCGGCCGCCGGGAAGCCCGCGACCTGCGCGCTCGCGAAGGGCGGTGCCGGCGCCTGGCGCGACGGCGCCTGCTGGGTCACCGCCAAGGGCGCCGACGAGCTCGTGCTCGCCGCCGCGGCCGACGCGCCGCTCTCGGTCTCGATCGCCGTCCCGCCGGCGCCGGCACCGGCCGCTGCGCCGCTCCAGGCCTTCTCCCCGAGCCTCATCCCGATCCCGCCGCTGCAGCGCGACCAGCCGGCGTTCTTCGACCTCGGCGACGGCGCCTCCCGCTCCTTCGTCTTCCAGGTCGCGGCCGCGGGGCTCTACCACGTGCACACCGAAGGGCTCCTCGCCACGGAGTGCACGCTGCGCACGCCCACCGTCGCGCGGCTCGCGAGCGACCGGGGCGGCGGCCGTGGCCGGAACTGCCTCGTCGAGACCTACCTCGATCCGGGGCAGTACCTCGTCACCGCCCGCGCCGTCGGCGCGAGCCGCGGCCGCGCGTCGATGGTGCTCGAGCAGCGTGCCGCGAAGGACCTCGGGCGCGTCGCCGCCGACGCGGAGGTCTTCTTCCGCGCGCCCGCGGGCGAGCTCGTCCGGCAGCGCCTCGTCGTGCCGCAGGCCGGCCGGTTCGCGCTCGCGACCACCGCCCTCGGCGCCGCGGTCCGCTGCCGCCTCGAGGACGCGGAGGGCTGGCCGCTCGTCGCGGTCCCGACCCCCTGCGCGACCGAGCTCGCGCTCGCGAAGGGCGAGTACCTCTGGACGCAGCTCCCGCTCACGGTGGAGAGCATGCGCCACACCGTGCTCACGCCGGTCCGTCCGGCGGTGGTCCTTCGGGGAGAGGCCCCGCACGCGGTCGAGCTCTGGACGCGCTACCCCGTCGAGCTCTCGCAGAAGGGGCGAGACGAGTTCCGGTTCACGCTCCAGGCCGACCTCGACGTGTACGTCGAGCTGACCGGCGGCATGCAGGGCCGGATCCTCCGCGAGGGCGAGGAGAACGCCATCGAGGTCATCCCGCCGATCGACGCCGGCGAGGAGGCCACGCCCGCGGGCTACGACGAGGACGCCGGCGCGACGACGGAGGAGAGCGCCGAGGGCGAGCCGGCGCCCGAGGGCGAGTACAAGGGAGACGGCGAGGGCGAAGGCGAGTACGCCGAGGGAATGGAGGGCGAGGGCGAGGAAGGCGGCGAGGGCGAGTCGGATGAGCCCGCGCCGCAGCGAGCCTCCCGCCCCGCCCCGCGGGTCGCCCCGGCGCCCGTCGATCCGTCGCGGCCGCCCGGGTTCAAGGTGGCGCTCCCCGCGGGGAAGTACCGGCTGGTCACCGAGCACAGCCGCGGCGACGTGGCGATCTCGTACACGCTCCTGCTCGCCACCGAGACGCTGACGCCGGGGATGGCCCGGGACCTCCCGGTGCCGAGCCGCGTCCCCGTGCGGCTCGCGCGGGCCGGAACGCTCCGGCTCCGGACGCGCGGCGACGCGGACGTCCGCTGCCGCATGTTCGACGGGGCCGGCCGGCTCGTGGCCGAGTCGAGCGAGCTCGGCGACGACTGGAACTGCGGCATGGCCGAGCCGCTGGCGGCGGGCGACTACACGCTCGTCCTGGAGAGCGAGACGCAGCTCCCGGGCACCACCCGGCTCGCGCTCTCGGCGCCCCCGACGGTGGACGCAGGGCCACTCGAGACCGGGAAGCGCCTCACGGCCGGTGAACGCGTGCTCTCCGCCGCCCTCCCCGCCCCCGCGGACGACGTGGTCCAGGTCGCGCTCGAGGCGAAGGACCCGTTCTCGTGCGCGATCGAGGGCGACGCCGGCGCCATCCTCTTCTCGCGCACCGAGACGCGGAGCTGCAAGGTGCTGCTCCACCCCAGGGGCCGCGCCTGGCGGCTCCGGCTCTGGACCCTGGAGCGGAGCGCCGAGGTCGTCGCCACCGTGAAGCTCAAGCCCGTGGTCGCGCTCTCCGGGGGCCGCGTGGCCGAGGCGAACGCCGCCCGCGCCGAGATCGCCCGCCCCGGGCTCTACCGGACGGGCGAGCACGTCTCCTGCCTCCCAGCGGGCACGGCTGGACGGCTCGAGCCCTGCGGGCCCGAGGTGCCGCTCGCGGCCGGACCGGTGCTCCTCGCGTCCTCGGCGGCGGAGGCCCAGGTGAGCCTGGAGGAGGTGGTCCTCGCGCTCGACACCCCGCGCCCCGAGCGCCGCGCGCTGACGCGCAGGCCGTTCCTCCAGCGCATGACCTCGAAGGAGAAGGCGATCCACCTCCTCGAGGCGCGCGCCGCGCCCGGTGAGCGGGCCGCGCCCCTCTGCGAGCTCGAGGGCGGCGCGCGCGCCCCCGGCCTGGCCGCCGTTCCCGGCTGCTTCGCGGCCTCGAGCCCGGCGACGTCGTCGGTCGCCCAGGTCTTCGTCCCCGCCGACGGGCCGGTGGACGTCGATCTCGTCCGGACGGCCCTCCCATTGCCGAGGTCCGCGGGCCGGCTCGAGCCGGGGCACCACGCGCTCCCGCTCGCCGCGGCGGGCGGGCGCTGGTCGCTGCCCGAGGGCCCGGCGCGCGTCGAGCTGCTCCTGCCGCCGGCCGCGTGGGCGGTGCTCCTCGCGGGCGACCGCACCGTGAGCCTGTGCGCGCCGGCGGGCGAGCTCTCCCGCTGCACGCTCGAGGCGCAGGGCGGCGAGCTCGTCCTCCACGCGCCGAAGGAGCGCAGGGCCGAGGCCGACGTGTTCACCCTGCCCGCCGCCGCCCGCGAGGTCGCCCTCGCCTCCGGCCCGTTCGAGGCGCGGCCCGCGCCCGGCGCGCTCGCGCTCCGCGCGGCCGCCGCCGAGCGCGCGCGCCTCCTCGAGATCTCCGGCGCCGCGCGCTGCTTCGTCCGCCTCTCGGACGGGACGCGCCTGGCCGACTGCGCGGGCCCGCTGCCGCCCGGGCGCTCCGCGGAGATCGTCGTCGACGCGGGCGGGCCGCTCCGCGTCGTGGCCCGGCCCGTCGACTCCGGGCCGGCCGCGATCTTCGCGCGCGCGCTCGGCGCGACGCCGCCCGCGCTCCGCCCGGGCGAGGCCGCGGCGCTCGCGGGCGCGCTCGTCGAGCGCTCGTTCACCGTGAGTCAGCCCTCGGTCGTCCACCTCCGCGCGGACGCGGGCGTCTGCGCGCTGGCCGCCGGCCCCGAGATCGTCGCCGTCGAAGGGCTCGGCGCCGGTTGCGCCGTGGATCGCCTGCTGCCCGCAGGCACGCACCGGCTCGCGGTCCGCCCCTTCGGCGACGAGCCGCTGGCCGGCGTGGTCCGGTTCACCGCCGAGCCCGTCGAGACCCTCGCCGAGGGCGTCGGCGCCGAGCGGTGGCTCTCGCCCGGACAGGCGCGGGTGTTCCAGTTCCAGGCCGCCGCGAAGGGCCGCGTGGGCGTGGGCCTCCAGGAGGAGGCCGAGGTGCTCTCCTGCGCCGTGCTCGACGGCGCGCAGCGCCGCCTCGCGACGGGCTGCCAGGCCCTGCTCGACCTGGACGCCGGCGCCTACCTGCTCGAGGTCCGCGCCCCGGCCGGCGGCCGGCCCGTCCGCTTCCGCCCGGTGGTGCTCGGCCTCGCCGGCACCAAGCTCTCCGTGCCCGACGACTACCTCCGCGATCTCTTCCAGCGCATCGGAGCCAAGCCATGAGGACCTCGTACCGCCTCCTCGCCGCCGTCACCGCGCCGCTCGCGATCACGGCGGCGCTCGCCGTGCCCGCCCGCGCGGCCGAGGCGCCGCGCCCGTACGCCGCCGCGGACGACGGCCAGCGCCCTGCCTCCAAGGGCACGCAGCTCCTGCCGGAGCAGTTCCTGCGGGGGTTCGACCCGATCACCGTCTACTTCGACTCCGACGTGGGCCCGGGCCGCGGCCCCGCGGACGACGGGGCGAAGCGGCTGCAGCTCGTCCCGGCGTGGCCGGGCGCGTGGAGCTGGGTCGACCGGCGCACGCTCCAGTTCCGCCCCGCCGAGCCGTGGCCGGCGCTGGCGCGCTTCCAGGTCGAGGCGGGCGGCGCGCGCAGGATCCTGACGACGATGATGTCGGCGCCCTCGTCGCTCGCCCCGGCCGAGGGGTCGGACGACCTGCGTCCGTTCCGCGCCTTCACGATCACCTTCCCCCAGCCGCTGCCGCTCGACGGGCTGAAGAAGATGATCGAGCTCGAGCTCCGCGACGCGCCCGGCCTCGGGGATTCACCGAAGGTGCGGCTCTCCCGGTTCACCATCGCCCCGCTCCCCCGCGGCGACCAGCGCGAGCAGGCGTCCTACGCGATCACCTTCCCGGAGGAGATCCCGGAGGGGAAGCAGCTCCTCGTGCGTCTCACCCTCGCGCTCGGGCACCAGGGCGACGTCCTCTGGACCGGCCGCCTCTCGACGCGCCCGCCCTTCCACCTCGTGAAGGTCCGCTGCGGCGCGGCCGAGTCGCCGGTCGTCGCCGGCGCCGCCGCCCCGCGCGACGCGGCGCTGGCGTGCGGCAACCAGGGGGAGCGGCCGCAGCTCCTCTTCTCCGCGCCGGTGAAGGATCTCACCCTCTCCGAGCTCAAGAAGCTCGTCCGGCTCGAGCCGGCCGTGCCGGACCTGACCTTCGACGCCTCCGGCGAGCGGGTCGCCCTGCGCGGGCGGTTCGCCCCCGACGTCCTCTACAAGCTCCGGCTCGACGCCGCCGACGTGAAGGACGACGCCGGCCGGCCGCTCCGCGCGCCGGGCGGCGTGGAGCTCTACTTCTACGTCGGTTGGAAGACGCCCTTCCTCCGCTGGGACCGCGGCAACGCCCTCGTCGAGGCCAACGGCCCGCGCCTGCTGCCGCTCGTCGGCTACGGCGACGCCCGCGCCGACGTGCGCGTGTACCGCATCGACCCGTACCACGAGGGCCTCTGGCCGTTCCCCGACAAGCCGGTCACGGTCGCGGAGGAGAGCGCGCCGCCCTTCCCGGGCGAGGAGCCCGGCGTCCCCGACACGCAGGCGCGCCGGAGCGCCACCGAGCTCGTCCCGCACCTCCGCCTCCTCGGCTCCCCGCTCGTCTCCAAGGTGGTCCCGCTGCCGCTCGAGAAGCGCGCCGGCACCACCCACTTCGGCCTCGACCTCGGGGCGCTCCTCGACCCGGTCGTCGGCAAGAACCGCCCCGGCACCTACCTCGTCGGCCTGCGCCGGCTGGCGGGGTCGCCGGAGCGGACCTTCGTCCGCGTCCAGGTCACGAACCTCTCGCTCACCACCGCCGAGGAGCGCGAGCGCGCCGTCTTCTTCGTGCGCACGCTCGACCGCAGCGAGCCGGTGCGCGGCGCCCGCATCCTCGTCGAGGGAACGCGGCTCGAGGACGTCACGAAGAACGGCCACCCCACCACCGAGAGCCGGCCGGCGAGGGTCGAGCTCACCACCGACGGCGAGGGGCGGGCCACGCTCGGCCGCCTCGCGCGCTGGAGCGAGGTGCTCCGCGTCTCGGTCTCGAGCGGCGAGGACGTGCTGGTGCTCGACCCGGCCGACCCGCAGCAGCAGTTCGCCAACAACCATTGGTCGAGCGCGGGCCGCTGGCTCCACTGGCTCACGCGGGATCCGCCCGCCGCCGTGAACGAGAAGCTCTCGGCGTTCGTGTTCACCGAACGTCCCATCTACAAGCCGGGCGAGACCGTCTACGTGAAGGGCTACCTCCGCCGGAAGCGCGGCGGCGAGCTCTCCTTCCCGGGCGGCGCCTACGCGCTCCGCGTGGACGGGCCGGGGGATCAGAGCTTCAAGCTGCCCGTCACGTTCACGCCGCTCGGCGGCTTCGCGGCCGAGTTCAAGGAGGACGATCTCCCCTCCGGCCGGTTCACGGCGGTCCTCTACGACACGCGGACGAACGAGCCCGTGGGTGAGCGCGCGTTCCAGATCGAGGCGTACCGGATCCCGACCTTCGAGGTGCAGCTCGCGAGCCCGCTCACCGTGCCGCTCGACCGGAAGTTCCAGGTGAAGGCGGTGGCCCGCTACTACGCCGGCGGCGCGGCGGCCGGCATGCCCGTCCGCTGGACCGTGACCCAGCGCCCGTACCACCACGTGCCCGCCGGGCGCGAGGGGTTCCTCTTCGCCTCGGCGTCGCAGTTCGCGCGCCCGTCCGCGGCGCGCCCGCCGCCCGTCGTGCGCCGCGAGGCCAAGCTCGACGACGCCGGCGCCGACCACATGCCCGTGAACCCGGCCCTCGACCTCGACGGCTCGCCGCGCATCTACACGTTCGAGGCCGAGGTCACCGGGCCCGACGAGCAGCAGGTGAGCACCTCGCTCGAGGTGAAGGGCCTGCCGCCGTTCGTCCTCGGGATGAAGCTCCCGCGGTACCTCGAAAAGGCGACCGAGCTCCGGCCGCTCGTGATCGCGGTCGGCCCGGACGACAAGCCGGTCGTGGGGCAGACCGTGCACGTGCGGGTCTTCCGCCGGATCTGGCGCACCCAGCTCCGCGAGACGCCCTTCGCCACGGGGCAGGCGAAGTACGTCACCGAGCAGGAGGACGTGAAGGTCGCCGAGCGGACCGTGAAGACCGCGGCCGAGCCCGTGGCCGCCGCCTTCCCGATCTCCGAGGCGGGCGTGTACGTCGTGGAGCTCACCGGGCGCGACCGGCTCGGGCGCGTCCAGACGCTGAGCGCCGATCTGTACGCGGGCGGCCCCGGCCCGGTCGCCTGGCAGAAGCCGCGCGAAGGCCTCCTCCAGCTCACGCCGGACCGGCAGAGCTACGCGCCCGGCGCGGCCGCGCGCGTCGTCGTGGAGAGCCCCGTCCAGGCGGGGCGCGCGCTCGTCATCGTCGAGGATCCCGCGGGCAACACGTACCGGTGGATGGACGTCCAGGGCGGCAAGGCCGTCGCCGAGATCAAGATCGAGGGGCGCCACGTCCCGAACCTGCCTGTGCACGTCGTCGTCCTGCGCGGCCGGATCGGCGAGGGCGCGACCGAGGACGCGCGCTACCGGCCGCAGACGGTCGCGGGCAGCCTCGACCTCGCGGTGCAGCCGGTGAAGAACCAGGTGGACGTCGACGTCGCGCACCCCGCCTCGGTCCGGCCGGGCGCGCAGATCGACCTCACGGTCACGCTCCGGGACGATCAGAAGCAGCCCGTCGGCGGCGAGGTCACGCTCTGGCTCGTGGACGCCGCCGTGCTCTCGCTCGCGAAGGAGGGCCCGCTCGACCCGCTCACGCGCTTCGTCGAGCCCAACGCGCGCGCCACCAGCGTCCGCGACACGCGCAACGCGGCGCTCGGGCGGATCCTCGAGCAGGAGGAGGAGCCCGGCGGCGACGGCGAGGAGGAGGAGGAGGACGCGGGCGCGCCGAAGCCGGTCGTCCGCAAGCTCTTCCGCACCGTCCCGTACTACCAGGCGACGCTCCAGATTCCTGCGTCCGGGAAGCTGGTCGTGCCGGTGAAGATCTCGGACGACCTCACCGACTTCAAGGTCCGCGCGGTGGCCGCGTCCGGCCTCGGCCGCTTCGGCGTGCACCAGAGCACGCTCCGGGTCCGCCTCCCGGTGCTCATCCAGCCGCAGCTCCCGCGCCTCGTGCGCGCGGGCGACCGATTCTGGCCCGGCGGCGTCGCGCGCCTGCTCGAGGGCGCGGAGGGCCCGGCCTCGGTGCAGGTGCAGCTCGCCGGCGCGGCGAAGGCGAACGCCGCGGTGCCGATCCAGCTCGAGGTCAACAAGCCGGTGAGCAGCCTCACGCCGGTCATGATCGGCCCGCTCGCCGCGCCCTCGGAGCTCACCGTGAACGTGAGCGTGGTCCGCAAGAGCGACGGGGTGGGCGACGCCTTCGAGGTGAAGCTGCCCGTCCTACCCGACCGGACGGTCGAGCACTTCGCGTACCTTGCCCGCGTCGCGGAGGGGAAGGTCGCGCTCGAGCCGTTCCCGGAGTCCCCGCGACCGGGGACGGTGACGCAGGAGGTGGTGTTCACGGCGGTGCCCGGCGTGCTCGAGCTGGTCTCCGGCCTCGAGTACCTCGACCGCTATCCGCACGAGTGCCTCGAGCAGCGGGCCTCGCGGCTGTACGGCCACGTCGCCCTGTCCGGCGCGCTCACCCGGCTCGGCCTCCCCGGGCTCGACAAGGAGGGGCTCGCGGTGGCGAAGGCGTTCCTGGCCGACCTCCCGCTCCACCAGGACGAGGCGGGGCTGTTCGGGTTCTGGCCGGGCACGCAGGGCGACGTCGCCCTCACCGCGCAGCTCCTCGAGCTCCTGCGCT
>Ga0196976_1000935_pt1 | contig 15437 bp, 12 predicted proteins | sample S3v_513CmetaG_FD_148644 | JGI IMG/M metagenome (GOLD analysis project Ga0196976, IMG submission 148644) | Soil microbial communities from Anza Borrego desert, Southern California, United States - S3+v_5-13C | ecosystem: Environmental > Terrestrial > Soil > Desert | place: USA: California...
GTTCGCCTCCTCGTTCAAGGTAGTAAAGAACAGCGCTACCACGACTACTTCGTCTCCGGTGGCGGAGCCAGGAACCCGACTCTCATTCGAATGATCGAAGAGGAACTCGCGCCTTATAAGCTGCGCGTGCAGAAGACCGACGACGTTGGCCTCCCATCGCAAGCCAAGGAAGCGGTCGCGTTCGCCGTCCTCGCGTATCAGACCTGGCTAAAACAGCCCGGCAATGTACCCTCCGCGACCGGCGCCTCGAAGCCTGCTATCCTCGGCAAAGTCATCTATGTCTAGTGGCCGCGACCCCGAATTGCGTGGTGATGAGCGCAGTGAAGCACCTGCCGTTAGCTTAATCCGCTTCTCGCTTCGAGCCAGTCGCTGTTTCTACCTGGCCCTGCTGGCGTTCACGCTCATCGCCACCGCCTGCTCCCGACAGCCAGCTCCGGACACTGCCGTGATGATCATCGAAAGCAGCCCGACGAATCTTGATCCGCGCGTCGGCACCGATGCGCAAAGCGAGCGAATTGGGAAGCTGATCTTCGATGCGCTCGTTCACCGCGACGAGAACTTTGAACTCCATCCCTGGCTCGCCGAGCGCTGGGAGATTCCGGATCCACTGACGTACGTCTTCCACCTGCGCCGCGACGTGCGATTCCACGACAGACGTCCGCTCACCTCTGCTGACGTCAAGTGGACGATGGACTCCATCCTTTCTGGCAAGCTCCGCACAGCTAAAGCCAGTACGTTCCGTTTTGTCGAGCGTGTGGAAGCGCCCGACCAATGGACTGTCGTATTCCATCTGAAGGAGCCCTATGCCTCGCTGTTGTGGAACCTCAGCGACGGCGCGCTGGGCATTGTACCGGCCGGCAGCCCGGACGATTTTAACCGCAAGCCGATCGGCACCGGGCCATTCAGATTCGTCAGCGCTCAGCAGGACCGCGAGCTCATCATCGAGCGCAACGACCTATACTGGGGTAAGCCTGCCCGCATCCCTCGTGTCCGTTTCATAGTTGTCCCCGACGCCACCACACGCGCCCTTGAACTCCGCAAGGGTTCGGCTGACGTAGCAATCAATGCGCTTACCGCAGACACGGTGCTCACGCTCGAGCACGATCCACAACTCGTCGTCGCAAAGTCGCCCGGCAGCATCTACGCTTACCTCGCGCTAAACACGCGCGACCCCATCCTGCGCGACGTCCGCGTGCGCCAGGCGATCGCCTACGCCGTAGACCGTACTCCTTTGATCCACTACATCTGGCGCGATATGGCCCGCCCTGCTGCCAGCGTGCTGCCCATGCAGCACTGGGCCTACACCGATGACGTGCAGAAGTACGTCTACGATCCCGCGCGGGCTCGCCGCCTCCTTGATGAAGCCGGTTACAAAACCGGTCCGGACGGCACTCGATTCCACCTGAACATGAAGACCTCCACCGAGGAGTCCACGCGTTTGCTCGCGGCGGTAATGCAGCAGCAACTTCGGGCGGTCGGCATTGCCCTCGACATTCGCACCTACGAGTTCGCCACGTTTTATGCCGACGTCATCAAAGGCGCCTATCAACTGCACTCGCTGCGCTGGATCGGCGGCAACGAAGATCCCGACATCTTCGAGCACATCTTCGATTCATCCAGCTTCCCTCCCAAGCGCGCAAACCGCACGTACTACACAAATCTGCGGGTGGACGAGCTCATCCGCCAGGGCCGTCTCACGGTCGATGAAAAAAAACGCAAACAGATCTACGCCGAGATTCAGCGAATTGTCGCGACAGATCTTCCCTACATCAACCTCTGGTACTACGACACTGTGCTCGTGCATTCCCGGCGCCTGAAGAACGTGCACCCCAGTCCCTCCGGTAACTACGACTTCCTCAAAACGGCCGAACTCGCACGCTAGTTCACCATGCAGTAGTGCCCGCACAGCGGCGGACTCAACGCCCCCGCCATCCGTGCTCGGGTGCACGATGCCCTTCTGCCGCGTGATACCATCTTTGTTTCCACCTTTAGACGGGAGCCGCCCAGAACAAGTGCGCATACTTTTCATAGGAGACATCTTCGGACGCCCGGGACGCACCATCGTCCACCACAACGTCCGTCATCTCGTCTCCGAGCACAAGGTCGACCTGCTGGTCGCCAACGCCGAGAACGCTGCCGGCGGCTTCGGCCTCACTCCGCAGATCGCCGAAGAGCTTTTTGAGCTTGGGTGCGACGTGCTCACCACAGGTAATCACGTCTGGGACAAGCGCGAGATCATCGACTACATGAATTCCGGGAATGGCGAGGCTTACAGCATGGCCCGCCGAGTCCTCCGACCCGCCAACTATCCGGCCGGCACCCCCGGCCACGGCTGGTATGAGGGAAAGACTCGCGCCGGAGTTCCCTACGCGGTCATCAACCTCCAGGGCAGGGTCTTTATGGCTTCCAACGATGACCCATTTCGCGTGGCCGATGAAATCCTCAGCCAGGTAACGGCCAAGGTCATCCTGGTCGATCTTCACGCCGAGGCTACCTCGGAGAAGGTTGCGATGGGCTGGTATCTGGATGGCCGCGTTACAGCCGTGCTCGGCACGCATACGCACGTTCCGACCGCCGATGAGCATGTGCTCCCCAACGGCACCGCCGTCCAGACCGACGTCGGCATGACCGGCCCCTATGATGGCGTTATCGGAGTTCAGCGCGAACTCATCGTCCAGCGCTTCCTTACCAATATGCCGCTCCGCTTCGAGCCCGCAACGGGCGACGTACGCTTATGCGCCGCGCTCATCGACTGCGACGAAAATACCGGACGCGCCTCCGCCATCCAGCGCATAATGCTGCGTGACCGCTGATCGTGCATCTCTTCTTGTGAGTAGATGAACTTCAATACCGAATCTCCTGGCAGCCTGAACGACTTTCGCTGGCGCGAGTTCGACGCTTACCTCTTCGACATCGACGGCACGTTACTCAACAGCCGCGACGGCGTCCATTACCACGCGTTCCACAACGCCATGCGCGCAGTGCTCGGATGTGATGTCCGCATCGACGACGTTCCCGTGCACGGCAACACCGATATTGGGATCCTGAAGGCAGCCACGCGTCTCGGCGGAATCTCCGACGAGATACTTGCCGCCAAGCTCCCGGCTGTTCTCAGTCGGATGTGCGAAGAAGTAGAACGATACGCTGCCGACCTGTGCCCTGAGCTATGCCCATCGATCAGGCAACTGCTTGAGGCGCTCCAGGCAGATGGCAAACTTCTGGGCATCGTATCCGGCAACCTCGAACCAATCGGCTGGCGTAAACTCGACGCTGCCGGGATCCGACGCTACTTCAGCTTCGGCTCGTTCAGCGATCGCAATGAGACCCGCGTCGAAATCTTCCGCTGGGGTGCGGCCGAAGCACGCCGCCAACTCGGCCCTGACGCCCGCGTCTGCTTCATCGGCGATACGCCATCCGATATTTTGGCTGCCCAATCTTTGCAAATGCCAGTTATCGCGGTTGCCACTGGGATCTACCCGTTCGCAAAACTTCATTCCCACGCGCCCGACGCCTGCATCTCGTGCTGCGACGTACTCCTGCAATGATCTTGCGACTTGTGCCCGCCGCAACATTATTGTTCGCCCGCCATGTCCCGAGCTTTCCTTCTCACTTCACGGTAGAATCTACCCTTCGCATGAAAGCGGTACTTTCAACCATGTTGGTGGTGCTAGCCATCAGCGCCGGTGCGCAGACCACGAGCCCTGTGGTCACAAATGCGCGGGCGACCTGCTCGCCCGACGCGAAGAGCGGTCTACCCCCCTGCCCGGTCACGCCTAAGGACCGCAAGCGCGCGCAGCGCGAATACAAAGAGGGACTGAAACACCGAGACAAGAACCGCATTGCTGAAGCGCTGGAGCATTTCAAGCTGGCCGCGCAGTCCGATCCGTCGAACGCCGATTACATCACCGCGCGCGAACTCACCCGCCAGCAACTCGTCCGCGACGCCCTCGAGCGCGGCAACAAGGCCCTGCAAACCGGAGATCGCGTTCGAGCTATGGCGGAGTTTCGCACCGCCCTCGAACTTGATCCGGAGGACGAATTTGTCCGCCAGCGCGTCCGCGACATTCTCGGCGAGATCCGCCTTCGAAAAGTCGAGGTAGTTCGCGACGCCCCGGGCCCCGGCCCCATCCGCATCTCGCCGCAAGCCGGAAGCCACAATTTCCACGTTCGCGGCAACACGCGCGAACTCCTCGAGCAGGTCTGTCGCGCCTACGGACTCACCGCCTTCTTCGACGATACGGTGGTCTCGCGCCCGGTTCGCTTCGACGTCCAGAACGTGGACTTCACAACGGCGGTCGATGCCGCTGCCCGCGTAACGAAGACCTTCTACGTGCCGCTCTCCGCGCGGCAGCTTTACTTCCTCTCGGACACGCAGCAGAACCGTCAGTCCTACGAGCGCATGGTCACGCGCACCTTCTACATACGGGAGGCCAGTTCTCCCCAGGAACTCAGTGAGATGATGAACATGCTCCGCGTCATGTTCGACATCCGTTTTGTGGTTCAGCAGCCCTCGAACGGCACCATGACCGTTCGTGCTCCGGCGCTCGTGATCGAAGCGGCCACCAAGTTCCTTGAGAGCCTTAGTGAAGGCCGCCCGCAGGTCATGTTTGACATACAGGTGTTCGAGGTCAGCCGCAGTTTCACCCGGCAAGTCGGCGTCGACATACCGCTTGAGTTCCAGGTGTTTAACGTGCCGACGGAAGCACAGAAGCTTCTTGGTGGTCGGAACATTCAGGACATCATCAACGAACTGATCGCCAAAGGCCTCATAAACCAGGGCAACACCACGGCCATCGCAGCACTAGTTGCGCAGTTCCTTGGCCAGAGCCAGTCGCCGCTTATAGGAAACACACTGCTGCTCTTCGGCGGCGGAATCACGCAGAGCGCAATCCCGCTCCCGCCCGCCACCGTCCGGCTCTCGCAGAACGAATCTGACGTCCGTAACCTTCAGGACGTCACGCTACGCGCCGGTCACGGCAGCCCCGCCATCCTGAAGATCGGCTCCCGTGTGCCCATCATTAATGCGACATTTGCGCCCATCTTCAACTCGGCGGCACTCTCGCAGGTGATCGGAGATCAGAGCTACCAGGCACCGATCCCCTCGTTCCAATATGAGGACGTCGGCATCAACGTGAAAGCCACGCCGCTCATCCGCCGCGACTCCGGCGTGACCGTCGATCTCGAGATGCAGATCCGCTCCATTGGCACGCAGAACCTCAATGGAGTGCCGGTAATTTCAAACCGTGAATACAAAGGAACGATCTCGGTGCAGGATGGCGAGAAGATCGTTGTCGCCGGGATGCTGAATCAGCAGGAACAGAGAGGCGTTCGCGGCGTTCCCCTGCTCAGCCGCGCGCCCGTAGTTGGACGCATTGTCAGCAGCGAGAATATTCAGGAGCAGAACACCGAATTACTTATCGTCCTGACGCCGCGCATCCTGCGCGTTTCTGAACCGCGCGGCCCCCTGGAAATCCCAATTCCGGCAGCGGCAGGACGATGACCCAGATCTGAGAATTCCCATGACCGCTGTACCCGCACACATCGTACGGTTGATGAGGTGACGCATCGACTTACTACTCCTAGAGTGCGCCGCGGAGGTTTGCTCCTGTGCAGTAGCTGCATAACAGCAGCTAACCGAATCCCACTCCTTACTTCGTAGACGCCTGCTCTGCCTCAAAATCTACAATCGACTTGAGCGCATCCACCGGGATGCTGCCCAAGTTCCCTATTTTCCGCCCGTTGATGAACAGCGTCGGCGTCCCGGTGATTCCCACTGCCTTCCCCAATTCAAGGCTCTTCTGTATCCGCGACGTCGTCTCTGGACTCGCCGCGCACTTCGAGACCGCCGCGGGATCTGCCCCCGCCATCTTCGCGTAATTGTCCAACTTGTCTGTGACGTTCGCTTCCGTGATCTCGCCCTGATGCGTGTATACCGCCTGAATGAATGTCCAGGCCCCGTCATTATTGGTCCGCGCCAGGCAATCGACATAGCGAGCCGCCGGCATGGCCCACGGATGAATCTGCTCCAGCGGGAAGTTCTGGAACACGAGTCTTGCGTTGGGTGACGCGGCCACCAGCTTCTCGATATTTGGCTGCGCCTGCTTGCACGCCGGACATTGCAGGTCGCCAAACTCCACAATCGTTACGGGTGCGTCTTTGGGCCCCTTTGTCGGTCCAAACGCCGCCTTCAGTTCCTCCCTGTCCTTCACAAAGGGGTCCGTGCCGAATGGGATCAGGTCACCCAGGACAGCATGTTTCTGGTCGGGAGTGATGTAGAGGCGCGTGATCTGCTGCCCCTGCGGGGTATTCACAACCACCGTTGCCTCCGTCAGCCCGGAGTCCTCAGCCGGTCTGATCCCCGCGACTCGAAAAACAAGATTCTGGTCGTAGCCGAACATGCGCTTCAGAAAGGCGTTCACGGTCGCCTCGGACGGCAACTCCGCTTTGGATGCGGGCTTGGTTTCCGCGTCAGTCTTAGCAGGAGCCGCCTTCGCAGGCGCTCCCTTTGCTGCGGGCTTCGACTGTGCCGGCTTTTTCGCCGCAGGTGCCTGCTGCCCTAATGCCATCGCACCGACCAGAACTACCGACGCAAGAACCCCAAATATTTGTGCCATCCCGCCGTCCTTTCATTCCGCTACTGCGTGCTCGCTACTAATGCCTATACTTCCTGCCGGGCAGCGATCGGAAACCGCCGCCCCACGCCAAATGCCTTCTCTGAAATCTTCAATCCAGGCGCAGCTTGTTGACGCTTGTACTCCGCCCGCTCGATCATCCGAATAACCGTTCGCACTAGAGCAACGTCGATGCCGTGCTCCGAGGCGATCTGTTCCGAGCTCTTGCTGTCCTCGACGTAGCCTTCCAGGATGGCATCCAGCACCTCGTATGGCGGCAGTGAGTCCTGGTCCGTCTGGTTCGGCCGCAGCTCGGCCGAGGGAGGTTTATCGATGGTCTCCTGCGGTATGGTCGGCCTCCGCCTGTTCAGCCACCGTGAGATGCGGTACACCATCGTCTTGGGCACATCCGAGATCACCGCCAGCCCACCGACCATGTCGCCATAAAGTGTGCAGTACCCTACACCCAATTCGCTCTTGTTGCCTGTTGAAAGCACCAGCGCGCCAAACTTATTCGACATCGCCATGAGGATTGCCCCGCGGATTCTGGCCTGCAAGTTCTCCTCAGTCACGTCCTCCTGAAGGCCCGCGAACACCCCCGCTAACGTGTCCCTGTAGGCGCTAAAAACATTCCCGATTTGAACAAGTTCAAAGCGAATGTTCAAGTAGTCCGCCAGGCGCTGCGCGTCCGTGATGCTACCTCCCGATGAGTAGGGCCCAGGCATGCCGACGCCAATAACGTTCTCGTCGCCCAGAGCCTCCGCGGCAATCGCGGCAGTCAGAGCCGAATCGATTCCTCCGCTCAGCCCCAGGATCGCCTTCCGGAACCCGCATTTCCTCACGTAATCCCGAGTCCCCAATACGAGCGCAGCGTACGCATTCGCTTCTTCACCTTCGGGCTGCTCCCGCACATCGCCCTTCAGCGACTCCGTATCGAAATAGATCAGGTCTTCCTCAAACGACCTCGCCTGTGCGATCACCGCTCCGTCCGGGCCAACCACCAGGCTGGAGCCATCGAAGATGAGGCTATCGTTCCCGCCCACCTGGTTCACCATCACGACCGGAACCCTGTGGTGCTTTGCAATAGCGGCGATCATGTCGCGCCGCAGTTGCTGCTTCCCGACATAGAACGGCGACGACGATATGTTAAGCAGCACGTCCCCGCCCGCACGCAGCAGTTCCTCGACCGGGTCTACTCCATACAGTCGGCGGTTCCAGAATTGCTTGTCATTCCATGCGTCTTCGCAGATGGTTAGCGCCACGCATCGCCCGTTCCAACGGAAGAGTTCCTGCTTGTCGGCGGCCGCGAAATTCCTCATCTCATCGAAAACGTCGTACGTCGGCAGCAACCGCTTCGACTGCACGAACGCAATCTTCCCGTCCCACAGCAGCGCAGCCGAGTTCATCACCGACTTGCCCGTCTCGGACTTGGCCGGGCTCACGAAACCGCACACCACGGCAATACCACGTGTCTCCGCGGCAATCTCAGTCAGGACCTGTTGGTTGCGTTCGACGAAGGCATGACGCTCAACAAGGTCTCGCGGCGGATACCCGCACACCGACAACTCTGGAAATAGGATGAGGTCCGCGCCCGCCTGCTGTGCCTGGCGCGAATACTGGATGATCTTGGCGGAATTGCCCGTAAAGTCGCCGATCGTAGTGTTGATCTGGCCGAGCGCTATCTTCACTTAATCAGTGTAAAGCCCCGCTCGCGTTACCGAAAAGTGAGTAAGCAGACGCGCACAAAAGAAAACTGCCAACCAGGCGAATACCCGGTCGGCAGCCATTCTTGATTCCGTCGCCTACCGCGGAGGTCCGACCGTTCCCCCCGGTTGCGGCGCATCGATGTCCCCACTCGGCATGCCCGTGGTATCTCCCATAGGCGGACCGTCGGTCCTCGGATTTGCTCCGCGGTTAGGGTTCTGCGGCCTCATTGGCGCGCTGCTCCGTTCATCGGCCAGCGGCTTTTCGCCATCTCGCATGAGGCTTGGCCCCTTCTGCTCAGTGTCCGGACTCTCTTCCTGCTTCTTCTGCGCCATCGTGCTCACCTGGTTATCCAAGTCGATTTCCTTCTTGGTCCGCACGATTTTCTCGCCGTCCACGGTCATGGTCTCGATTCGCGCCACGGTATTCCCCACGAAGCGCACAAACTCGACCTCTTGAGGAGGGGCACCGTAGATCCACTCCTCGTAGTCAACCTTCGTCTCCGGATCGTGCTCGCGATGCTTCTTCTGCGGACGACCTTTCGCGTACACGACCATCTCGCGATCCATTCCGACCAGCGCCTTATGGTCCTTGATGGCCTGTTGCAATTGCGGCGGAAGCGCCTTTTTGTACGCCTCGGCGACGCTGTTTGCCTTCCAGTCAAATACCGGCTCCAGCATCCGCTTCACTTCTTCGCTGCCTATCTCGGGAACATAGTCCTTGAATTTCAGCGCGACGAACGAACCGCGCGCGTTGATATAGAGCTCGTCAGGGTTGTTGTCTCTCGGATTGGTCGGAGTCGTCGATCCGCCGGCAGCGCCGATCTCAATACGGTCGTACCACTTCTTTTTCTTCACCGGACCGCCGTTGATCTCGAAGATGATCGCGTCCTTCTTGATGATCACCTGCGTGATTTTCACGCGGTCGCCGGGCTTGGCTGCGGGGCCGTTATCGGCAATCAACTGCCTTACCTCGAGGTCGGAAGGAATGATTTGGCCGTTCCTGATCGTCAGGCCGCTCTTCCCCATCGGAAAGAACTTGCGCGCAAACACCATCTCCGCTGTCAGGTTGCGGAGCAGCATCTTGCGGCCATCCTCGCTCAGCTTTTTCGGCTTATCGGTTGGGTTCTCGGCGAGCGCGCGCACCCCGGAAAGCAGCAGCATCAGCGCCAGGACGAGGGCGGTATTTTTTCGCGGATTCATGGGATTTCCCGGACAGTTGCAGAGATTATATGCCCATTCCGGCCTTTTCCCCTGCCATACCTGCCGACGCAAAAAGTGCTTCGCTCCTAAGGGAATTGCACTCTGCTACGCCTCTGTCCTTAGATGCCCGATTCCGACCCCTGGACGGAGCCATCCCCGAAAGAACTCTGCCCGGGTAAGTCCGCTGTCGGCGTCGCAACCCGCCTCCTGGGCAGCAGCAACACCACACCTATCCCCAGCACAATGATGACAGCACCAGTAAGGCTCGATTCGATACCATAAGCGCCCCCGGTCAACAGCGCAGGTCCAGAAGCCTTGGTGCGCACCATGGTCGAGAAGATGTTCATGCCGCTTACTGGAAGCCCGTACACAAAGCCCAACGCGAAATTCCATGCGAAATGGAACCCTATCGGCATCCACAATGAACCGGTCCGCAGGTAGGCCAGCGCCAGCAGCACGCCAACCGCAATCGTGTTGAAAAATCCCCAACTCAGCACGCCGCCAGAATTCGGATTCCCCAAGTGAACCGCGCCAAAAAGTACAGACAGCGCCATGATCGCGCCCCACGCTCCTACGGATTCCACTAACCTTTGGAACGGGTATCCGCGAAAGACGACTTCTTCCAGCGTCGCTCCTGCCGCGAGCAGCACCAGGACAGTCGCCGAATGCCGCAGCGTGGCTGCGTTGACCATGATGCTTATGTCGAGGTCGCCCCAGATGCCTATTGCCGCAACGGCGAGCGATATCACCGCCAAGCCAACTCCAAAACCGATCGCCGCGTCTCGAAACCACCCGCGTCCAAAGCCGAGTCCCTGCGCCTCCAGCGCGCTCCCCTCCACCTGATCGAGGCCGCGCAGCATCACCGCGAACCCGCCCAATATCAGCGCCAGCGAAAAGGCACGGTACGTAGCATCTGCCGCCAGCGGATGTCCCCGCAACAACGTGTAAGCCATCACCCCGCCGACGAGGTTTGCCAGCAACACGACAGCAATCGCGATCAGAAACCGCCACACGGACCTCAACCGCCCGTGAACGAAGAACACCGGACTCCCATCCCGGGCGGGGGCGGACACGTTTTCAGGTTGTGGAATATCAGGAGTCATGGATGTGATCTTCATTCGAGCCATCGATCGGTCTGCTGTGTGCTGCTCTACAACTATCTACTCGCTGCTAATCTCGCCGCCTCCACCGTCAATCCGTCACGAGCAACCAGGAAAGGCAGCACTTTCCCGCCTGCTTTTCCGATTGCATCGGCCACTCGCTCACGCGCGCCTTCTGCCACGAAGAACACTACGCATCCGCCGCCGCCCGCGCCGCACACCTTCGCCGCTCGTCCGCCATTCTTCATCGCCGTCGCGATCAGCTTCTCGATCAGCGGAGTCGTGATCCCCGGCGCATTCGTCTTGCGCAGCTTCCATTCCTCGCGCAGCAATCGCGCCAGGCCCTCCCAATCCGCGTGCGTCAGTGCCTCATGCATGCCACGCGCGATCTCGGTGATGCGTTCGAAATTCCTATGCACTTTACGGTCGCCGTTGATGTGTGCCTTGAAAACTTCCCAGTTATTGATGCCCGACTGCCGCGGCGCGCCCGTATATGCCAGCACAAACCGCCTGTCTATTTCCTCCAACGGCACCGCGATTCCCTCGCGGTGTATGCCATCTTCGGTCAGATGTATCGCGCTCACTCCACCATACAGGGCGGGATAATAGTCCTGGCATCCTGTGGGCACCTTGATCAGTTGTGCCTCGATGTTCTGCGCAATGACCCGAATCTCCTCGAGTCCCAAATCCCGCTCGGTGAACCGCGCCAGCGCTGCCGTCGTGGCAATCATCATCGCCGACGACCCCGATATCCCGGCACCCGCCGGCGACTCCGAGTGCGTCTCCATGGTGAAGCCGCCCTCCGGCGCAAAGTATTTGACGAGGTAGCCCGCCAGAGCGTGATCGAACTTTTTCGCCCCGCACAACTCGTCGAAACTAGAGAAGTCGTCTTCCCTGCCCGTATCCAGCGATTTCAGCCGTATGCCACGCCCCTTCTGCGGCGTGATCCGGCACCTCGTCAGGATGTTCACTCCAAAATTGACTGTGACCGCACCAGGATGGAACAGATAGAGGGGCCAGATATCCACCGTGCCCCCAGCCAGATCCACCCGGCACGGTGCCTGCGCAACAACTCCAACCCGCGACCCGACTACCTCAGCCTTACGCGCCATGAGATTTGTATATCACGCGAATCAGAGATTTCAGTTGATTTGGCCTTGTATTCTTCCTACTCTGTTCACCCATCCAATCAATACAAAGTGCAAGAGGCGTAGTGAACTACGATCGACTCACGCAAGAGTACTGGGCCACGCAAAATGAACGAGTGCGAACTGTACTTCAGCAGATCTTACGAAGACCACAAGCCGTGTTGCCAGGAAGGGTAGTTCCGGCCCCAAACGACTTGGCATTGGGAACAGGCCGTGCGCTCAAAGCCGCCGTAATGTTCATCGACATCTCCGGCTTTTCGCAGCGGCCATCAGCGACATCGGCACAGCAGGAGGTACTGCTTCGGATTCTGAATCTATTCTTCTCCGAGATGATCAGGATTGCCGAAGAATATGGCGGTACGGTTGAAAAAAATACAGGCGACGGACTAATGGCCTACTTCGAAGACAATCAGGGGGACCCTGCTGAGAGAGGGACGAAGAGAGCGGTGGCAGCCGCATTGTCGATGATGTATACGAACGGAAATCTGATAAACCCGATTCTCACTGTTTCAAGAGTGGAGCCGATTCAGTTCAGAATTGGAATTGATTATGGCCCAATAACGATCGCTCAGTTGGGAGCCGCTAAAAGGTTTGGCGGACTTGTCGCTATCGGAGCAAGTGCAAATATAGCGTGTAAGATGCTGAAGGAAGCAAGTCCGGGAGATGTACTTTTAGGAGAAGATGCATATAACGAATTGCCCACTGAATGGCGAACAAGATTTGCCACTCTACACAGAGAGGAGACAGGCTGGGTCTACTTGGCAACAGGCGCACCCTATAGGTTCTATAGATACTTCGGCCGGTGGATCAAGCCAGTGTGACAATGCCCGAAGGGACAGAATATCCAATTTCTGACCAGCGACCTGCAACGGTCGCGCCAGACCTGCTATCAGTTTCAATTGCAGTTCCAGAAAACCACCAGATACAGCCTGATTCGAAGGACAGCGTACAAACGCGGAGCGCTCGCACCGAGAATCTGTTCTCGTTCGCCCAATTCGAGGAACAGTACCTTTGGTGGAACATAAGCCACGCCGAGGGAAAGGCCGGGTTAACACTCGCGGCAATCGCGGCGCTTTTCGGCTACCTACTCTCGGCAGGGATGTTGAGTGCGGTCGTGCGCAGCCCCATTGAATGGCGAGCGGGAGAGTTTGCAGCGGCCGGAGCGATAATTCTACTCTCAGCAGCATTCTTGCGAGTCTTGGTAGTGGTTATGCCTAAGACACAAGGCTCGTCTACCGGCACTGTTTTCTGGGGTGCAATCTCAAGCCGCGAAAACCGAGAAACCTACATCTCTGATGTCGAACGAATGGACGACAGTGCTCGTAACCGCGAGATTCTGGGCCACTGCTTCGAACTCGCGGGTATTGCCCGGAGAAAATTTGCAGTGATGCGCTCCGGGATAATGATTGCACTATTCGGGCTTGTTTTCGCGTTGGTGTTCTTGACCGTTCACAAGCTCAAATAAAACGCAGCGGTACTGGGCCATTATGTCTGCTGTTTGTAGATGTTGGTCGAATCACGCAAAGGGAACCGAATGGAAGACGCCATAACGCTCGCCGTGTGCCTGAAGGACGCTGGACCTGCTGCCGTCGAACTGGCTAAGCGCATGTTGGGGCCCATTGCAGATGAATTGGGCTTGCTCGGCTCAGACGCAATACGGACGTTTCGCTTCAAGCGTGCCATTGCTGCAATCGAGAAGGCGGCGATTGGCTTGCATAATGCCGGAATTGACCCGAAATCTGTTCGACCCGGATTGCTGTTCCCGATTCTTGAGGGCGCGTCGTTCGAGGATGACGAGACGCTACACGATTGCTGGGCTGGACTTCTCGCAAATGCTGCTAATCCTGATTTCGAGGACGGCGTACTGCCATCATTTCCGGAAATTCTGAAGCAGCTGACACCTTTCGAGGCGAAGCTCCTGAGTAAGATCTACGATGACATCCTGGAACATCACACGAGAAGGGATCTTAACGATCAGCAGACAAATATGGAGATGATGAAATACGGACTGGCAGGAATCGAGTACCCGGTTTTTGACACGATGCTGAAGGAAACTCCTGAGGTCGTCGTCGATAACATGGAACGACTCGGTGTTTTTAAGCGATATCCGATGTCCGAAGACTTCGGGAATACTGTCGCCATCTTCGGCATGAGCGCATTCGGGCGACGATTTGTTGAGGCTTGTCGCGGCACTCAGGAATGACACCGCCGACGCCGTTAGAGATGTCAAGCTCCCCTGGGACTCATTTCAACCGCAACTCACACAATCACCAGAAGATATCTCACTAACCAACTTCGAACAGCTCCCCCTCTCAATTTGCTATCCTGAAAATAGAGAGCGCAAGCAAATCGCCTCCGCTTAGTTCTTTCTCAACCTAACCTCTCTCGGCGCTCAGAGGGCCCTTAGCCCAGATAACTTGATATCCCCGATTCCTCAAACCCGCGCCAATTCAGACTTTTGGACTTAAGTCCTTTGTCTTCGAAGACTCAGCGGGAAAAATCTCATAAGTCGCTGAAAACAAGAGACCGGGGTATACGGGATGGGGTACTTACCCCGCTACGCCGATATCCCGATAACCCGATTGCCTAACTTCTTCCACGACAGCCTCCACATCCTTCCGCGTGCTCCGATGGTTCACGACGCACGCCCTCAACGCGAACTTCCCCTGGATCGTCGCATTCGAGATGAACACGCGTCCGCGTCGCACGACCTTTTGCAAGATTCGCGCATTTATCTCGTTCAACTCGGCCTCCGACTTCGACCGATCCCCCACCCACCTGAAGCACACGGCACTTAACGGCACCGGAGCCAGCACCTCCAACTCGGGCGTTCTTTCGATCGCTGTCTTCAGATGCTGCGCCAACTCGAGATCGCCCCGTATCGCGTCGCGGAACGCCCCCACACCGTGATACCGCAGCGAGACCCAGACCTTGAGCGCCCTGAACCGCCGGGACAACTCCATCGACTCCTCGAAGAACGCAAAGCTTTCGACAGGATCGGTCAGCAACGAGCGCGCATAATCTCCGCTGTGCGAAAACGCATTCCGCGCCGCGCCTGAGTCCCTGTACAGCAGGCACCCGCAATCCAGCGGCTGATACAGCCACTTGTGCGGGTCCAGCGACATGGAATCCGCCAGCGCCAACCCCTTGAACTTCTCCGGCACGGCCATTGCCGCCAGCGCTCCGTAAGCCCCATCTACGTGCACCCACAGTGCGTGCCGCTTCGCGATGGCCGCAATCTCCTCCAGCGGATCGATGCTTCCGGTCGCCACCGTTCCCGCCGACGCTACCACCGCGACGGGCGTTTTTCCGGCCTTCTTGTCGGCCTCGATCGCCTTCTCCAACTCCTCCGTGCTCATCCGGAATTGGTGATCTACCGGAATGAGTCTGACGCCATGGTGACCCATTCCCAATAGTGCCCAGGCCTTCGCGATCGACATATGCACTTCGCTTGACGCATAGACCGTACAGTGCTCACGCACTCCGTCGTGATTCGCTGGAGCCTTCTGCTCGCGCGCCATCGCAAGTCCCATCAGGTTTGCCGAAGACCCGCCGCCCGTCAGACTGCCGGTGAACCCTTCGCAGCCCAGCGCCTCAGCCAGCCAACGGACCACCATCCGTTCGATGGTCGCGCACGCCGGCCCCGATCTCCAGGCCGTCACATTCTGGTTC
>Ga0196976_1000936_pt1 | contig 15436 bp, 13 predicted proteins | sample S3v_513CmetaG_FD_148644 | JGI IMG/M metagenome (GOLD analysis project Ga0196976, IMG submission 148644) | Soil microbial communities from Anza Borrego desert, Southern California, United States - S3+v_5-13C | ecosystem: Environmental > Terrestrial > Soil > Desert | place: USA: California...
TCCTGAATCCGGAGCGCGTCTCGATGCCGGACGTCGACGTCGACTTCTGCTTCGAACGTCGCGGCGAAGTCATCGAATACGTGCGCGACAAGTACGGACGCGACTCCGTCTGCCAGATCGTCACCTTCGGTACCATGAAGTCGCGCGCCGCTGTCAAGGACGTCGGGCGCGTCCTCGGCTTCACCCCGCAGGAGACGGACGCGCTGGCGAAGCTGATCCCGAACCAGCCGAACTTCTCCCTCACGGTGAAGGAAGCGGTCGAGCAGGTGGCGGAGATCAAGAAACTTTATCGCTCCGACGAGCGGTATACACAGCTGCTGGACTACGCGATCGCGCTCGAGGGACTGAGCCGCCATACCGGCGTCCACGCCGCGGGCGTCGTCATCGCGCCAGGTCCCGTGTCGGAGTACGTGCCCGTCTGCACCCAGGCGTCCAAGGGGTCGGGGAGCAGCGACGACGAACAGGTGGTGGTGAGCCAGTACGACATGAACGCCCTCGAAAAGGCGGGCATGCTCAAGATGGACTTCCTCGGCCTCACCACCCTCACCGTCATCCACGATGCGCTGGTGATGATCGGCGAGCGCCGCGGGGAGAAGGTGGACCTCGACGCGATCACTCTCGAGGATCCCGAGGTGTACCGCATGCTGCGCGCGGGACGCACCGTCGGCGTGTTCCAGTTCGAGTCTCCCCTGGCGACGGACATGCTGCGGGGGATGCGCTGCGACCGGTTCGACGACCTCGTGGCGTCCAACGCGCTCATGAGGCCGGGTCCATTGGATGCCGGCATGCACCGGGTGTACCAGCGCCGCAAGAAGGGCGAGGAGGCGGTGTCGTATCCGCTGCCGGAGCTCGAGGCCATCCTCAAGCCCACCTACGGCGTCATCACCTATCAGGAGCAGGTGATGCGAATCGCGCAGCAGCTCGCCGGCATCTCGCTCGCCGAAGCCGACGTGCTGCGCAAGGCCGTAGGGAAGAAGGACGCGGACCTCATCAAGCAGGAGCTGGGGAAGTTCGTCGAGAAGTCGATCGCGCGCGGCTACGACCCGAAGATTATTGAAGATCTTTCAGCGCAGATCGAGACCTTCGGCCGGTACGGCTTCAACAAGTCGCACTCGGTGGCCTACTCGGTCATCTCCTACCACACGGCATGGCTGAAGGCGCACTACGCGCCTGAGTTCATGGCGGCGCTGCTGTCGTCGTCCATCGGCGACACCGACAACGTGGTGAAGTACATCGCCGAGGCGCGGGAGCTGGGACTGGAGGTGCTCGCGCCCGACGTGAACGAGTCCGGCTACAAGTTCACGGTCATCGGGGACAAGCGACTCCGCTTCGGGCTGGGCGCCATTCGCAATGTGGGACACGCGGCGATCGACTCGATCCTCGCCGCGCGCGCCGACCGTCCGTTCACCGACCTGTTCGACCTGTGCGAGCGCGTGGACCTGCGGCTGTGCAACCGCCGCGTGTTCGAGGCACTGATCACGTCGGGAGCGCTCGACTCGCTGGGCGTGCATCGCGCGCAGAACTGGGCGGTGCTGGACACGGCGCTCCAGGAGGCGTCGCTCAAGCAGCAAGAGAAGGAGAGCGGGCAGGTGTCGATGTTCGGGGACCTGTTATCAGCCTCGGCCTCGGCTGACGGCCCTCGGCGTTCGGCCGACGGCGATGATGAAGAGAGCCGAGGCCGAGGCTCACAGCCGAGGCCCGAGCACCTCAAACGCTTCCCGAACATCGCCCCCTGGAGTGAATCCGAGCGTCTCTCCAAGGAAAAGGAAATCCTCGGCTTCTATATCTCCGGCCATCCCCTCGAGCCGTACCAGCTCGAGTGCGAGTTGTTCGCGACGCACACCGTCGCCCAGCTGGGGAACTGGACGAGCGACCCGATCGCGCTTGGTGTAGTGATCACTTCCATAAAGAAGCAGATCAGCAAACGGTCTGGCTCCGAGTTCGCGCGGCTGACAGTGGAGGATTTCTCGGGGTCGTCGGAGGTCCTGATCTTCCCCGAGAAGTGGGCGGCCATCGCCGAGCAGGTGAAAACGGACATCCCGGTGCTGCTGAAGGGGGGCTACTCCAAGCGCGACCGCGACGTGGACGCGCCGACCTTCATCGTCGAGTCCATCACCCGGTTCGCGGATCTGACTTTCTCCGGGCAGCTGGGGGTGGCGATCAGCCTGGGAGACGGGCGCGAAGTGACCGCGGAGGTGCTGAAGGACGTGAAGGTGGTCATCGAGACCCATTCCACGGGGAGCACCGTCGCCCCGGCGCTCGAAGTCCGCTGGAAGGACGGGAACGGCGGCACCAGGCTGCGGTCCCGGTCGCTACGGCTGCCGGCGTCCCATGCGGCCCTGACAGAGCTACGGGCTTTGCTCGGGTCCGACAGGGTACATCTCGTCCGCGCCGGCTAGGCCGCCTAACATATCCATATGGCTACGGCCTCACTGGACTTTGAAAAACCCATTTTCGAGCTCGAGCGCCAGATCGATGAGCTGAAGAAGCTCGCCGGCGAGCGCCAGCTCGACGTCGCGCAGGAAATCGCCCCCCTCGAGAAGAAGCTCTCGACGCTGCGGGAGGAGATCTACCGCAACCTCACGCCGCTGCAGCGCGTGCAGGTGGCGCGCTCGAACAAGCGGCCGCTGTCGGATGACTACTTCAAGGCGATGTTCACCGACTTCATCGAGCTGCATGGCGACCGCCTGTATCGGGAGGATGCCGCCATCATCGGGGGGTGGGCGCGACTGGATGGCGACACCGTGATGGTCATCGGACACCAGCGCGGGCGGGACACGAAGGAGAACCTGCGTCGCAACTTCGGGATGCCCCACCCGGAGGGATATCGCAAGGCGCTGCGTCTCATGAAGCTCGCCGAGAAGTTCCATGTGCCGGTGCTCACCTTCATCGACACTCCTGGCGCCTGGGCCGGACTCGGCGCGGAGGAGCGCGGCCAGTCGGAAGCGATCGCGCGGAACCTGATCGAGATGAGCCGGCTGGAAGTCCCGATCATCGCCACGATCATCGGCGAAGGAGGGTCCGGCGGCGCACTTGCCCTCGGAGTCGCCGACCGTGTGATGATGATGGAAAACGCGGTCTATTCGGTGATCACGGTCGAAGGGTGCGCCGCAATTCTCTGGAAGGACGGCAAGAGTCCGGAGATGCGCGAAAAGGCAGCGACCGCGCTGCGGATCACCGCGCCGGACCTGTTCGAGCTCAAGGTGATCGACGAGATCGTCCCCGAGCCCGCGGGGGGCGCACACGCCGATCACCAGGCGACATTCACGAGCCTGCGGGACGTGCTCTGTCGCCAGCTCGACGAGCTGCGGAAGTACAAGCCGGACAAGCTGGTGCGCCGGCGTCGCGAGAAGTTCCTCCGCATGGGACAGTTCCTGGAATAGCAGACAGTGGTTGTCAGCTTGGCTGCTTGGCTGCTTGTCGGCTTGTCTGCTTGTCTGCTTCGCCGAATATGAGCCGTACCGATAAGCCGATAAGCCGATAAGCCGACAAGCCGACAAGCCGACAAGCCGACACGCCGACAAGCCGACACGCCGACAACCGTCAAAACCCTTTCTCTTTTGGCATCACACCTCGTCGAAGTCGAGTTCAAGGGCAATCGTCGCGAGTTCTTCCTGTGGGAGACGGATGACCTTCCGGCGCTGAATGCCCCGGTCATCGTCGAAGCAGATCGCGGCGAGGACCTCGGGCGTGTCCATGCCATCGGTGAGTTCGCGGAGAAGCGCAACCGTGGCGTGCCGCACGGCATCGGCGATGCCCTCCCGACCAAGCGCGCGCGTCGCGTCGCCACGGCCGAGGAGCTGAAGAAGCACGACGAGCTGCGCGCCCAGGATGAGGACGCGCGTCGCAAGGCGATGGAGCGCGTCCGCGCCAACGCGCTGGTGATGAAAGTTTCCGATGCCGAATGGCAGTGGGACAAGAAGAAGCTGACCTTCTACTTCACTGCGGAAAAGCGCGTCGACTTCCGCACCCTCGTGCGCGAGCTCGCCGCAACATTTCGTACACGGATCGAGCTGAAGCAGATCGGTGTGCGGGACGAAGCGCGTCGCCTCGACGGCATCGGCCGCTGCGGCCGGCAATACTGCTCGGCAGCCTGGCTTCCCGAGCTGCGTCCCGTCAGCCTGGGCGTCGCCAAGGACCAGCGCCTCTCACTGAATCCGACACAGATCTCCGGCGCGTGCGGGCGACTCATGTGCTCACTGCGGTACGAGCACGAGTTCTACGTCCAGGCACGGAAGCGCTTTCCCAAGGAAGGAAAGACGCTGCGTACCACCGTCGGCGAGGAGCGCGTCGTCGCCAACGACATCTTCCGCGAGCGTGTGGTGCTGCGGAACGTGGAAGGAGAGACGCGCACCATCCCGCTGGCGCAGCTGCTCCAGGAAACGGGTGGCGCCGGTGCGCAGGCCACATCGGCGACAGCGGCGCACGACGATGCGGACGCGGGACACGGCGTGCTGCACCACCATCGTCCCGATGGCGACGACGAGCATCATGCGGAAGCGCACGAGGAGCCGGCTCACGGACTCGGCTCTCGGCCTCGGCCCTCGACTGACAGCCTCGGCTCTCGGCCTCGGCCATCGGCAAGAGCCGAGGCCGAGGCTGCCGTTGAAGCCGAGGCTATAGAAGCCGAGGCCGAGGCTGATGCTGCCGAGACTGCGGTTGAAGCCGACGGCGAGGCCGACAAGCGCCGCCCCCATCGCCGGCGGGGACGTCGTGGCGGGAGACGCGGTCGCAGTGGACGCCGTGACGGAGGCGGCGACGGCTCGACGGGTGGCGGCGGGACTTCCGCGTGACGCGATACTACCTCACCACCGCAATCGACTACGCGAACGGCGACCCGCACATCGGCCACGCCTACGAGAAGATCGGAGCCGACGCGATCGCTCGATATCGGCGCCTGCGCGGCGACGATGTGCACTTCCTCATCGGCATGGATGAACATGGGCATAAGGTCGCCCAGGCTGCCGAGCAGCGCGGGCTCACGCCGCAGCAGCAGGTCGACGAGATCGCCGTCAGCTTCGACAAGATGTGGCAGCGCCTCTCGATCTCGCACGACCGGTTCATGCGCACCACGGAAGCCGGGCACAAGGCGGGCGTGCGGGCGCTGATCAAGCGGATCTTCGATAACAATCCCGACGATTTCTACGAGCGCTCGTATGCCGGCTGGTATTGCGTCGGCTGCGAGTCGTTCAAGCAGGACGCCGAGATCGTCGACGGAAAATGCGTGCTGCACCCCACGCGCACCATGGAGTGGGTGGAGGAGCGCAACTGGTTTTTCCGCCTGAGCAAGTATGCAGGTTTTCTCAAGCGCCTGTACGAGGAGCGTCGCGACTTCATCGCGCCGGAGATCCGCCGGAACGAGATCCTGGGCCTGCTGGACACCGGCCTCGAAGACATCTCCGCCAGTCGCTCGCGCCTCACCTGGGGTGTCCCCTTCCCCGCGCCGCTGTCCAGTGGTGAGACGCAGACCACGTACGTGTGGTTCGACGCGCTGCCGAACTATCTCACGGCGACTGGCTTCCCGTCGAAGGAATCGAAGGAGCGTTGGCCGGCGCAGCTGCACATCGTCGGGAAGGACATCAACCGTTTCCACACGATCATCTGGCCGGCGATGTTGCAGGCGGCGGAGCTGCCCCTTCCCGAGCGGGTGTGGGTACACGGCTTCGTGCTGCTTGGTGGTGAGCGGTTCAGCAAGAGCGCCGGCGTCAAGCTCGACCTGAACGAAGCCATCGATCGCTTCGGTCCTGACGCGTTCCGCTATTACCTGCTCCGCGAGATCCCCTTCGACACTGATGGCAGCTTTTCGTGGGAGCGGTTCGAGGCGGTGTACTCCAGTGAGCTGGCGAACACCTGGGGGAATCTCGGCAGCCGCACGATCGCGATGGTGGAGAAGTACTTCAGCGGCGTCGTGCCGTCGGCGAACGAGACGGACCTTGACCGCGGCGACGCTGCGGAGCTGCAGGCGTACCACGACGCGATGGATGGCAGCCACGGATTCCTGCTGCACGACGGGCTGCGGCGCGCGATGGCGAGCGCCACCCGCGGCAACGAATACATCCAGACGACGCAGCCCTGGGCGCTCGCGAAATCGCCCGATACCCGCTCGGCGCTCGAGACCACAATGGGGACGCTGGTCCGGTCGATCGCGCGGCAGTGCGTGATGCTCTTCCCTTTCATTCCTGGGAAGGCGCAGGCGATGTGGGAGCAGCTGGGCGGCCCGGGCCGCATCGAGGATCAACGCTTCGAGTCGCTGACGCAGCTCGATGCGGCCGGCTGGCAGGTGCGGAAGGGCGAGCCGCTCTTTCCTCGCCCCGCCTGACTGGCCGCACAGTTCAGTAGGAAAGAGAATCAAGGGATACGAGAATGCAGGAATGGAGCTCTGATTTCCATTCCTGCAGTCCTGTATTCCAGCATTCTCTTTTTCTCTGAACCGTGGAGCGTCCCAGCTACGGCGCTTTCGTTGCTGGTGGAGGCGTCGTGGGCGGGGCGGGCGGCGTGGGCCGCGAGAAATCCACCTTTGGCGCTTCGGTGCTTCCGGGCGCTGCGGTGAAGTACTTCCGCGGCTTCGCACCCGTGACCTTCGCCGTGATCACCGCCGGGAAGCGACGGATGTACGCGTTGTACTCGTTCACTGCGGCGTTGTAATCATTGCGCGAGACGGCCACCCGGTTCTCCGTTCCCGTCAGCTCATCCTGCAGCCGCAGGAATCCCTGGTCGGCCTTGAGATTCGGATATGCCTCCACCACGGCGAACAACCGGCCGAGTGCGCCCGTGAGCTGCGCGTTGGCGTTCGCCATCGACTCCGAGTCACCGCTGCGGACGGCACCCATCAGCCCCGCGCGCGCCTGCGCGACGCTCGTGAAGACCTGCTCCTCGTGCGCGGCGTAGCCCTTCACCGTCTCCACCAGGTTGCCGATGAGATCTGCCCGACGCTGCAGCTGGACCTCGATCTGCCCCTGGTACGCCTGCGCGCGCTCGTCCAGCTCCTGGATTCTGTTGTATCCGCACCCTGTGGTGAGCAGGGCGAGCGACACCACCATCCACCGACGAAACATGTCTGGTCTCCTTGGAACGTGCGTGTGAACTGCTGAGAACATTACGTGACTTTGGCCGTGCAGATTCAACGTTTCCTTCCGGAGAACTGGTCGAGATAGCGGACGACATGCTGCATCCCGCCGAGGTATCCCTCGAGGACCAGCGGCGCATCCGCGTGCTTGATCGGCGTCTGTCCCCGGCGATGCCAGACTAGGCGCGCAAAGGGCGCGGCGTCCAGTCCCGTGATGCCAGCCACCTGCTGCACCAGCTCGACGTTGTCCTGCGGCGGCACTTCGCCGCCCAACCGCACGAGCGCACGGAAGATCACCAGCACCGTGCTGGCGCTCTTCTCCAGCAGCGCGAGCTGCTCGCGCGTGTCGTTTCCCGCCGCCAGCGCGCCCTGACGCAGCTGCAGCAGCGTCCCCATCGCCTCGTGCTCCAGCTGGAGGCGCAGGTGCGCGGGGTCGACGCGCACGTCCGTGCGGAAATCACCGAACAGCACCTTGTGGCGCTCGAGAACGTCGGCGTACTCCATCGGGAAGATGTCCGCCGACCCATGCCATTCGTCCATGGTGAGCGTCAGGGGCGCCGAGTTGCCGCTCGCCGTCCAGGCCTTCGCGGCGGCTGACGCGGCCTGCAGGCGACGTCCGTCGATCGCGTCCACCAGCACCAGGACGTTGAAGTCCGCGGTCGCGGAGTGATCGCTGGTGACCTGCGAACCGTACAGCACCACCGCGTGCAGCCCCTGCCCGAAGGCGGAGCGCAGCTGCGACACGAGTTCCTCGAGAGTCATCTTCGCCATTACCAGCTCCTCCCTGAGCCACCGCCGCCGAACCCGCCGCCGCCGCCAAATCCTCCGAACCCACCAAAGCCGCCTCCGCCCCCGAAACCACCACCGAAGCCACCTCGTCCTCCGCCGAAACCGCCCGGAAAGGGAAGGAAGATCGGGATGCATCCGCCGCCTCCGCATCCGCCGCGACGTCCGCGTCTGCCGTTCAGCATCGACAGCACGATGAAGATCAGGAAGAAGATCAGGATCGGCGGGATGCGTCCGGTCGGCTGGACATTGCGCGGACCCTGCGCCGGGAGCTGCGGCTGCACCGAGGGGTTCAGCTGGAACTGGAACTCCGACGCGTAGCGTTGCGCGACGCGCGCCGTCATCAGCTCGATGGCGCCGCCATAGTCGCCCTGCCGCAGGAGCGGGATGGCCTCGTCCTGGATCACCCCGGTCGTGGCGTCCGTCAGGAATCCTTCAGATCCCAGCCCGGTCTCGATGCGCGTGTAGCCGCGTCCGTCGGGACTCGTCTCCTTGGGCACCACCATGACGATGGTGCCGGCATTGCGCGCGCGATCGCCCGGTCCGCCCTTCGCGCCGACGCGCCATTGCCGCCCGATCTCGCGGGCGACGTCGGCGGGGTCGCGCCCTTTCAGGTCGGTCATCGTGACGACCACGATCTCGCCACCCGATTTTTCACGGACATCCTGGACGATGGCGTTGATGCGCGCGGCTGCGTCCGACGGGATCACGTTGGCGAAGTCGTTGACATACCCGACCGGCGCCGGCACCTGGATCTGGGTCAGCTGCGCGACCAGCGCGACAATCGTGGCCAGCGTAAAGAACGTCATTGCCTGATTCTAGCGGTTTACGGCGGCAACATGTACGGGGACGTGACCGTGTCGTGACCGCTGGCTATGTTGGGAAGGAATCAACGTTTTTCCGCCAAGAGGTTCGTGATGTTCGCAGCCACCATCGTCCTGCTCGCCAGTCTTGGGGCAAGTTCGCTACCAGTCGTTGCAGATTCGACGATCATCGGCGTCGTCGTCTCGCACGCCACGCAGAAAACGCCGATCGAGGGCGCAGAGCTGCGCATCGTCGGCATCGACACGGTCTACCGCTCCGATTACGTCGGCGAGATCTCGTTCAAGCGGCCGCGCCAGAGCAAGCTGCAATTGCGCGTCACCATGACAGGATTCGCGCCGATCGACACGACGTTTGACGTCGGCAACGTGGACTGGATGCAGCTTATGCTGTCGCTGGCGCCGTCGGCGCAGCCACTACCCACGACCACCGTGGCCGCCACGCGTCCCGCGCCACATCTGGTGGACTTCGAAGCTCGCCGCGCCAAGGGTCGCGGACGGTACATCACCCCCGAACAGCTGCGAGAGTCGCATGACCGGAAGCTCATCGACATGCTGACGCGGCTCCCCGGGCTGCATGCGGACGCGGGCTCGGACGGCATCACGCGGATTCTCGCGAGGTCCGGTCCCACGAGCTTCGTGGAGAGCGGCCCCAGGACGTACGGCACCGTGGTGAAGGGTGTGCCGCCCAAGCCGCAGGACGCCAAGACGCACCGCTCCAGCGATGATGGCTCCGTGAAGCCGGGCTACTGTGAAGTCACGGTCTTCATGGATGGTATGTACATCAAGGACCCGGACATCTCGATGCTGCGCGCCACCGGGTTCGATGGAGTGGAGTGGTACACGCCGTCGAATGTCCCGCCGGAGTTCAAGCGACCGGGAACCCAGTGCGGCGTGCTGCTCCTCTGGAGCCGTTGACCTGAGGTTCAGTCCCGGTGTCCGAGCCTGACATCGGGACGCTGGATCAGCGCGTTGATGAGCCGCGCCGAGAACTCCTCGAGCTGCGTGACGAGCTTCGTCGCCTCGCCGGTGAGCCAGCTGTGTCCTGCCACGAGTGGAATGGCCGTCAGCACGCCGACGCCGAGCGGACGCAGCGCGCTCGCCACTCCTGCCTGGACGGCGATCCCGCTGCCGGCGCTGAGCGCGTCGTGAAGGTTTGCGATGCCGCCGAGGATGCCGAGCAGCACGGCGAGATTCGCCAGCGTCGGCATCCAGGAGAGGCGTCGCGACAGCGATGGCACGATGCTGAGCAGCGCAGCGTCGGCCACGTTCTGCAGGTCCGTCTCGTTCCGCTCTCGGCTCCTGAGGACGATGATGCCGAAGTCCGGAAGCGCCGATTGGTGGTCGGTGCACAGCGCGAGCGCCTCGTCGAGCTTCCCCGCTCGGACCAGGGTAATGACCTCTTCCATGAAGGGGCGCGCGTGGATCTTGGAGCGGACCACGAGATAGCTGATTCGTTCGGCGAGAAGGACGACACCCAGGACGCCAACGAGCACCAGCGGCCAGATGAACGGGCCGCCGTGCTGGTACCATTGCAGGACAGTTCTCATTTTGGCCCCTGATAGCGCAGAAGCTGTGCCTGCTTGGTGGCGCAGGGACGTCGGCAATCCCTATGTTTCTCGAATGACACGCCTGGTGATGGTCGCCATCCTGCTCGCCGCCGCTTGCCGTCCTACCGACGGCGAATCGCGGAGCGAGCCAAGCTCGACGAGTGCCGCCGCTACCCCAGCGACAGCCGCCGTCACCTCGGATTCCGCCCGGTCGGATTCCCTGCTGCAGCGCGCGGACGCTGGACGCATCCAGGGGTCGCCCAATGCTCCCGTCTGGCTGGTGGAGATCAGTGACTTCCAGTGCCCGTACTGCAAGCAGTGGCACGACGAGGTGTATCCGACGATCAAGCGCGACTACATCGACCGCGGCATCGTGCGGATGGCGTACGTCCACCTCCCGCTGAACATCCATCCGAACGCCACTCCCGCGGCGGAGGCGTCGCTCTGCGCGGCGCTCCAGGACAAGTTCTGGCCACTGCACGACAAGCTGTTCGCGACGCAGTCGCGCTGGTCTGGACTGCCGATCGCCGCGGCGACGACGTACTTCGATTCGCTCGCGGTGGCGACGGGAGTGAATGCGACGGACTTCCGGGGCTGCCTGCAGAGTGGGCTGATGAAGCGCATCATCAACGGCGACGGCAGCCGGGCTGCGACGGCGGGAGTGCGGTCGACGCCGGTGTTCTTCATCGGCAACGAGGGGATTCCCGGACTGGCACCGCTCGACGCCTATCGCCAGGCCATCGAACGCGCACGCACGGCCGCGACGAGTCGACCCGGCGAATAGTGCGACCGCTGCTGCGGTTGCTGTACGCGGCGGCGGCGAACACGGCGAGCCTCGCGGCATCGCTGGTGCCGGCGTCGAATTCCAAGGCGGCCATCGCCTTTCGGGCCCGGCGTGGCATCGGTCAGCGCTACGCCGCGTGGGCTGCACAGTCGCGCGATGCATCGCGTCCCCTCCTGTGGATGCACGCGCCGTCGGTGGGCGAAGGACTGATGGCCCGCCCCGTCCTCACCGCGCTGCGCGAGAAGCGTCCGGATCTCCAGCTCGCGTACACGTTCTTTTCGCCGAGCGCGGAGGAGTTCTCTCGGACGCTGGACGTCGACTTCCGGGACTATTTGCCCTTCGACGCATCAGCGGCGGTGTCGACAGCCCTGGATGCACTGAAGCCGCGCGCGCTGGTCTTCAGCAAGCTCGATGTGTGGCCGGAGTTGGTGCGCGCCGCGCATGCGCGTGGGGTGAAGCTGGGCCTGATCAGCGCGTCGCTCCCAGCAGAATCAAAGCGGCTCTCGACACTTGGATCGATGCTCCTGCGCGACGCGTACGCCACGCTCGATGCCGTCGGCGCAGTGGACGAAGACACCGCGGTGCGTCTCGTGGAGCTCGGCGTGAACCCGAACGTCGTGGTCGTGACTGGCGACACGCGCTACGACCAGGTGTGGCAGCGTGGACGGAACGCGAATCGCGAAACCGGGCTTCTCGCTCGGCTCGGATCCGTGCGGCCGACTTTCATCGCGGGATCCACCTGGCCGCCGGATGAAGCGGTGGTGCTGGACGGCGTGGTGCGTGCGCGCGCGAAGATTCCCGCGCTCCGTGTCATGATCGCGCCGCACGAGGTGACTCGCGAGCATCTCGATCCCATTCGCCAGTGGGCCGAGCGCCAGCGTCTGACGATCGCGCCGGTGGACGATCCCGCTGCCGTTGACGCCGACGTCATTCTCGTCGATCGGTACGGTGTGCTCGGCGACCTGTATGCGCTTGCGGATGTCGCGTTCGTCGGCGGTGGCTTTCATGAAGCCGGATTGCATTCCACCCTGGAGCCCGCGGCATTCGGCGCGCCGGTGCTGTTCGGCCCGAAGCATCACCGCAGCCGCGACGCGCTCGCGCTGCTCAAGGACGGTGGCGCCCGCGCTGTGTCATCCGCCGCGGACGTAGAGCAGGCGCTGCTCGACTGGCTGCTGGACAGCGATGCGCGGCGAACGTCCGGTAGCGCAGCGCAGGCCGTGATCGAGCGTGGATGCGGTGCGGCAGACAGGTCTGTTGCGCTTGTTGAATCGCTGCTGTAGGACCATACGGCGGATCCGACTACGGAACTGACTGCGGAACCGACTGCGGAACCAACAACGGACCTAACTACGAAACGGAAGGGGGAACTGACTAGGGGCATCTGCGGACTTTGGCCCGGTTTCGTTCGTTCCGCAGTTGGTTCCGCCGATGGTTCCGCGGTTGGTTCCGCCTCTGGTCGCGGTTGGTTCCGCCTCTGGTTCCGCCCTTGGTTCCGCCGTCAGTTCTGCCGTGAGTTCCGCCGTCAGTTCCGCCTCAGGCAGTTTTGACCGCGGCAGCCGGCGCGGCGACAGTCCCGCTGCTCGGCTTGTGCAGAAAGAACCCCTGCACGAGATGCACACCGATATTCCGCACGGTCATGAACTCCTCGGCGCGCTCCACTCCTTCCGCGATCACCATCGCGCCATGGTCATTCGCGAACTTCACCATCGTCTCCACCAGGTTCTGCTTGATGAAGTTCGTGTCGATGCCCGTGATCAGCGAGATGTCCAGCTTGATGAAGTCGGGCTCCAGGTTGGCAATCGATCCGAGGCCCGCGTAACCGCTGCCGGCGTCGTCTACCGCGAAGCGGTAGCCCATCTCACGCAGCCCCTTGAGACGCTCGCGGAACTTGGGATAGTCCTTGATCGCGGTGCGCTCGGTGATCTCGAGGACCACGCGATCGGGCGCGGCGGCTTCCTTCTCGCCGAAGAGCGGATCGCTGAAGTCGTGCGGATCGACATTGATGAACAGCGACTCGCCGGGATTCAACCGGCTCTGCAACCCCTCCAACGCGCGTGACCGACAGAGCCGGCTCAGCTCCCAGATGAGGTCCGCTTCCTCGGCAACCTCGAACATCACTTCGGGGCTGCGGAGGCTGCGCAACACGCCACGCGCGAGTGCCTCGTAGCCGAAGATCTCTTCGGTGTCCGCGTAAACGATGGGATGGTAATCCACATACACCCCGCGCTCGCGCAGGCTCTTCCGCAGGTCCGCAACCTTGCGCGCCTTCTCCCGCTGCTCGATGCTGCGCGCCGCGTTCGCCGCCTCGCGGATGCCACGGTAGATCATCCGCTCGATGCGGAGCTTGGGGTTGTAGTACACGTGCGCGCGCCCAACGTAGATGTCGAAGAGCGCGGCGATGTCCTCACCGTGCAGTGCCTCGATGCGGGACTGTACGTTCCGCTGCAGGCGAGCCACCATCTCGGTGATCTCGCCTTCCGACGCCGCCGCGACGCCGGTGGCTGGCACGTGGAAGAAAATGAAGTCGTCGTCATTGGTGAAGCTCACCATGAGCCGCGATGGATTGGGCGACGCGTCGTCGAGGAACTCGCGCACCGCCTGCGCCGTCGTCTCGAGCACGGCGTCCAGCTTCTCCCAGCCGTAGATCTCCTCGATCTTCGAGTAGCGCACGAAGTTGAAATACAGCACGACGATCTCGCCGCGCTCCTTGAACCGCTGGCGCGAGCGCTCGATCATTACCGGCAGCGTCGGCAGGCCGGTGAGGGAGTCGTGGAGCATCCGCTCATACTCGACGCGCTCCACGCGGTCGCCCATCCCGGCCACCGCCGCCGGCCCGCGCGAGATCGCCGCGTGAATCCGCGCGGCCACTTCCGCGCTCGACGCGTCGCGCAGCACCCACTCTTCCGCACGCAACTCGACCGCACGACGCCGCGCGGCGTCGTCGTCGCACTGCACCACCACGGGCAGTCCCGCGTTGTGGGCGGCCTCGACGATCGCGCGCAATTGCGTCGGGTCGTTCGTGCAGACGTAGATCGCGCGCGTTCCTGCCACAGTGCCGACCGCGGACGCGAGCTCGTCGGACGCGCGACGCTCGAGCCGCCAGCCGTCCAGCAGCTCGACGGCGGCCTCGATGGCCTGGTCGTCCGAGTCCGTGAGAAGTATTGAGCCGGTCAGCACGCGATGGAGACGATCCTCAGGAAGCCAGCGCCGTCCGCTGCACGGCCAGGTTGCGCTGAACGGTAGCCGCCAGCGTCGGCAGGTCGAAAGGCTTCTCGACGTAGTCGTCCGCCCCCGTCTGCAGCGCCGTGCGCTTGTCGTCCATCTCGTTGAGAGCCGTCACCATGATGATTCGCACTGTCTTGCCCAGCTCCGGATGTGCCTTCATCGTGCGACACACCTCCCAACCATCGCGCCCCGGCATCATGACGTCCAGAAGGACCAGTGCCGGCTTGACCGTCTCGAACAGCGCGAGCGCCTCTTCCCCACTGCGGGCCACCGTGATCGGATAGCCGCGCGTCTCCAGATAGTGCTGGATGATCTCCGCGTTGTCCTGGTTGTCGTCGACGACCAGGATCGGCGGCAGCTTCGCCCCTTTGTTCTTCACGTCAGTTTCCCCTTGCGCCGGGGACCCATGAGACCGCGACGCCCAGATTGCTCGCGCCATCCGCCGACCCCGAGCCGAATTCGGTCCCGATGGTCGCGCCGAGAGCGCGGGTGATTCCTACATCCAGTCCAACCGAGAACCGGAAAACGCCGTCGCTGCCCGAGACATCGTCATTCGTCACCCGGGTCCAGCGATACAGCGGTGATGCATAGATGGAAAATCCCCGTGCGGTGCCCAGCGGCCGCCGGTACGCGGCCGTCAGCCCCACAGGGATGGTGAATACGGCGGGATTGGTTACGACGCCCGCGTCCCGGGTGCGAGGCGCGCCGCCGATGCCGCCGAAAGCACCAACGCCGATATTTCCGCTCCGGGTATTCCAGACGTTCATCGCCACTCGCCCACCATAGGCGCCCCGGCTGGCGTCGTTGGCGCGCTGCGCCCCCGCCCCGGCACTTACCTGCATCCGTCCATTGCCCAGCCCCCAGGCGCCGGCCAGACCCATGTAGCTCTGTCCGCCACCGCTCCCGAAGTTGGCGCCGAGGGCGATCCCCGGGTTCGAGAACGCGTTCTGCAGCACGGGTAAACCCGGGACCTGTGCACCTGCGTTCAGGGCGGTCAAAAGCAGCACCGGGAAGGCTATCCGTAAGACGTTGCTGGACATAGACATGGATGGTTCGTGGAAGGCGTGCAGTTCGCAGGGGTACACCAGTGCAAGGGACGTGCGTGGCCCGTACTGGACAGCAGGCTGTTCGGCACCGCAAAATGTCCTTTCGCGGCCGGTCCCCGCCGATGTCCGGCACCCCACGCCACGACGGGTACGAGCAT
>Ga0196976_1000937_pt1 | contig 15431 bp, 13 predicted proteins | sample S3v_513CmetaG_FD_148644 | JGI IMG/M metagenome (GOLD analysis project Ga0196976, IMG submission 148644) | Soil microbial communities from Anza Borrego desert, Southern California, United States - S3+v_5-13C | ecosystem: Environmental > Terrestrial > Soil > Desert | place: USA: California...
CACACGCTTCAAGCGCCCACAGTTCGCTCTCGCTCTCGACGTTAAACATCAGGATGTCGGCTCGAATGCCCGCTTCCATCTCTGCAACTGTCTTACCGACACCGCTGAAGACGACTTTCGCGGCAGCACGCTTGTCCACGCGCAGTACCCGCTCCAACTCGCCCCCTGAGACAACGTCGAAGCCCGCGCCGAGCTTGGCCAGGAGACGAAGGATGGAGAGGTTCGAGTTCGCCTTCACCGAGTAGCAGACCGTGTGCGGCACGTTCCGGAATGCGCGGCCAAAGCTGGCATAACGGTCACGAATCAGGTCTGCGGAGTAAACGTACAGCGGGGTTCCATGTTTTTCTGCAAGACGGGAAATGGCGACCGACCCACAATGCAGCGTCGGCTTGCGGGACAACACTCCTGCGCGATAACTGAAAGCTTTCTGATCTTGTCGGGGCATAGTTGTTGAAGCTATCTCTTGCGTAAGGACGAACCCTTCACCTTGATAGCGACGACGGTCTGATCGTCGAATGGGGCCACGCCGGAGGCGTGCATCGCAACTGCATGGAAAATGTTGGCGACTACCTCTTCGGCTGACGCATCGGCGTTCTCGGCAACGATCTGCTCAACGCGCTCGCGCCCGAAAAGGCGCCCACGGACATTCGCCGCATCGACAATACCGTCGCTGAAGAAGACGAACAGGTCACCCGGACTCGGGTGGAACGTCACTTCATCGTACTCTGCATGGGTGAACAGGCCCATGGGGAGACCGGCGGCTTCGACCATCTCCACGCGGCCATTGCGGCAGTAGATGGGACGCGGTAATCCGGAGTTCGCGATCCTCAGCACCCGGGCGTTGTCGTCCCACAGCGCGTACGTCATGGAGACGTATTGCGCGTCAATGGGACGCTCCAGCAGGGAAGTGTTGATGGCGCTCAACATCTCCGCCGGGCTTGGCTGTCGTGCGGCATGCGACCGAAGGAAACCGTCCACCATGGCTGCGTAGAGCGCAGCGGGCGCTCCTTTTCCGCTCACGTCACCGATGGCAAGGCCGATTCCGTACTTGTACGTAATGAAGTCGTAGAGATCGCCGCCTATCGCATGTGCCGGAACGAAGCGCGCTGCCACGTCCGCATTCTTCAATACCGGGCAGCACTGCGGCAGGAGCCGGAATTGAAGTTCGCGGGCCAGCGCGAGGTCTCGCTCCAACTGCTTCTCCTGGCGCTCAAGCGCCTGGTAGAGGCGCGCGTTCTCAATTGCGATTGCCACCTGTGCAGCGAGCGTCAGCATGGTCCGCATGTGCTGGTCGGTGAAGAAGCCCCGCTTCGTGTGCTCGATATCCAGTACGCCGATGACGCGTTCCTGGTAAATGAGGGGGACGACCAGTTCGGACCGTGTCTCCGGGTTCAACGCAATGTAGCGGTGGTCCTTCGTCACATCGGAGACGAGTACCGGTTCCCGATGCTGCGCTGCATGGCCCACCAGACCACGCCCAAGTGGAATGTCGTGCTTCAGTTGCACGTTTTCATTGAAGCGGATCGAAAACCGATGCTGGAGCTTGGAGCCGGTGGGATCGAGAAGCAGGATGCTGAACATCTGGTAATCGATCAGCCGCTTTAGCTGATCGCCGATGCGCTTGAAAAGCTCATCGAGGTCCAGAACGGAAGTCAGATTACGGGCTATTTCGTTCAGCAGTTGAAGGCTCTTGGCCTGTCTCGAAACGCGCGTGTACAAACGAGCATTCTCGATGCCGATTGCGATGCGCGATGCAACGAGCGTGAGTAGGTCCTTGTGCTCCTCCCTGAAGTAGTTCGGCTGCGGCGCCTCGATATCAATGACGCCGATGACCTTGTTCTTCACGATAAGCGGTACAGCAAGCTCGGACCGCACGCCCGGAATGCCGGCAATATATCGATTGTCCTGCGTGACGTCGTTCACCAGGACGGCTTCGCGCCTCTGCGCAGCAAGCCCGGTAACACCCTCTCCGACGCGGATACGGGTGTTATCGATGACGTCCTTCGTGTGTCCGATGGAGAAGCGGATGCGCAGGTCCTGCGACTTTTCGTTCAGAAGCAGGATGGCAAAAATTTCGTAATCAATGACACGGCGAACTATTCCCGCGACGCGCTGGAGAAGGGTATCCAGATCCAGCGTGGTGTTCACCACATCGGCCACTTCCAGCAGAAACGGCTCAACTTTCGGTAATTGGGCCGGCATTTGAGCGGTGTTCGATGCTGCCTGTGTCACTGTTCCATGATAACAGCCGAAAGCCGGGCTACGCCCGAAGGTGGCGACGGCCTGATTCCACTACTCAGGCGCACCGATTTCACGCACGATGGCCACCGAAGCGCTCGCGCCGAGGCGATCTGCGCCGGCATCGAGCATGGCAAGTGCATCCGCTGCCGTTCGGATACCTCCAGCGGCCTTGACCAGTGCCTTGTCCCCGACAACCGAGCGCATCAGCAGTACGTCTTCCACTGTCGCCCCGCCGGTGGACATGCCTGTCGAGGTTTTCACGAAGTCAGCCCCCGCCGCAACGGAGAGTTCGCAGGCGAGCACCTTCTCTTCGCGGGTCAGCAAGCAGGTCTCGATGATAACCTTCAGAATGCCGCTGCCCTTATGCGTAGCCTCGGCTACTGCCCGAATATCTTTCTCGACCAGGTCGCGGTTACCAGACTTCAGTGCGCCTACGTTGATCACCATATCCACTTCGGCCGCGCCGAGAGCGGTGGCCTGTTCGGCCTCGAATCGCTTCACGCTGGTGAGAGTAGCGCCCTGAGGGAAGCCGGCTACGGTGGCGACCTTCACCTGGGTGCCGCGGAGCTGCGACGCGGCAAGCGCAACGTGGGTCGGCTGCACGCATACGGTGCAGAAACCGTACTTGGCGGCTTCCTGGCAGAGCTTGACGATCTGTTCAGGCGTGGCTTCGGTTTTCAGTAGAGTGTGGTCGATAGCACGCGCGACGACGTGCCAATCCCGGGATATTTGTGCAGTGGACATACCGCTGTCCTCAACTATGAAATGGTCGGTTTTCTATCGACGGCCCGTAGCAGCTTACCTTACTCCGGACACAATACGCATATATCTGGCAGGTTCCGGTACCGCTCGGCGTAATCCATGCCGTAGCCGATAACGAACTCATCCGGGATTACGAAGCCGACATAGTCTGCGGTAATCGGATGCTGCCTCCGTGAAGCCTTGTCCAGCAGCGCGGCAATCTTCAAAGATTTCGGCTGATGAGCCTCGAACATCTTGATGAGATAGGAAAGCGTCAAGCCCGTATCGAGAATATCTTCTACGATGATGACGTTCTTGCCGGTGATTGGCTGCTCGACGTCCTTGGTCAGCCTCACCTCACCGCTGGACACCTTCTCGCTACCGTAACTCGAGGTTCCGATGAAATCGAAGGTGGCATCGAGATCAACGGCGCGGGCAAGATCGCTCAGGAAGATGCTAGCGCCCTTGAGCACTCCGACAAAAATGATCGGCTCGCCGGCGAAATCGTTAGAGATCTGCTTGGCCAGTTCCTTCACACGCTCCGCAATCTGTTCGCGCGTGAACATCACCTTTAGCTGGGGCATGTCGCTAGGGTAAATGGTCAGAGTTCCGGTGGGAAGCACCGACTTCGCCCACATCCCTGCCGCGTTGAACGGGCACGCGAACGCCGCTTACAATCCTATCGAACAGTTTAGAGGTGACGTGATGGACTTCAATGGCGTGAAGTTTACATGGCTGGGCCACGGCACATTCCGTATCGAGACGCCCGGCGGCAAGACGGTTCTTGTGGACCCGTGGGTCATGGGGAACCCCGCCTGCCCCGAGAGCGAGAAGAACATCAGCAAAGTTGACGTGATGCTTTGCACCCACGGGCATTTCGATCACATCGGCGATGCCGTGGAAATCGCGAAGAAAGCAAAACCTAAGGCGGTCGTGGGAATCTTCGAACTATGCCACTGGCTTGAGAAGAAGGGAGTTCAGAACTGTTCTCCCATGAACAAGGGCGGCTCGCAGGCGGTTGGGGACATAAGGGTCACCATGGTCCACGCCGATCACTCCTGCGGCATTCTCGACGGTGATCAAATCATCTACGGCGGCGAGGCCTGTGGTTACGTCATCGAGTTCTCGACCGGTTTCACCGTTTATCACGCAGGCGATACGAACGTCTTCGGAGACATGGCCATGATCCATGAACTATACAAACCGGAACTGGCGCTGTTGCCTATCGGAGACCTGTTCACGATGTCGCCCATCGAAGCCGCATACGCCTGCAAACTCCTGAAGCCGAAAGCCGTAATCCCCATGCACTTCGGCACGTTCCCGCCACTTACCGGTAGGCCGAGCGATTTGAAGAACAAAGTCGAGGCGATCGGCGTGGAAGTTATCGACCTTAAGCCGGGCCAAACCGTCGGAGACACATTGGCCGGAGTGCGAGGATAGTTGTTAGCTCGCGGGCACTGGGCGTCATTGATCGCCGCCGGGTCCTGCCACCACCGGCGGCATTGCGCCTCCGGTCGTCAATAACGCGGGACGTTGATTGCGTCCCGTGCGAGTGCGACGCACATCTTTTCTCGGAGAACGTGAATGAACGGATCGTCGCGCCCGTCGTGGGCGATGGGTGGTATCACGAACCCTGCGGTAGAGGATTACCTCTATTCACTGCTGCCGCAAAGTGTCCCCGTGCTCCGCGAGATGGAAGAAGTTGCGGCGAAGCGGAGCGTCCCTATCGTCGGGCCGGCTGTCGGGCGCGTCCTGTTTCAACTGGCACGTATGACTGGCGCCAAAACGGTCTTCGAATTGGGTTCGGCAATCGGCTACTCGACCATATGGTGGGCCATGGCTGTCGGCGATGGCGGACGAGTTATTTATACCGACAGTGACCGGCGAAACGCCGCCGACGCGCGCCGATATTTCGAACGTGCCGGGGTAGCCGACCGAATCGAGGTCCGCACCGGAGATGCGCTTGAACTTATCTCGGAAGAAAAAAGTGAGTTCGACATAATCTTCAACGACATCGATAAGGAAGACTATCCGCGCGCTTTCCGCCTTTCGGCTCCGCGTATCCGCAGGGGTGGCCTGTTCATTGCAGATAATGTCCTCTGGAGCGGCAAGGTCGCCGATCCCGCGCAAGCGAGCGACCCCGAAACGCGTGCAATTTTGGAAATGAATAGGGCACTGTATGCTGCGGAGGTGTTCTTCACGACCATCCTGCCGTTAAGGGATGGACTGGCTGTCACCATGAAGATGTAGTGGCAGACTGGCCAAAACCACACCGAACACAGGCCACAGAACCGCCTTTCGCCGAAGCGAAGGCGAAAGAAGCCCAAGTGTTCTCCTCCGGCGAGTGCGGAGAGCGCTGCTGTCGTTAAGTGCACGAATGATTCGATTTTCACAGTTCTGCGCCGAAGTGCGTCCGATGCTCAGGTTGGCTGTCCCGATCGTCATTGCCGAGGTCGGGTGGATCATCATGAGCCTGGTGGACCTGGCGATGATCGGACGGGTTGGTCCGGATGCGATCGCCGCCGTCAGCATCGGGAGTGCAATCTTCCACGTGTTCGCAATTGTTGCCGAGGGCCTGTTTCTGGGGCTGGACACTCTCGTTTCACAGGCATACGGCGGCGGCCGCCTTGATGACTGCCATCGCAGCATGTTTGCTGGAGTGCACTTCTCGCTCCCGTTCAGCCTGTTGCTGATAGTGATGGTGTGGGCGACGGTGCCACTGGTGCCGCTGGTTGGGATTGGACCTGCCGTATCGGAGCAGGTGGGGCACTTCCTCGTCGCCATGTCCTGGGGATTCCCAGCTCTCTTGTGTTTCTTCGTCTTGCGCCGCTATCTGCAAGCGATACACCTGGTGAAGATCATTCCGTTCGCGCTCATTTCCGCGAATCTCGTGAACTTGCTCGGCAACTACGTCCTGATCTATGGAAAGTGGGGGCTGCCGGCGATGGGCGCGCAAGGCTCGGGACTGTCCACGAGCATCGCCCGTTATTACATGCTCGCCGTGCTGGTGGCTTACTTAGTCTGGCAGAACCGGAAGCAGCACTTTCACCTGGGGCGGTTCGCGTGGGGAATCGAACGGCGACTGATATCGACCATGGTCCGGCTTGGATTGCCAGCGGCAGGCCAGATTGCGTTGGAGGTGGGCGTTTTCTCCGCGAGCACGCTGATTGCAGGCCGCCTGGGCGCGATAGTCGTTTCGGGTCACCAGATTGCGCTCTCGATGGCGTCGTTCACGTTCATGGCGACTGTCGGCTTGTCGTCGGCAACCGCAGTGAGGGTCGGCAATGCAGTCGGGCGCAATGATGCTGATGGAGCAAACGCCGCCGGCTGGACGGGCGTGGCACTGAGCGCTGTTTTCATGCTCACGGCGGCCTTTGTCTTCTGGACCATCCCGGAGTACCTGGTTGCGGGCTTCACCAACGATCCGAACGTCGCCGCCGTAGGTATCGCGTTGCTCTCCATCGCTGCCGTCTTCCAGTTCTTCGATGGCTTGCAGGTTACGGTAATCGGGGCTCTGCGCGGTTCCGGCGATACGCGCACGCCGATGCTGATCAATATCCTGGGCTGGTGGATGTTCGGGCTGCCGCTGGGAACTTATCTATGCTTCAGCCGGGGATGGGGCGCCCGTGGCATCTGGACCGGTCTGTGTGCCGGCCTGATCCTGATTGGCACTCTGCTGGCCGTTGCGTGGCGCTCACGTGTGAGGCGGTTGCGCGAGCAGGCGGTCCAAGTGCCCACCGTGCTGTCGTACGAATCGCTCAACCCCTAAGACACTGGTGGGGGCCGTTTTTATATCGATTGCACCGGGACGGTCAGCAGGTCTTCGACCAGTCCGATTTCTTTCTGAACGTATGGCTCGGCATACTTCACGCCTGCAAGCAGGCCGTAGAACCGTGCCATTGACTCAACTCGGTCCCTTATTTCCTGATGGGCGGGGAATAGCCCTGTGCCGGACTGCTGGTCCGCGTATTGCGACTTGTAGGCCATCAACGATTGAAAGCGCGCTTCGAACTGGTCGCTGATATCCACAACAAAGGTGGGACGCACGTCGTAGTAAAGAGTGGCGTAAACGATCTTGAATGGCCGGTGGGGTTCGCCATCGATATCGAGTTTCTTCAGCCCCGCGGCAAAGCAAGCTTCGTAGCCGAGCGTTGAGGCGGTGTAGTGGTCCGGGTGACGGCCCTTCCAGTAAGGAAGGATGACTACGCGCGGCTTCAGTTCGCGTATTACCCGCGCGACCTTCAGCCGGTTCTCCCACGTGTTTTCGACACGACTGTCCGGAATGTCCAGCGCATCACGCCAAGCCACTTTGAGAATGCGAGCAGCCTCCGCGGCCTCTCGCGCGCGGTCGTCGGCGGTGCCCCGGGTTCCCATTTCGCCGCGAGTGAGGTCGAGGATGGCCGTGCGCCGGCCCTGGCTGGCAGCTTTCAGAAGCGTGCCGCCGCAGGTCTGCTCGACGTCGTCGCGATGTGCGGCTATTGCAAGAATGTCCACCATCGTTGCCATCATGCGCTCCGTGCGACGCGAATGACCGCTCTACTTCTTTCGTTCAACGAGAAACCGTGCGAGTGCCTTGAGCGGTTCGGCGCGTTGGCCGAACGGCTCCAAGTAGCCAAACGCCGTTTTCACAAGTTCGCTGGCTTTCTGCTCCGAGGCTTCCAACCCGTAGAGCGAAGGATAGGTGGCCTTGTCGGCCTTCAGGTCCTTGCCAGCAGTCTTTCCGAGTTGCTCGGAGGTCTGCGTGACGTCGAGGATGTCGTCAACGATCTGGAATGCCAGGCCGATGCAGCCGCCGAACGCGCGTACTCGGGAACTCTCTTCCGTCGAAGCGCCGGCGTACATCGCGCCGCTTACGAGCGATGCCGTGATGAGTGCGCCGGTCTTGGAGCGATGGATGTACTCGAGCGTTTCGGCATCGGGACGCTTGTGCTCAGCCTCGAGATCCATCACCTGCCCGCCGATCATGCCGTTCACGGTTCCCGTTGCGCGAGCGACCTCCTCGATGATGCGTACCCGGGCTTCCGCAGGGCAGTGCAGTTTCGCGAGCACTTCGTATGCGTAGGTCTGAAGCGCGTCGCCGGCGAGTATCGCCATCGCCTCGCCATAAACCTTGTGGCAGGTCGGGCGTCCACGGCGGAGGTCGTCATTGTCGAGCGCAGGCAGGTCGTCATGGATGAGCGAATACGTGTGCACCATCTCAAGCGCAGCACCAAGCTCTTCCACCCCCTGCGGCAGGGTGCCGGCAATCATCCGCGCAGATTCCATGCAGAGAATCGGCCGGAGGCGCTTTCCGCCTGCGAAGACGCTGTGTCGCATCGCCGCGTGAATAGTGGGAGGGTATTGCGTCGCGGGAGGGAGAAGTCGTTCAAGCGCTGCGTCGGCCAGTTGCTGGCCGCGTTCCAGTGTTTCCTTGAGCATGCGAGGGCAGTATAGCAATTGCCGAGTAGCTGGCGTGAGGTTTCCAGCGTTTTGCGTCACAGCGCCGGTCACATCGGCAGGCATCTATTCCCAAGTATGTGTGCTGCGAAGAAGAAGCCGTCCGATGCTGAAGCGGAACTTGAAGCTGGCGCCATTGCCGCAGAGGAACTTGCGGCACAGTTCCCGGAACTCGATCTGCCGATCCGGCCACCTTTTCCACCAATGGAGGCGAAGTCTGTGGAGGAAATCCCAACGGGCAATTGGGTGTATGAACCCAAATGGGATGGCTTCCGGTGCCTGGCCTTTCGAGACGGCGACACCGTAGCGATGCAGTCGAAAGCCGGTCAGCCGCTGGCAAGGTACTTTCCGGAGATGGTGGAAGCGCTATTGAAATTGCCAGTTCAGAAATTCGTTCTGGACGGCGAGATCGTGATCGAGCGCGACGGACACCTCTCGTTCGACGACCTGTTAATGCGAATCCATCCCGCCGAAAGCAGGATCCGAAAGCTCTCACGCGAGACTCCGAGCACCTACCTTGTTTTCGACTACCTGGTCGCTCAGGACGGGCAATCTCTTCTGGAAGTGCCGCTGGCACGACGTCGAGTGTTGCTTGAAGAGTTCTTCCGCAAACTCGGGAAGCGCAGCAGCATTCGCGTGTCACCCTCAACGGGCAATCGGGAGAAGGCCGTGGCGTGGATGACGGAACTTGCGGCCGCAGGTTTCGACGGCGTGATTGCAAAACTGGCCGACGCGCCGTACGCGTCCGGCGACCGCACTGCCATGAGAAAGATCAAGCGCATGCGGACGGCCGATTGTGTCGTCGGCGGCTTCCGGTATGCGACCAAGGGCGATCAGGTCGGGTCGCTGTTGCTGGGCCTCTACGATGATGACGGTCTCTTGCATCACGTCGGTTTTTCCTCCAGCTTTCGAGCAGATCAGCGCGACAAGTTGAAGCAGTTGTTGAAGCCCTATATGGGCGGCTCGGGCTTCACGGGCCGCGCGCCGGGAGGCCCTTCCCGCTGGAGTACCGAGCGCAGCGGCGAGTGGGAACGACTGGATCCGAAGCTTGTGTGCGAGGTTCAGTACGATCACTTTTCCGGAGGGCGGTTCCGTCACGGTACGAAGTTCCTGCACTGGCGGCCGGAAAAGTTGCCCGAACAGTGCACGTTCGAGCAGGTGCACCCGGCAAAAAGCGATCAAGGGCCGTTGGATTACCTTTTGCGCACCGCATAGCCGTGGCGATTGGTCGAATTTCGCTCGATGCCGCGGTGCTCACATCTTGAATGGGTTTATCCGCCATCCTAATCTGGTGGCGCGTTCCCGCCTACTCTGTTTACAACACTGTCCCCGATGAAAAAAGTTCTGCTGGTCGTCATCGATGGCTGCCCCTACCGTGTGCTGAAATCAGCGGTTGAGACCCACAAGCTTCCGGCCTTTGCGGCGCTGGCTGCGGTTGGCGTCTTGAGTCCGTGTACAGCTGTTTTTCCATCGATCACGCCGGCGGCGACTACGTCGATTGTGACAGGGTGCTATCCATACGAGCACGGCATCGGCGGTGCATGCTGGTACGACAGCGAGCAGGACCGGGTCCTCTACTTCGGCGACGATGCGGGAGTAGTGTGGAACAAGGGTGTGGGCGACTACTTCCGCGATTTTGTTGTTGGTCTGAACAAGGAACGCATCCGGGTAGATACGATATTCCAGGCCGTCGAAGGCGCGGGGCGCCGGGCTGCATCCTTGAACTATCTCGTCTTCCGCGGTCCCGTGCAGCATACGGTGAAAACGCCGCTTCCGGTTTCGTTGTTGCCCGGCGTGCCCAGCGAAGCGGAGATTCTTGGACCATCGATTGCTGTTCTGGGCGATTTCCTGGGCGTGCAGTTAGAAACTGGCGAGACCCTGCGAACAAATGGCGGGTTGTTCCACCGATTCGGCTTCGAGGATGAGTACACAGGCGACCTGCTGGTGAAAATGGCTGCGGCGCGCGCCTTTCCTGACTTGACCGTGGCTTACTTTCCTAACTTCGACTACACCAGCCACGATGTTGGTCCGGAAGAAGCCGCGTTTGTCCTCGAGGGCGTGGATAAAGCGCTGCGTGGACTTGTATCCGCTTACGGAGCAGTGGAGCATCTGCTGGCCGAAATGTGCGTCGTAATCACCGCGGACCACGCGCACGCGAATATTGCCGAGGTAGCTGAGACCGCAGCAATCGACCTCAGAGCCCTGCTAAGCGAGTTCAAGGTTGTCGAGACTGGAAGGGAATGGCAGTCGGACGAAGACGTAATCGCAGCGCCTAATCTAAGGGCGGCGCAAGTTTATTTTCGCCGCCCAACCCGAGGAGCCGTCAGGCGCGCGATAGATGCGATCCTCTCGGATGAGCGAGTTGACCAGGTTGCGTGGATGGCGTCGCTGCTGGAAGAAGGAAATCCTGGGTACTTCGTGGCAAAGCAAGGCGGGGGTCTATTGCAGTTCTGGGCGGCCGAGGATGGAGCGTCGCGGGCGAGTTCGGTAACAGACAGCTACGGTGGCCGTTGGGAGTGCCGAGGCGATCTGTCCGTCGTGGACGCCAACGTAGAGGATGGGCGGTTGGTGTACGGTTCCTACCCGAACGCTTTTGAGCGACTTGCCGGAGCGTTGGCGTTTGCGGAGTCCGGTCACCTGTGGGTCACGGCGCTTCCCGGGTACGAGTTCCTGAATCCCCCGACGAAAGTGCATCCCGGCGGAGGCTCACATGGCTCACTGCACGAGCTGGACTCCATCGCGCCTTTGCTGATCGCAGGTTTTCCGGCTGGAGTTCAAGTGCCGCTTGAACCACGCACGGTGGATGTGATGCCGCTATGCCTGAGCGCGATGGGGCTGGAGCCACGTCCACGGCAGGTGGGCGCGATGCATCTTGTGCCACGCGGCGGGTCTGCGAACGGTTTTTCAGGCCGGGGGCGCTGATCACGCGCATGCTGGACGCCCTTACTGCAGTCGAAAAAAACCGGCCCCGTTCGGAGCCGGCTCGCTAATTCGGTCGAAGGTCCCAGTTCTATGTGCCGGGTCAGGGTTGGCCGGTCGCACGCACGCTTCCGGGGGTGACGACAGGCATTGCGCGAACGGATGTTATCGGTGTGCCAGATGCTCTCGCGGCAAACTTGATCGCAGTCCGGCGGGAGTAGTTTGCGATTTTCGCCACCTCGTGGCGAAGCACGATTTCGAGTTGGCGATTCGTACGCAGAACGGCCAGCAAACCACGGCTGAGGAGGATGGTTCTGCCGATCGTGCTGGACTCGAGTTTGTCTGAAAGGAGCACGCGGCATCGAAGGCCAGGTTCGACGCTGATGCCGGTCTCGACAAGCTGGCGACGCACAGTCGCTGTGAGGTGCTCGTCGAGTGTGCTTTGGGGAGCCAACAGGCCGGAGCGCTCCAGTTCGTCGATGAGCGCGTCCTCGGAGCCAGCATCAGCACGCGATGACGCAACCATGGCGACGACAAGCAGAAAAGCGAGGACCATTCGCACCGGCATTGCACTCCGCCTTTCGGAACGAGTTTTATCGGAATTCAGTCACTTGGGAAGAGATCGGAAGTCAGTGCGGCGGACTGTACGGTTTCCAAATCGCGGTAATGTTACGAAAGGGCAGCCGGGCGGAGCGCTCCAGAGAACCCGGCCAACTTGCAAGCAAGCGAAAAAACTCGGATTGAGGTAGACTAGTCCGGCAAATGAGGGCGGCCCCGGGTGGCCGCCTTAGTGTTTTGCCGCCAGAGCACTCGACGGCTGCGACCTGCTTCTAAGTATTGCGGGGAGGCGTGGCACGAGTGCAGCGCGAGGGCCCCGCTATATGCGAAGGTTGTTGTTAGACGAATGCGGCTCGACCGGGACGGATTGCTTCGGAACGTGTCCTGCCGAGTTAACCAGTGTGTGTATTGAGAGGACACGTGAAAAACATCTACGTAGGTAACTTGACGTTCAGTATGACGGAAGACCAGTTGCGCTCGATGTTCGAGCAATATGGTCAGGTGGATAGGGTAAACATCGTTACGGATCGCGATTCGGGTCAGTCCCGCGGGTTCGCCTTCGTAGAGATGACGAATGACGAAGAAGGAAGCCGTGCAATCGATGCGTTGAACGGAATGGATGTCGGCGGGCGCACGATCACGGTGAACGAAGCGCGTCCTCGTGAAGATCGTCCGCGTGGCGGTGGCTTCGGCGGTGGCCGCAGTGGCGGGTTCGGTCGCGGTGCAGGCGGCGGCGGTGGCCGTGGCGGCTTCGGCGGCGGTCGCGGTGGACACGGCGGCGGCGGTGGACGTCGCGGCTGGTAATTTCTTCTGAGTGAACGAGATTCGGCACGGCTTCGGCCGTGCCGTTTCCTTTTACCGGCTATTCGCCTCGGCGGCCGCTAGGGCCCTGCGTCGGGCGGCGAATGCAAAGTACACGGGCACGCCGCTCAGAATGATCGCTACCCCCGCCAGGGAATTGCGTACGTTGTCCACGAACGTGTAATACAGCAGGAACGCTGAGGCGACGATGAAAAGGGCCGGAACGAACGGATATCCCCACGTGCGGTAAGGGCGCGGAGTTTCAGGTTCGCGGCGTCTGAAAATGAAAACGCTGAACGCGCAAAGAGCGTAGAAGAGGAATTCGGCGAAGATCGTAAGCGAGAACAGCTGACGGAAAGTTCCCGCGAACAGCAGCAGCCCGATGGCCATGACAGCCTGAATGAGTATCGCCGTCGAGGGCGTGTGGAAGCGCGGGTGTACCTCGGCCAGAGCGCGGAAGAAGTATCCATCGCGCGCGAGTGCAAACGGTACGCGAGCGCCTGTCATGATGCTGCCGTTGAGCGTAACGAGCATCGAGAGCGCCATTCCTGCCGAAACAGCAGCCGCACCCCATGCGCCGAGTGCAAGGGCCGTAGCGTCACTGGCGGGGCGGGCGGATGCGGCGATGCCGGCAGCGGGCATTACGTACTGCACTGCAGCGTTCACAAGCATGTAGAGCGCGGCCACGGTCGCAACGCCTGCGATCAGCGCAATGGGCAGCGAGCGCTGCGGTTCGCGAATCTCCCCGCTGACGCTGGTTACCATGTTCCATCCATCGTAGGCCCAGAGCGCGGCCACCAGCGCGGCTACGAATCCCGCGATGCCGCCCCGAGCGCCGGGATAGATGTCACTGAAGTGTCCCCATGAGCCGCCCGCATACGCGAAGCCGACGACGACGATGAAGAGAATCATCGCGACCTTCAGCAAGGTGAAGAAGAGCTGGAACTCACCTGCCTTGCGTACGCCGAGATAGTTGAGGAAAGAGATGAGAACGATGGCCGCGATTGCAACAAGCGTTCCCCACGTGATCGGCACGGGGCTCTCGATGATTGGTTGCGGCAGAAAAGAGAAGACGGCGAAGGTTCCAAGGATGCGGACGAGGCCTGCGGTTATGGTGGCGATGGAGCCGGGCTTGGCAAGCAGGAACCAACTCCAGGCGTAAAGAAATCCACCCAGCGGGCCGTAGGCGTCTCGCATGTAAACGTACTCGCCGCCTGCTTCGGGCTTCATGGCACCGAGTTCGGAGTATGTGAGCGCACCAAAGAAAGAAATAATGCCGCCGACTATCCAGGCCAGATAAACCAGCCTGGATGAGCCGACGGCTTGCATCATTTCCGCGGGAACAAGGAAAATCCCGCTGCCGATAATCGTGCCGACCACGATAGCGCCGGCGTGCGAAACCTTTAGATCACGCGCGAGTTCCGGCCGGCTGCTGCTCTTGCTCTTGAGTGTGGCTTCCTGCGCTCTCATCCTCACCCTTGAAGAATGCGCTCGCGATATAACCCACTAGGAACGTAACACAACTGCCGATGAGTACATACCAGGTCCACGGAACTTTCTCCAATGGAACTGTGGAAAGGATCGCGTGCAGGGAAGGGGCGGCGTTCGCGGCCCATCCGAGGATGTTCTTGGCCTGCCACATGTAGAGGTTCAGGAAGAAGCCGACGGTCATGCCGACCATTGCACCACGCTGGTTGGCCTTCTTGGTCAAAACGCCGAGAAGGAAAACGCCCAGCAGCGCGCCATAAGCGACGGATGCGATGGAGAGTCCAACTTCTACGACCTTTCCGCCCCGACGCGACAGGATGGCGAGTGCGAACAGCACTACGCCCCATCCAATGGTCGCGAACCGTGACAGGAATACCCGACGCTCCTCACTGGACTGAGGACGTATGCGCGCGTAGAAGTCGACGATAGTCGTGGATGCCAGCGAGTTGAGCGCAGCGCTCAGGTTGGACATGGCAGCCGCAAGGATGGCCGCGATCAACAGTCCGCTGATGCCGTGCGGCATCTGGGTGACGATGAAGGTCGGGAAGATGCGGTCGGTTTTGTCGAAAGCAACGGCGGGCGGGAAGAGGTTGTAGAAAACGTACAACATCGCGCCAACGCCGAGGAACAGCGTGAACTGTACGAGCACGAAGGCGCCGCTCGAAAGCAGCGCGAGCTTCGATTGTGCCTGAGTTTTGGCAGCGAGCAGCCGCTGTACGATGAGCTGGTCGGTTCCGTGGCTGGCGGTGGTCAGGAAGGTGCCACCAATCAGGCCGGCCCAGAAGCTGTAGGTGCTGGTGAGCGGCGCGTCGAAGTGGAAGATGCGGAACTTGCCGGCTTCACCCGCCATTTGTGCGATAGTGCCGAAGCCACCCGGTACCGCGTGCAGGATCGTGAAGAAACCGACGAGCGTGCCAGCGACGTAGATGAACATCTGAACGACATCGGTCCAGATAACGGCCGCCATCCCGCCTTCAAACGTGTAAATGAGCGTGAGCAGGGAAACGATGCCGATCGCGGCGAGGTCCTGCGAGAAGTCGCTCATGCCATACGCCTGAAGAAGCGGGGCTATGGCTATGCGCACGACAATGGCGACGGCGAAGACTCGTACGCCTTCGGCCGCCGCTCGAGTGATGAGGAACAGACCGGCCGTCAGCGAGCGGAGGCTCTTTCCGAATCGCGTCTCGATGAGCTGGTAGGCGGTCATCAAGTCGCCCTTGAAGTAGTGCGGAATCAGCAGGAAGCTG
>Ga0196976_1000938_pt1 | contig 15417 bp, 15 predicted proteins | sample S3v_513CmetaG_FD_148644 | JGI IMG/M metagenome (GOLD analysis project Ga0196976, IMG submission 148644) | Soil microbial communities from Anza Borrego desert, Southern California, United States - S3+v_5-13C | ecosystem: Environmental > Terrestrial > Soil > Desert | place: USA: California...
GTCGTCGGTGTAGCCCCACTTGATCTTGAACTTCCAGTCGGTCCACTCGCCGACCGCGTCCTCCACCTTGCCCAGGTCGAACGTCTCCTTGGAATCGTAGCGGTTGCTGCCGCCGCTGGGCGTGATGCGCGAGGCGTCGGCGTGCGTCTCCAGCACGAAGTGGCTTTCGCCGTCGCTCCACGGCCGGATCTGCAGGGCGGCGGCGGGATTCTTCCAGGCCTCGCCGCCATCGGGGAAGTCGTGCCACTGCATGAGGATTTCCGGCGTGGAATCCTCCTGCCAGCCCTCGGGGATGAGGATCTTGGCCTCGTATTCATAGGTGTGGCCAAGCTTGGCGTTGGCAGTCTGCGAGCCGGCGGCGGTGAACGCGGAATCGTCCATGCCCGCCGGCACGACCTCCGAACGCACGGCATCGTCGCTGCGCGACAGTTCGGACTTCAGCGCCGTCCGCCCGTCGACGTTTACGGTCGAAACCGGCTCGCCCTCGCGGATGAGGTTCAGGCCCGAGGTCAGCGGGTTGTCGAAAACGGCTTCGAAAAGGGTGCTCGCCATCGATTGCTCCTTGAATGGCTGCTTGAATGGAATGGCTGCCGGAACGGCGGTGCCGTCGGGGAAGCCCCGGCCACGGGCATGGCGGCGGCGGCGCGCGGCCGCGTGTCCGCCGTGCTGCGTGGGTGGGCGTCGTGGACGGGGCGTGGGCAAGAAGGGAAGACGTCGGTCTGCCCTGGTGAAGAAATACGAACGCTACGATGTCATTTGTCTGTCACTGCTTGCCAATAGATGCAGTGTTCTTCGCGGGCTGAGTCGTAGAACGTTGGAGTTTGTCGTAGCAAGGTTCGCGACGGTATAACCCATAGGGGGTTTGGTCAGATCAGAACCAACCTCATATCCCGTATTGCTATGTTTTGTCTGAAAATGCTCTTCTATGACTTGGGATTCGCCTGTGGGGACCCGGAGAGTGGCCGCGACAGGCATCGTCCGGACAGGGGGCGTCCCGGACGGCCATCCACTTTGGGTGGACTCGCTACCGTTGCTGCAGGGAGTAGGGCGAAGGGGGGTGGAGGGGCGCCCTTAAACCGGCACGGCGGCCAGCCAGGCGACCAGATCCTCGGCCACGTGGTCGATGTGCGACGCGGTGCCGACGCCGCCCTGATCCGGACGGGCCCAGTCGGCCTCGCTCTTCACCCACACCGTGGTCATGCCCAGCGCGTGCGCGGGCACCAGATTGCGGGCGATGTCCTCGACCATGCAGGCGGTGTGCGGCGCGATGGCGTGGCGGTCCAGCAACGCGCCATAGGGGCGCGGGTCGGGCTTGGGCACGTAGCCGGCCTCGACGATATCGAACACCACGTCGAAGTGGCGGGTGATGCCCAGCCGGTCGGTGACGTTGGCGGCGTGCCGGGCCGAGCCGTTGGTGTAGATCACCTTGCGCCCCGGCAGCCGTTCCAGCGCCCGGTCCAGCTCCGGCGAGGGCGCCACCGGCGTCACGTCGATGGCGTGCACGTAGTCGAGGAAGGGTACCGGGTCGACGTCGTGCTCCACCATCAGCCCGCGCAGCGTCGTCCCGTGGTCGCGGAAGAAGCGCTTCTGCATCGCCCGCGCCTCGTCGTACGGGATGCCGAAGTGGTCGGCGATGAACTCCCCGATGCGCCGGTCGACCTGCGCGAACAGGTTGCAGGAGGCGGGGTAGAGCGTGTTGTCGAGGTCGAAGATCCAGACCTCGATGTCGGGGAGCGGAGCGGCCATGGCCTGACAATGGGGCAGGGCCGGGAACCGGGCAAGGACGTTTCGCGTCGAACATGCCGGATTGCGCGAACTTTGGCGAAACGTTAGCATTTGTGGTATATCCAAGGGTCCATGCAGCCGCCGCGATTCCCCGTGCCAGCCACCGCATCCAAAGATTCCGCCGCCACCGATTTCGACACCGGGCCGCCCGGCGCGGTCACCGGCGCCTATCCGGGGCCGGCGCTACGCCTTGCCGCCGACCTGACGGTGGCGGAGGCGAACGCCGCCGCCCGCGAACTGGTGGAGGCCGACCCGCGCTGGCTCGACGACGTGCGGGCCTGGGTGGCGGCGTCCAGCGTGGCGCCGGGGCTGCGCTCCGTGCCGGTGCAGGCGCCGCGCGGCGCCATGGTGGTGGAATGGGCGGGCGTGCCGCTGCCCGGCGGCGCCACGCTGCTGCTGGGCCGTGACGCCACGCTGGAACGCCAGCTGCGCCAGACGCTGACCGAGTCGCGGCGGCGCTACAAGGATCTGGTCGAGGTCTCCAGCGACTTCGCCTGGGAAACCGGGCCGGACGGCCGGTTCGTCTTCGTCACGCCCAAGGGCGCGCTGGGCTACGCGCCCGAGTCGCTCGTCGGCCGCGACCCGCGCGACCTGACGGTGGAGGAATGGGACGATCTGCCGCTGCCCTTCGACACGCGCCGGCCGGTCGACCAGACGGAGCTGTGGCTGAAGCGCGCCGATGGCCTGCCGGCCTGCGTCGTTGCCTCCGCCCTGCCGTTGTACGCTCCGGGCGGCGATTGGGTCGGCGCGCGCGGCGTGTGCCGCGACGTGACGGAGACGGTGACCCGTTCGGCCGAGCTGGCCCGCGTCCGGAACCGCGAGAAGCTGCTGGCCCACATCGTCCACACCCTGCGCAACCGCCTGGACGCCGCCGAGGCGCTGGCGGTGGCGGCGGCCGAGACGGCGCGGGCGCTGGGCGCCGACGGCTGCCGCATCTACCGCGCGGCGGACGGCGGCGCCCTGACCCTGGCCACCGAGTTCGCCGCCGGCGGTCCGTCGGAGCTGGAGGACATGGACCTCGGCGCGCTGCTGGCGCAGGTCGCCGCGGTGGCCGACCCCGTGCCGGGCGTGCTGGGTCCGTTGCGCGTGCTGGCCTGCCGGACCGAGCACCAGCAGGCGCTGAACGGCGCCGTGCTGGTCTGGCGCGGCGACGACGCCGACCCCTGGGACGACGAGGACCGCCAGTTGATCGGCGGTGTCGCCGACCACATCGGCATCGCGCACGCCCACCTCGCCTACCAGGAGCGGCTGCGGCGTTTGTCGGAGCGCGACGGGCTGACCGGCCTGTTCAACCGCCGCACCTTCTTCGAACGGCTGGACGAGCAGCTGACCCGGCCGGACGCCGGCCCCTCGGCGCTGCTCTACGTCGACCTCGACAACTTCAAGGCGGTCAACGACCTGCACGGCCACCAGCAGGGCGACATGGTGCTGAAGGCCATCGGCACCCTGCTGACCACCGGCGTGCGTCCCGGCGACCTGCCGGGCCGCCTGGGCGGCGACGAGTTCGTGCTGTGGCTGGGCCGCACCGACGAGGAGCGCGCCAAGGTGGTGGCCGAGCGCCTGCTGGCCGGCATCCGCGAGCTGAGCCACCTGTCGGCCAGCCCGGAGAAGCCGCTGGGCCTGTCCATCGGCATCGCCGTCCACCGCCCCGGCCGCGGCGAGACGGTTCAGGAGTTGACCGACCGCGCCGACGCGGCCATGTACGCCGCCAAGGCGCGCGGCAAGGGCAACTTCGCCATCGCCCCAGAGCATATTGCCCCAGAGCACGTACCCGGTCCCGCAGGGGAGACGACTCCGTGACCCGTTCCGCCGACCCGGCCTCCCTCGACCCCAGCAACTTCGAAGCGGCCAAGGTGATGGTGCAGAGCGCCGACCCGGCCGTTCGCCGCCGCGTCGCCGAATCGCCGCACGTCCGGCCGGAGCTGCTGTACTTCCTGGCCCGCGACGCGGCCTCCGAGGTGCGCCAGGCCATCGCCACCAACGCCGGCACGCCGCGCCAGGCCGACCTGATGCTGGCCAAGGACGCCGAGGAGGCGGTGCGCGGCGCGCTCGCCCACAAGATCGCCAGCCTCGTCCCCGACCTCGCCGCCGACCAGCTCTCGCAGATCGAGCGGATGACGGTGGAATGCCTGGAGACGCTGGCCCGCGACCAGGGGACGGAGATCCGCGTCACGCTTGCCGAGGCGCTGAAGGACCTGCCCAACGCGCCGCACGCGGTGATCAACACGCTGGCCCGCGACGCCGAGCTGCAGGTCTGCGGCCCGGTGCTGCAGCACTCGCCCATCCTCACCGAGGAGGACCTGCTCGACATCATCCTGTCGGGCCCGGTGGCGGGGGCGCTGTCCTGCATCGCCGGCCGCAAGGAGGTGTCGGCCTCCGTCGCCGACGCCATCGCGCGCTCCGACGACGAGGCGGCGGTGACCGCGCTGCTCGGCAACGCGTCGGCGCAGATCCGCGAGGAGACGCTGGACCGCATCATCGACCAGGCCCCGGTGCACGAGCCCTGGCACGCCCCCCTGGTGCGCCGGCCCAAGCTGCCGGCGCGCGCCGCCGCGCGGCTGGCCAGCTTCGTCGCCGACAACCTGCTGAAGGTGCTGCAGGAGCGCACCGACCTCGACCCGGAGGCGGTGCGGCAGGTGGCCGAATCCGTGCGCACCCGTCTTGCCAAGGGCGGGACGGACGCGGCGCGCCCGCGCGGCGGACCCGTCGACCTGTGGGGCGACGAGGCGGCTGGCGAGGAGAAGCCGGTGGAGCGGCCGACCGACCGCGCCGCCCGGCTGAACAAGGAAGGCAAGCTCACCGAGAAGCTGCTGGAAGGCTCCCTGGCCGAGGGCGACCGCGCCTTCGTCATGGCCGGGCTGGCCGAGCTGGCCGGCGTGCCGCTGGGCACGGTGGACCGTATCGTCACCACCCACTCGCCGCGCGCGGTGACGGCGCTGGTGTGGCGGGCCGGGCTGACCATGCGCTTCGCCCGGCAGGTGCAGCTGCGCCTCGCCCAGATTCCGCCAAAGTCGGCGCTTAATGCTCGGGAAGGGGTCCTCTACCCGATGACCGACGACGAGATGCGCTGGCAGCTCGAATTCTTCGGCGTCGAGACCAAGTAAGGGGGATCCGGCAACGCGAGAGCCGCCGTGCGGGCGGTGGAGCCTCATGCGCATCCTTTCCCTGCTGCTGTTCCTCGTTCTCTTCGCCGCCCCCGCCGTCGCCGCCAACCCGCCCCCGGCCGATCCGGAGGAGCGCAAGGTCGCCGCCGTGTTCGAGCAGGCGCGAACCGCGCTCCAGCAGGGGCGGGGGGCGGCCGTCGTGCCGCTGCTCTCCCGCGCCACGGTCGACAAGCTGGAGGCGGTGCGCCGCGCCGCCAAGGCCGGCGACCGCGCCTCGCTGGAGCACCTCGGCCCCGGCGAGAAGTTCGCCGCCATGGGCCTGCGCCGCCACGTGCCGCCGGCCGAGCTGCGGCGCCTGGAACTGGCCAGCCTCGCCGACCACGCCGTCAGGCAGGGCTGGCTCGGCCCCAACATCATCAAGCAGAGCGCGCTCGGCCCCATGCGGGTGAAGGGCGACCGCGCCTCGGCGCTGCTGATGGTGGACAACAAGCCGGCGCTGGTGCCCGCCGACTTCGTGCGCGAGGCCGGCGGCTGGCGCATCGACCTGACCAGCGTGTTCAACTTCGGCGGCCAGATGCTGAAGGGCTTCGCCGCCATGTCCGGCAAGAGCGAGGAAGCCTACATCGGCGACCTGCTCGACAAGCTGGGCACGCAGGCGAAGGCGGGGCGGTAATTTTCTCCCTCCCCCGCCGGAGGCAGGGGAGGGGGCAAGAGCCAGCCGCGACCGATTGTCCTGGGTACACCGTCAGCGTCGCGGTGGTGGGTTGCAAGGAATCCAGAACTTGCGTTAGAGTCGGCGCGCACGCACTAAAATTGGTGCCGCTCCCACACAGGTGCCGCCGATGACCGCACCCGATGGCTTCCCGTTGGACGCGCTGGACCACCGGTCCGACGTGGAGCGGTTGGGCGTCGGCGCGTTCCCCGCGGCCACGCCCGCCACCGGCCGGTCCGGCCTGCACAGCGTCGCCTACACCGTTCCCTGCGGCCCCGCCCTGTATTCCGCGATCCTCGATCTGGCGGCGCGGCGCGGCGTTGCCGTGGTGGATCTCGTGTCCTCCGTCCTGCTGCTCACCGACCCGGCCCTGCGCGTCGCCGACCCCGGTGCCGGCGAATCGGCGTTGGAATTGCGGCTGCCGCCCGGGCTGGACGACCCGGCGATCCGCCGGGCGGTCGCCACGGCGCTGGCGCTGGCCGACCCGGCGGGCTGGCGGCTGGTCGCCGAGGCGGAGGTGGCGCGGCTGGAAGCGGCGGTCGAGACGCTGGAGTACCGCAACAAGGCGCTGGCCAACGCGCTGGAGCGGGTGTCCTTTCAGCCGCTGGACGGCGGGCTGAAGCAGGTGCGCGACGCGGCCTCGCTGTTCGGCTTCGTGAATGAGTGGTGCTTCGACGAGGACCGCGTGGTGCGCCGCTTTCGCGAACTGGCGCCCGTCTATCACCCGGACACCGGCGTGGTCGGCTGCCGCGAGCGCATGGCCCAGCTGATCGAGGCGCGCAACCTGCTGATCCGCCACGTGCGCACCGCCTACACCTCCGGGGAGTGGGTGGGGCGTCGGCGCTGACGCGCCGGACCGTTACGGCGCCAGACCCACCGTATCCACCGTCACCGTGCCGTCCAGAACGGCGCCTTCCAGGTCCGCCCCCGTCAGGTCCGCCCCCGTCAGGTCCGCCTCGCTCAGGTTGGCGCCGCGCAGGTCGGCGCCGGTCAGGATGGCGCCGGCGAAGTTCACCTTGCGCAGGTCGGCGTTGCGCAGGATGGCCATGCTCATGCGCGCGCGCTGAAGGTTGGCGCGCCAGACGTGGCCGCTCATGGTCTGGATGTGCACCGGGCCCAGCTGCGCGTCGGTCAGGTTGGCGTTCGACAGCGTGGCGCGCTCGAAGTTGATGCCGCGCAGGTCGGCCTTGGTGAAGTCCACCTTGCGCAGGTCGGACAGCGACAGGTCGGCGATGGCCAGCGTCGCCCCGGTCAGCGAGGCGCCGCGCAGCGTGATGCACTGCAGGATCGCCGCCGACAGGTTGATGCCGTCCAGCTTGCGCCCCGACAGGTCCAGCGCCGACAGGTCGGCGCGCTTGCCGTCCTTGCCGCCGCTGTCGATCCAGGCGAGGTGGGCCTGCAGGATGTCGCGCAGCTCGCGTTCCGGGTTGTCCAGCGTCTTGGCCAGCACGGCGCTGGACAGGTTGGGGGAGCGCAGCTGGCCGGCGTCCAGGATGGCGCCGATCAGGTTGGCGTTGGTGAAGTTGGTGCGGCCGATGGCGGCGCCGGTCAGCACCGCGCCGGACAGGCGGGCGCCGGACAAGTTGGCCTCCGACAGGTCGGCGTCGGTCAGGTCGCAGCCGGTCAGGTTGGTGTTGGTCAGGTTGGCGCGCTGGAACTTGGCGCCGCGCAGCACCGCGTCGGTCAGGTCGGCCTGCATGACGAAGGCGTTGGCCAGCTTGGCGCGCGACATGTCGGCGGCGCGCAGGGTGGCGGCCGTCAACTCCGCCGTGATGACCGACGAATCGAAGTTGTGTTCGCGCACCTCGCCGCTCTCGGTGTAGTGCAGCAGGGTGCCGTCGCGCAGGTCAACCTCGACCAGCACCGCCTCGCTCAGCACGGCGCCGCGCAGGCAGGCGCCGCGCAGGTCGGCCCGGCGCAGGTCCGCCTTCTCCAGGTTGGCCAGCCGCAGATCGGCGGCGTAGAGGTTGGCGTTCTGCAAATTGGCGCCGGTCAGGCGCGCGCTGAACAGCTTGGCGCCGGACAGGTCGGCGTCCGACAGATCGATGCCGGAAAGGTCGAGGTGCGACAGGTCGCGCATCTTCAGGCTGGCGCGCACGCCGCCCGGCTGGCTCTTCCGGAAGGCCTGGTGGCGCAGCAGGATGGCGTTGAGCTGACTCTGGGTCAGTTTCGTGCGCGGCGAACTGGACCCGAAGCCCTGCGACGAGGACATTCCCCGATCCTCTCTTGGTAAGGCACCACAGGTTGCCGCAAAGCGACGAAGAAACGGTTAACCGCCGCTAAGAATTGTCACAAATAGACATATATGCGCGAGCACGACCGCTGTCCATTGCACCTTTCGGCGGCGCCGCCCCCGCGGAAGGTCCGTGGCGGTAAGGCCATGCCCGGTTAGGCCGTGGCCGATTAAGGCTGTGGTTGACTCCGGCCCCCCGCCGTCCGTATGGTGCGCCCCCAGCTCTGACGAGCCCGAGGGTATCGCGTCTTCACGCGCCCCGCCAGTCCGCGAGTATCGCGCACTGGCGCGTTTGCGTTTGGCGGCACGGTGCCCAAAGCGCCCGGCGGAGCCCCGCTGAACCCGCCCCGCTAACCCCGCCCGCTAACCCCGCCCGCTAACCCCGAGGATCCCATGTTCGAAGGCTTGACCGGACGTTTGGGCGACATCTTCGACAAGCTGCGCCGCCGCGGCGCGCTGAGCGAGGAGGACGTCTCCGCCGCTCTGCGCGAGGTGCGCATCGCGCTGTTGGAGGCCGACGTCGCCCTGCCGGTGGTCAAGCAGTTCGTCAATCAGGTCAAGGAGCGGGCGGTCGGGCAGGAGGTTCTGCGCTCCATCACGCCGGGCCAGCAGGTCATCAAGATCGTCCACGACAACCTCGTGGAGATGCTGGGCGCCGGCGAGGAGATCAACCTCAACGCCGCGGCGCCCGTGCCGGTCCTGATGGTCGGCCTGCAGGGTTCGGGCAAGACGACCAGCACTGCCAAGATCGCGCTGCGCCTGAAGACCAAGGAGCGCAAGAAGGTCCTGATGGCGTCGCTGGACGTGCGCCGTCCGGCCGCGCAGGAGCAGCTGAAGGTCCTGGGCGAGCAGATCGGCGTCGCCACGCTGCCCATCCTGATGGGTCAGGGTCCGGTGGACATCGCGAAGCGCGCGATGGAGACCGGGCGCCTCGAAGGCTACGACGTGGTGATGCTCGACACCGCCGGCCGCCTCGCCATCGACGAGGAGCTGATGGCCGAGGTGGCGGCCGTGCGCGACGCCACCCGCCCGGTGGAGACGCTGCTGGTCGCCGACGCCATGACCGGCCAGGACGCCGTCACCGTCGCCACCAACTTCAACGACAAGGTCGGCATCACCGGCATCGTGCTGACCCGCGTGGACGGCGACGCCCGCGGCGGTGCCGCGCTGTCGATGCGCCAGATCACCGGCAAGCCGATCAAGCTGCTGGGCGTCGGCGAGAAGATCGACGCGCTGGAGCCGTTCCACCCCGACCGCATCGCCGGCCGCATCCTCGGCATGGGCGACGTCGTCTCGCTGGTGGAGAAGGCGGTCGAGACCATCGACCAGGAGGAGGCCGAGAAGCTCGCCCGCAAGATGGAGCAGGGCAAGGGCTTCGACCTCGACGACATGGCCGCCCAGTTCCGGCAGATCCGCAAGATGGGCGGCATGGGCGGCCTGCTGGGCATGCTGCCCGGCGTCGGCAAGATCAAGGACCAGCTGAAGGACAAGAAGATCGACGACTCGATGCTGAAGCGTCAGGAAGCGATCATCTCGTCCATGACCAAGAAAGAGCGCAAGAACCCCGAGATCATCAAGGCGTCCCGCCGCAAGCGCATCGCCGCCGGCTCCGGCACCACGGTTCAGGAGGTGAACAAGGTGCTGAAGCAGTTCGAGGACATGCGCACGATGATGAAGCAGGTGCAGAAGCTCGGCAAGAAGGGGCTGATGCGCCAGGGGCTGGGTGCGCTGATGCCGCGCGGGTTGAAGGGGCCGTTCGGATGATCGACCACATCTCCCTGCCGGTCTCCGACATCGCCCGCGCCCGCGCCTTTTACGACGCTGTGCTCGCCACCGTCGGCTACAAGCGGATGATGGACTTCGGCCACACCGCCGGCTATGGCGAGGACCACGCGCATTTCTGGATCGGCGCGCCGGAGGATGGCGGCGCGTGCGCGCCGGCCGGCGTGCACGTGGCCTTCCGCGCGCCGACGCGCGAGGCGGTGGACGCCTTCCACGCCGCGGCGCTGGCCGCCGGCGGCGCCGACAACGGCGCGCCGGGCCTGCGGCCGCGCTACCACCCCTTCTACTACGCCGGGTTCGTCATCGACCCCGACGGCAACCGCATCGAGGCCGTGTGCCACACGGCCCCGTGATCAACAGCACCGTTATCAACCACTCAGCAGGAAAGAGTTTCGACCCATGGCTCTGAAGATCCGTCTCGCCCGCGGCGGCGCCAAGAAGCGCCCGTTCTACTCGATCGTCATCGCCGACGCGCGCAGCCCGCGCGATGGCCGCTTCATCGAGAAGATCGGCACCTACAACCCCATGCTGCCGCGTGAGGACGCCCAGCGCATCGTTCTGAACGCCGAGCGCGCCAAGCACTGGCTGTCGATGGGCGCGCAGCCGACCGACCGCGTCGTGCTGTTCCTCGCCAACGCCGGCCTGGTCGCCAAGCCGGAGATCCGCGAGACGCCGAAGAAGTCCGCCCCGAAAGCCAAGGCCCAGGAGCGCGCCAAGGCCGCCGCTGCCGCGGCTGCCGGCGAGTAAGGAAGGCCGTAGGTTGGGTTGAGGCGAGGCCGAAAACCCAACGTCTCCGCACTGCCGGGGGTGTTGGGTTTTCGCTGGCGCTCGACCCGACCTGCGCTTCTTCTTTCCGGGAACACCATGTCCACCAAGGTCTGCGTCGGTCAGTTCGCCGGGTCGCACGGCGTGCGGGGGCTCGTGAAGCTGAAGAGCTTCACGGACGATCCCAAGGCCGTGGCCTCCTACGGCCCGCTGTCCGACGAATCGGGGGCGCGCCGCTTCCGCGTGACGCTCCAGGGCTCCGTCAAAGACCTCTGGCTCGCCCGCGTGGACGGCATCGCGACCCGCGAGGAGGCGCAGGCCCTGGCCGGCGTGCGGCTGTTCGTCGACCGTTCGGCGCTGCCGGAGACGGAGGACGAGGACGAGTTCTACCACGCCGACCTGATCGGCCTTCGGGCCGAGACGGCGGACGGGACGCCCTTCGGCACGGTGCTGGCCCTCTACGACTTCGGGGGCGGCGACGTGCTGGAGATCCGGATGCCCGACGGGCGGACGGAGCTGTTGCCCTTCACCAAGGCCTGCGTGCCGGTGGTGGACGTCAAGGGCGGGCGCGTGGTGGTGGAACCGCCGGACGTGGTGGAGGTGAAGCCGGACGGCCAGCCGGATGTTGGGCCGGATGCGGGGGAGGAGGAGCCGTGAATCACGGCGCCGAAGGCCCGCGCGTCTGGACCGTGGCGGTGTTGACGCTGTTCCCCGAGATGTTCCCCGGTCCGCTGGGCCACAGCCTTGCCGGGAAGGCCCTGGAAAATGGGGTCTGGGGACTCGAAACAGTGGACATTCGCGCTTTCGCGCGCGATAAACACCGCTCCGTCGACGACACCCCCTTCGGCGGGGGTGCGGGTATGGTGATGCGGCCGGACGTTCTGGACGCCGCCTTCACCGAAACCTGCGGTCCGCCGGGGAACGAGGGACGCGGCCGGGTGATCTACCTGTCGCCGCGCGGAAGGGTGTTGGACCAGGAACTGGTCAAGGAGCTGGCCGCGGCCCCACGGGTCACGCTGCTCTGCGGCCGGTACGAGGGAGTCGACGAACGGGTGCTGGAAGCGCACGAGGTCGAGGAGGTCAGCCTCGGCGATTTCGTGCTGTCCGGCGGCGAGCCGGCTGCGCTTGCCCTGATCGACGCCGTGGTGCGCTTGCTGCCGGGCGTGATGGGCAACGTGGAGACGGCCGGGGAAGAGAGTTTCGAGCGGGGATTGCTGGAGTATCCCCACTACACGCGGCCCGCGGTGTGGACCGACGGGCGGGGTGTGGAGCGCACGGTGCCCGACGTCCTTCTGTCCGGGCACCACGGAAAGGTTCGCGCCTGGCGGCTGGCCGAGGCGGAGCGGATCACCCGGGCCCGGCGGCCCGACCTGTGGTCCCGCTACGAGGCAAGCCGCCCGGTGGAGGTGAAACGGGGCCGTCGGAAGACGCCGGCTTCCAGGGACGAGTAAAGGGTCCGCCGCGAGGCGCACCGAGGAAAGGGGTGTAGTGTCATGAACCTGTTGCAGCAGCTCGAGCAGGAGCATATCGAGAAGGTCGCCGGCGGCAAGACCATTCCGGAGTTCTCGCCCGGCGACACCGTGCGCGTGAACGTCAAGGTGGTCGAAGGCACGCGTGAGCGCGTGCAGGCCTACGAAGGCGTCTGCATCGCCCGCAAGAACGCCGGCCTGAACTCCTCGTTCACGGTCCGCAAGATCAGCTACGGCGAGGGCGTGGAGCGCGTGTTCCCGCTGTACAGCCCGCGCATCGATTCGATCGAGCTGGTCCGCAAGGGCGACGTCCGCCGCGCCAAGCTGTACTACCTGCGCGACCGCCGCGGCAAGTCGGCCCGCATCGCCGAGCGCACCACCGGCCGCGGCATGAACGACAAGGCGGCCGCCGCGGAGTAATCCGCGAAAGCCTCCTTTCGCCGCTGCACGCGTTTCCGTCGCCCGCCGTGGGATCCTCCCGCGGCGGGCGTTCGGCGTTGGGGGTGTGCCTTCGCGGTGCCGCATCAAAGCGTCGCAACTGCCGGCGGCCTCATCGCATGCCTTCGTGCTCCCCTTAGGATTCGGCGATGACCGGAACCAAAGGATACCGGCCTCATGTGGAGGCCTTCGAGGGGATCACGTGGGATCCGGCCAACAGGGACGTGCATTTCCAAAAGCACGGGATCGACTTTCCGATCGCCGCGAAATTCAACTGGACCCGAATCCTCAAGCGCAAGGACGCCGAACACCCGGATCGACCGCCGCGCTTCAATGCCCTGGCCGAGGTTCCCGGAATCGACCTTGTGTTCCTCGTCGTGTACACTAAATCCGATGGGTGGCTGAACATCATCAGCATCAGGTTGGCCAATGCCGAAGAGCGGGCGATTTTCCGTGCGGGCTGAAAAGGTGCACGTCTCCGTTCGGAGCGACAGCGCCGCAGGACGGTTGCGTCCGGACGCCGACGACCGCACGGACCTTTCCAAGCTTCTGGCCTGGAAGGAGGCCGGCATGCCGGACGATGCCATCGACTACAGCGACGCTCCGAAAACGACGCGTGCCGATTGGCAGGACGCCGAATCGGTCCAGGTCGTGTTCAAACGGAAGTAGCCTCTTCCCTACCGCGGCGCCCGCACGGTGATCAGGATGCCGGCGCCGATCAGCGCCACGGCGGCCAGGACGCTCAAGGTCAGCGGCTCGCCCATCAGGAGGGCGCTCAGCCCCAGCGCCGTGAAGGGGACGAGGCAGACGATCTGGCCCACCTGCGTGGCCGGCATGGCGGTCAGCGCCTTCGACCACCACGCGTAGCACAGCGCCGTCGCCACCACCCAGTTGTAGACCAGCACCAGCCCCAGGGTGAGCGTCGGGTTCACCGCCCGGTCCGCCTCGACCAGCAGCGCCACCGGGCCGATGGCGACGGCGCTGACGGCGATCTGCCAGAAGGTCTGCGTCCAGAACGGCGTGTGCCAGCGGTGCCGGCGGTACAGGCTGGCCGCCAGCGCCCAAACGGCGGCCGAGGCCAGCAGCAGCCCGTTGCCGATCAGCTGGTTGCGGTCGCTCCAGTCCACCAGCGCCGGGTTGAAGAACACCAGCACGCCGGCCAGCGCCAGCAGGGCGCCCAGCGTGCGCTGCGGGGTGATGCGCTCGTGCGCGATCAGCCAGCCCAACGGCAGCGCCCAGATCTGCATGGTGTAGACCAGCACGGCCGCGCGCCCCGGTGGCAGGAACTGCAGGCCGATGGCGCTCATGGCCGGCATGCCGGCCACCTGCAGCAGGCCGATCAGCGCCAGCCACCGGCGGTCGCCGCGGGCGGGCAGCAGTGGCGCGCGCAGCGTCCAGGCCAGCAGCGCCGCCAGCAGCGCCGCCGCACCCAGGTAGCGCAGGAACGAGAAGGTCAGCGGCCCCATGTCGGCGAGCGCGATCTTCATCAGCAGCCAGTTGCTGCCCCAGAACACGACCACGCCGGCGATCTGGGCGTACACCGCCGTTCCCGGCGCCGGACGCGCCGCCGCTGCCTGTTCCGTCACGACCCGTCTCCCATCCTGCGACCAACCCTTTATAGCGAAAGGGGGAGGGCGTGGCTTTCCCTTTGACAGGGGCGCGTTGCCCCTCCACCATCGGCGCGTTCCAGGGGGGCCCCGGTCAGGGGGCTGAGATACCGCCGGCGAGCGATCGCACCGCGGTGACCCTTCGAACCTGATCCGGGTCATACCGGCGAAGGGAGGAAACCAAGGCTGTGGGCGCCATCCGCGCCCCCTTCCCCTCTTCCGGCAACCGGATCTTCCGCAACCGAGAGTAGGGAGATCCTCCGATGCCCAAAGACCAGCCCAAAGACCACACCAAGGACTTCGACGAAACCGGCCTCACCGTGTCGGCCGGCCCGTTGCCGGCGTCCCGCAAGCTGTACGTGCCCGGCGAGCGGCACCCCGACCTGCGCGTCGCCATGCGCGAGATCTGCGTGGGCGGCGGCGAGCCGCCGGTGCGCGTCTACGACCCGTCCGGCCCCTACACCGACCCGGACGTGGCCGTCGACATCCGCCGGGGGCTGCCCGCCCTGCGCGATGCCTGGATCCGTGCGCGCGGCGACGTGGAGGAATACACCGGCCGCGCCATCCGCCCGGAGGACGACGGGCTGAAGGCCGGCGAGGCGCGCAACATGGCCGTCTTCCCCGGCTCGAAGGAATGCGGCAGCTCCCGCCGCCCGTTACGCGCCGCGCGCGGCCGGACGGTGACGCAGATGGCCTACGCCCGCGCCGGCATCGTCACGCCGGAGATGGAGTATGTGGCGGTGCGCGAGAACCTCGGCCGCAAGGCCGCGCTGGACGCCGCGCGCGACGGCGAGTCCTTCGGCGCCAGCATCCCGGACCACATCACGCCTGAGTTCGTGCGGGACGAGATCGCCCGAGGCCGCGCCATCATTCCGGCCAACATCAACCACCCGGAAGCGGAGCCGATGATCATCGGCCGCAACTTCCTCACCAAGATCAACGCCAACATCGGCAATTCCGCCGTGGCCTCCTCGATCGGCGAGGAGGTGGACAAGATGGTGTGGGCCATCCGCTGGGGTGCGGACACCGTCATGGACCTGTCCACCGGCCGCAACATCCACACCACGCGCGAATGGATCATCCGCAATTCCCCCGTGCCCATCGGCACCGTGCCGATCTACCAGGCGCTGGAGAAGGTGAACGGCAAGGCGGAGGACCTGAGCTGGGAGATCTTCCGCGACACGCTGATCGAGCAGGCGGAGCAGGGGGTGGACTACTTCACCATCCACGCCGGCGTGCGCCTCGCCCACATTCCGCTCACCGCCAGGCGCGTGACCGGCATCGTGTCGCGCGGCGGCTCGATCCTCGCCAAATGGTGCCTGTCGCACCACAAGGAGAACTTCCTCTACACGCACTTCGAAGAGATCTGCGAGATCATGAAGGCGTACGACGTCAGCTTCTCGCTGGGCGACGGGCTGCGCCCGGGCTCCATCGCGGATGCCAACGACGCCGCCCAGTTCGCCGAGCTTGAGACGCTGGGCGAGCTGACGAAGATCGCCTGGAAGCACGACGTGCAGGTGAT